>Ga0209415_10004617_pt1 | contig 25148 bp, 21 predicted proteins | sample PeaSoiSIISIP2007_FD_187696 | JGI IMG/M metagenome (GOLD analysis project Ga0209415, IMG submission 187696) | Peat soil microbial communities from Weissenstadt, Germany - SII-SIP-2007 (SPAdes) (version 2) | ecosystem: Environmental > Terrestrial > Soil > Wetlands > Peat | place: Germany... | reverse complement strand
GGGTCGAGAGCCGTCTCGAGCTCGACGTTGATGTTGCCGCAGTGGCACCCGCCTCGAAGCGTCGTCATCGGCGGTCTACGGCGTCATCGTTCCAGAGATCAATCGAGCGCGTACCCGGCGTCGACCTTTGCGTCGTAGAGCGCGGCCATCGAAAGCCCCAGCGCGCGCATCGCTCCGCCGTCGAGCGCCTTCTCGAGGCGGGGGAACAGAAGGTCCTCCTCCTCTACGGCGTGTCGGGCGACCAGGCAGCGCAGCTCGCCGATGGCGCGCCCGAACTCCTCTCCGTCTGGCGATGACTCGAACGCGCGCTGCAGCGACTGCTGCGCCTGCGCGCGCCGGGCCTGACACTCGCACAGCCAGGCGTCCTCGTGCAGCGCCTCGCAGGCCGCCGGGTAGAACAGCTGCTCCTCCATGGCGATGTGCGCTGCGAGATCGCCCGCGAGCTGTGGCAGGAGCGACGCGCGCATGCCGGCGCTGCCGCCCTCGACAGCGTCGCAAAGCTGTTCGAGGTTCCGGTGCTGGTGCTCCACTAGTGTCGTGGCTTTCATTGCGTCCCCGAGGGAGCCACATCGTGATGCTCGCTAGATGGGGATGCAATCGTCGGAGCGCGGATTCTTCGTCATCTTCTCGTGTCGCCCGTCGCAACGCGTCACCGCGGTTGGAACGATTAGGGCATCGCGCAAGAACCCGTACCCCAAGCTCGGCCCGTGAAAGATGCTGCGTCCAGACGCAGGACTTGCGCAGGTCCCTACGGGGACGAATGGTCGACCCGCAGGGGCGACCGTACTTCCCAAGAGCCGACCCTTCTGGACCTGGCTCCTGGGGTGGTGGAAGGCGCGTGGCGAGCGCCGGTAAGCTCACCGCTCTGCAGGTCCGCATCCTCGGGACGCTGGCCGGGCTCACGCCACGGTGGACGCTAGGCGGAGGCGGCGCACTCGCAGGCGTCTACACGCAGCATCGGACGACCAGGGACCTGGACCTCTTCTACGAGGCACGCCGCGCACTCGAACATGCGCCGGAAGAGGCGAAGGCGCGACTGGAGGCGGTGGGGCTGGGAGTGGCGGTGCAGCAGAGGGCCGAGGCGTTCTGCAGGCTCGAGGTGCGCGACACCGCGGAGATGACCCTGCGAGCGCCCACCAGGGAACGCGCTCGCCCATCGCCGCTGGCGTACGGATGACGGATCCCGTCACCCCGAGGCAGTGATCACTGCCGCTGTGGAGCCTCACGCGGCAACCCGGACGAGGGTGACGAGATCCTTGGACACGAAGACGTCGACGATGTTGCGCTTGTAAGGTCTCGCGTACTTTTCGCTGTCGTACTTCGAGACGCGAGCCACGTCGAAGTTGTCGCGGACGCCGACCAACACCCTGAAGGTCGCGCACGGCCAGCCGCGGGGACCATGTTCGCGCGTGTAGAATGGCGCCGTGACCCCGCCCCTGAAGGTCGGCTTGTCGAAGGTCGATGGCGTGGCGCGGCTCGTGGCGCTGGTCGCCTGGGCGTGGTTCACGCTGGCGATTGGTTGGGGCGCCTTCGGGTGGATCGGGTCGGGTCATTACGCCGCGACGGCCGGGACCGGGATCATCGGCGAGAACATGGTCCACTGGGGAATCAACGGGGACGTGTGGAGCTACTTCCACACTCCGCCGAGGTTCTCCGACTACGTCTGCCATCACCCGTTCGGCAACGACTGGATGGCCGCGATCTGCGTGCTCGTGTTCGGTCACCACGATTGGGCGCTCGTGATGCCGGCGGTCGCAATGAGCTCCGCAACGGTGGCGTTGACCTGGTCGATCGCGCGGCACCGCTGGGGCTACGTGCCCGCGGCGGCGACCGCGTGCGCCTGGGCAGTAATGCCCATCGCGCTCGCGTTCGGCAACTACCTGAACCAAGAGACGATGGTCATGTTCGGCCTCGCCCTCTTCTTCTGGGGGCAGGACCGGATGCTCGCCACGTCGAGACGCCGCTTCCTCCTGGCGAGCGTCGTGGGGGTGCTCTTTGCCACGACGGGCGACTGGGCAGGCTACGTCGGCGTCGGGGCCATGCTCGCGTGGGGCCTCCTCCGTGGGTTCCTTCTGCCCCGTCGGCTCACCGAACGCGTGCGCGTCCAGCAGTACGCTAGGTGGTGGGCCCTCTCCGCGACCGTGGCCGTCCTCACCCTGCTCTTCGTCGTCTGTTCGTTCCTGCGCGCCCACAAGCTGGGGGACTGGCTCGCCTCCGGTGAGCTGCGCGGAGGCGACGGCGCGCCGCTGGCCGAGGCGCTCGCGGCGCGGCACACGTGGCTCGAGGCCATGTTCACGCCGGTCGCCATCCTGGTGGGCAAGGGCGCGCTTCCCGTCTGCTTCGTTGCGCTTCTCGTGCGGCGGCGCGACGCCGACGTGTACCCGCTCGCGGCGCTGACCATGGCGGTGTTTCAGTACGTGGTCTTCAAGAGGGGGGCGGACGTCCACGTCTTCTGGCCCCACTACTTCGCGCTCTACTACGCGCTCGCGCTCGCGCAGATCACGGCGGCGGCGAGGTGGGTCGTGCGATGGTTCGTTCTGGGATGGAGCGAGCGATGGAGTCTCGCGGCCGGAAGCGCGGCGGGGCTGATCGCGTTCCTCGTTCCCACCGTGATGATGGCCCCGGACGCGGTCCGACTCCTGCGCTGGGCTAAGCAGTCCGGCGGGCGCTTCAACAACAACGCGACGGGGCTGAACCGCGTGACCCCCTTCCGGACGGAGGGCGACGCGCTGTTCGTGGTGCGGTGGATGAGGGAGCAGCTCGGTGGAAACGTGGCCGACGTGACCATCGACGTCAGCCCCTCGCAGGCGTGGGGTTGGGAGCACGCCTGGGAGCTCGGAGGGCCATCGCGGCCGGCCGACACGCCGGCGGTTCCCACAGGCCCCGCGAACGCCGATCGTCCTTACTTCATCGCTCGGGGGAGTCGTCTCGGCGTCGACGCGATGAGGCGCCTCGCGGGTGCGGGACACGTGCGAGCGTTCGGTGACGTCTGGGTGATTGACGAGCGGGAGAGCGCCGCCCCTATGGACGCGTACTCGCTCGACGAGCACACGCCAGGTCTTCTCAGCTGGTACTTCGTCTGGGGCGCAGAGCCGGCGCGGAGCATCACCGCCCCTGACCCCTGGCTCACCTGGGAGCTGCGCGCTCACCTCGACGTCGCGGCGCCCGTCTCCACGCCGTCCGAGCCCGCGACCCTGGAAGACACCCGAGCTGCGCACAACCTCGCCGTTGCCCGTGGCGAGACGGCACGAGCAGAGCTGCTGCGCGAGCGCATCGAAGCGCAGATCGACCGGACCGTCGCAGCGCGATACGACGACGGGACGAGGCTCATCGGCATCCGCGTGTCGACCGGGTCGCAGCCCACCATCGAAGCGTGGCTCGAGGCGGCAGGCCCGATGAACGACGACGCATACTTCGGGGTGCATTCGGAGGTCGTTGCGCGCGCCCCGTTCAGCTCCATGCCGATCGACGAGATTCCGCGAGACCTGTCCTTCCCCCCGCCCATTCCCACGCGGCTGTGGAAGAAGGGGTACATCTACCATCACGACGCTGTGATGCTTCATCGCGTCGGAGTGGAGCGTTTCACCGGAGCGTGGGTCGGCGGCGGTCCGAGGCGAGTCGACAGGACCGACGAGCCGAGCGTCGTGCTGGTGACGAGCTCGTGAGTCGGACCTGACATGCCCTACCCGTACGCGGCGTCGTTGCTCGAGGCCCTCATGGCCGCCCAGACGTCGCTCGCGGCCGTGCTCACCGCGCTCCTCTGGTTTCGCCCCCTCCGGCCATGGCCGGCCTCGGCGCTCCTCCTCGCCTCGATCTGGGCCGTGGCGATCCTTCCCGTCGAGCCCAACTTCCTCGCCGGGATCGGCGCGCACCTGGCGAAGGATCACGTCGCCTGGGTGATGGACTGCGCGGGCGCAGTGTCGGTTCTGTCGATGATCGTCGCCCGACCGCGCTGGATCGCCGTTCCGTGCGCGCTGGGCGCGTGGGCGCTCTCGAGGATCACCGACTGGGCACAGGACGCGACGCTGGAAGTCGGCGCGCTGCACCTCGTCTGGTTCGGGCTCCTGCTCGGTTTGCACGCACGCAGCGCGCACCCCTGCGCCCCGGCGCCGCTCCCTCACTCGACCGCGTCGCATCGCCTGTCCGACGTCGTCCTCTTCGCCGCTGCGGCGGGCCTGGCGCTCGCCGTCGAGCACTTCGTGCTCTTCGACATGCCGGGCTCGGGCGACGAGTGGGCGAACATGTACCAGGCCGACCTGCTCGCGCACCTCAAGGCGTACGGAACGCCTCCGCCGTGCCCGGACATCTTTCAGAGCTTCTGGGTGTTCTTCTACGAGGGGAGGTCGTTCTCGCAGTACACGCCCGGGTGGCCGCTGGTGCTCGCCCCTTTCCAGCGCCTCGGCCTGTACTGGCTGGCGAACCCGGTGGTGCTCGGTGTGCTCGCCGTAGGTGTGGCTCGCGTGGCGAGGCGCGCGGCGGCGGCGGGCCTCGGCGGGGTCTCGGTCGTCGGCGAACGCCACGTCGCCGCAGCCGGCGTCCTGGCTGCCGCGACGGCCACGCTCGGGGCCAGCATGCTCCTGAACGGGGGCTCGGAGTATGCCCACCCCATGGTCGCCGCAGGGTTCGTGTGGTCGGTCGAGAGCCTCGCGGCAATGAGCTCACCGGACACGGGCGCGCGGCGGAAGTGGGTGAACGGGCTGGTCCTCGGCAGCGCAAGCGCACTCATGGCGTGCGCGCGCCCCGGCGAGGGCGTGCTCCTCGAGATCGGCGTCTTCCTCTTCTTCGTCTACGCGCTGGCGCGCCGACGTCTCGGCCTGCGGCCGGTCCTGGCCACGGCCGTATCATTCGCGCTGCTCGCGGGCTTCACGCTCGTCGTGCTGCGACTCCAGCTGGGCGCGTGGTTCCGGACCGCATACAGCATCACGGGCCTCTTCCATCCGTGGGCCGTCATGGTGCTGAAGGCTGCGCGGCCTCAGGAGATGAGGCACGTCGTTCCGCTCGCGACCGGCGCGTACATGTGGTGGCCGGCTGCCCCCGCGCTCGGTGTCGCAGGCCTTCTGCTGATGCGCGGTCGCGCACGTGCGACTGCCTCCATGCTCGCGATCGGCCCGCTCTGCTTGCTCGGCTTCTTCTACTTCAACGGGTTCCTGCACGCACCGGCGACCGGGTACGGGCCGCGTTTCCACCTGCCCTTCGTGATCCCGATGGCGGTGGGCACCGGCGTGCTGCTCGCGCCGCTCTGGGTCGCGGCGTGTCGGCGATGGACGGATCGGAGCATGCTCGCCACGGGTGGTCCGGCGGTGATTGCGATCCTCGCCGGCGTCCTCGGGATCGTCCGCATCGCGCCGCTCGTCTACCCGCCCGCGTGGGCCGAGATGCACAGGAAGACGGCGCCGATCCGCGCGATCCGCGCCGCACGGCTCCACCACGCCGTGGTCACCGTCACGCGCCACGAGGTCTACTCCGATCCGCTGGACCTCGTGCAGAACTACGCGAGCGACACCGACCCCGACGTGCTCATCGTCCACGAGTGGGACGGTCCCCAGATCGCGTGCGGCAAGGAGCGCTGGGCGGACCGACAGTGGTGGCACGTATCGGGGATGGACGAGGCCACGCTGCGCCCCGAGTAGCCGTCAACGCCAGGGGTCGGAGTACGCTTGCGTGTCCACGAACTCGAGCGACAGGAGCTCGATGCTCGCCGCCGGCGCAGCGTCGGACGCGAGGACGAGCTCCATCAGGCCCGAGTCGAAGCCATCTTCCGGGATGGGCAGACTCGTCGCGAACGGCTGATCTCCACCAGGGATCTCCACGACGCCGTAGGCCACGTTACCCCAGACGCGGCCGCGCGCGATGGCGACGCGCACCGGCGTCTGCGACCTCAAGGTGACGTCGAGCCTGTTCGCGAACGGCCACTGCGCCGCGAACACGAGCGTCGAGCGCCTGGCCGTCATGTGCATCCCCTGGGGAGTCTGATCGAGGCCGGTCACGTGGTTCGTCCACCTACCATCGGCGGGCGGCGGCACGTTCGATCGCATGGCCATCGAGTGGTAGTCGCGCAGGAACCAGGGCTCGCAGACGTCGCGGAACGCGTTCATCGGCAAGCCGTAGCGCAGCTTGAAGACGATCTCCGCCGGCAGGATGGCCAGGTCTCCAACGTGCCTGTCGAGGAGCTTCCAGACCGTCGCCGGACCGAGACCGTACAGCTCCTCTTGCGACATGCCGCGCTCGATGGTCGCCGTCGTCACAGCATTGCACATGGCGTCCCCGAGACCCACCATGATGACGGGCGTCACGGCCATGAGGCCCAGGGCCACGAGCGAGCGGGCTTTCCTCATGAGCAACCAGGCCCGAGCGCGCACGAGCCATGCTGCCGCGAGCGGCACGAGGAATCCGACGAGACAGGTCAGCCTGCGGTTGCCGAAGCTCGAGCTCGAGTCCCAGTCGAGGGCCGCCGCCGAGACGTAGACCAAGAGCGCCGTCGCCGCGAGGCCCGAGAGGACGAACGGGCGGGCCTCCTTGATCCGAAGCGCGGGGACGATGCCGAGCACCGCGAGCCATGTGGTGGGCGAAGAGAAGAACAGCCCCCCGTGCGGGCCGAAGAGGGACAGCCAGGGGTGCGCGTGCCCGAGATGCATGTAGTAGCGGCCGTGTGGTGAGCCGCCAAGCCAGCACCTGCCGTAGAGGTACTTGTAGAGGAGCGCCTGGGGTAGCGCGCCGACGACGAACAGGCCGGCGCCGAGGATGGCGAGTACGCCGAGGAGCCGCCGCCATCGCCTCCAGTGCCCGATCAGCGCGAAGGTCAGGGGCACGAGGCCGAACAGCGCCGTCGGCGGCCGCTGCAGGTAGCAGACGCCGGCCAGCACGGCGACGGCGCTCCAGCGCGGCCAGGAGTCGGGTCGCTCGGAGGCGCGGACCGACAGGAGCAGAAGCAGGGCGCACGAAAAGGCGTCGTAGACGTGGGAGTACGACGGCCACATCGTGGCATAAGCGGCGATCGGCGCGCCGAAGCCCACGAGCGCCGTCGCCAGCGCGGCCGGTCCGTCCTCGGCGAAGCGACGGGCCAGCAGGTATGCGATCAGCAACGTCAGCGCCCCCATCACGGGCGCCACGCAGAGCGTCCACTTCGTCAGCGGCCCCTGGCACGCATTGGTCACCGACGCTGGCGCGCCCGGAGGCAACGGCACGATGTGCCGGGTCAGCCACAGGACGGGCGCGAGGTAGATCGTGGGGCCCACATAGAACGGGTTCTCGGGGCGCCCGCCACCGCGGTCGTGGTTCTTGTCGTGGGGATCACCGCAAATCGCGTAGTCGTTCGCGAAGTCGAAGTCCCCGTCGAAGACCAGCGACCGCGCGTAGAGGTAGGTGTAGAAGCCGTCCGAGCCTGGACGTTGTGCCGGCGGAGTGCCCAGGTACATCGTGCAGAACAGGGCGAGCGCTGCGGCCGCGACGAGCAGGCCCCACCGGCTGCGCTCCAGCGCCGCGCATAGCCTCATGCTTCCACGCGGCCTTCAGGGGCAGACGTTCTGGTACGCCGCCTGGGTCAGGTATGCGGGAACGGTGCTCGAGGTCAGGGAGACGGGGGTCGATTGTGCGGCATGGGTCGACGGCGTGACCGTGAACGGCGAGGTCGTGAAGAGCGTGGTCGTCTGCACGACGTTCCCGGCGAGCGGCAAGACGGATTTCACGGTGTCGGAACCAGACATGCACGGCGAGGGGATGGAAAGGTCGGCCGCCGTGACGGTCAGCATGAAGCTCACGTCCGTCTGCCCGCCTGTGACCAGCCCGAACCCTCCGCCGGAGACCGGCGAGACGGCATAGGGCATCCCTTGGGACTCGTACAGCATCTGCTGGGAGTCGCTGATGACTCGCGAGCTGGTGAGCGCGCCGCCGGAAGGGTCGATCAGGGCTGCGAACACCGTGCCGTCGCTCGCCGTCGTGGCGAAGAGGGGAGCGCCGGAGGTGCTCAACGAGATCATCCCGGCCCGGAGAGTCGGGGTCGCCTGGATCGTGTTCTGCCACACGAAGTTGCAGCCGAAGCTGACCTTGCCGACCCACGCGACGCCGTAGAAGTTGCCGGTCAGGTAGTAGCCGTCGCTGCCGGCGGCGACCCCGGAAACCCCCAGCGGACTTCCCGCATCGGCCGCAGGGGCGAGGGTCACCTGGCAGACAGGCGCACCCGTGTTGTCGAACCGACCGAGGTAGGGCTCTCCGAACTCGTCCGCGCCGATGACCCCCATGTTGCCGGCCGAATCGATGGCACAAGAGAACGCCGATACCGTGTTGGTCCCGTCTTTGAGGAGCATGGCGCGCACGGGACTCAGCATCGTGGCGGACGTGGAGTACACGTAGGCGCTGTTCCCGAAGGCCATGCAGACTCTCCCGCCGGTGGGGTCGAAAGCCACCGTCGGCTTCGTGCCGGCGACTGCGCCTGACGCCGCCGTGTCAGACCAGGCTCCCAGCGAGCTCAGGTCGCTCGCCTTCAGGAGACCGACGAGGGGGGCGCTGTTGGGATCGCTGCCCTGGACGACGAGCGGTGCAGCGGCGGAGGCGCCGGCCGGGGGTACGGAGACCGCTGTGATCGTTCCGCCGCCCGGCAGGGCGATCGCCGCCTGCTCCGGAGTCGCGCTTGTGCCCCAGGACTGGTAGGTGACCGCTCCGTTGGAGAGGTTCGCGACACCGCTGCCTCCGGCGCGAGCCGTCGAGAACCCAAAGGGTACGCCGGCGTCTGGGTTGATTACCGCGCCAGCCCCCGACAGGTGACCGACCTGCGACCCGACCGGCGGGCCTGCCTCATGGCCCATCGTGCCATCGACCGCAGCGTCCTTCGTTGCGTCCAGGCTGGAGTCGGGATGGGAGCCCGCGTCTGCGGTCATCCCCGAGTCCTGGTTCGTGGGCCCGTCTTCGCCCGTCGGGCTGTCGGACGTCGAAGCGCCGTCGGGAGAGCCGCCCCCGCCGTTCGAGCTGCTGCCGCACCCCCCGCCGAGCCAGAGCATCGGGATGACGAGCGCCAACGCGAGCAACACGAGCCGGGGCCAGTTGGACGATGCAGACGGCTTATCCATGACTCGCGTTCCCTCCGGCTGCCATCTCAGCAGCTATCGTGGCCTACGTCTAGCGACCGGCCCGAGGACCGCGTCGCTTATAGTGGAGCCCGCAATGAGCCCTAAGTGGACCGCGCGCTTCGGGACACCGGAGGCGCGCGCCACGTTCGTCTTCTTCGCGCTTCTCTTCGTCGTCTTCACGGCTGTGTTCCCCTACAATACGGGGCTCCACAACCCGAACGAGACCGTCCGCGCCTACACCACGATCGCGATCGTCGAAGATCACACCTTCGCCATCGACGACGTGGTTCGCCGGCTCGGCTGGGTCGAGGACATGGCCGCGTTGAACGACTCCTCGGGCGTGACGCGGCACTACTCGGTCAAGGGACCGGGCGTGGCCTACGCAGGAGTCCCGGTCTACTGGGTCTTCGCCAGGATCGCGTCGCTCCTCGGGCACGTGGCTCCGACCGTCGAGAGCAGCCCGGCCTACAAGGCCTGGTGGCTGCAGAGGACCACGCTCGTTCTCCGAATCTTCGTCGTGCAGCTCCCGTGCTTCGCTTTCCTGGTCTGGTTCGAGCGGTGGCTGCGCGCGACGACCGCGGGCGGAGGCAAGAGCGACATCGTGCTTCGTCTGACGACGGTCGCAGCCGTGGCCGTGGGCACCAACTACCTCGCATATTCCCTGATGTTCGTGAGCCACACGCTCTTCGGCGTGACCGCGTTCACGAGCTTCGCGATCGTCACGCGCGAGCAGTTGCTCTTCCGCGATCCGCATCGGCGGCGGACGTCGATGGCCTTTCTCGCGGGCGTCTTTTCGACCCTCGGCTCGCTCCTCGAGTATCAGGCATTTCCGATCTCGCTCGGCCTGACGCTGTACGCGCTGCCCACGTTCCGCCAGCCCAGGCGACTCGCCGCGTTCCTCGGCGGCGCGGCGATCAACGCGGCGGCCCTCATGTTCTACCAGTGGCGATGCTTCGGCAGCCCGTTCACGCCAGGGCATACGATGGCCGAATCGCCCACGTTCTCGCAGTGGCACAGCCGGGGCTTCTTCGGGATCGTCCTGCGCGCGGACAGGCTGGGCGAGTTCGCGAAGGCTTTCGACGCTCTGTCGTTCGGCCACGCCTTCGGCTTCTTCGGGACGAGCCCGTTCATGGTCCTCGGCCTCCTGGCCGTACCGGCCGTCTGGTGGCTCCGTCACGGCGCGCGCCGCACGCAGCGCATCCGCCTGATCGCGAACGCCGCCTGGCTGGCGATGATGCTCGTGCTCTGGGTGCTCATCTCGGCCGCCCTCAACTGGCGCGGCGGCTGGACGGTGGGCCCCCGCTTCTTCGGGTGCGCCCCGCCGTTCTTCGGCTTCGGGGCCCTCTGCGCGCTGGAGGCCATCGCGAAAGGCGGGGCGACGTGGCGGATCGCTGCGCGAACGACCGCTTGCGGGCTGGCGCTGGCGAGCACGCTCGAGATCGGCTTCGTCTCGCTGCACTTCAACTCCGTGCCCGAGGACGTCACGAGGCCGCTGGCCCAGCTCTCCCTCCCGCTGGCACGCGCCGGCTTCGTGCCCCATCACGTCGGTGAGCTGTTGGGGCTGACGTCACCGACGGGCTGGTACGTGGTCTGCGGCTGCATGTTCGCTGCAGCGCTCCTGCCGGCGCTGCTCTTGTCGGGCGATCGCGGGCGGGCCTACGTGGCGCGCGTCGCCCTCGTGCCGCTCGTGTTCCTCGCCGCCGTGCGTGGCGCGTTCAGCGACCCCGGACACGACGAGGGTGGGGACGGCGGGGCCGATGCCCGTAGCCGCTTCGCGCACGCGTGGGAGCCGCGCGGGCGCGATGGGATCGCCGCGCTGCGGGCCCAGGCCGAGCGCGAGGGAGCGGACCGGCCTTGCGCCTGGCACGAGCTGGCCGCGCTCGAAAGGAGCGTGTCCTGGGACGTCGAGGCTGACCGCGACGCGGCCCTCGCCGGCGTTCCCGCGAGTCAATGCAAGTGATCGCGACCCGCAGCCCGTCGTGCAGCGCGAGCTGCCGCCGCTCTCGCGCTGCTCGGCGTACGCCTGCGACGGCGGCGGCGCGCGACGTAGGCGATCGTCCCGACGATCCCCGCTCCCGTAAGAGCGCATCCCGCATCGAACGTGCGGGGCCGGCAGCGCACGTGGATCGTCGTCGCGCCGACCGCCGGCACGTCGATCGCGAGCTGGCGATCGACGTTCACTGCAGTCCCCACGTCCGTGTGCCAGTCGTCGTCGAAGGTGCCGTCGAGGAGGATTCGGCCCGGTCGCGCCGCATCGACGTCGATCGTGAACGAGTTCTGGGTGCGCGTGACGCCGCGAACCAGCACGGAGGGGTCGAGCGCTCGCGCCTGCGGGGTGTCGCCCTCCCACATGCGTGCTCCAGGGCCGAACCCCCACTCGTCCCAGCAGCTCAGCTCCCCGCGGTTCTGGCGTGGCTGATCGATGAACGGCGCGAGGTCGGCGCCTCCGTAGTAGAGGCGCGGCGACTCCTGCACGGCCGACTCCGGCGGCATCGCGAAGAACGGCGCAATGACCCGCCGCCCCACACCGATGACGTCTGCCACGCCGAGGAGGCCCACCGCTACGGGCGCCACGCGCATCCAGAGCGACAGTAGCCCCGACCCCCCGCGTCGCGACAGCGCGCGCGACGTGCGATGGACGGCGACGCCGGCGAGCGCCGCCAGGAGCATGCACACGGAGGCACGAAAGCGCGACGGCACGCGCATCTCGGTGAAGGGCGCCACGTGACGCGTCAGCAGGCTCCACGGGGCCCAGCTCGCGAAGTGCCCCATCATCAGCACGACGGTCACGACGAGCAGCACGACTAGCCAAACCTGCTCGGACGCCACGGTGGCGAAACCCACGAGAGCTAGCCCCATCACGATCGGTCCGAGATAGGCGCCGTACTCGGTCCACACGTACTGCTGGCCGTCCACGGCACGATCGTGCGAGCCCGCGAGGAACATGTCTCTCAGCGTCGGCCACCGCAGCGCGTCGACGTCGGGAGCCATCGAGCGCCGGTGGTGCGCCAGCTGATCGAGCACGGGCAGCAGGCGGGCGGCCGAGAGCGTGAACGCGACGACTCCCACGATGGCGCCCGCCATGGCGATCGCCGGAAGGCGCCGCGGCGGCCATGATCGCAGCAGCGTCTCGGCTGCGAGGAGCACGGCGAGCTGCGGCAGCGGGTAGACGCCGCCCTCGTAGAACATCCAGGCGAGCAGCGCGCCGAGTCCCAGCGCCGAGAGACGATCGCGTTCGGCGCGGCGCCACAGCCACACCGCTGCGGGGAAGAACGCGAACGGTGCGAACGTGAGGTGCCCGCCCGACAGGTGGTGCTGGTGAAACCCGCAGTACGCCCATGCTCCGCCGGCGACGAGCGCGGCGCCGCGATCGAGCGCGAGATCGTGCCTCGCCAGCAGCCACATGCCGAGGAACGCGAACACGACGTGCGCGACGATCCAGATCTGGATCGTGCGCGTCGTCCCGACGACGAACGTCAGCCACGTGAGGGGCGCGCCGGCGAAGGACTGTGGGTTGTCCCAGAGCGGGTAGCCGCCGCACTCGTAGGGATTCCAGTGCGGGAACTCGTGATACCGCAGGATGCTCGCGCGGCCGGCCTCGAGGATCTTGTGGTATTGCTGCCCGTCGCCGTTCATCGTGTGCGGGTAGGCGGCAAGCATGGGCCCCCACGCCCAGAGCGTCAGGGCCAGCGCGAGCAGAGCGAGAGCCGCGACGTGGCACCAGCGCAGGCGCAGCCCCCGCCTCCGTCTCACGGGCACTCGCTTTCGGGCCCCAGAGTCCCGAAGAAACCGAACGCGTGGCTCAGCCGCCGGGTTGACCGCTGCGCCGCAGATGAACGCCGCCAGGCGCTTCGGGTGCGCGTCTTCAGGTCGTCGAGGAAGGAGGCGTAGCCGGTAGGCAGCGCCCCCCCGGCTCGAGCGACGGCCTTGGTGGGCGCGGCCTTCTTCTTCCCGGTCACGCGAGCGGTTCTACCATCACTCCACGACGTCGCGCGCCGTGGCGCCTTCGACCCTCATCGCCTTCGACGGGCGCCGCGCAGGCGGAACCTGGCCCCGAGGGGGCTCGACTTCCGCCCCAGCGTCCTGAACTCCCTGGCCATCTCATCGACGTTGCGCCGTTGGACCTCGCAACCAGATCTTTCAGCTCCGTGACTAGCGCCCGAGCGTCACGAGCAGACCTCCAGGGTGGAGGAGGAGGCGAGGAAGCCTCGCCGTTGACACTGCCGCCCACCCGGCGTTCTCCTAGCCCATCCCGAAGGGCAAACCACGATGAAGAGCCGTCTTCATGCCCCGTTCGGATCCTTCGCATCCGGCAGCAAGGCGCGGATCTCTTCGGCCACCCGCTCGTAGTCGCCCTGCGAGCCGCCCACCAGCGACAGCGGCTCCTCCCCCTCGACGAGCAGCTCGAACGAATACCCGGCGGGGGTCCCCTCGTCGTCGTGGTTGAGTTTCACGACCACGTCCTCGACGCGAGAGAGCGGAAACGTGCGCCGTCGCGTTCGGAGCGGCCAGCGCACCCAGCTCACGGCGAGCGTCCGCATCTTGGCGTCGATTTCCAAGCGGACGTGGGTCATGGCGCAGAACGCAAAGATCGGCAGCAGGCCCCCGAACCAAGCGCTGAGGACCAAGTTCTCGATTCCGTCGAGACAGCGCGTCCCGCGCCCCATGCACTTGCCCAGCATGTCCCGCGTCGCCAGTGCGAGGATGGCCGCGTAGCCAGCCACCATCAGCGCGGGAAGGAGACGCTGAAGAAGGAGAATCGGCCATCCCCGGCCGCTCATTCGGTAGCGGAGGATCGACTGCGGACCACCGGGCGGGGCGCCGGGCGCAGGGTCACGATAAACGCCCATGGATGGATCGGCGCTCGACGATCGATCGCGTGGGGCGCCCCGCTCGTTTCGATCCACGGACCGAGAATGGCACACGCGGCGGAATGCGCGTAGGTGGCCTGCTCCTGGCTGCACGCGCCATGCGCGGCGAAGTCGTTCGAGATGCCGGTCGTCGCGAAGTAGATCGCCAACGTGCCCGTTCACGCCGGTCATCGGGCCGGCGTGGGCGGCGCCACTTTCTTCTAGCCCCTGCTACAGCATCGTCTGCGTTGGCACCGTTCGCGTCACCGTCGTCCCGTCCCCAATCTCTCCGAAGGTGTTGTCGCCCCAGCACGCGATGGCGCCGTCGCCGTGCAGAACGCAGGCGTGCACGTTGCCGCCGGAGATCTGCGTGACTCCGGTCAGCCCTTCGACCCCGACGGGCGTCGCGCCGTAGGCTGGCCCTGGCTGCCCGTATGAGACGTTGCCCCAGCACGCGACCGTGCCGTTCGAGAGCGCCGCGCACGCGAACGGCCCGCCGGCGAACGCCCCGATCACGCTCGTCAGCCCGACGACCGGGACGGGGGTGTCTTGCTCGGCGGTTGTCCCGCTGCCGTCCTCGCCCCAGTGGTTCCATCCCCAGCAGCTGAGCGAGCCGCTCGAGAGGATGGCGCACGAGTCGCCCGCTCCGGCCGCAATCCCGGAGACGTTCGTCAGGCCTGAGACCCTGCCCGGAGTGAACTGCCTCGCGACTGGGCCATCGCCCAGGGCTCCACCTGTTCCATCGCCCCAGCATCGGGCCGTCCCGTCCGCGAGCGTCGCACATGTGAACATCTCGCCCGCCGAGACACTGGCCACTGCCGAAAGGCCAGTGACCGCCACGGGCGTAAGCCTGGTCTGCCCGGCACCGTCGCCCAGCTGCCCGTCCCCGCCGTTGCCCCAACAGCGCAGCGACCCATCCGTGACCTTGACGCAGGTGTGAAGCGAGCCGCACGAGATCTGCCCGACTCCGGTCAGACCGGAGACGGGCACGGGCGTCGGCCGCGAGGTGGTCGTGCCGTCGCCGAGCTGGCCGTACATGTTCCATCCCCAGCACTGCACGGTCGCATCGGCCATCAGAGCGCACGCGTGGAAGCTGCCTGCGCACACGGACGTCACGCCGCTCAGGCCCTGCACTTCAACCGGCGTCGCACTCTGCTGTTCGCCGTGTCCGTCACCAAGCTGCTGGTAGTCGTTCGTTCCCCAGCATCGAACGGTCTTGTCCACCAGCAGCGCGCACGTGAAGTCCTGCCCGACTGAGACCTGCAGCGCAGGGTGCGCCGGCCGGTGCCAGACGAGACCCGATCCGTTCGGTCCGTCATCGCCAGGCCCCGCGTCGGGCGCCCCGAGACCACCGGTGCCCGCTTCCTTGCCGGTGCGACCGGCGTCTCCCGCGCTCGAGTCCAGCATGGGTTCGCACCCGAGCTGGAGGCCGAGCGCAGCAAGCAGAAGGGGGAGGTGCCTCATGATCTAATGCCGCGCCGTGCCGCTCAGTCGCCCACTTGGCACGCGCAGACGCAAGCGCCGGCGTGGCAGACGAGGCTCGAGTTGCTGCAGATGTTGCACTCGTCGGGGCTCGACTTGTGGCAGTCGGCATTGACCTGGCATCCGGCGCCGCTGTCGCTAGTGTCACACGTTCCTCCCGGGCCAGGCCGAGTGCAAACCGCACACGTCCCCGCGTTGCAGTAGACCGGTGCAGCCGGGCAGAAGCACCCCCCTACGGCACCCTGACATGCCATGCAGCTCGGACTGTTCGTGATTGCCGCTCTCGCGCTCTGGTACGCGGCGTCGCTGCTGCGGGAGATCGCCCCGGTCGGGCAGAGGCAGATCCCGCCCGGGGAGCCCCCACAGGCGTCGTCTCCGAGGTAGACGTCCTCGCAGTCGCTGTCGGCCGCGCAGCTCACGCTGAACTCCGAGGCCGTGATCGCCCAGGACGGTTGAGGCGTGCCGCATGCGTTGCCGTCGGTGTCGACTACCCCCGTGTCGCGGTTTGGCCCCCCATCGGGCGCGGGTGCGCTCGAGATCAGGTTCCCTCCGCAGGCGAACAACGCGGCGCAGACGACAGGAGAAAAGATTCGCGCAGGCACGGGCATGGTTGGGTCAACCCCTGCAGCAATCGAACCGCTGCCGAAGAGCCCTTGCCGACGGATCATCCAGCCCACACTTGCGCCAGACTGAGCCTGCGTCTGGCGTCGAGGACATGCCGGGGCCTACTGATGTCCCATCACGGGGCACTGGAGCAGCACGCTGACCGTGTTCCCCATGGCCACGGCGAGAGCGAGGTCGAGCCGACCGTCGCCGTTCAGGTCCGCGACGATCAGGGCTTCGGGAGCCGGCCCCACCTGGCCCACGTATCCAGCCGTGAACTTGCCGCTGCCGGCGTTGAGCAGGACCCGCACCGTGCTGTCGCTCCACATGGTGACGGCCAGATCGGTGAGGCCGTCGCCGTTCAGATCGCCCATCGCCACGGAGAACAGCCCCTGGCCGACCGGGATGGCGACCGCCGGCGAGAACGTGCCGCCTCCGGCGTTGGTCAGCACCTGCACGGCGCCGGTGCCCTGGTCGGAGACTGCGAGGTCTGGCTTGCCGTCGCCGTCGAGATCTCCCACCGCGAGGACCGTTGGAGTCTGCCCCGCCGCGTAGGCGACCGGGGTGGCCAAGGCGCCGCTACCGGCGTTGAGCAGGACACTCACTCCGGTGCCCGCGAGCACGGCGACATCGAGCTTGCCGTCGCCGTTCAGATCCGCGAGCACCTGCCCGCCAGGCTGCGAGCCGACGGGATACTCGACGGGCGAGCCGAGCGTGCCGTTGCCGGTGTTGAGCAGCACTGCCACCGAATCGCCGTCGACTACTACGACGTCGGGCTTGCCGTCGCCGCTGACGTCCCCCACCGCCAGCATCCCGAGCTGCGATCCGACCAAGTGCATCGTCGGAGCGCCGAAGGTGCCGTCGCCTGCATTGAGCAGCACGCTCAGCTGGTTGGTCGGGGAGCTGGCGACGACGAGATCGGGCTTGCCGTCGCCGTTCATGTCGCCCGCCGCCACGAACTGGTTGTAGACGGCCCCCAGAGGGTAGTGGACGGCGGCGGCGAAGGCGCCGCCTCCGGAGTTGAGCAGCACGCTCACCGAGTTGCCATTGCCATAGTCATTGGTGACGGCGAGGTCGACCCTCCCGTAGCCCCGCAGGTTTGCGACGGCCATCGATGCGGGCGCCTCGCCGACGGCGTAGTCGACCGGCGCTGCGAAGCCCGAGCAAGGTCCGCCGGTCTCGCTGCTCGAGCTTGCGTCGCTTCCCGACGATCCGGAGATCGTCATGCCTCCGGAGCTGCTGCCGCTGGAGCTGCTCGAGCTCGTCGAGCCCGGGGCGATTCCCGAGCTGCTGGAGCTCGTCGTGCCCCCCGAGCCGGCGCCGCTTGCCGACCCCGAGGTGGAGCCTGCACCGGGATTCGCAGTCTCTCCCCCGCAGGCGCCGGGCAGCGCAAGTGTCACGGCGACGACCGTGGCAGTCGTCCATCTGGGAACCATCGCCTAGGTCTACCTCTCCGTGGCTCGCGGGGCACGAGTCCGGCAATCAATGGCCGACGCGCGCTCGTTTCGTCATTGAATCGGTCTCGGCGCCGCGGGGCGACCGCCGGCCGGTTCCGTCCGCCGGCTGGTCGCGGACCGCCCCCCTACTGCCGACTTTCCTCATGGGCACGTGATCCCGCCCACGCACTGCAGGCCGCCGTCCGCCATGCAGCAGATCCGGCCGTGCGCGCAGCAGCTGTCGCCGCAGCACAGGCCACTCGTGCATGTGCTCGAGCACGGGGGCACTGCGCACGTGCCGTTGCCGCAATACTGGCTGCCTGGCGAACAGATGGTGTTGCAGCCGCCGCAGTCGAGCGGATCGGTCTTCGGGTCGATGCACTGGTAGGTGCCGCCCATCAGGACGTTGCAGCACAGGAGGCCCGGCGCGCACCCGCCGCAGAGCGCGGCATCTCCGCCCATGCTGGCATCGTTCGAGGGAGCGGAGTCGCTCTGGACGTCGACCGCCGGCGCGTCCGTTGCGACGTCGCCGACGTAGGCGTCTGCCCCCGCGTCAGCAGCCTGGTTGCTCTGGCCCCCGCAGCCGGCGAGGGCGAGAGCCGCGGCGAGACCGAAGGCGGGGATGGTCCGCATGGGGGTGGTCTGCCACGACGCCAGTCGCGCGGCCACCGTGCGCAGCGTCACATGTCGCGGTAGCGCTTTGCCGCTGCGAGGTCCTTCTTCAGCTCCTCGGCGTTGCGCCTCGGCCCGTAGCCCGGCGTGTCGCGCTGGATGCGCCAGCCCTCCCTGAGCGGTCCGGCGTCGACCGTGTCGAAGCCGAAGGCGTCGAGCAGCTTGGTGACCGTCGCTTTCGCGCTCGAGTCATCGCCAGCGATGACGAGGGCTCGCCGGTTCGGGGTGCCAGCGGGCAGTCCGTGCGTCGTCAGCTCGGCCGCGTAGATGTGGTTGAACGCCTTGACCACCTTCGACTTCGGAAGGTGCGCTTGCAAGAGCTCGGCGGTCGTCGTCGATTCGTTGTCGAGCTCGGGGATGTGTCCGTCGCGCGTCGGGTAGTAGTTGTCGGTATCGATGACTATCTTGCCCGCGAGCGGCTCGACGGGAACGCTGCGGTAGTTCTTGAGCGGGACGGTGACCACGACGATGTCGCCCGCCTTCGCCGCGTCCACCGGCGTCGCTGCACGAGCCCTGGGGCCGAGTTGCTTGACCAGGTCGGCCAGCGTCTCCGGTCCGCGCGAGTTGCTGATCACGACGTCATGGCCGCTCGCCACCGCGAGGCGTGCGATCTGGCTTCCGATGTGACCTGCTCCGATGAGTCCGATGGTCGTCATGTCCGTCTCCATGGTACCGGTCGCCACGACGCCAAGATGGCGTCCGCGCCGAGCAGGCTGGGGGAGAGCCACGCTCGGTCGCGCATCGGGTGTGATGCCGGCGGGCGGGCGAGGGTAGCGTCGCGTAGGACCCAAACCGACGCACCACCACACGAAGCGCAACAGGGAACCGGGACGTTCCCGGCCAGCGAGTCTGGCTCGCCGTCGTTTTGCTCGTCTTACTTGGCGCAGCGGAAGCCCGTGATCGGTCCCCGATACCCCGCCTCGCCCGCCTCCCCGGGAGGGTGCGCGTCGCTGCGCAGGTTCGTCGGGTCGGTCTCGTTCCAACCAGTACCCTTCGCAACGTGGTCGGTCACTCCGCTGGTATCGGAGGTCCATTCCCAGACGTTGCCCGCCAGGTCGTGGATGCCGCCGAGCGCGTCGCCGCCGGGGAACGCACCCACGGCACAGGTGCCGCTCCTCTTCTGGAGCCCCGACCAGCAGACCTGGGAGTCCGGCGCCCGGTACCCCCACGGATACGTTCGCGCTTGCTCGCCACCGCGAGCGGCCCACTGCCACTCGGCCGCCGTCGGTAGGCGCTTGCCCTGAGCGCGGCAGTACGCCACCGACTGGGCCCAGCTCACGCAGTTGATCGGATGGTCCTGTCGGTCACGATGCCTCCCATTGCAGGGCACGCTCCACTTGGACCGCTCGGCTTGCGAGATGCCCGCCCACTCAGCTGTCGTCGGCTCTTCGACGCACTTGCCGGAGCGCATGCACGCCTCGTACGCCATCACGGTCACCTCACTGAGGTCGATGCAGAACGGCTCGACGCTCGCGCCGCCACGCTCCGTCGCGAGCTGGCCGCCGGGCAGACGCACCATGCCCGCCGGGCAACTGCCCAGAGACGCCGCGACATCGAGCTGCGTGCCGAGCCGCTCGTAGCGAGCGCGCAGAGGTCCGTGGTCCAGCCACGTGACGACGACGGCCGGAACACGACCCACCGCGGCGCCTTCGGGACCGAGCACCAAGCCGGTCTGCTTCGTGAACAGGGCCCCATCACCGGCGCGGAAGACCTCGTGCCGGGGCCCCGCGAAGTTCATGAACAGGCGGCCCTCCGCGGTGGTCATGGACAGTCCCCTCAGCGAGTCGGCCTCTCTCGGAAGCTTCTCCCGCATGGCCGCGACGCTCGGCTTGTCGATGCCGTAGTCGCCGGCGAGGCCCGCGAGCTGCGTCGGCTCGAACGTCGTTGCCGCGCGCTCCTCGGGAGGCGCAGGCGTCTTGCCCGTGAGCGCGACCGCCCTGGCCGCCTGGGCAACCTTCGTCACGGCCTCGGAGCCGAACACGTTGGACAGAACCACGACGGTCACCTTCGCGTCGGGGACCCGAGCGAAGCTGGCCTCGAATCCGTCCACGCCGCCCCCATGGAAGAACACGTCGTGACCGGCGTCCTGCGACACGAACCATCCGTATCCATACCTCGCGGGCGGCGAGACAATGGCGCCGGCGTCCTTGTCGGGCGTGAACATTCGACGCTTCGACGCGTCGCTCAGGAGCTTCGTCCCGCCCAAGGCTCGATCCCAGGCGATGAGGTCGTCGACGGTGGAGAGGATCGAGCCGGAGCCGACGGTCACGTACGAGATCGGTGCGGCGGGGACGATGTCGTCGCGCTCGTCGATGGCGTAGCCGACGGCCGCGTTGGGTGTGTTCGAGGTGCTCACGGTGGTCGTGCGGACCATGCCGGCAGGTCCGAAGACGGACTGGCGAAGGTACGCTTCGTAGCTCTGACCGGTGACGCGCTCGATGATCGCCGCGAGGACCGTGTATCCAGCGTTGGAGTACTCGAACCTATCTCCAGGTGGGAACCTCAGCGTTTTGCCCTGGTAGCTCGCGAAGGCGGCGCCTACTGGGTGCAGGGCGCCAGTCTCCGCCACGAGCGCGGGGTCGTCGGGCAGTGGGGGCAGTCCCGAGGTGTGCGTCAAGCAGTTGTGGATCGTCACCGAGTCAGCCATCGGCGGGATCTCAGGCAGGTAGTTGCGAACAGGGTCCTCCACTCGGAGGAGGCCCCTCTCAGCAAGCTGCATGATGCTGACGGCCGTGAACGGCTTGCTGAGCGATCCGATTCGGAAGAGCGTGTCCCGGTCGGCCGCGACGCCTCTCTCGCGGTCGGCCTTGCCGTACGCCTTGCCGAAGATCACGTTACCGTCACGCGCCAGGGCCACGTAGCCGCTGAACGCCGACCCCTCTCCCCAGTTCCGTCCGAAGGCCAGGACGTACGCATCAAGGTCGTGCCCGAGGGTGGCGTCGCCCGCGTCCCTGTCCTGGGATGGGACGGATAACGGACTCGCGGCCGGCGCGGTGCCGGTGTGCGCCCCCGACGGCCCGCACGACGCGGCTCCGATGGCGACAGCGATCCAAACGCAGTGTCTGGCCCGCACGGGGAGCAGGATACACAACGGCCGGGCGACGAAGAACGATGGTCCGCCGCCGCACGGCTCCTACCGGGGGAACTCCCGCGTCAAGTCCAGTGCGAACGGCTTGCCGCCCCGGTTGCCCTCGACGTGAAGCGACTGGTCGTGCAGAGCGAAGCTCCCCTCTAGATTCAGCGACTGCTCACCGCCGAACCTCGACAGCGTCAGGGTGCTCGTGGCGTCGTCGATTCGGGTCGCGAAGTGGACACGCTCCCGGCCGACGCGAACGAAGCCGAAGTCGCCCTTCTCGAAGTAGATCCGATCCCACGGTCCGGGCGTCTCTGGCAGGAGGTCGTCGAGTCCTGATCGCCGGTCGACGCGCCACGCCCCCTCCAGAGGTTCGGTGCGGAAGATCCCGTAGCGGTAGGCGTCTCGCAAGGTGTCCGCTGCGGGCAGCATGAGGACCAGAGTGATGCCGACTGCCCGCAGCGCTCGCGGCCGCACGCCCTTTGGCCCTTCGCGCGAAGGCTGGAGGAAGAACGCCCGGAGGCGAGGCGCCTCCCTCGCGATCAAGCTCACGGCCAACGCCAGATAGACACTGGCGAAGAGCTTCACCGGCACGTCATAGAAGATGTTGACGAGAACAACATCCGTGAGGACGGCCGCCATGAGGCACGCGCCGAGTAACGTCGTGCGGCGAAAGCACACGAGTACTGCTGAGGCGACCTCGAGGAGGCCGCCGAACGCCTGATACCCGTAGGTTCGTCCGAAGAACGCCCAGGCGAGCCAGCTCGGTTTCAGGTCGACCGTGCGAGAGTCGAGCCGCCAGTACTGCGGGTAGAACTGCATGCCGATGACCTTGGCCATGCCGTAGCGCACCATCTCGAAGGCAAGGAAGAATCGGACCACCGTCCACGCCGCGTGACGCGCCCGGGTAACGCCATCGCCGCCTGGCAGGTCACCCCGAGCCAACACGAGACCGGCGATGGCGCCCGCAACAGCTCCACCGCCGAGGACCCCGACGCTCAGCCAGTTGTCGTGGGGTACGTCGATCTGATCGAGCACGACGCCGACCAGCGCGAGACCGGCGAGCCCGAAGGGCACGGCCCCCTACGGCCAGCTCTGCCGGACACATCAACTTCCACCGCCTCGGCACCTGAGTGCGTGGTACCCAGACTCCATGGGTCTCTTCGAGAAGAACGAGATCGTGCGGCTCCTCGAGGAGCTGACCAAGCGCATGGAGGGAGTGCGGGCGGGCCTCGTGGACGATCCCGCGGGCGCGCTCGGGGCCATCGACGTGGCGCGCCGCACTCTGGCCGGCCCGCTCCTCGCGACTCTCGACCGCGTCGACGCGGGCACCGTCGTGGCGCTGCTCGGTCGTGATCGTGCGCGCGTCTATGCCGACCTCGCTCACCTCGAGGCCCAGGCGCGCGACGCCACGGGCGACGCCTCCGGCGCGCGGCGGGCCGGGGCACGCGCCGACGAGATCGCGCGAGCGCTGTGACCTGCGCTGCGATCACTCTGCTCTAATCGCCCCGCAGTCGGGGTAGCGTGGGCTTCATGTCCGAGCCCACCGTCGGCACCTTCCCGTTTGGTCGCCCTGTCCTTGCGCGCCCGCCTTCAGCGTCCACGAAGCGGGGCATGTTCATCCTGGGGGCGTACCCTAGCGCGCTGCACGTCGCGTGGCGCCCGCCCGCGGGCAAACCCGTCCGTGCGATGGCCGTCGACAACGAGCCCGTGCCATTCTGGAACGGCGAGCGCGAGGGCGAGTACATCGCCCAGTGGAAGGCCGCCGTGGGGTTCCGGGAGGGGGAGTGGGGCACGGTCGCCGCCGCGGGCAAGCTGAACGGCTCTTCCGGCATCTGGGTCGACGACAATGTGCTCGCGCCTCTGGGCGCCGGCCGCGACGACGTGTGCATCAGCGATTGCCTCGACACCTACTTCTCGAGCGACGACGGCGCGGCCCGAGTCGCCGACACCTACCAGCCCTTCGCCGAAGGGACGGGGCTGCCTCCAGCGCGCCTCGCAGGGCACTTCGAGTTCGACCTGACCCGCCACGGCATGGCGCGGTGGTCGCGCGAGGTAGAAGCCCGGCCTCGTTCCATCACTCGCACGAGGCGTCCCTACGTCACGTTCGATCAAACTTGCTTCGCAAGGACGACGTGGTTCGCCTTCTCGCCCGCGACCCTCTCGACGCAGCGATAGCCCAACGCCCGCCAATCCATCCCCTCGAACAGGGCTTCGCCTCGTCCGAGCAGCACCGGCGGTAGCGCTAGGTGCAGCTCGTCGATGAGCCCCTCACGCAGGTACTGCCGGATCGTGGATACGCCGCCGCCCACGCGGACGTCCTTGCCGTTGGCCGCTTCGCGGGCGCGCGCCAGTGCTTCGCGAATCCCCCCCGTGACGAAGTAGAAGGTGGTGCCGCCGCTCATCGGAAGAGGCGGCCGCGCGTGGTGCGTCAGGACGAAGACGGGCACGTGATACGGTGGCGTCTCGCCCCACCAGCCACGCCACGATTCATCGGGCCAAGGGCCGCGCACGGGACCGAACATGTTTCGGCCGAGAATCCAGGCTCCAACGTCCTGCATTGCGCGCGCGGCGAACGACTCGTCCAGACCGTCGCGGCCACCTTCCTGGCCTTGCATCTTGCGGAACGTCAGGGTCTCGAAGAACCACTCGTGCAGCTCCATGCCGTTCTCACCGAGCGGATGGTCCTTGCACTGGTTTGGTCCGGCACCATAGCCGTCGATGGAGACTGAGAACGCGTCCACGCGTAGCTTCGGCATCTTGGGTGGCCCTCGGAGTCGTGCGATAAGCGCGACTCTCGGGGGGCTCAAGCCCAATCTGTCGCGTTAATGCGTCACCCCAAGGAGTCTTCGCCAAGGTCGAGAACGGCTCGGCGATGGAGTAGGAGCGAGTAATTCGAGAAGCTACGAAGCGGTTACCCCAGAGTCGTTCACCCAGGCGCACGAGGTCGATCACCGGTCAGCAGATCCTCGTCCACGCACCCGGGCGGGTGCGATCACCCGCCCCCCCGGGCACTGTCCGGCCAAAGGGCTATCTCCCTCATTGCCCGTGCGAGATCGAAGGCCGCAAGGGATACATCTTCGGCACCTGGCACCCAGGGGCCGAGTACTGGCCCGGTAAGGAACGAGTCGACCATCACGGGCACACGAACATCGAGGTCGTCGCGCCATTCATCGAGGGCCTCGGAGACGGGAGCACGGCGACCCTGAGCTACGACCCGAGCAAGCTGACGCGCGGCACTGTTTGACTACCCTTCGGGCCCGCCGTCCGGGGGTGCGCTAGCAGTGAAGGGTGCTCCGCGGGCGCTACTCGGCCCGACCGAGGTCAGCCAGGATGCAGCGAAGCGGGTGGCCCTCGCGAAGTCCAAGGCGAGTCCCGGGACCGTGCTCCAGGTGCGCTACGCGAACGCTCCCACGACGCGCAGAAGCGCCCATGATGCGCCGGCCCAGTGGGCTCAGCGAGCGGCTCTCTGGACGCTGTCGATGAAGGCTGCCTCGGAGAAACCGACCATCGGGTTGCCACCGATGTCGAAGGTGGGAACCGAGCCCCTAGGGTTGAGGCGGCGCATCGCGCGAGCGTAGTCGGTGGACGACTCGATGTTGCGCTCCTCGTACGGCACCGCGTTTGCGGACATCCACGCCTTCGCCTGGCGACAGTATCCGCACCAGCCCGTCGTGTAGATGACGACGTGGAGCGAGCGAGCCGAGGCCCGCCAGTCGCGAGAGGTGGCCGGTGCGACAGGCGCGGGAGTCGGAGGTGGCTCCGCCGCGACAGGCGGAGGCAAGGGTGGCTCCGAGGACGCACCGAGACTCACGTCGCTGCGGGCGACGCCTTGCAACCAGCGGAGTCGCGCCTGGTCCGTCGATGCGGGCGGTAGCGGAATCCCGGGGGCCACGACCACCGAGGGACCCGGAAGCGTATTCGGCGGCTCGGGCAGGGTCTCCGCTGCGGGCTGCGCAACCGGCTCGGT
>Ga0209415_10004616_pt1 | contig 25149 bp, 23 predicted proteins | sample PeaSoiSIISIP2007_FD_187696 | JGI IMG/M metagenome (GOLD analysis project Ga0209415, IMG submission 187696) | Peat soil microbial communities from Weissenstadt, Germany - SII-SIP-2007 (SPAdes) (version 2) | ecosystem: Environmental > Terrestrial > Soil > Wetlands > Peat | place: Germany... | reverse complement strand
CCTCGTGCATCACCGGGCCGGGGAGTGCCCGGCCTGCGTCTCGCCCTGGATCGAGACCGAGCTTGAGCGCTGGATGACGGCGCAGCCGAGCGACGCGCCCCGCTTCGTCTTCGTGAATCTCATGGAAGCGCACGAGCCGTACGTCGTCGCCGACGGCGCGGAGCCGCTCGGGGAGCTCTGGCGGTCGCTCACCGTGCGCCAGGACTTCGGAGAATGGCTGGAGGGGGAGTGGGCGCCGACGGGTTCCGATCGGGCGACGCTCCGTCGGCTCTACGCAGGCGGGATCCAGGCGCTCGACCATCGGATCGAGGCGATCGTGCGCGTCTTCCAGGACGCGGGACGCTGGGACTCGACCGTGACCGTCCTGACGAGCGACCACGGACAGGGGTTGGGCGAGGAGGGGATGCTCTCCCACGGGATGAGCGTGGCCGATTCGGTCGCCCGCATCCCGCTGTGGATCCGCGCCCCGGGCGCGACCCTCGCGGGGCGGAGCACGACGACCTGGGCGAGCCTGACCGATGTCGCGCCGACGTGCGCGCGGCTCGCGGGGATCGGACCCACCACACTCCCGGCGGGACCCGGCCTCCTTCCTCTGCTCGACCGGCGAAGGGACGATCCGGTCTGGTCGATGTCCGAAGGAGTGATCTGGAAGGATGCGCGCGAGCACCTGACCCCCGACCAGCTCGCCCGATTCGACCGGGTGCTCGTGGCCGGCTTCATCGGCAACTCGAAGGTCGTCTACGACGCCACCCGTCGTCGCGTCAGTCTCCAGTCCCTCTTCGGTCCCGAGGCCACGAGCGATGCTCCGGCGATGTCGGAACCGGAGATGGTCCGGGGAATGATCGCCTTCATGGACCGGATCGGGGCCTCGCTCCGGGCCGATTCGGCGATATCGAGGGAGTCCCCCTTGTACAATATCGAGGCCTGGGGGTATGCGTGACGGCGGCCGTCCCTCCTGAAGAGACCACGCCCGATCGGGCCGAGGCCCGAGGCTGGTCCGCCGCGTTCGCGCCGTTGCGTCGGCGCATCTCTCCCGGGCTGCTCCTCGCCATCGTGTCCGCCGCCGCGTACGTCCTGGCGCTCGGCCTCCTGGCGCTCGCGAAGTACGCCACCTTTCACGCGACGTTCGAGGACCTCGGCATCGAGAACCAGGTCCTCTGGCTCCTGAGCCACGGCGGGATCCCCGAATACTACAGCTCCGGGTTCGCGTCGATCTATCCTCTTCAGTATCAGAAGCCCATCCTGTTCCTCGTCCTCCCCTTCTACGCGCTCTACCCGCACCCGGAGACGCTCCTGGTGATCGGGACCTTCGCCCTCGGCGGAGCGGCGGTGCCGCTCTTCCTGACGGCCCGGCGCTGGCTCCAGCGCGAATCGTACGCGCTCGTCGTGGTCTTCGCCTATTTGGTCTACTTCCCGGTGGCGTCGGCGAACCTCTTCGACTTCCACTACGAGGACCTCTTTCCCCTCGCGTTCTTCACGATGACCTGGTGCTACGCCTCGGGACGGACCCGGGCGATGTACGCGGCCGCGCTCCTCACGGCGTCGGTCAACCCGCTCGCGCTCGTCACTGCCATCGCCTTCCTCGTCTTCACATGCCTTCCCGGACCCAGGGAGCCCCTCGGTCTCGGGTGGATCCGGTCGTCCTGGCGTGCCTTCTTCCGGGATCCGCGGATGCCCGTCATAGTGTTCGTGCTGATCGCGCTCCTCGCGCTCTACGCGGTCGCCGGAGTCCTGTTCGTCGCCGGCGTCGGCGCCCACGGCTCGACGGCGACCCCGACGGGCATCCTGCTGGGGAACGCCAACAACAAGCTGATCCTCGTGATCCTGCTCGCCGGGAGCCTCGCGTTCCTTCCGCTCTACAGCCCGCGCGGCCTCGTGACGGCCCTGCCGTACTTCGCCTTCATGGCCTACTCGCTCGACTCGGCGAACTATCAGGCGTTCGGGCTGATGTACCCCCTGCTCGGCACCGGGCCGTTGTTCCTCGCCGCCCTCGACGGCCTGCGGGCCGCCGACCCGCAGCCGCCCGCGTTGCCGGTCGAGGGCGACGCGGCGGCCGCATCGACCCACTCGCCGGCCCCACCGCCGGCGCGGACCCTGCCCTCCCGACGCCGGGTCTCCGAACGGGGGGCGATGGTCCGTTCGCTCCTCGTCGCCTCCGTCCTCTTCGCCCTCGTGTTCTTTCCGCTGAGCCCGATCAACTACTACGTCTCGGGAGGCTACTTCTCCGGGAACCACGACCTCGCCAACATCACGGAGAGCACCGCCGAGACGACGTTCCTCGCCCGGGTGATCGCCCTGGTGCCGGCGAACGCTTCCGTCCTCACCCAGAACAATATCCCCCAGCTCTCCGGCCGGGAGCACGTCCAGACGCCGACGGTCTACCAGCCGTCGATCCCGTACGACGCGATCGTGATGGACTCGAGCCTCACGTACTTCAGCACGACCACCGACATCCTCCCGTTCGTGAACGCTGCGTTCTCGAACAGTTCCTTCGGCGTCGTCGCCGAGGGGTTCGGGGCCCTCTACCTTCAGCGCGGCTACGCCGGACCTCCGAGGTTGTTCGCGCCGCTCAACGAGGACCTTCCGGGCGACGCCCTGATCCCGTTCGACTCGATCGCCAACGGGACGGAGCTCACGGGGAGCGGTCCGGGGTATTCCCTCTGGTACGGCCCGTACCTGACGCTCTTCCCTGGGACCTACACGTGCCGGTTCACGATGGCCTCCAACACGACCGACCCGGCGCTCGGGGCCGCGCTGACGATCGACGCCACCGCGAACGACGGCGCCACGACCCTCGCGAGCGAGACGGTGTTCCCGGCGAACTTCACCTCGGCGAACGGGCCGACGTCGTTCCAGCTCAGTTTCAACCTGACCGCGGTGACCACGAACGTCGAGCTGCGCGGCATGTTCCCGTCGGGCGTCGCCGCGATCTCGCTCATCCGCATCGCGCTCCTGCAGACCGGCTACGTGCCATGAGCCCCGTCCCGAGCGCGACGGGTTCCCCCGCGGAGGGGGCCGCCCCGCCGCGGGCGCGTATCGCCATCCTCTGCCGTGTCCTCTGGAACGGCGGCGTCGCCCGGATGGCGATCGAGCAGACCGAGGTGCTCCGGGAGATGGGGTTCGATTGCGACCTGATCTTCCTGCGCGCTACCCCGACGGCATCCTATTCCTTGCCGTCGGGCACACGGGTCCTCGAGCCGTCGTCCGATGCCCGGCCGAGCGCCGCCCGGGGGATCGCTCGACGGGTGACGGGCTGGTTCGCCGAGCACCGGGGCGCCGACGCGTCGGTCGATCTCGACCTCCTGTGGCGGATCCGGAAGACGCTCGGGACGTACTCGGTGGTGGTCTACAACGATCAGTACGCGGGGCTCCTCGGCGTCTGGCTCCGGCTCGTCCGCGGGCAGGCGTACGTCCTGATGTTCCTCGAGTTCTATCCCGCGGAATCCCAGGGCCCGGGCGCCCGGCTGCTTCGTCCTCTCGCGGAGGCGCTCGACCGGCTCTCGATCCTCCTCGCGCCGGCGATCGTGACGATCTCCTCGGGGGTGGCCGAACGCCTCGAGCGACTCGCGCCGGGTCGCTCGTACCTCGCCCGGCTCGGCGCCCCGGCACCAACGGCCCCGCCGATCCCGCTCGCGGACCGGGAGCGCCGCTCCGTCTTCTCCGTCACGGTCTGGGACCGGGGACGCCACCCGGAGATGTACCTCGAGCTCGCCCGCGCGGCGTCAGGGTTCCGGTTCGTCCTCGCCGGCATCTGGGCCGACCCCGCCCACTTCGAGGAGTTCTGCCGGGCCGCGTCGGCGCTCCCGAACGTCACCGTGACGGGTCCGATCAGCGAGGCGCGCCGCGTCGAGATGATGAACGGGTCCCTGCTCTACCTACGCGTCGGCTACCATGAGTCCGGACCGGGGATGGGGGGTCTCGAGGCCCTCGCGGCCGGAAGCCTCGTCATCGCCAACCGCGACCTCGGGCTCTCGGAGATCCTCACCGACGGAGCCGATGGCTTCGTCGTCGGGCGGGCCGATCCCGGCGAGATCGCCAGGCTCCTCGAACGGATCGACGGCCTGACGACCGAGGAGGTGGAACGGATCTCGACCGCCGCGCGCGAGCTGGCCCGACGTCACAGCTGGGCCGAGCATGGCCGGGTGCTGGCCGAGGCGCTCCAAACGGCGGTGGGAGGCGAACGCGGGCGATCGTTTCGCCCGCCCGGCACGCGGACCGATTCTCGGCGGGCAGGCGGCGCCAGGACGGGCGCATGAGGATCACCTTCCTCGCGGCCGACGTCGGCAATCCCACCTCGGGGCAGAGCCGATTTCTGATCAACCTCGCTCTCGGGGTCCGTCGGACCGGGGCCGAGGTGGGCGTCGCGGCGTCCCACCTCAGCGCGGCGTCCCAGGAGGGCCTCGAGGGGGCCGGGATCCGCACCGCCCACCTGAAGGAGGTGGCGGAGCGACCGCTCGCCCAGGCCCGTCTGATGGCCCCGGGCTCGCGCCTCGGCCAGCGCGTGGGGGCCCTCGCGGCCCGAGAGCTGCCGGCCGACTGGTTCGTCGTCCTCTCGGACGCGATCGTCGATGCCATCGAGACCCTACCGGCCCGCCGGGCGGTGTACGTCTGCAACGGGGACCTTTCCCTCATGTTCCTGAGCCCGTCGTTCTACCGGACCCACCCGACGTCGAAGCGTTGGCTCTCCCGCGGGATGGCGACCTACATCCGGCGCAACGCGGCCCGGGCGCGGCGCTACGAGCTCCTCCTCGGCAACTGCGAGTTCACGCGGAACTTCATGTCCTACCTCTACGGGGTCCCGTTCGCGGGGTCGGTCTACCCGCCGGTCGACCTCGATCGGTTCCGGCCGGGGCCGATCGCCGAGCCGCCGTACGTCCTCGCCGTCGCGCGGAACCTGAACGAGCAGGGGCTCGAGGTGCTCGAGGAGATCGCCTCCTCCGTCCCCGTTCGGATCGTCGGGGGCGCGCGCGTGCCGGGGACCGAGGCCCTCGGGATCATCGGCGACGAGGCGTTCGCGCGCCTCTACGCGGGGGCGCGGTTCTGCGTCGCCCCGGTCGTCTCCGAGCTGTTCGGGTACGCCGTGGCCGAATCGCTCGCGAGCGGCACCCCGGTCCTCGCCTTCGACTGCGCCGGTCCGGCCGAGCAGATCCGGCACGGGGAGAACGGCTGGCTCGCTCGCAGCCCGTCGGAGTTCGTCGGCCTCGCCCGGCGCCTCTTCATCGACGGCTACGCGACCGGCATGCGCGCGGCCGCGCGGGCCTCGGCCGCCCGGTTCGGGCTCGACGCCGGGGCGCGGAAGCTGCTTGCGTATCTCTCCGCGGCGGAACTTCCGCCGGGCTGACCGGAACGCCGCGCGCGCGGCTAGGCGGACGGGCGGACCGTCCAGGTCTGGACGCCTTCGGTCGTGAGGGCGAAGTCGACGACCCGGCCGCCTTCGGCCTGGACGGCCTTCGCCACCTGGGCCCGGCGCGCGAAATCGCAGAAGAGGAGGATGTAGCCGCCCCCGCCGGCGCCGACGAGCTTCCCTCCCAAGGCCCCGGCCTCGCGCGCCCGATCGTAGAACCGATCGATCTGCGGGTTCGAGATCCCGTCGGTGAACTTCTTCTTGAGCTGCCAGCCCTCGTCGAGGAGCCGGCCCATCTCGTCGATGTGGCCCTGGACCAGCATGTTCTTCATGTCGATGGCGAGCTGCTTGGTCGCGTCGAGCGCCTGGACGGTATCGGGGACCCGATCGGTGTAGCTCCGCTGCTGGCGCTCGATCAAGTCGTTGGACCAATGGGTCGTCCCGGTATAGCCGAGGAGCAACCGATAGGCGAGCTCGTTGAGGGTGTCGGCCGGGATCCGCAGCGGATTGACGATGGTGGAGTCCCGTCCGAACTCGATGAAGTTGAACCCGCCGAAGGCCGCCGCGTACTGATCCTGCCGCCCGCCCTTCCAGCCGAGCTCCACGCGTTCGATCCGGTAGGCGTACTCGGCCACCTGGTACGCGGTCCAGGGCTGCCGCAACCAGCGCTGGAACGCGCCGACGAGCGCGACGCACATCGTCGAGGAGCTCCCGAGTCCGGTCCCGGGAGGCGCGTCCGAGTGCAGGAACAGCTCGAGGGAGCCCTCCGGAAGCGTCTTCGCGCCGTTCGGGGACAGGACCTTGATGGCCGCCTTCACCAGGTCGAGCTCGCCGTTGTACGCGAGGTCCTGGGGCGTCTCGTAGTTGACCGACAGGTTGTAGTCGAGCGAGTGGACGGTCACCCCGTTCTTCCCGGCCGGATCGTGCTGGAGGGTGGCGTACGCGAACTTGTCGATCGTGCAGTTGAGGACCGCCCCGCCCCGTTCCTCGGGGTAGGGCGAAACGTCCGTGCCGCCACCGGCCAGGCTGACCCGGAGGGGGGCTTTGCTTCGGACGATGACCATGACGGCCCGAGGACGGGGGTTCGGGGCTTAACGATAGCGACGACCGGGAACCCGCCCGGGCGCGCCGTTATGGGCGCCGTGACGTCCGGGAAGTCGATGCCGCGGTATCCGGCGGGACCGGCCCTGACCGTCGACGTCGCTTGGATCCGAGGAGATCGGATCCTTCTGGTCCGTCGAGGACGACCCCCGTTCGAGGGACGTTGGGCCCTTCCCGGAGGCTTCGTCGACGCCTCGGAGACCACGGAGGAGGCCGCGCTTCGCGAGCTCCGCGAGGAGACCGGGCTCGTCGGCCGTATCGTGAGCCTCATCGGGGTCTACTCGGGGCCGGATCGGGACCCTCGGAAGCCCACCACGACGGTGGCCTATCTCGTCGCCGGGAGGGGCGGCCCGCCCCGGGGCGGCGACGACGCGGCCGAGGCTCGATGGGTCCCGCTCGCGCAGGCCCGAGGGCTCGCCTTCGACCACGACCAGATCGTCTCGGACGCCCGGGCCCAACGCCGACGCCGCGGCTAGAACGATGCTTTGGCCGGCGCGAACGCCGGGAGCCGCATCAGGTGGGTACCGGCGAGGATGGCCCAGAGGAGGATCGGCGCGATGATGATGCGCTCCCACAGGCCGACGAGGGGCATCCCGCCGACATCGGTCTGGAACAGCCCGATCGCAACGAAGGTGACGACGCCGGAGAGGAACGAGTAGCCCCGATATCCGTCCCAGCGCGTGTCGCGGAACGTCCCGATCCCGAGGAGCATCAGCGCGATGCCGGAGGCGACGAACGTCAGCGCGCTCGCATCGCCGTGGAGGGTTCCGTTGACGTTCTCCGGGAAGGTCCCGACGCAGAACGCGCCGAACTCCGCCAGGAGCAGGAAGACGAGCCCCGTCCGCGCGATCGTCTTCCGGGGGAAGGCCGTCCGCACCAGGAGGGTCCCGATCACGCCAATGACCGCCAGGAGGCGGAGCGAGTCGTTGAAAAGCCAGTACCACGGCGACTGAACCGTGTTGCCGAGATCGCTGACGTAGTTCCCGAAGTCGGTGTACCCCGGGTACTTGAGCTGCACCACGATCATGGCGAGGATGAACTGGATCGAGCCCACGGCGAGCAGGAGGCCGCCGGTCCGCGCGGACCTCGGGACCATCGGGCCGAACGAGTTCATTCCCTGGGCCTCGGAGAGGTCGGGGTCGGACGGGCTCGAGGGAGCGTAACGGTGCGGGACCTAGTCTTCCCGGGCGTTCTTCTCGTAGGAGGCGTCGCTCGTCTTCTTGAGACGCGCCCCGTCCCGATCGCAGACCGGCCGCGCGCTCGGCGGCACGTCGATGACGTATCCCCCGCCACACTTCGGACATTCGTAGTACGGCATGGATGAGCCCCAGGCTCGGGAAGGACGTAGATATATAAGGCGGTCCGGCCGGACCGGGCGCCGGTCGAAGGGAGCGCCCACGACGCGATTCACTGCCGAGGAAGAGGAGCCGCACCGGGTCCCGCGGCGCACCGGCCCTCCGCGCGCCCGACGTCCTACGCACCGGCCGGACGAGGCGGATCGCCCCGCCCCCGCGTCGGCGGCCGAGCGGTTCCGGAACCTCGACCGATACCGGGTCGAGCGGGAGTGGAAGCGGTACGAGGGCACGCCGCAGCGAGATCTCTTCCGCGAGCTTAGGACGCGCTTCCTCCTGCGCCACCGTCCGGACTCGGGCTGGGCGGTGGACGTCGGGAGCGGGCCTGGTCGCTTCGCCTCGGCGCTCGGTGGCCTCGCGAGCCACCGGGTGCTCCTCGACCTCTCGGACGAGATGCTTGTCGCGGCCCGATCCCGGACCGCGGGCCGGCCGGACCCGCCGGCGCTGGTCCGAGGCGACGGGACCCGGTCCCCGTTGCGACCCGGGCGGTTCGCCCAGGTGGTCGCTCTCGGGAACCCGCTCGGGTTCGCGGCCGAAGGCTCCGAGGCGCTCTTCGAGAGCCTTCGGTCCCTCGTGGCGGCCGGCGGGACCCTCGTGCTCGAGATCGTCTGCGGCCCGGGCGAGCGGTCACGTTACCTCGCCCGGCTCCCGCCGGGGGCGATCCGCCGTCTCTTGGCCGCCCCGGTCAATCTGGTCCGGACCCGGGCGGAACGGGAGGGATTCCGCCGCGAACCGCGCGAGGCCCGTTCCGGGTCCGGATTCCGTCGCCACGATCCCGCCGAGGTCCTGAACGCTCTCGCGGCGGACGGCTTCGGGGCAGCGGAGGTCCTCTGCGTAGCCCCCGCCCTCGGCGCCGATGCGGAACGGATCGCCGCGGTCCGACCGGATCCCTCGGCGTGGCTCCGGCTCCTCGAGCTCGAGGAGCAGATCGGCCGCTCCCCGGGTCGCCACCCGGCCGCGGCCGCGCTCTTGATCGCGGCCACGAGACGATAGCGGGGGGAAGCGCCGGGCGGCGGCTCGGCCCGGGGGCGGGGCGGCGCCCGACAGCAAAAACCAAGCGATTAAGTACGGCGCCGGACCCTGTTTAATCGGCCAGAGTTTTCCCGTGGCGTCGAAGAAGAGGGCCGAGGGCACATCCGTAGCGACGGGGTCCTCGCCCGCCTCCACGACGGCGCTCTCCTCCAGCGCTCCGACGACGGGCCTTTCCTCGGCCCACACGCCCCCCTCGGTCCGCGTCCCGAGCGCCGAGGACCTCGACCTCGCGCGGAACGACGCGCTCCTGCAGCTCCGCATCGGCCAGTCGGCCCACTACTACTCGATCTTCGTCGCGATGGCGCTGCTGATCGACATCCTGCTCGTCCTCTACTTTCCGCCGAACCTGGCGGCGAACCTGCCGGCCCACCTCCAGGACGTCTACTTTCTCGCCTTCCCGCTCTTGGGGGCGCTCTCCCTCGCCGTCCTAGGGCTCCGCGTGAAATGGGAGACCTACCAGCTCTGGCCGTGGGAGGGGCACTTCTGGGCCAGCATCCTGGCCGTTCTGTACAATGGGGCCCTGACGTATCTCTTCCTCGCGTCCCTCCTTCGGGTCGGGGCGACGGGCAGCTGGTCGCTCCTCCCATGGTTCTATCCGGCCGTGCTTGCGGGTCTCTCCTTCTCCCTCGTCGGGCTCGCGTTGACGTGGTCGGAGTGGACGCAGCGCAAGACGGTGAGCGTCGCCGCGGCCGTTCTCCCGATCCCGTTCGCGTTCGTGCTCTTCTTCGTGCCCTCGACCGCCCAGGTCGCGCTCAACGCCCTCGCCCTCAGCCTGTCGGCGAGCGCGGTCCTCTACCTGATCTCGGGCGGGTTCCTGCACATCATCTCCTCCGGGACCCGCACCCACGAACGCGAGATCATCACCTCCGGCCAGTCCCGGGTCTTCCAGGTCGTCGAAGAGGTCCGACGTCGCGAGGAGGCGCTCCGGTTCCGCGAGGGGACGCTCCTCAAGCGCGAGGCCGACGCCGAGGACGCCGAGGACGGCATCCTTCGACAGCGGGAGTCCGTCGAGCAGGCCCGCCTCCAGATCGATCGGCTCGAGGCCGACCTTCGGCAGCGGTCCGAGGCCCTGCACACGGCCGAGCAGTCCCACGTCGGGCGGGCCGCCGAGGTCAACACGCTCGCGCAGACGATGCGCGACAAGGAGACCGACCTCCAGCTGCGGGAACGGGAGGTCCAGACAAGGCTGCCGAAGCTCGCCGAGCGCGAGCAGCAGATGCTCCAGCGCGAGACCGAGCACCGCCAGCAGGCGGTGGACCTGGGCCGACGCGAGCAGGAGCTCGAGCGACGGCGCTCGGGCATCCCCGAGGCGGAGTCCGACCTCGAGCGGCGACGCCAGGAGATTGACCGCCGGACCGCCGACGTCCTCCGGCGCGAGAGCACGCTCACCACCCGCGAGGCCGGTGGCGTGGTCCGTCCGGCGACCCCCGGCAACGCACCGGTCGAGGAACGCGAGGCGCGCTTGGCCCAGCTCAAGATCACGCTCGACGAGCAGAACCTGGTCCTTGGCCGCAAGGCCCGGCAGCTCGACGAATCGCTGCGGGAGATCCTCAAGCGCGAGCAGGAGATCGCCCACCGCGAAGAAGGGGTCACCGGTCGCGAGGCCGCGCTCACGCAACGCGAGACCGACGCCAAGGAGCGGTACGACCTGGGGGACTCGCGGCGCCAGCAGTACGAGGACGTCCTGCACCAGTACGAGGAGAAGATCCGCACCGCCGACCTTCGCGACGCCGAGCTCGGCTCCCGGAAGGGCGAGCTCGACCGCACGGGGTCGACGCTGAGCCAGCGCGAGGCCCAGGTCAAGGAGCGCGAGCAGCAGCTCGGCCTGCAGCGCACCTCCCTGGATCGCCTCCAGCGCGTCCTCTCCGAGCGCCTGAAGGCGCTCGATGCCCGCGAGGACGAGGTGGCGCTCCGCTCCCAGGTGCTGGGACGATCGGAGGCGCACCCGGGGATCGTCCGCATCGAACCGACGGCCCCCATCGCGGGTGCGCCCGTTCCCGATCTGCTGGCGCCGCCCACGGCCCGCCGGATCGCCGACCGCGAGCCCAGCGGGACGCCCCGTCTCGACGACCTACTCCAGGGCGGCGTTCCGCCGAAGGGCCAGGTCCTCGTCGTCGGCGACGCGTTCGTTGGCAAGGAGATCGTCCTCTACTCGTTCCTCGCGGAGGGGCTCAAGATGGGCGAGCCCGTGATCATCCTGACGACGTCGCGCTCCCCGGACGAGGTCGGCCAACAGATCGGGCTCGTCGCCCCGCAGTTCCGCGAGTACGAACAGCTCGGCAAGGTGAGCTGGATCGATGCGTCCCGGCCCCAGGGCGGGCCCGTGGGCGGCGCCGCGGCCCCCCATCCGAACACGGCCACCGTCAGCGGGCCGGACGATCACGCCGGCATCCTCAAGGCCCTCGTGGCGGCGGCCAACAAGGTCCAGGGGTCCGGCTCGAAGTTCCGCGTCGCCTACTTCGGGCTCGCGGCGTCATTGGCGCACGCCGACGAACGGGCGGGGATGGTCTTCCTCCAGAACCTCGTCGGGATCCTTCGACCGAGGGCCTCGCTCGCCATGTACTCGCTCGAAGCCGGTTCCCTCACCGAGGTGCAGTCCGAGCAGATCCTCTCCCGGATGGACGGCGCGATCCGTTTCAAGCAGGAGCGCGACAAGACGTTCCTGTCCGTGGCCGGGTTCGGCGAGGTGGCGACGCGGGAGTGGATCGAGTGCCGGGCGACGAACCGGACGCTCGTCATCGGATCGTTCTCGCTCGAGCGCATCCGATAGCGCGCGTCGGTCGCGGCGCGCGGTTTAAGTCGCGGCGGTCCGTCGCCGTCCCATGGAAGGGGCGGCCGAGATCGGATTCGCGCCGGCGACGGGGTTCCGGCTCTACTACGAGATCTACGGACGCGCCCGCGCGAAGGGCACCGTCCTCGGCATCCACGGTGGACCCGGCGGCACGCACGAGTACCTCCACCCGCTCCAGGACCTCGTCCGGCGCGGCTACCGCGTCGTCCTGTACGACCAGCTCGGCTGCGGCCGCTCGGACCTGCCGAAGGACTACTCGCTGTTCACCGTCGAGCACAACGTCGCCGAGGTCGAGGCGCTCCGTCGCCATCTACGTCTCGGCCCCGTGCACCTCATCGGTTCCAGCTACGGGGGATTGCTCGCCATCGCCTACACGCTGGCGCACCCCAGGGGCGTGCGGAGCCTCACGACGACCGGGGGGCTCGCCAGCGTGCCGTTAGCCAGCCGGGAGATGCTCCGGTTGAAGCGTGCCCTCCCCAAGCGGGCCCGGGCCGTCCTCCAACGGTACGAGCGTCGCCGCGAGTTCGAGCATCCCGCCTACCAGGCCGCGACCCTCGAGTTCTACCGGAGGCATCTCATCCGACTTGACCCGATGCCCAACGACGTCGCGTACACCTTGGACCACCTCAGCAAGCCGGTCTACTACACGATGAACGGACCCAACGAGTTCACGATCACGGGCACGATCCGCTCGATCGATCTCACCGGCGAGCTCCGACGTATCCGCGCGCCCACGCTGGTCACTGGGGGACGTTACGACGAGGTGACCCCGCGCGTCGCCGAGAGCCTGCACCGCCACATTCCGGGGTCGGAGCACGTGACGTTCGAGAGGAGCTCGCACATGCCGATGTGGGAGGAGCGCGCCCGCTACATCGACGCCGTGGCGAGCTTCCTCGACCGGGTCGCGTGAGCGGGGGGGGGCGCCGCCGGGCCCCTGGCTCACTTCTTGACGACGACCTGGATCTCGGTGGCGGCCCACGCCTTCGGGCTCTTCCACGGGTTGCCGGAGTAGATCTCCCGATAGGCGCCGGCGCTCTTGATCGAGTGGTCCTTCCGCCGCCATCGGAGCCAGTCCGTGACCCCGTGGTAGACGACGGCCGACGAGACGACATCGGGGTCGAACGTCACGCTCGCGACGGTCGACGCGGCGTACCGCCGCGCGCGCACGCGTCCCTGGCCCTTGAACGGGCCCTTGACCTCGATCCCGACTCGGAACCGACGCTCGTCGCCGCTCTCGAACACCCACCGGCCGGTGCGCGCGTTGTTCTTCGCGAGCCACGCCGCCAGCCATTCGAACTCCGTACGGGTCCGCTTGTCGCTCCACGTACCCTTCCACGAGACGGTGGCGGCGGTGAACGCCTTGGCGCGCTTGAACGCGAAGTCTACGACCATGCTTCCTGCTCCGTCGGCCCAACGCCGACCGGCGGAGGAAGGACGCGGGCTACAAGGCGCTTGCGCGGCAGACCAGTTCGCCGTCGTCCCGCACGCGGGCGAGGCGAGTCTACTCTTCGTTCACGACGCCGCGCGCCCTTGGGATCATCTTCGGCTGCTCCGCGTCGGTCGGCATGCCGGTCTTCCCCTCGACGACGTCCAGGTCCTGCCAGTTGACGCCGACCGTGACCTGGGGGAACGCGACCTTGAGGGTGTAGCTGGCGATCCGGCCCACGACCAGGCCGGTCGCGCCTTCCACCAAGTTCGGGTTCATCACCGACAGGTCCCGGTTCAGCCGGACCCGGGTCTGGTTGAAGACGACGCGAGCGATCTCGCTCCGGTCCTTCATGGGGGCGTGGGCGCGCGATGGCGCGTGCTCCACTTAAGCGCTCCTCCGACAAAGGCCTTCGAGAAAGGCTAAAGGGGAAGACCCCGGTTAGCCGCCGCGCCGGGGCCGAATGGGGGAAACGGGACGGTCGGGAGACAAGCCGGAGAAGACGGTCCACCTCCGGATCGACCCGAACGATGAGAGCACCACCCTCGAAGCGGTCCTGACCAAGATCTCCGAGCTCCAGCGCAAGCACCCGGACCGCGAGGTCTTCTTTGACGGGGACGAGTACGCGATCTGTTCGCGGCCGAAGCGCCCGAAAGCGGCCGTTGTCCACTGACGAGGCGCCGCTGGGGACCCCCCTCCTGGTCCTCAACCTGAAGGCCTATGCGAACGCCTTGGGGCCCGGGGCCGAGCGGATCGGTCGGATTCTCGAGCACCAGGGCGCGGCCGCCGGGGTCGCCGTCGCGCTCGCGCCATCGGCGCCGGACGTGGGGTTCCTCGCGGACCGTCTCGGGCTCCCGATCCTTGCCCAGCACACCGACCCGGAAGCGTCGGGGGCCCACACGGGCGCGATGATCGCCGAGGCGATCGCCGCCTCGGGGGCTCGCGGAAGCCTCGTGAACCACTCGGAGCGTCCGCTCGAGCTCGCGCAGGTCGCCATCGTCCTGGCCCGGCTCCTCGCCGTCGGGATGGTCCCGGTGGTCTGCGCGCCGACGGTGGCCGCGGCCCGACGTCTGGCGGCGCTGAAGCCGCCGTACCTGGCGGTCGAGCCCCCGGAGCTGATCGGCGGCGACCGCTCGGTCTCGACCGCCCGACCGGAGGTCATCGAGCGGGCCGTCGCGGCGGTCCGGCAGGTCTCGCCGAAGACCCACGTCCTCTGCGGCGCGGGCGTGCACGACCGGCACGACGTCCGACGTGCCCTCGAGCTCGGCAGCGAGGGGATCCTCGTCGCGAGCGCGGTCACCAGGGCCAAGGACCCGGCCAAGGCCATCCGCGAGCTCCTCCGCGGGTACCCAGGCCCCTGAGGGCCGGGGACCGTCGAAGGCCGAACGCGTAGCAGGAGTTCTCGAGTTCATGGCGGGGGGGACGCTCCGGTCCCGACGGGGGCCCTCGGTCACGCTCGGCATCGATATCGGGGCGACCAAGATCCGGGCAGCGCTCGTGGATGAGGCCGGACGGATCGTCGAAGGTACGCGCCCCGAGCCGTTGCGCGACCGGACCCCCTCGTCGGTCCTCCGCGCCGTCGAGGACCTGGTGGCGACCCATCTCGAGCTGGACCGACGGGCCCCGGCGTCGGTCGGCGTCGCGATCGCGGCGCAGGTCGATCGCGCCCAGGGGACGGTGCTGTACGCGCCCAATCTCAAGTGGAACGACGTCCCGTTCGCGTCGGACCTCTCGCGGCGTCTGGGGCTCCCGGTCGCACTGGAGAACGACGTCCGCGCGGCCGCGTACGCCGAGTGGCGCGTCGGAGCGGCCCGAGGGGTGGGCCAGATGGTCCTCTTCTGGGGCGGCACGGGGCTCGGCGGCGGCCTGGTCGCGGACGGACGCCTCCTGGAGGGAGCCCGTGGCGCCGCCGGCGAGCTCGGCCATCTCACCGTCGTGACGAACGGCCGCCAATGCCACTGCCCGAACCGTGGGTGCCTCGAGGCGTACGTCGGAGGCTGGGCGATCGCCGAGCGGGCGGCCGAGGCGGTCCGGGCCGACCCCGAAGCGGGGCGCACCCTCCTCGCCAAGGCCGGCGCGCCGACCCGGATCGACGCGGCGCTCGTCTTCGCGGTCGCGGCGTCGGGCGACCCGCTCGCCGCCCGGCTCGTCGCGGAGACCGAGGCCCACCTCGCCTCCGGGGCCGTCACCGTCGTCAACGCCCTGAACCCGTCGCTCGTCCTCCTCGGGGGCCCGGTGCTCGCGCACTGGCGCGGGCTCGCGCGGACGCTCGAGCAGGCCATCCGGACCCGATGCCAGCCCCCCGCGGCCGAGAGCGTCCGCGTGCGACTAACGGGGCTCGGCGACTGGTCGCCGATAGTGGGAGCGGCGCTCCGGGCGGCCGAGGCGGTCCCGGCGGTACCGGGGTCCGGCTAGGTGAGCCGATACTCGCGACGTCGCGAGTCGACCAACGAGACGCCCTCGCGAACGAGGCCTTGCTTCCGGAGGGACTCGAGCCCGCTCTGGACCGTCCGGCGGGGCAATCGAGAGAGCCGCACGAGCTCGCTCTGATCCAAGCCCCGGTACGTCTCGAGCAGGAAGTAGAGGAACTTCGTCGCCGGGGGGCCCCGGACGGCCTTCGAGCTCCGCAGCGTCCCGAACGTGTCGCCCCGCAGGCCGAGCCGCTGGCTCGCGAGCGGCGCGATCGATGTGACCGCCACGTTGCCCAAGTTCGTTTCGGAACCGAGCTCGCGGAGGAGCGCGATCTGCTGGGTCTCCTGAGGGGCCTCGAAGATCAGGTCCTCGGCCGAGTAGTCGGCGGTGATCTGCCGCACCCAGTCCCACTTGATGGCGCCCTCGCCGTCGTAGATCCCGACCCCGCGGCCGGACTCCCGGCTCTCGATGATCACCTTCCGCGGCTTGAGCGCGAGCGCGCGGCCGATCCGGTCGAGCGTCTCGCGGAGCGAGAACTGGTTCTGGGGGTTCTTCTTCCCGACCTCGATGTAGAACCCGAGGCGCCGCTTCTTGACCTCGTCCGCCAGGTGCTCGATCTGGGCCGGTGACAGCTCGATGATGCCGTCGGAGATCTCGATGATGTCGAACCCCAGGCTCCGGGCCTCGTCCATCAGGGTCTCGCTCATGTCGCGCGTGATCGCGTGCTCGAGGAGGGTTCCCCCCGTCGACACCTCGACGCCGAGCGAGTGGTAGAACTGGATGCGCTTGCGGACCTCGTCGCGCGGGTATAGGAGCGGGAGCCCCCAGCCGAGCTTGACGACGTCGATGTAGGGTGCGAGCGGCCGAAGCTCCTCCGGGTTGAGCCCGTGGAGCCGGTCCAGGACGTGGGTCACCCCGATCTGCCGCGGCCGGGTCACCTTCGGCGATTCGAGCGGGAAGAACGGTGCCGGGCCCTTCCTCGGCGCAGGATTAGCTGGCATCGGGGGACCTTCTACGCCAAATTAGCGTTCGCCCTATTAGAGGCCTGCGGGCCCAGGACGGGCGTCGCGGGTCAGAGGAGCTCGGCGATCGCCCGGCCCTGCATCCGCGGCGGCACGGCGACGCCCATCCTTGTTAGGATCGTCGGCGCGATGTCGAGGATCGACCTCGGCTCTTGCTGGCCCCGCGGGGCCCGGCCCGGCTCCGCCATCAGGTACACCCCGTCGAAGGAGTGCACCGAGTCGTCCGGCCCCGTGTCGTTCTCCGACAGGAAGAGCGCCCCGTGCCCCAAGGTCCCGGCCGAGCGCCACTTGAGCTTCGAGAAGTACACCATGAGGTCCGGGGCGTCGCCGCGCACTTCCCGGTAGATCTTCGCCGGCGAGCGCACGTCGGGGCCGAGAGGCTGCCCGTTCGGGAGGCGGACCTGCTCTAACTCCTTCGTGAGCTTCTGGGTGATCGCGGGGACCTGGTCGGCGGGGAGGATTCCCGACGGCTCGCGTCCCTTGACGTTGAAGAAGATGCGGGCGTAGTAGCCGCCCGCGCCCCATGCCGTCGTCTTCGACCAGTCGACGTTCGCCTTCTCGACCGGGGTCCCGCGGGCGGGGGGCGGGCCTTTCAGGACGAGGTAGCCCTTCTGGATGAGCCACTCGTTGATGCAGAAGCATCCGTCCATCGCCATGCTGCCGTGGTCCGAGAAAACGAACGTGGTCACGTCGTCCCCGACCAGGGCGAGGAACTTGCCGATCTCCTCGTCGAGCATCGCGTAGTACCGATCGACGAGCTCCCGGTACGCGGGGACGTCCTCGTACCGCGGGTGCGTCGCGTCGAAGAACTTCCAGAACGTGTGGTGGATGCGGTCCGGTCCGATCTCGTGGAGCGCGAACAGGTCCCACTTCTCCTTCGCCCAGAGATGGCGGGCGACGGCCCAGCGCTTCCGCGTCATGTCGATCAGCTCCTCGCCGATCCGCTGCCGGTCCTCGGCCCGGAAGGTGACGTCGAACTCGTAGCCGCCGGCGACGGCCAGGATCTCCGGCGCGAGGGTCTGGGGCGTGATGAAATCCCTGGCCCCGTCGGGGGTGAGGAAGTCGGAGATGTAGACGCCGTTGACCGTCGGGGGCGGGTAGCCGGGCGGCATGCCGATGACGCACACGCGCTTCCCGCCCCGGGACAGGAGATCCCAGGCGGCCGGGTGCGGGAGCATCTGCGGCGAGGGGGCGTACGTGTCCCAGTACGTGCCGGGCCGCCGGTGGCGGAAGCCGTAGATCCCGAGGGAGCCCGGGTCCATGCCCGTGAACATGACGGCCCAGGCGGGGACGGTGATCGGGGGATCGCAGCTCCTGAGGATGCCGTAGGAGGACCGCTGCATCAGCTCGCGGAACCGCGGCATCTTCGGGAGGAACTTGTCGAAGAGAAGTTCCGGAGGCATCGAGTCGAGCCCGAGGACCAGGGTACGCGCGTGAGGATCGGCCATCAGCCCACGGCGGTCCGGGCCGTTATAAAACGATACTGGACCTGTCTCGCTCGGGGCCGTCGGGCGAACGGGGGCGGGGCCGATGTCGTCCTGGGCGACGGCCCGGCTCTCCGAGGTGCGGCCCAAGGCCGGCGCTCGCGTCGAGAGGGAGGGTTAAGGGCCGGCGACGGTCCGGCTTCCCGTGCGGCCGCGTTCCGGAGCCCGTCCGTCCCTCGCCCCCGGGCGCTTGCGAGGGCTCGCCCTGGGCGTGGCCGCGGTGCTTCTTCTGGCCCCGCTTGCGGTCGGAGCCGCCTCCGCTCCGCCGCGGGCGGCCCTCCCATCGGCAGGCCCCTCCGAAGGGGGGATCGCCCTCTGTCGTGCCCCCGCTTGCTCGACCTCGAGTTCCGGGAGCCCGGTGAACGGCTCATCCGATAGGGCCCCACGATCGAGCGGCGATGCCACCGACCCGGCGTTCGCGATCAACTACTCGAGCGTCTCCGTGCTCGTTTCGGACCCGACGCGGCCGGGGTACCTCGTCGGGTTCGGCGCGTACGAGGGCGCGGCCGTCGGGAGCAACGCGTCCGTCAGCGACGAGTTCCCGAACGGTACGGTCGGCGTCTTCGTCTCGTCCAACGGCGGGCTGAACTGGTCCGAGACCCTCCTCCCAGGGAACCCCGATTACGCCAACGGGAGCTCGACCCTCTGCGGATTCCAGAACGACGCGGCGGTGGCGGCCGCGGCCGCCAACGGCACCGTCGTGCTGCTCGTCAGCGCAACGCCCGGTCTCGCGACGACGGGGTGCGTCCTCGGTCCCTCGGGCTGGGCGCTGGAACTGTTCGTCTCCCGCGATGGCGGCGCCACGTGGGGCCTCCCCGAAGTGGTCACCCTCCAGGCGAATGCCCCCGCCTCCGGGCCGACCGGGCATCCGGCGGACGTGGCGCTCGATCCGAGCGCGGCGACGGCGTACGTAGCATATCCCGACCCAGCGAACGGGACCTTCGAGCTGAGGCTATCGAACACCTTGGGGAGCTCACTCTCGTCCCCGATCGTCCTGCTCGACACGGCCCAGGCCGGGGTCCGTCTGGCGCTTTCGGACGTCACGGTGGACGCGCTCACCTGGTACCAGGCCGTCCCGGGGACCTCCTCCAACCACTACGTAGCGCAGTACGCCCTCAACTTCCTGACGCTCTCGCCCCCCGGTTGGACGGCCTCGAACGTCAGCCTGGGGAGGATCTTCGTCCCCAGCCTCGGGGGCTTTCCGTGGGCCGACCTCGCCTCCGCGCGTTCGGCCGGCTCTCCCTACAACGATCTCCTCTACGCCGTCTGGACGAACGGGTCCGCCCTGGGGGGCGGTTCTCCCGCCGTCGTGCTCTCGGAGTCCGACAACGCGGGGGGGACCTGGTCGGAGCCCGCCAATCTCAGCGGCGCCGCGAGCGCCTCCCAATGCTGCGCGGTGGTCGCCATGGGAGAGAACGGCTCGGTCGTGGTGGCCTGGTACGGCACCACCGCCGGTCCGTACTCGAAGTTCCGCCTCTCAGCGTCGGTCTCGTTCGACCGCGGCGGCCACTTCTCGCCGGAGTTCGGCGCCGACGGCTGGACCGGGAACGGTACGAACGCCCTCCAGACGCCGGCCGTCGCTCCGCTCGGCAACTCGGCCGAGGTCCTTTGGACGCAGTACCGGTCGGCGACCCCCGTGACGTGCGGGGCGTGCCCGGGGGGCGAGGCCGCGGACCGTGAGGTCGATCGGGCGACCGTCGTCGTAGGGACCATCGCCTCGACCTCCCCGACGAACCTCAGCGTTTCGGGCATCGCGACGGAGGGAGCGACACTCGCCGTCGGCCCGGCCCCTCTCGGGATCGCGGGCATCGGGGGGAACCTGTTCACGGTGACCGCGCCTGCCAGCTTCGTGGTCGGCGGGGTGACGCACTTCTTCTCCGAGTGGTTTGGCTCCGTCGACAGCTCCTCGCCCGCCCTGACGACGAACTGGGCCGTCGGAACGAACCTGACCGCCTGCTTCGTCTCGGCCCAAGGCGCGCCGTGCCAGGCGCCGGGCGCCCCGGGCACCCTCTCGGTGACCGTCGTTCCGCCGACGGCCCTGGTCACCGCCAACGGCCTGGGCATCTCGCTCCACCTCGGCCACGGGACGATCCTCCTCCCCTCCGGCTCAGCGGAGGTCGTGGCCGAGGCGTCGGCGTACGCGACGTTCACGACCAACGTTTCGATCACGCCCGGCACCACGACCGTCCTCAACCTCACCCTCGTTCTCCTCCCCGGGGTGCTCGAGGGCAACGTGACGCCGGCCGATGCGCGCGTGACCGTCGACGGGGCCGGGATCTCCGTGGCGCCGAACGGCAGCTTCTTCGAGATGCTACCTACCGGAGCCCACCAGCTCGCCGCGTTCGCCTATGGCTACTTCAGCTACACCGGCTCGGTCGTGCTGTCGTACGGGGCGCCGACGGTGCGCGACATCGTCCTCGTCTGGGACCCGGCCCACGTGGTCGGCGGCGTGACCCCGACGAACGCCTCGGTCTTTGTGGACGGCGTTCCGGTCAACGTCTCCGACACGGGATCGTTCTTCCTCACGCTCCAGGGCGGGTCCCATCTCTTCACCGCAAGCGCGTGGCGGTACCAGCCGCTGTCGATGCCCGTCGAGCTCGAGCCGTCCCAGTACGTCCCGGTCGGCCTCCACCTCACGCCCTCGGACGGCACCCTCCGTGCGGTGATCTCGCCCTCGACGGCCGCCGTCAAGCTCGACGGTCAACTCGTGGCGACGGACAACGGAGTGCTCGAGATGTCGATCCCGTGGGGGTTCCATCAGCTGGCCGCCTCGGCCTCGGGCTACTCGCCCGCCCAGGCCATCGTCAACATCTCGTACGGCTCCGTCACCGACGCGAACCTGACGCTGGGCATAGCGCCCGGCTGGATCGCTGGGTCGGTCGCGCCCGCGAATGCCTCCATCCTCGTCGACGGCGCGCCCGTGAACGTCTCCGATAACGGGTCCTTCAACGTCACGGTCGCCGTGGGAGCGCACCTACTGGTCGCCAATGCCTCAGGATACGAGGCCCGGACCTTCGGATTCCTCGTGCAGGCCGGCGAAAGCAACCGGACCCAGATCGCGCTCGTGCCGAACCCTGCGACATCGGCCGCCTCGATGACCCGCCCGCTCACGCTCGGGATGCTCGCCGACGGGTTGGCGCTCGACGCCGCGGTCCTGCTCGGGGTGGCCGTGCTCTACCTGGTCGCCCGCCGCCACCGCTGAGCGGAGACTCAGTCCATCTGCCGTCGGAAACGTACCTCGACCTCTCGGCCGAAGGCTCCGAGAGGTTCGGCCCGATCGGGCCGGGTGGGGTGGAGCACGAGCTCGGCGCGTTGCACACCCTCGCGCAGGGGTACGCGGATCTCGTTCGATCGGGGCGCGAGCGCACCGCCGAGGGCCGGCGATCGGAGGAGCCGGAACCGGGAGGTCTCGGCGTGGACGTCCGAGACGACGAGGAAGAGGTGCCCCCAATGGAGGGCGCCCTTCAAGGGAACACGTTCGAGGACGGCCCGCTTCCAGGCTATCGTTCCCTCGGGGAGGTCCTCGACCGCCCACCACGGCGACAGGTAGACGCGGGCGTACCGCTCGTACTCGAGCACGCCGCGTAGGGCGAGGTCGACGTAGCCGAGCACGAGCGTGGGCGGGATCGCCATCGAAGGTGCGGGCTTCGGGGCTCCGGTCGGGATCACGGGGACCTCGACCCCCCCTCCGCCTCCGCTCGCCGGGAGGGGAGCTTCCTCGACCATCCCCGCCTTCAGGTCCGCGAGGGTCAAGACGGTTCGGGCCGGGCGTCGGTCCGGCGTCGGGCGAGCGCGGGGTCTATATCCACATATGTAGATGCATATGTATGTCGTCCCGAAATGTCGCCGTCCGGAAGGACGTGTACGACGCGCTGCAGCGTGAGAAGCGCCCGCACGAGAGCTTCACGCAGCTGTTCCTACGGCTCCTCAACCAGCGCGGCCCGCTCGAGGAGCTCCGAGGGGCTTGGCCCAAGGCCGCCACCTCGGGCGAAGCGCACGCCTGGGCCCAGCTCCGGGCAGGCCGCCTGGGCTCTCGGAGGGCGCGATGAAGGCGCTCGACACCCCGGTCCTCCTCGAGCTGCTCCGCGGCCGGCCCTCGATGGGGAAGGTCCTAAAGTCCCTCGAGGGGGAGGAGCTCGCGACCACCGAGATCAACCTCTTCGAGCTCGAGGCGATCAGCCGCTCGGGCCCCCGCCACGGTCGCGATCAACGGCGGGCCGCCCTCGATCGGCTCCGCCGTAAGCTCACGGTGCTTCCGATCGATGCCCGCGCCGTCCAGGCGGCGATCGCCCTGTCGTCCGGTCGGCTGCGCGACGCGACCGCGACCGAGTGGCTGATGCTCGGCGCGGCGAGCGCTGGCGGCTGCTCGGAGTGGGTGACGACGCCTTCGGCGCACTACCCGAAGGACCTGGCGAAGCTCCCGGTGAGGTCGGTCAGCAAGTAGTTTTCTAATGCTCGTCAGATACGTGATAGATGAGTGTGAGGATTGCGTGTGCTAGTTCAGTCTGGGGTCCGTCTCTCGGAGAATCGCGGAAAGGCCTCTCCTACGCGTTTTCCGCCGCTTGGGGGCGCCAGGAGGCCTTCGGGCAGATCCCAGGCTCCAAACGACAACTGGTGGCCTTAGTATCAGTTGATACGTGACTGACGATGCTTAGAGTGGGTTATGTGCGATTCTCGCGACCCTAAGCGCGGCCCCTGCTCCGAAGCCTCTCCTCGAGAAGTAGTATAACTGGAGTTATACGAACCGATTCCGGGGGTGTCCCTACCCTCTTTGGACCCTGTCCGGAGGCCCTGGTCGGTCCGAGAACGACTGATTCCATGCGCTGGATGCTGCGACGACCCGATCCATGGGGCGGCAGCCCCCGATGCGTCCCGCGCTTAAGATCCTGAACACGTAGGGAGGCGCGAGCTGACCGCCCCATTCGAATCGGAGGTCCCGATCGAGCCGCGACACCTGACTCGAGGGAGAGCGAGAGCCCGGACGGGCGCTCGCGGTGCCGCAGGGGATTGCGCCCACGCCCTCGCGACGAGGAGCTAGTGGCGTGTATACAGCGATTCTGAGGACCTAGTATAGCGTAACTTGAGTATCTGAGTACTGCTCCGTATGTGACCTCGAGAGACAGCGCCGATCCGCGGGCGACGGAACGTCGGGCCCCGCGCACCGGTCTCCTAGGCACTGTAGATATGCATATGCATATGTGGATGTCTCACCCGGATGCGACGGAAGCGCGTCGCACCCGTCGCGCCTTCCGGCGACGCCACTCGTCCACGGTGATCCCGAAGAAGAGGTCGTCCTTCCAGACCCCTTCTTTGAAGAACGCCTCCCGTCGGACACCCTCGAGAGACAGGCCCGCCTTCCGGAGGACGTTCTCCGACGCCTGGTTGCCTCGGAACACCCCGGCCTCGACGCGATGGAGCTTGAGCTCGGAGAAGCACACCTTGAGGAGCGCCGCCACCGCCTCGCTCGCGTAGCCGTGGCCCCAGTAAGGTCGCCCAAGCCAGTAGCCGATCTCCGCGTGCCCGTGCTCCCACTCGAGACCGTGGAGACCGATCCCCCCGATGAGATGGTCCGAGCCGAGCTCGACGATCGCCAGGGCGAGGTTGGTCCCGGCGCGTCGTGTACGGCGAGCGCGCAGTACATGTTCACGGGCGTCGGACCGCCGGTAGGGCCACGGGACGCGGAGGAGCCAGCGGGAGACGGCCTTGTCGTTGAGGAGCGGCCGGTACTCGTCGATCCGTCGAAAGGAGGGGAGCTCGAGCCTTAGGCGATCTGTGGTGAAGGGGATCGAGAGGGCGGCGAGGCGTCCGAGGCCGGTCGTCACGTCTCCGAGAAGCAGCCTCGGTTGAAGAGGCCTGCGACCTTCCTGGCCGAAGGGCCGGATCGGATCGGCCCCGCCTCTCTGGTCGAGCATCCAACGACGGGGCGTCGCGACGCCCTTTCCTGATCGGGCCCAGCCTCCACGCGCCGATCCGGCGACGATCGAGCCGCTCCGCGGTGCCGACCTACCGTGGCGACCTCTCGTTGGGACCCGCCTTTGCGGTGGTCCCCGACCCAGCGAGCGGGGGCCACGCAATCGTCCAGCCCAGGCTTGGAGGCAGGCGGAAGGGTTGGACGAACGCGCGACAGCAAAAAGCCCTATTATCTACCGACGGCCATGCCTCGAGTGTAGGGCGGCGACGAGGCCCCCCGAAGGAAGGTTCCAGAAACTCATGATGGCGGCGGACACGAAGAAGATCTGGATGGACGGAAAGCTCGTCGACGCAGTGGACGCGAAGGTCAGCGTCCTTTCGCACACCCTCCACTATGGCGTCGGGGTCTTCGAGGGGATCCGCTGCTACAGCACCGTCAACGGGCCTGCCATCTTCCGGCTGGAGGACCATGTCCGGCGACTGATGGCGTCGGCCCGAATCTTCCGCATGCCCCTGCCGTACTCCGAGGCCGAGATCCTCCGCGCCATCGTCGACACCCAGGCCGCGAACGAGATCGTTCCCTCCTACATCCGTCCCATCGTCTACCGAGGCGAGCCGGCCCTCGGCGTGAAGAACCAGAAGGGCCGCGTCTCGCTCGCAGTCGCGGCGATCCCTGCCAAGAAGTACCTCGGCGAGCACTCCGAGACGGGCGTCCGCGCCAAGATCTCGCCGTTCCGAAAGCCGCACTCCGATGCGATCCCGTCGGTGTCGAAGACCAACGGCAACTACATCAACGGTTACCTCGCAGGGATCGACGCGGCCGAGGACGGCTATGAGGAGGCGATCCTCCTCGACCAGAACGGCTTCGTAGCCGAGGGCACGGGCGAGAACATCTTCCTCGTGAAGAACGGCACCGTCTCCACCCCCGGACCCGAGTCGGACATCCTGCTCGGGGTCACGCGCGCCTCGGTCATCCAGATCGCCCGCGACCTGGGGTTCCCCCTCGTCGAGAAGCTCCTCTCGGTGAGCGAGCTGCTCACGGCGGACGAGGCGTTCTTCTCCGGGACCTATGCCGAGATCGCCCCGATCCGGGAGATCAGCCATTACGCGATCGGGAACGGGAAGCCCGGGCCGGTCACCAGGGACATCATGGACGTCTTCTACCGGCTGATCCGAGGCGAGGAGTCGAAGTACGCCTCGTGGCTCTACCCGGTGCCGCCCGCGGCCGCCGTGGCCCGACGCCCTGCGCGTCGCGCGGCGACCACCTGAGCGAGC
>Ga0209415_10004615_pt1 | contig 25156 bp, 21 predicted proteins | sample PeaSoiSIISIP2007_FD_187696 | JGI IMG/M metagenome (GOLD analysis project Ga0209415, IMG submission 187696) | Peat soil microbial communities from Weissenstadt, Germany - SII-SIP-2007 (SPAdes) (version 2) | ecosystem: Environmental > Terrestrial > Soil > Wetlands > Peat | place: Germany... | reverse complement strand
CGGTCGGGTAGCTCAGTTGGCAGAGCGCGCGCCTGAAAAGCGTGAGGTCACCGGATCGACGCCGGTCCCGACCACCGGCGGCCCACGGGCCGCGCCCTCCCCGCTCAGTGCGTTGGGTCGATCGCCTCGTGATCTGCGTAGGTGGAGACCGGCTCCAACGGCTCCCGGACAACTCCGGGAAGCAACGGGAACTCGATGTGCTTGGGGTTCCGGCTCTCGTGTGCCTCGACCATCTTGGTGTGGTACTCCTCGACCAGCGCTCGGAACTCGTCGGTGTGGTAGCGGGTGCCGTCGATGAGCGGCCCCTCCGTCCCTCGCACGATGGCGATCACGTCCTCACCGGTGACCGTCTTGAACTGCTCGAGGGCGTGCGCCACCGCCAGGACCTGGAGCCGATTCTCCTCGAGCAGCTGGCGCGTGCGCTCAAGCAGCTCCTCGAGCTTGGCCTCGATGCGGACACCGAGGCCCCCCGCCAGCATTCCGGTCTCGCGCTTGCGCCGATCGTTGGGGCCTTCGCCTCCGATCCCCGCCTCCTTGGTGATGCCGTGGCTGGCGACCGTTCGACCCATCCCCCAGTAGCCCTCCATAAAGATGGCGATGCGGGTGGCCTGCTCTAGGTCGCTGTGGAGGCCCGACGAGTTGTCGCCGCCGAAGAACATCTTCTCGCCGGCCAGGCTGGCCAGGAAGACCATGACCTGACCCTCGTAGTCGGTCCGCCAGCGGGTGAAGGTGTCCTCCACCCGCACCTGGGTCACCATGCCGAGGTAGCTGCCCCCCTTTTCGATGGTGGCCACGTCGATCACCATCTCGCGGTTCATCGCGACAGCGGTCACGGCGTGGCAGGCCTCGTGAACGGCGGTGGCGTGGCGCTCACGCTCGACATACTCCACGTCCTCGGGTGGGCCCAGCTCCTTCAGCTGCTTCGCCTTCACGACGTCCTGCCACGTGATGGTCTCACGCTCCGCGCGGATCGCGTTGATGAGGGACTCGTTGACGAGGTCTTTGATCGTGGCGCCGGTGGCATAGGGAGTCACCGTGGCCAGGCGGTCCATGTTCTCCGACGTGAGCTCGTGCTTCACCTTCGAGAAGTAGCCCTGGTAGGTGCGGACGCGGCCGGCCTTGCTCGGATAGCCGACCTTGTAGATGCGGTCGATCCGGCCGGGACGAAGGAGCGCCTCGTCCAGCGACTCGGGCATGTTCGTCGCCATCATCACCATGATCCGGTACTTGGGGGGCGGCTTGGGCGGGAAGCCCATCGTTCGCCGGACCACGCGACTCACGACGCCGCGGGGCTTCTTCAGCCCGGAGAGCTCCGAGAGCAGTGATTGGAGGGTGCCCATCCCCCCGCCACCCATCATCCCGGCCATCATCCTCGAACGCTGGAACGGGCCATCGTCGGGCGGGGCGAACGGTCCGCTCGCCGCCACCATCTGCGCGTTGATGGCTGGATCGACGTAGGTGCCTCCGTGGCACCCCACGTGCTGCCAGGGCTTCGGCTCGGCCGCCGAGCTGGGGCCGAACACCCCGCCGCCTCGTCCCAGCGCGCCGCGGTTACCGAGCGAGTCGGCCTCGTCGAAGAACACGACGACACCCCCGTAGCGCAGTGCCAGCTTGCGCAGTTTCCGGAAGAGGCTCTTCACCTTCAGGATTCCCACGCCCATGAACATGTTGGTGAACGCGCCCGGGTCCACGAACACGAACGGGTTGTGCGTCTCCCCCGCCACCGCCTCGGCGATCAACGTCTTGCCGGTGCCCGGGGGGCCCCACAGGAGGATACCGCCGGGCACATAGCCTCCGCGAGACTCGATCTCGTCGGGGTCCTTCAGGTAGATGATGCTCTCCTTCACCCGTTCGAGCACCGCGTCCTGACCCCAGACGTCGGTGAAGCGCGTCTTGACGTCGCCGGGGAAGTAGGTGTCGACGCCGCCGCGCGAGAGGAACCAGAACAGGGCTCCGAACTGGACCACGATCAGCAACATGTAGAAGAGCAGCTGCACGATCAGCGGCAGCGCGGTGATAAAGGCAGCCGGCACCTGGAACAGCGAGACCAGCGGGGAGGTGTGGAAGAACGCGGCCAGGATGACGGCCAGGAGCGCAAGGAAGATGACGACCCGTATCGCCCGGCCGATCCGGAAGCGGTTCCAGTCGTTGATCCGGTGGGTCTGCCGGTTCAACCCACCGAAGACGACCTCGGACCAGAAGCGGTGCCAGCCCGCGGAGCGCTCGCTGATGAGGTAGTGGATCTGGCGGATGAGCTCCAGGCCGAACAGGACTTCCAGCCACAGAAGCCCCTTCAGCTCGTTGCCTACGGCGGTCGAGAACGGCTCGATCGGGTTGTTGGACAACGCCGCCCACAAGAGGATCCACCAGAGTCCGAACGACAGGATCAGCAGCTTGGAGCGGTCCCAGAAGCTCATTGGCGGCCGGACCACCCGGTCCGTCACCCGGTGGGCGGTAGAGGGGTCGAGGACGGGGAGCTCGTCGAGCTGGTCCACCGCCCCCGGATCCAAGGGTCCGGCGCCGTTGGTCATGTCCGCTCCTTTACCGTCCACGAATCGAGGACCTGCTTGATCGCCCCGGAGTTGGCGCCCCAGCACTCAGCCTTGCAGCCGATACCGAGGGCGAAGATCCAGTTCGTCTGGGGATCGACGGCGGTGACCTGGCCCCAGGTCCTCGTCGGCTTGTTCTTGGCGGTGATGTTGACCGTGAAGCGCACGCCCCGCACCCCGCCCGGGGCCGTGAACTCGTTGTAGGTCAGCACCTGGTAGCCCGTGGTGGCGGTCAGCGGATCCGTGCCGAGGATCTCCGAACGCATCGCCCCGAACGAGAGGGAGTCCCGCTGGTTCTCCGGCAGCAGGCGGGCCTCGGCGATGCCGCTCGGGAAGGCGTTGCCGAGCGACAGGGTGTCCTTGGCGGTGGCCTTGGGCGCAGACGTCATCGACTCCAACCACTCGCTGTTGTCGATCTGCTTCTTCTGGCTGGGACCGAGCGGTCCATTCTCGGCCACGATGATCTGATCGGTGTCGAACAGGGTCCACTGCGACGGGACCTTGAAGTACAGGTCGGTGCCGTCCTTGCTCGAGTGGCTGATGTAGGTGTAGTCCGAGCCGAGGCAGCTGCTGGCCAGGAGGGCCATGGCCCCCATCGCCGTGGCGACCAGGCCCGCGTGGCGCCACCCGGTGCTCGCGGAGCCGGGCGTGCGGCGGGACCTAGGGATGAGGGTGCCTGCGGACAACTGGGGACCTCTCGGGCCGAACGATCGCACCAACGTAGGCGCGAACCGCTCCCGCCGGTAGGCGCCTCGCGCCAATTGTACGGGCTGACCAGCGGAATTGTTGCCGGTTGGTGAAAATCATGACGGTCACCGCACAGGGCCGGCCCGTGCGCTGGCCCCAGCGCCTGGCCTCAGGAGGCGGCTCCGTTCATCCCGAGGTCGCCGGCCGTGAAGATGGCCCGGAAGGGCAGCCCCTCGCTCGCCGCCAGCTCGGCCACGGTGCCACCCCGGTCCACCAGGGCCAGCAGAAGCACCGGCTGGGCACCCGCCTGGCGGACGACGCGGGCGGCCTCGAGCAGCGAGACGCCCCTCGTGACCGTGTCCTCGGTCACCACCACGCGATCGCCCGGCTCGAGCGCGCCGGCGATCCGGCCGCCGCCGCCGTGGTCCTTGTCCTCCTTGCGCACGCTGAAGACCCGCAGCGCCCGACCCCGCGTGGCCGCCACCGCCGCCGTGACGTAGGCCACCGGATCGGCGCCCATGGTGAGACCGCCGATCGCGTTGGCGTCTTCGGGGATGACCGAGAGCACCGCGTCGGCCACGAGCAGCATGGCCTCGGGCCGGCAGGCGGTTTGCTTGGAGTCGATGAACCAGTTGGAGTGAGCACCCGACTTGAGCACGAAGTCCCCCCGGCGCACCGAGTGGGCGAGCAGGTGGTCGCGCAGCGCCGAGAGCGTGGCGGGGCGGGGGTCGCCGCTCACGCCAAACGCACTCCGGCCCCTGCCACGACCTCGCCGATGACGGCGCCGGGGGCGCCGGCGGCGGCCAGCGCCGCCGCGACACCGTCGGCCTCTCGGCGCTCCACGGCGAGGATCAGGCCGATCCCGAGGTTGAACACCCGAGCCATCTCCGCCTCCGCGATCTCACCGGCCCGCGCCACTTCGCTGAAGATCCTCGGTACGTCCCAGCGGTCTCGTTCGACGACGGCGCCGCGCCCTTCGGGCAGGATCCGGGCCAGATTCCCCGGAATGCCCCCACCCGTGATGTGCGCCGCGGCGTGCACGCCGCCGACGGCCAGCGCCGCCCGCACGGCTGGCGCGTAGATCACCGAGGGCACAAGCAGCTCGTCGGCCAGCGATCGGGGGGCGCCCGGCCAGGCGGGGGCCTCGAGCGAGCGGCCCGCTCGCTCCAAGAGCGCGTGGCGGGCCAGGCTGTAGCCGTTGGAGCGCAGGCCGGGGGAGAGCAGGCCGATCAGCACGTCTCCCTCGCCCACGCGGTGCGCGCCGATTTCGGTGCCCCGTTCGAGGACCCCGACGGCGCACCCCGCCAGGTCGAAGTCCTCCTTCCCCATGGCGCCGGGGTGCTCCGCCGTCTCGCCGCCCAAGAGCGCGCAGCCGGCCCGTCGGCATCCCTCGGCCACGCCGCCGACGAGCGCCGCCACCCGGTCGGGGTCGAGCCGGCCGACGGCCAAATAGTCGAGGAGGAAGAGGGGTTCGGCACCGACGCAGACCAGGTCGTCGACGCACATGGCGACGAGGTCGATGCCGACGGTGTCGTAGCGATCGGCCGCCTGCGCGACCAGGAGCTTGGTGCCCACCCCGTCGGTCGAGGCGACGAGGACCGGGTGCGGGTAGCGCTCGGTGTCGAGGGAGAACAGCCCGGCGAACCCGCCGGCCCCCCCGATGACCTCGCGACGGGCGGTCGAGGCCACGATCCCCTTGATCCGATCGACCACGAGGTCGGCCGCGTCGAGATCGACGCCGGCCGTGGCGTAGCTGGCCGGCTCGCCCAAGTCGCCGGCCCCCATCAGACCCCCGGAAGGACCGGTTGCAGCGGCACCCCCGGCCGATCGCCTTCCGCCCGCTCCGGCGGGGCCCCGAGCTCGACCGCCACCGCCACGGGGTAGTGACCGGTCAGGCAGGCGTCGCAGAAGCCCGCCTCGGGCGCGTCGATGGCCCGCTTCAAGTTCTCCAGGCTGAGGTAGGCCAACGAGTCCACGCCCAGGTACTGCTCGATCTCAGCCATCGTGCGATTGGCTGCCAACAGTTCTTCGCGGTTCGGGGTGTCGATGCCGTAGAAGCACGGCCAGCGGAAGGGGGGCGATGAGATGCGCAGGTGCACCTCGGTGGCGCCGGCATCGCGCAGCATGCCGACGACGGTGAGCAATGTTGTGGCGCGCACGATGGAGTCGTCGACCACGACCAGGCGCTTGCCGGCGATGTTCTCCCGCAGCGGATTGAGCTTGCGGCGGACGGCGTTGGTGCGGGCCGTGTGGTCGGGGTCGATGAATGTCCTGCCGATGTAGCGGTTCTTCACCAGCCCCTGGCCGTACGGGATGCCGCTCGCTCGCGCGTAGCCCTCGGCCGCCGGCACACCAGATTCGGGCACCGCCATGACCATGTCCGCCTCGACCGGCGCCTGCTCGGCCAAGAACTCGCCCATCCGGCGTCGGGCGCCGTGGACCTCTCGGCCGTAGAGCCGGGCGTCGGGTCGGGCGAAGTAGACGAACTCGAAGATGCAGAGCCGGGCGTCGATGGCGTCGGGCTCGAAGAGTGGCTCGGCGCGCACGCCGTCGGCGCCGACGATCACCATCTCGCCCGGCTCGAGCTCGCGCACGAAGGTGGCGCCGACCACGTCGAGGGCCGGCGTCTCCGAGGCGAGGACCCAACCCTCCGGCTCGGCCGCCGGACCCAGCCGGCCCAGGCACAGCGGCCGGAAGCCGTGGGGGTCGCGGATCCCGTACAGGTGGGTCGCGTCGAGGAAGACCATCGAGAAGGCCCCCTCGACGCCCGGCATGACCTGGCGGATGGCCGCGGTCAGCTCGCCGCCCTGGCCCGGCTCGGGCTCCTTCGGCTGCGCCGGGAACGCACGGGCCAAGAGCTCCGCCACGAGATCGCTGTCGGAGGTGACGAACCCCGGCAGCATCCCGGCCTCCTTGGCCAGGATTTCGGTCTCGGTCAGATTGCCGTTGTGCCCGAGGGCGAACCCGGCCTGCCCGACGGCGCGGTAGGCGGGTTGGGCGTTGGACCACTCCGAGGCGCCCCGGGTCGAGTAGCGCGTATGCCCGATGGCCAGGTGGCCGTGGAGACCCGAGAGCGTCCGCTCGTCGAAGACGGTGGTGACGAGTCCCATGTCCTTCACCACGGTGATGGACTGGCCGTCGCTCACGGCCATGCCGGCCGACTCTTGCCCCCGGTGCTGCAGTGCGTAGATGCCGTCGAAGGTGAGCTGGGCCACGATTCGGCCCGGCGCATAGACCCCGAAGACCCCGCAGGCTTCCTTCACGGTTTCGGCTTGCTCGCCCCGCTGCTCGTGGGCCCCAGCCGCTCGTCGCGCCCTGACCCGGTCGTCACGGGCAGTCTCGCACAGCCGGGTGACACCGCCGGTGCTGGGGCCGGACCGCCGCGGCCGGTCCGACCCGGACTCCGACGAACCGCTAGCTCTCGGCCACGGAGCGGATGTGGCCCATCCGCCGCTGGTCGAACTCCTCGGCGGCCGCCTCGTCCGAGGCCATCTCCGAGTCGATGTCGGCATCGGCGAAACCGAGCACGCCCATCTCGGTGAAGGCCTTGGTGATCCTCGGCCCCCACAGCCCGATGTCCTTCAGGATCGGCACGATCCGCATGAACAGGTAGCTGCGGAACGTCCGCTGGAGCTCGCTGTTGGCGACGTACTCGGAAACCTCGGCCGGCAGCCCGAGGCGTTCCCACACCTCTTCGCCGAGGAACCGGTCGCGCATCCGGTAGCAGGCCTCCACACAGAACTCCTCGCGCTCGTCCCGTTCGTGCTGGGTGAGCTGCGGGTAGAAGTCCCGAAGGGCCAGGCGCCCGAACATCACATGGCGGGCCTCGTCCTGCATCACGTAGGCGTTGAGCGCCTGCGCCAACGGCTCACCCGCCATGTTGCGGATGATGCCGAACGCGGCCAGCGCCAGGCCCTCGATCAGCACCTGCATCCCGAGGTAGGTCATGTCCCAGCGGCTGTCGGAAATCACGTCCGCCAGCAGGCTCTCGAGGTTCGGATTGAGCGGATAGGTCAGCTGCACCTTCTCGTGCAGATAGCGGCTGTAGACCTCGACGTGCCGCGCCTCGTCGATGACCTGGGTGGCGGCGTAGAACTTGGAGTCGATGTCGGGGACGGTCTGGACGATCTTGGCGGTGCAGATCAGCGCGCCCTGCTCCCCGTGCATGAACTGGCTGAAGCGCCACGCCTCGACGTGACGCTTCATCTCGCCGCGCTCGGCGTCGGTCGCCTTGTCCCACCACGGGGTGCCGAACAGCGGGTGGATGTCGTCGGGCATGCTGACCGGATTCGTGGGGTCGACGTCGAGCGACCAGTCGAGCCGGTCGCTCCCGATCCACTGGCGGCGGGTTCCCTTGTCGTAGAGGCGGAGCAGCTGGTCACGCCCGTCGGTGTAGTCGAAGTCGAAGATCGTGGCGATGGGAGAATCGATCTCCCAGTGGTCCCGGTCGGCCTGCTGCGAGTCGGCCCCCACGGGTGCCTTGAGCGTCATGACCCCTCCCCTGCCGCGCCCGCTCGGGATGACCGGAGCGCCCGTCACACGGTAGCTGGCGACTCGGCGACCGGAAAGGGGCCCGGCCGTGTCGTTCCTCCTGGTCAAGGTGGCGTCGCCCCGGGCGGCGTCCGCCCTCGACGCATCGGTGGTGCCCGGCGCACCCCGGTATCGTCGAGCAGGTGATCGACCTGCACACGCACTCGCTGGTCTCGGACGGGACCGACCCGCCGGAACGCATCGCCGAGCTGGCGGCGGCGGCGGGCTGCAGCGCGTTCGCGCTCACCGACCACGACACCTTCTCCGGGTTGGAGGCGGCGCGGGTGCGTGCGGCGGACCTCGGCGTGCGGCTCGTCGACGGCTGCGAGGTCTCCTGCTCGTTCCGCGACACCAGCGCGCACGTCCTCATCTACTTCGTCGGCGATGGGGAAGGACCACTCCAGGACGAGCTGGTTCGGCTGCGGGCCGACCGGGTCGCGCGCAACCGGGTGTTGGCCGCTCGCCTGCGCGAGCTCGATCTGCCCGTCAGCTACGACGAGGTGGTGGCCGAGGCGACCGGTGAGGAGAGCGTCGGGCGGCCCCACTTCGCCACGGTGCTGGTCCGCTTGGGCGCCGCCGACTCGGTGCCCGACGCGTTCGACCGTTGGCTCGGTCGGGGAGCGCCGGCCTACGTGCCCAAGGCACGGGTGGCACCAGCGGTCATCATCCGCCAGGCGCGGGATTCGGGCGGCGTGGCGGTGCTCGCCCATCCCTTCACCCTCGGCCTCGACGACTCGGCGCTGGCCGGCGCCGTGGCGGAGCTGGCCGAGGCGGGTCTGGCGGGATTGGAGGCCACCTACGCCCGCTACACCCCCCACCAGCGCGCGGCCCTCACCACCCTCGCCCAACGGGCCGGGCTCGTCGCGACCGGCGGGTCCGACTACCACGGCACGATCAAGCCCGGCCTCTCGGTCGGCACCGGCGAGGGGGACCTCTCGGTCGACGACGCCGTGCTCGAACGGCTGGCTGCCCGCCGCCCGGACTGAGGCGCTACCCGGCCTCCCCGAGCGCCCGCGGGATGGCTCCGGTGAACGCCGCGGACAGCTCGGCCAGTCCGACCCGGCAGAGCCCGTCGACGACCAAGTCTTCGCCGCCGGCGCGGCCGAGCACAGCCGCGCGGACGCCGGCCCGCCGGGCGCGCTCGACGACGGCGTCGGCATCGAAGGACGCGACGAGCACGCGCGACGAGAGCTCGCAGAACAGCTCCGCATGGCTCTCGATGGACCCGACCGCGCACCCGATCCCCGAGTGGAGCGCCATCTCGGCCAGGGCCACGCCGAGGCCGCCACCCGAGACGTCGTGCGCGCCGCAGAGCAGCCCGCTCCCGGTGGCCAACGTCTCGGCCACCATGGCGCGCACCAGTTCGACCAACGCGGCGTGCGCGGGGAAGTCGAGACCGGCCAAGCGGCCCCGTCGATGCCCACGCCGCTCGACCGCCCAACGGCTGCCCGCCAGGGGGTGCGGGGTGCCGGCCGATGCCCGCCGCTCCCCCAGCAGGAGCACCGAGGCACCGGCGGCCCAGCCGATCCCGGCGGGACGGTGGGCCAGCCGGTCGACGAGACCGAGCACCCCGATCACGGGCGTCGGGTCGATGTCGACCCCGGCGCTCTCGTTGTAGAGGCTGACGTTGCCGCCGATGACGGGGAGGCCGAAGGCCCGGCACGCCTCGGACAGCCCGTCGACGGCCTCGGAGAGCTGCCACATGACGACCGGATGCTCGGGATTCCCGAAGTTGAGGCAGTTGACGACGGCCACCGGCCGCGCACCCACGCAGGCCAGGTTGGCCATCCCCTCGGCCAGCGTCAGCGCCGTCCCGAGCCGGGGATCGATGGCGCACCACCGCGGGTTGGCGTCGGTCGTGACGGCGATGCCCCGCTCGCTCGGCGGGAGCCCGGGACCCCCCAGCCGGAGCAGCGCCGCGTCGCCGCCGGGGCCGACGACCGTGTTCAAGAACAGCTGATGGTCGTACTGGCGGTAGACCCAGCTGGGGTCGGCCAGTAGGGCCAGGAGGTCGGCCGCGCAGTCGGCCGGCGGGGGCAGCGAGTCGGGCCCGTCGTGCCGGGCCGCCTCGAGATCGATCGGCGGCGCCAGGGGTCGTTCCAACAGCGGCGCCTCGGTGGCGAGCGCCGGCGCCGGGACATCCGCCAGCACCCGGCCGCCCGGCTGGTCGAGCACCCGCAGCCGGCCGGCGGGGCCGACCCCGCGGCCCGTGTCGGTCGCGACGGTCACCACGCCGACCACGCTCGCCCGCACCTCCCAGCGGTCGCAGACGGCGCGCACGTTCGGCCACGACTCGGGGGCGACGACCGCCAGCATGCGCTCCTGGCTCTCGCTCGTCATGACCTCCCAGGAGGCCATCGCCTCCTCCCGCAGCGGGACTGCCGAGAGGTCGACGTCGATGCCGACGCCGCCGCGCGCCGCGATCTCGCTCGTGGCGCACACGAGGCCCGCCCCGCCCAGGTCCTGGATCCCGATCACCAGGCCGTCGTCGAGCAACGCCAGGCAGGCCTCGATCAGCCGCTTCTCCTCGAAGGGATCGCCCACCTGGACGCTCGGCCGCTTGGCGTCCTCCTCGGCCACCTCGGAGGACCCCGCGAAGCCGGCGGAGGCGAGCACGCTCACCCCGCCGATCCCGTCGCGGCCGGTGGTCGACCCCAGCAGGACGACGAGGTTACCCGGACCCGACGCCCGCCCGAGCACGAGGCGGTCGACCGGCAGCGCGCCGAGGCACAGCACGTTCACGAGGGGGTTCCCTGCGTAGGTCGGGTCGAAGGTGAGCTCACCGCCGACCGTCGGCACGCCGACCGAGTTGCCGTAGCCCGAGATGCCGGCGACGACCCGCTCGAACAGCCATCGCTGGCGCGGATCGTCGAGCGGGCCGAAGAACAGCGGGTCCAGCACGGCCAGCGGCCGGGCTCCCATCGTGAAGATGTCGCGCAGGATGCCACCCACCCCGGTGGCCGCGCCCTGGTAGGGCTCGATGGCCGAGGGATGGTTGTGGCTCTCGATGCGGATGGCCACGGCGATGCCGTCGCCGGCGTCGATCACGCCGGCGTTCTCGCCCGGTCCGACCAGCACCTCGGGGCCGCTCGTCGGCAGGCGCCGGAGGTGGATCCGGGACGACTTGTACGAGCAGTGCTCGCTCCACATCACAGAGAAGAGCGCCAGCTCCAAGCGGTTGGGCGGGCGGCCGAGCACCGCCACCACGGCGTCGTACTCGCTGTCGCGCAGCCCGAGGGCCCGGTGGAGCGGCTCACCCTGCGCGCCTGGCTCCACGGCGCTCACCGTAGCGGGCCGCCGGCCCGCCGCCGGGCAGCGCGAACCACCGACCGGTGGGAGAATTGGGGGGAGTGGGCGCGCCCGACTTTGGTCAAATCGGACCCCCCGGCATCAGCCGTTGAGCCTTCTGTCCGGGACCGTGACACTTCAGGAAACGCATAGCTTTCTGCGCGGACGCCCCGGTCGCTCCCGAAGCACCCCGTGCCCCGGCATTCCTCACGGAGGCGACCGGTCCCACTGTGTCACTTTTCGACCTAGAGCGACGGTTCGCCAGCCGAACGCAAGCCGCCCACCCGCGATTTGGCGTCCGTGACCTCCGCCGGGCGACCCGTCCGACCCGTGCCGACGAGAAACAATCCACCGGGAAGAGCGAACTTCTTTTCAAGTTTTTACGACATATGTCTTTGCCCGACCGGGTGTCATAGGGGAGAATGCAGACATGCCCACTACAAAGTCCAAAGGTGCCGCGCGCTCGATGAGCGCCCAGCACAAAGCAGCCCTGGCAAAGGGTCGGGAAGAGGGTCTGGCGGTGCGCCGCTATCTGGAGGCCATCGAGTCCTCCAAGCCTCGCCGAGGACGCCGACGGACCCCGGCCTCCATCGCGAAGAAGCTCACCTCGATCGAAAGCGAGCTGGCCGGTGCGGACCCGTTGACCAGGCTGCATCTGCTCCAGCAGAAGAAAGACCTGAACGATGAGCTGGGCAGGTCCGGCGAAGCGCAGGACATCTCGACCTTGGAGAAGCAATTCGTCAAGGTGGCGAAGTCTTACGGTCAGCGCAAGGGGATCGGCTACGGCACCTGGCGGAGCGCCGGGGTGAGTGCGGCCGCGCTGCAGAGAGCCGGCATCGCCCGCACGCGGGGCTGAGCTCGGGGCGACCCGCCGCTCAGGCGGCGGCGACCCCCGCCACTTCCAAGAGGGAGCCGAGCAGGAACGCCCCGTCGACCCCACCGACGAGCGCGTCCGCGGCGCGCTCGGGGTGCGGCATGAGCCCGACCACGTTCCCCTCCCGGTTGCAGATGCCGGCGATGTCGTCGATCGAGCCGTTCGGGTTGTCGAGGTAGCGGAGGATCACGCGCTCCTCGGCGACCAGCTCAGCCAGGGTCGCCTCGTCGCACACGAAGCGACCCACAAAGTGGTTGACCGGCAGGACGAGCTCGGTGCCGAGGGGGACCCCGCGCGTGAGCACCGACTTCGTGGAGTCGACGCGGACCGCGCACGGCGCGCACACAAACCGGAGGTGCGCGTTCTTCTGCAGCGCACCGGGGAGCAGGCCGGCCTCGGTCAGCACCTGGAACCCGTTGCAGATCCCGACCACCGGGCCGCCGGCGGCCGCGAAGTCGGCGACCGCCCCCATGACGGGGGCGAACCGGGCCAGCGCGCCGGCCCGGAGGTAGTCCCCGTGGGCAAACCCCCCGGGGAGGACGATGACGTCGTACGCGTCGACGTCGGTGGCAGCGTGCCAGACGATGTCGGCCTCCCCCCCGATGCCGCGCACGGCGCGCACCACGTCGTGCTCGCAGTTGCTGCCGGGGAACAGCACCACCCCCACCCGGGTCGTCACGGCACCCCCGCCGCGTCGATGGCGACCAGGCTCAGCAGCGCCGTGTCCTCCATGACCGGGTTGGCCAGCAGCCGGTGGGCCAGCTCGCCCGCCCGGGAACGGGCCGCCTCCTCGCTCTCGGCCTCGATCTCGAGGCGGAACGAGCGACCGGCGCGCACCTGGTGGATGTCGTCGAAGCCGAGGGCGGGCAGCGCCCGTTCGATGGTGGCGCCCTCCGGGTCGGCGATGGTCGGCCGCAGCCGGACCTCCAGGTGGACCGCGAACCTCATCTCGCGGCACCGTACCAGTCGGCCAGGTCGAGCCCGGTGAGCCGCTGGTAGGCGGCGACGTAGCGCGCCGACGTGGCCGCCACGACCTCGGTCGGGAGGGGCGGCGGCGGCGGCCGCTGGTCCCAGGACTGCGCGGCCGCCCAGTCCCGCAGCGGCTGTTTGTCGAAGGCCGGGGGTATCCTCCCGGGCACCACCTCCTCGGCCGGCCACAGGCGCGAGGAGTCCGGCGTCACCACCTCGTCGCAGAGCGACAACACGCCGTCGACGAACCCGAGCTCGAACTTGGTGTCGGCCAGCACGAACCCGGCGGCGGCGGCGCGACCGGCCGCCCGGTCGTAGAGGGCGAGGCAGATCCGGCGGGCCGCCTCGGCCGTCTCGGTGCCGACGAGCGCGACGGCGGCGGCGAAGTCGATGTTCTCGTCGTGGCCGGCGGCCGCCTTGGTGGACGGGGTGAACATGGGCTCGGGGAGCCGGTCGGCCAGGCGCAGCCCGGCCGGCATCGGGGTGCCGTGGATGGTGCGGCGGGCGGCGTACTCGTCGGCCGCCTGACCGGCCAGGTACCCACGGACGATGCACTCGAGGGGGACCATGTCCGCCCGGCGGACGAGCATTGACCGACCCCCGGCGACGCGCGGATCCTCGGGCGACCCGCAGGCGGCGGCGATCTCGTCCGGGTCGGTCGACACGAGGCAGCCGGGGGCCACGTCCCGCAGCTGCCCATACCAGAAGGCGCTCATGGCGGTGAGCACGCGACCCTTGTCCGGCACCGGCTCCGCGAAGACGACATCGAAGGCGCTCACCCGGTCCGAGGCCACCATGAGCAGGAGGCCGTCGCCGGCGTCGTAGAGGTCGCGGACCTTGCCCGAGTGCACCAGGTGCAGGTCGTCGGTCGCCCGGCTCACGGCCCGGCTCCCTCTCGTTGGAGGAGCTCCAGCGCCGCCACGGCCCGAGGCGCGTGGCGCAACATGCGGTCGAGATCGAACGCGCCGTCGAGCTGGGCGCGGTCGAGGCCCACGGCTGGATCGTCCTCCAGGACGAGGCGCAGATGCCGTCTCGTCTCCCAGGCCTGCCGGGCGTCGCGCTGGACGATCCGGTAGGCCTCGTCGCGGCTGTGGCCGGCCTCGACGAGCGCGAGCAGCACGGACTGGCTGAAGACCAGGCCGAGCGAACCCTCGGTCAGGTTGGCCAACGCACGGTCGGCGTGGATGACGAGCCCCGAGACCAACCCGGCCGTCTGGCGGAGCATGTAGCAGGCCAGCATCGACGCATCGGGGAGCACGACCCGCTCGACCGAGCTGTGCGAGATGTCCCGCTCGTGCCAGAGCGCCACGTCCTCGAGGCCCGCCCCGAGGTAGCCGCGCACGACCCGGGCCAGGCCGCACAGGCGCTCCGAGAGGATCGGGTTGCGCTTGTGGGGCATGGCCGAGCTGCCCTTCTGGCCCTCGCCGAAGGGCTCCTCCACCTCCCCCACCTCGCTGCGGGACAGGTGACGGATCTCGGTGGCGATGAGCTCGACCGTGGCGCCGACCGCCGCGCAGGCCCAGAGATACTCGGCGTGGCGGTCGCGGGCGATGACCTGGGTGGCCGGGACCGGCTCGAGGCCGAGGGCGGCGCACACATGGGCCTCGACCGACGGATCGACGTTGGAGTAGGTGCCGACCGCGCCCGACAACTTGCCCACGGCCACCCGCTCACGGGCGGCCCGCAGGCGCTCCAGGTCGCGGCCCGCCTGGAGGGCCCAGAGGGCGAACTTGGCGCCGAAGGTGGTCGGCTCGGCCTGCATGCCGTGGGTCCGACCGAGCACGGGGACGAGGGCGAGCTCGGCGGCGCGCCGCGCCAGCGCGTCCACCAGGGCCCGCGAGGCCTCGATGAGCAGGTCGCTCGCCCGCACCAAGGTCGCGCACAACGCCGTGTCGACGACGTCGGAGGAGGTGAGACCGAAGTGTACCCACGCGCTCTCGGCGCCACCGATCCGTTCCTGGACCACGTCGACGAACGCCGCCACGTCGTGGTCGGTGATCCGCTCCCGGGTCGCCACCGCATCGACGAATGAGCCATCCACCACGGGGGCGCGCGCCCGCACGGCCGCCGCGGCGGCGGCCGGAACGACCCCGTTCGCCGCCTGGCCCTCGACCGCCAGCAGCTCGACCTCCAACCAGAGCGCGAGGCGCGCCTCGTCACTGAAGAGTGCCGCCATGTCGGCGGGCGCGTAGCGGGGGATCACCGGACCGCCGCGCCGAGCACCGCGTCGCTCGCGATGTCGCGCCGGTAGTGGCAGCCGCGCCAGGTGATCCCGCTCGCCGCTTCGTAGGCGCGGTCACGGGCCGTCGCCAGCGTCGGCGCCAGGGCGGTCACGGCCAGGACCCTGCCCCCCGCCGTGCGGAACCCTCGAGCGCCGTCTCGCTCGGTCCCGGCGTGGAGGACCGTCACCCCATCCACGGGCCGGGCCAGGCGGCCGTCCGCGTCGAGGCCGGAGATCCGATCGCCCGACTGCGGCGAAGCCGGGTAGCCCTCGGCGGACTGCACGATGCAGATGGCGGCCGAGTCGCTGAAGCGCGGGGTGCCGGCGAGACGCCCTTCGGCGGTGCGCCGCAACAGGTCGACGAGGTCGTCGTCGAGCCGGGCCAGCAGGACCTGTGTCTCGGGGTCGCCGAATCGCACATTGAACTCGAGCACCTTGGGGCCGGCGGGTGTGAGCATGAGCCCCGCGTAGAGCACGCCGCGGTAGTCGATGCCACGGGAGACGAGGGCGCCGACGAGCGGCTCGACGCACTCGTCGATCAGCCGGGACACGAGCTCGTCGTCGACATCGGGCAGCGGCGAGTAGGCCCCCATGCCGCCGGTGTTGGGCCCGGCGTCGCCGTCGCGCAGGCGCTTGAAGTCCCGGGCGGCAGCGAGCGGGACCACCCGCCGGCCGTCGCAGAGGACGTGCAGCGAGCACTCGAGGCCGGCCAACCCCTCCTCGACCACCACGCGTCGCCCGGCGTCCCCGAATGCCTCTCCCGACAGCTTGGCGGCGAGATCCGCCTCGGCGTCGGCGCGCTCGGTGGCGACGAGGACCCCCTTCCCGGCGGCCAACCCGTCGGTCTTGATGACCCAGGGCCCCGGAAGCTCGGACAGGAACGCCCGGGCCGAACCGAGGTCGTCGAAGGCGCCGAAGCGCGCGGTCGGCACCCCCGCCTCGGCGAGCAGCGTCTTCATGAAGGCCTTGGACCCCTCCAACGCCGCTCCGTCGGCTCCGGGACCCACGACCAGGTGCCCGCGCGCCCGGAGGCGGTCGGCCAGACCCGCCACGAGCGGGGCCTCGGGCCCGACCACATAGAGGCCGGCCTCGATCTCCTCGGGTGGCAGCGGGCTGCAGGTGACCTTCCCGGCCCCTTCCTCCGGCATGCCCGGGTTCCCGGGGGTTACCACGACGTCGTCGCTGCGGGCTAACAGGTGGGCGAGCGCGTGCTCGCGCGCGCCGCTCCCGACCACGCACACCGTCATCGGAGGGGGACCGTCACACCGCGGCGAAGGAGACGAACTGCTCGCGGCCTGGGCCCACGCCGACGAGGCGGACGGGCACGCCGATCTGGTCCGCCAGCATCTCGACGTAGTGCAACGCCGCCGCCGGCATGTCGGCCATCGAGGTCGCCTGCGAGAGATCCGTGCACCACCCCGGGAGCTCCTCGTAGATGGGAGTCACCTGGTGCAGCGTCGACTGGTGGTACGGCAGCTTGGTGATGCGCGTGCCATTGCTCTCGTAGGCGACGCAGAGTTTGATCGCCTCGAAGGTGTCGAGGACGTCGAGGTTGGTGAGCGCGATCTCCGAGAGGGAATTGAGGCGGACGGCCTGGCGCAACATGACGGCGTCGAACCACCCGACCCGCCGCCGCCGGCCGGTGTTGGTCCCGTACTCGTTGCCCAGCTCCACCAGGAGGTCGCCGGTCTCGTCGGTGAGCTCGGTCGGGAACGGGCCGGCGCCCACCCGGGTGAGGTACGCCTTGGCGATGCCGATGACCCGGTCGATGTGGCGCGGTCCGAGACCCGAGCCTGCACACGCACCCCCGGCCACGGAGTTGGAGGAGGTGACGAAGGGGTAGGTGCCGTGGTCGACGTCGAGGAACGTGGCCTGGGCCCCCTCGAGCAGCACATTGCGCCCGGCCTCGATCGTGTCGTGCAAGAACCCGACGGTGTCGCCGACCATGGGCGCGAGCCGCGGCGCGTACTCGTCGAGGTAGCGTCCAGCGATCTCGGCCGCCGAGAGCGGCAGCCGGTTGTACACCTTGGCCAGGACCGCGTTCTTCTCCTTCAGCGCCACGTCGAGCTTCTGCCGGAAGATCTTGGGGTCGAGCAGGTCCTGGACCCGCAGGCCGACCCGCGCCGCCTTGTCGGCGTAGGCGGGTCCGATCCCGCGCTTGGTCGTCCCGAGGGCGTTCTTGCCGAGGTAGCGCTCGGTCACCCGGTCGAGCTCCTGGTGGTATGGCATGACCAGGTGTGCGTTGCCGCTCACCATCAGCCGGCTGGTGTCGACCCCCCGGGCGTTCAGGTGGTCAATCTCCTCGAGCAGCACCGCCGGGTCGACCACGACGCCGTTGCCGATGACCGGGGTGATGTTGGGGTGCAAGACGCCGCTCGGCACCAGCTGGAGGGCGAAGGTCTCGCCCGCCACCACGATGCGATGCCCGGCGTTGTGCCCGCCCTGGTATCGGACGACGACGTCCATCTCGCCAGCGAGGAGGTCGGTCAGCTTGCCCTTGCCCTCGTCACCCCACTGGGCCCCGACGACCACGGTTGCCGGCACGCGCCATCCTCCGTCAGCGGCTACGGATTACGTCTCACTCTACCTGGACCAGGACCGGCGACGCCCACTTGGGGGCCGTGACGGCCGGCCGGACCGACCGGGCGCGCGGATAGCGTCGGCCGGTGCTCCCTCTCGACCCCGGTTCGGCCACGGTCGCCGATCTCGCCGATGGGCTCGCCTCGGCCCGCTGGACGAGTCGCGAGTTGGTGGAGGCCCACCTGGCCCGGATGGAGCCGATCGACCGGGTCTTCTCGTCGATCCGCTGCCTGGCGCCCGACGCCCTGGCGCAGGCGGCGGCGAGCGACGCCCGGCGCCGCCGGCAGGGCCCGCGCAGCCCCCTCGAGGGCATCCCGGTCCTCATCAAGGACAACGTCGATGTGGCCGGGCTGCCGACGACCGCCGGTGCGTTGGCCCTGGAGGAGTCCGTCCCGCTCGCCGACGCACCCCTCGTCGCCCGGCTGCGGGCGGCCGGCGCGATCGTCCTCGGCAAGACCAACCTGTCCGAGCTGTGCAACTTTCTGACCGACGACATGCCCTCGGGCTACTCGTCGCTCGGCGGCCAGGTCCTCAACCCCTACGACACCGCCCTCACGCCGAGCGGGTCGAGCAGCGGGTCGGCGACCGCGCTGGCCCTCGGGCTGGCCCCGCTCGCTGTCGGCACCGAGACCGACGGCTCGATCACCAGCCCGGCCGAGCACCAGAGCCTGGTCGGGATGAAGCCCACGGTGGGCCTGGTCAGTCGGCGAGGCGTCTTCCCGATCTCGCCCGTCCAGGACACCGCCGGGCCAATGGCCCGCACGGTCGCTGACGCGGCGGCCCTGCTGGCGGTCATCGCCGGACCCGACCCCCTCGACCCGGCGACGCTCGACGCGGCACCCGCCGCCGAGCGGCTCGCCGCCCTTTCGCTCGACGGCGGCCCGCTGGAGGGGGCGCGGCTCGGCGTAGTCGGGTCGGACGGTCCCGACCCGGACGGGGCCCGGGGCGTCTTCGACCTCGCCCTAGACGCGCTGCGGGGGGCGGGCGCGGTGCTCGTCGAGGTCACCCTGCCCGACCTCGCAGAAGAGGACGAACTGGCGGCGCTGCACTATGAGTTCGCACCGGCCGTGGACCGCTACCTCACCGCCCTCGGCCCCTCGGCGCCCGTGCGATCCCTGGCCGAGCTCCGCCGCTGGAACCAGGCCCACGCCGACGCGGCATTGAAGTTCGGTCAGACCCACGTCGACGCGGCGATCGCGATCGACCACGACGCGGCGCGGGCGTCCCACGAGGCGAGGCGGGCGCGCGACCGACAGGTCGTGCTCGACGCGCTGGACACGGCGCTCGGAGGAGAACTGGAGGCACTCGTGTTCCGGCGGGCGGACGGCTGTGGCCTGGCGGCCCGGATCGGCTGGCCGAGCGTCGTCGTTCCCGCTGGCTACGCCACGGCCAACCGGCGGCCGGTCGGGGCGATGCTGGTGTCGCGGCCCTGGACCGACGCCCGCCTGCTCGCCCTGGCCCACGCGCTCGAGCGCGCGCTGCCGGCCCGTCGTCCGCCCTGGGAGGTCAACCCGGCCGCCTTCCGGGCCTTCCCCGAGTGGCCGTAACCCGGACCTACGATGGCGCGGTGACGGTGGGCGCGGGCATGCGACTCGGCGCGAGCGGGACGACCACGATCATCCTGTTCTTCCTGGCCATCGTCTTCGGTCTCTTCAGCTATCTGCGGACCACGGCCTTCCGCCAGCGAGCCGGCCAGAATCCCTGGGGCATCCACCCGATCGCCTGGGGCGTGCTCGGCTTCTTCTTCGGCGTCATCGGCTTGCTGGTGGCACTCCTCGCCTGCGTGACGACGAGACCTCGGCCGCTCGGGCGGGGCACCGGCCCGCACGACCGGTTCGCCGACGCGCCGCACGAGGTCGGCCAACGCAGCGCCACGGAGCACTTTGGCGCCCCCGCCGGGCCGGGCGCCCTGGCCTCGCTTCCCGCGCCCAACCCCGGCGCCGAGGCGACGGCGGGCCCTCCCCCGGGCTGGCATCCCGACCCCTCGGACCCCCGCCGGCTGCGACTGTGGATGGGCGACGACTGGTCGGACGAGGTACTGGAGGCGGGCGTGGTCAGCCGCTCCCCGCTGCCCCCCTTCCCGGGGTGAACCCGACCTAGCGGAGCACCGGCGACCCGTCGACCAGGTCGAGGGTCACCGTCGAGCCCTCGAGGTAGCGGCCCTCCAACAGCGCGAGGGCGAGCGGGTCCTCCACAGTCTTTTGGATCACCCGCCGCAGCGGGCGCGCCCCGTAGGCCGGGTCGTAGCCGGCGTGGGCCAGCCAGGCCGCCGCGGCCGGAGTGACCGACAGCGTGAGCCGCCGCTCGGCGAGCCGAGTGCGCAGGCGTCCGAGCTGGATCTCGACGATCACCGCCAGGTCCTCCTCGGTGAGGGCGCGGAATCGCACGATCTCGTCGATGCGGTTGATGAACTCGGGCTTGAAGAACGTGTTGGGGTCCTGAGCCAGGTTCGACGTCATGATCAGGACGGCGTTGGTGAAGTCGACCGTGCGCCCCTGGCCGTCGGTCAGGCGGCCGTCTTCTAACACCTGGAGCAGGATGTTGAAGACGTCGGGGTGGGCCTTCTCGATCTCGTCGAGGAGCACCACCGAGTACGGCCGGCGCCGGATCGCCTCGGTGAGCTGCCCGCCCTCTTCGTAGCCGACGTAGCCGGGCGGCGCACCGACCAGGCGCGACACGGTGTGCTTCTCCACGTACTCGCTCATGTCGATGCGCACCATGGCCCGCGGGTCGTCGAAGAGGAACTCGGCCAGCGCCCGCGCCAGCTCGGTCTTGCCGACGCCGGTCGGCCCGAGGAACAGGAACGAGCCGATCGGACGGTTGGGATCGGAGAGCCCCGAGCGGCTGCGACGGACCGCGTTGGCCACGGCGGCCACGGCCTCGTCCTGGCCCACCACGCGGCCATGGAGCGCGTCTTCCATCCGGACCAGCTTTTCGACCTCGCCCTCCAGGAGCCGCGTCACCGGCACGCCGGTCCAGCGACTCACGACCTCGGCCACGTCCTCGGCGTCGACCTCCTCCTTCAAGAACCGCTGCTCGGCCTGGAGCCTCGCCAGCTCCGCGGTGGCCTCGTCGATCCGTCGCTCGAGCTCGGGGATCTCGCCGTATTGGATGGCCGAGGCCTGGGCCAGGTCGCCGTCGCGGACGAGCCGCTCGGCTTCGTTGCGCTTGTCCTCGAGCTCGGTCTTGAGGGTGCGGATCACGTTGATGGCCGCCTTCTCGGCCTGCCAGTGCGCGGTCATGACGTCCGCCCGCTCGGTGACCTCGGCCAGCTCCTCGTTGAGGGCCGCCAGGCGCTCCGCCGAGGCCGCGTCGGACTCCTTGGCCAGCGCCATCTTCTCGATCTCGAGTTGGCGCATGCGACGGATGACGACGTCGAGCTCGGTCGGCATCGAGTCGATCTCGATGCGCAGCCGGCTGGCCGCCTCGTCGACCAGGTCGATGGCCTTGTCGGGCAGGAACCGACCGGTCACATAGCGGTCGGAGAGCACCGCCGCGGCGACCAACGCCGCGTCCTGGATGCGGACGCCGTGGTGCACCTCGTAGCGCTCCTTCAGCCCGCGCAGGATGGCGATGGTGTCGTTGACCGAGGGCTGGCCGACGAAGACCTGCGCGAACCGGCGCTCCAAGGCCGCATCTTTCTCGATGTAGCGGCGGTACTCGTCGAGCGTGGTGGCCCCGACCAGGCGCAGCTCCCCGCGGGCCAAGAGCGGCTTGATCATGTTCCCGGCGTCCATGGCCCCCTCGGCGGCGCCGGCACCGACGATCGTGTGCAGCTCGTCGATGAAGGTGATGACGTCGCCCTCGGCGTCGGTGATCTCCTTCAGCACGGCCTGCAGGCGCTCCTCGAACTCCCCCCGGTACTTGGCCCCGGCCAGCATCGAGCCGAGGTCGAGTGCGATGACCCGCTTGCCCTTCAGGCCCTCGGGGACGTCGCCCTCCACGATCCGGTTGGCGAGGCCCTCCACGATGGCCGTCTTGCCGACACCGGGCTCCCCGATCAGGACCGGGTTGTTCTTGGTGCGGCGCGACAGCACCTGGATGACACGCCGGATCTCCTCGTCCCGGCCGATGACCGGGTCGAGCTTGCCCGCCCGGGCCAGCTCGGTCAGATCCCGGCCGTAGCGCTCCAAGGCCTGCGTCGTTTCCTCGGGGTTGGCCGACGTCACCCGGTGACTGCCCCGGATCTCGCGCAGCGCGGCCAGCAGCTCTTCCCGGGTGGTGCCGAGCTCGGCGGCGAAGGCCAGGAGCAGGTGCTCGACCGAGAGGTAGTCATCCCCGAGCTCGGCGCGCGCCTTGTCGGCCGCCTGCAAGCCCTCTCGCGCCGAGCGGGAGAGGGAGGGCTCCGAGCCGCCGACCGCCTGGGGCAGGCGCTCCAACTTGTCGCCGAGATTGCTCGCCACGTCGGCCGGCTCCACCCCCACCTTGGCCAGAAGCGGCCGGGCGATGTTGCCGGGCTGGGCCAGCAGCGCGGCCAGCAGGTGGGCCGGGGTGATCTCGGCGTTCTGGCGACCGGCCGCCAGCTGGGCCGCGTCAGAGAACGCCTCCTTGGTCTTGATCGTCCAGCGGTCCGGGTTGAGCGACACGTCCGTTAGCGGGCGCGCCGGCTGGCGCGGTGGAGGACGGGGGCCTGGCTGAGCGGCACCAGGTCGCGCCGGTACTGGCGGTGGGTCTCGGCCACCGCTCTGCGGGCCTCGGCCTGCACCCGGGCCAGTTCGACCTCGAGCCGCGCCACTTCGGCCTCGAGCGCGAGCACGCGTTTCGCCCCCTCGAGGTTGAGCCCGGCCGCGGTCAGCTGCTGGATTCGGCGCAGGCGGGCCAGGTCGAGCTCGGAGAAGCGGCGACTGCCGCCGCTCGTCCGGGTGGGGTCGAGCAGACCCTTGCGCTCGTAGATCCGCAGCGTCTGAGGGTGCACCCCGGCCAGCTCGGCCGCCACCGAGATCACATAGACGGCGCGGGCCGCCGGGTCGTCGCCGAGGGGGGTTGGAGCGGCGGCCATCGTCTTCAGCTCAGCAGATTCTGACGGGGTGCGGCGTCCAGCGTCGCGGCCAGTGCCTCGGCGGCCGCGCGCTGCTCGTCGGTGAGGGAGGTCGGCACGAGGACGTCGACCTTCACCAACAGGTCGCCCGGGGTCGACCCGTTCTGGGAGCCGGCCGGAATACCCCGGCCGCGCACGCGCAGGAGCGTCCCGGGGGCGGTCCCGGCGGGCACCCGGACCGTCACCGGCTCGTCGAGGGTGGGGACGGTGACCGTCGTGCCGAGGGCCGCCTCGGGGAAGGTGACCGGCACCGACAGGGTCAGGTTGCGGCCGCGGCGGGCGAACAGCGGATGCTTGTCGACGCGCATGACGACGTAGAGATCGCCGGGCGGGGCCATGCCCTGGCCGCGGGCGCCCCGCCCCTTTACCCGGATCCGCTGCCCGTTCTCCACCCCGGCGGGCACTCGCACCTTGACCTGGCGGTTGCGGCGCTCGGTCCCGGTCCCCGCGCACGTCGGGCAGGGGGTGTCGACCAGGGTGCCGCGCCCGTTGCACTTGGGACAGACCGTGCTGAGCGAGAACAGTCCCTGGTTGTCGTCCAGCACGCCGCGGCCGTTGCAGCGGTCGCAGGTGTGGGTCTTCGTCCCGGGCGCCGCGCCGCTGCCGTTGCAGGTGCGGCAGCGGGTGTCCTCGGGCACGTGGACCGACGCGGTGACACCACGCACTGCGTCCTCGAAGGACAGATGAAGCTCCGCTTCCACGTCCGCCCCGCGTTGGGGCCCCTGGGTGCGCCGGCGACTGCGGCCACCGAAGAGGCCGCCGAAGAGGTCCCCCAGGTCGCCCATGTCTTGGACCCGGAAGGTCCCACCCCCCGGGCCGCCGAAGCCGCCGGCCATCGGGCCCAGACGCCGCACCTCGTCGTACTCCTTGCGGCGCGCCTCGTCGCCCAGCACGTCGTAGGCGGCGCTGATCTCCTTGAAGCGGTCCTCGGAGCCCGGATTGGCGTCGGGGTGGTACTGCTTCGCCAGCTTGCGGTAGGCGCGCGTGATCTCCTTGTCGGTGGCCGTCGAGGAGACCCCGAGCACCTGGTAGTAGTCCTTCTCGAACCACTCGCGCTGTGGCGGCACCTCAGCCCCGGACGCGAACCATGGCGGGGCGGAGCACCTGGCCCCGCCAGCGGTAGCCGGCCCGTAGCACCTCTTCGATCGTGGTCTCCGCGGCCGGTGCGTTGGGGTCGCCCGCGGCCTCGGCCTCGGTGCGGGCGACGGCGTCGTGGATGGAGGGGTCGAAGACGGCCCCGCTCGCATCGACGCGCTCGAGCCCGTCCTTGGCGAGGGTCTCGTTGAGCAGCGAGCGGGCGTGCACGAGCGCGTGGGCCTCGGGCGAGGCGGCGACGTCGACGCCGCTCTTCTCGATGTGCGCCACCGCCAGGTCCAGGGAGTCGAGCACCGGGAGCAGCTTCTCGACCAGACCCAACGCTGCCCGCGCCGACTGCTCGTCTTGCTGACGGAGGACCCGCTTCCGGTAGTTCTCGAAGTCGGCCTGGACGCGTTGGAGCGCGCTCAAGTACTCGTCGCGCTCCTTCTGCAGCGCCGCCACGTCCGGCAGGATCGCCTCGGTGGCGATCACCGACACGGCCGAGTCGGACCCTTCGGTCGAGTCCTCGTCAACCGTGTTGAAGAACTCCGCGGCGGTGATCTCGGCGTCGAGGATCTCGTCGAACGAGCCGTCGTCGAAGAACTCGGGGTCGTGCTGGGTCATTGCTCGTCAACGATCTCGGCGTCGACCACTTCCTCCTCTGACTGGTCGTCGGCAGACGAGCTCTGGCCGCTGGTCGATCCGTCACTCGACGCGCCGGCCTGGGAGGCCTGCTCGTAAAGCCGCTGGGAGAAGCCTTGGCTGGCGGTCATGAGCGCGTCGGTGGCCGACTTGATGGCCTCGACGTCGCTCCCCGACAGCGCGTCCTTCACCTTTTGCAACGCCGAGCTCACGTCCTCCTTCTCGGTCCCCTCGAACTTTTCGCCCTGCTCCCGAAGGAGCTTCTCGGTCTGGTAGACGAGGGTGTCGGCCGTGTTACGAACCTCGGCCTCCTCGCGGCGGCGCCGGTCCTCTTCGGCGTGGGTCTCGGCATCGCGCACCATCCGCTCGATGTCGTCCCTGGCGAGCGAGGACTGCCCGGTGATCGTCATCGACTGCTCCTTGCCCGTCGCCTTGTCCTGCGCGGCCACATGCACGATCCCGTTGGCATCGATGTCGAAGGTGACCTCGATCTGGGGGATCCCGCGGGGCGCCGGCGGCAGGTCGACCAGCTGGAATTTGCCGAGCGTCTTGTTGTAGTTGGCCATCTCGCGCTCGCCCTGGAGCACGTGGATCTCGACCGACGGCTGGTTGTCCTCCGCGGTGGTGAAGATCTCCGACCGCTTGGTCGGGATGGTCGTGTTGCGCTCGATGAGCCGGTGCATCACGCCGCCCTTGGTCTC
>Ga0209415_10004614_pt1 | contig 25156 bp, 15 predicted proteins | sample PeaSoiSIISIP2007_FD_187696 | JGI IMG/M metagenome (GOLD analysis project Ga0209415, IMG submission 187696) | Peat soil microbial communities from Weissenstadt, Germany - SII-SIP-2007 (SPAdes) (version 2) | ecosystem: Environmental > Terrestrial > Soil > Wetlands > Peat | place: Germany... | reverse complement strand
TTCTACTCGTTTGAGAGCAAGAACTCCATCTTCGACCTCGCGCGCGGAATGGGTGGCCGGGCCACCACACTGGCGAGTACCACCTATACGCCGCCGACGTTTACTTATACGAATTTCCTCAATACGGCGAACCTTCCGGTGACCGTACCAATCAGCCTTGTCTGGGGTGCGGCCCAACACCTGCCGGACAGCGGCACACAGCAGTTCGTGCTGAACGTCCAGCGCACGGTTGGCAAATCGTCGACCCTGGAGGTGGGTTACACCGGCTCGGTAAGCCGCCATCTGGCCTTCCTGCTGGATGAGAATCAGGGGATTCTCAGCGCAACCCTACCGGCAGTTCAACGCCTGCCCTATCCGGAATGGGGCGCCTCGGGGATCCAGTATGTGATGGCCGCAGCCAATGGGAATTACAGTAGCCTCCGAGCCCAGTGGACCACGCGTCTAGGCAACAACCTGAACGCCCTGCTGGGCTATACCTGGTCCAAGGCCCTGGACGAGACCAGCAACATCCGCGGCACGGTGGGGGCCGACTTCTCGCCCCAGAACGCGCTCTGCCCGACTACCTGCGAATACGGCCCCTCGGATTTCAACATTCCGCAACGTTTCATCGGTTCCATCCTCTACACCCTGCCATTCGGCAAAGGCCAGCATTTCCTCAACCATGGTGGGGTCCTGAACCAGGTGGTAGGCGGCTGGCAGTTCAGCACCATCACCACGCTGCAAAGCGGTGGCGTGGTGGATACGTCCTCATGGGACTCCGGGGGCACCAATTTCGTTTCGAACGCCACCCGGCTCAGTTGCGTTCCCGGCGTGAACCCGGTTCTGCCCGGTAACAACCAGAACGGCTGGTATAACCCGGCGGCATTCTCCAACCCCGTTTCCGGCACGTTTGGCAACTGCGGGCGCAACACCCTGCGGGGACCGTGGCTGGGGAACGAAGATATCTCGATCTTCAAGTTCTTCCGTCTCGCCGAAAAAAAGACTCTTGAATTCCGTACGGAAATGTTCAACGCTCCCAACCATGTGCTGTTGAGCGAAGGCGGCCAGTTAAGCTGGGGAAACGGCTCGAATCCGACGCCCGCTGCGTCCTTCGGTAGAGTTCAGTCGACTTCGAACGCCATGCGCCAGATCCAGCTCGCGCTCAAGTTAAGCTTCTGAGGGGTCTGAGCACGGAAGCACAGCTTTCAGGCCGGGGAGCGCGTCCCGGGCGATTTTCGCAGCGGGACGCGCTCCGTTACCAAGACAGGACAGGGCCGGTAAGGCGGTCAAAGGATGGCTTCCGGCCCTTACAAACGGGAGGCACATTAGAATCTCATGGAACGACGGGAATTTTTGAAATCCGCCGGCGCGGGGGTGGCCGCCTTGTCGGCAGTCTCCGCCAGCCGGGTTTACGGGGCCAACGACCGGCTGCACGTCGGCTTGATCGGGTGCGGCGGCCGCGGCACGTTCGATACCCGCCTGATGCGCGGGACACCGGAAGACATTCAGGCCGTCGCGCCTGAAAACTATCACGACGGCAAAATGGATCCACGCCTGATGGAACCGCGCAATGTGGATGTCAGCGCGCTGTGCGACGTCAATGGCGCCCGGCTGGATGCCGCCAAGCGATGGGCGCCCCAGGCGAAGACCTACACCGATTTCCGCAAGCTGCTGGCGGATAAAGACATTGACGCGGTGGTCATCGGCACCCACGACCCCTGGCACGCCTCCATGCTGATTCTGGCCTGCGACGCCGGCAAAGACGCATATGTGGAGAAGCCGGTGATGTACCGGGTGGGCGAGGCCAAGGCCATGCTCGACGCGGTAAAGCGCAACAAGCGGATCGTCCAGGTGGGCACGCAGCACCGCTCGGCGGACCACGTCGCGGAAGCCGCCAAGATGATCCAGGGCGGCAAGATCGGCGAGGTGCATTTCGTGCGCGTCTGGAACTACATGAGCGTCGGCTGGGGGAACCCGCCGGTGCCCGACAGCGACCCGCCGGCCGACCTGAATTGGGACGCCTGGCTGGGGCCGGCCCCCAAGGTGCCGTTCAACCGCAACCGGCTGAACTACCGGGCGTTCATGGACTATACCAATGGGATCATCAGCGACTACGGCAATCACCGCTTCGACTCGGTGCACCAGATTATGGGCGCCGACACGCCGCTCAACGTGGTGTCGTCCGCCGTGCGGTTCAACAAAACACACGCCGGCGATATCTACGACATGCAGACCGCGATTTACGAGTATCCCAACTTCATCATGAATTACGAGGCCTGCAACTACAACGGGCACGGTCTGGGCGGCAGGACGGAGGGCATGCGCTATTACGGCATGCGGGGGCCGGAGGACCGCCCGCACGGCATGGCGTTCTATGGGACGGAAGCGGCGCTGTTCGTCGACCGCATCGGCATGGAGCTGTATCCCGAGGCGAAGCCGCCGGAGGGAGGAGGCCGCGGCGGGCGAGGCGGCCGGGGCTTCGCCTGGCAGCCGCGCATGGAGAAGATCAAAGTGAATGAGGACGAACCCACGCCGCTCCACACCAAGTACTTCGTGGATTACGTGCGCTCCCGCAAAGAGCCGTTCGCCAACATGGAGGTGGGAGTTCGGGCGACCGCCATCGCGTGCATGGGCAACGTGGCGTATTGGACCGGGCGGAAGATCAAGTGGGACGGCGAGACGTTCAGCTTCCACGGCGACAAGGAAGCCAATGCCCACACGTTCCGTCCCTACCGCAAGCCTTGGGATCTGGTAAAGTTCAGTTGAACTTGCGCGCCACACCTCTTATAACCACTGCCGATTTCGAAGCCGCCACGTACAGCAAAGTCACGTGGCGGCTGATGCCCTTCCTTTTTCTCTGCTTCATCCTGGCCTACGTGGACCGGGTCAACGTGGGGTTCGCCAAGCTCCAGATGCAGCGGGACCTGGGCATGAGCGATTCGGTTTACGGCCTGGGCGCGGGAATCTTCTTCATCGGCTACTTCTTTTTCGAAGTGCCGAGCAACGTGATCATGCAAAGGGTGGGCGCCCGTTTCTGGATCGGCCCCATCATGATGGTGTGGGGAGTGGTGTCCTCATGCACCATGCTGGTCAGGGGGGCAACGAGTTTCTACGCGCTGCGGTTCCTGCTGGGCGTGGTGGAATCGGGCTTCTTCCCCGGCGTGATCCTCTTTTTGACGTTCTGGTTCACCAGCCGCCACCGCGCCCACATGGTGGCGGTGTTCATGACCGCCGTTCCCCTGTCGGGTGTGGTGGCGGGACCAATCTCGGGATGGATCCTGAAGAGCATGGGCGGCGCCGGCCACCTGGCGGCGTGGCAGTGGCTCTTCCTGGTGGAGGGCATTCCCTCTTTCCTCGCCGGCCTCATCACCCTGTATTTCCTGACCGACAGTCCCGCCAAGGCCGTGTGGCTGGATAGCGACGAAAAGCGGCTGATCCTGGCACGGCTCCAGGAAGAGGACGAGGCGAAAAGGCGCGACGGCGGGAGCCACAGCTTCCGCGACGCATTTCGCAGCCCGGCGGTGTGGTTGCTGTCGGTGGCGTATTTCGGCCTTTGCGCGGGCAACTACGGAATCGGATTCTGGCTGCCGCAGGTGATCAAAGACAGCATCACGAGCAATCCCCTGACCATCGGCTGGATCAGCGTGATTCCGTGGGCCGCCGCGGCGGTCGCGATGAACCTGGTGGGAAGGCATTCCGACGCCACCGGCGAGCGGCGCTGGCACTTCGCGCTGTCCTGCCTGGTGGTGTCGGCGGGCTTCGCGCTGAGCGCGATTCCCGGGATAACGGGACCGCTTCGCGTGGCGGCACTCACGCTGGCGACGATGGGAATCATGTCAACCTTCGGGGTATTCTGGGCGCTGCCGACGGCCATCCTTTCCGGTACGGCGGCGGCGGCGGGAATCGCCTGGATCAATTCGATAGGCAACCTGGGCGGTTATGCGAGTCCGTACGTGGTGGGCATCATTCGCGACCGGACGCACAGCATGACAGCGGCGCTGGCGCTGCTCTCGGCGGTGGCGCTGTTGTCGGCCCTGGTTGGATTGCTGGTGACGCGCGACGCTCGCTCCCGGCCCAAGCTGGGTGCCACCCAATGAGCCAGCCGCGAATCGGATTCGTTACCTGCATCCATCCGCTCTACGATCTGCCGGCGGTAGCCGCCTGGCGCGAGAACGCCATCGGAGAGTTGCGGAAGTCGGGATGCGAAGTGATTGCCTGCGCGATCCCGCGAACCCCGGCTGATGCCGGCGAGGTGGCCGCGCACCTGGCGAAGGACGCAGTCGATCTGGTGGTGCTGTTCTTCTGCTCATGGGTGTCCGAAGACGTTACACTGGCGCTGGCCCGCGGGGTGTGGGACATCCCGATGCTCCTGTGGGCCCTGCCCTTCCTGGATCTCGAAATCCCGATGCCGTCCCCGATGAGCGGCCTCACGGCGTCCGGGTCGAATATCCGCCGGCTGGGCAAGCGGTTCGCCTATGTGGTCGGCAGCGTGAATCCTGCAAGCGTCGAGCAGGTGGTCGGGAGCGCCCGCGCCGGCGCCGCCGCACGAGCGCTTGGCCGCGCCAGGCTGGGAGTTGTGGGCGACGCGTGCCCGGGGATGGTGGATGTGGCGGTGGACGAATCGGAGCTCCGGAAGGCGCTGGGCGTCGAGACCGTGCATTTCGAGCTGGACGAGTTGGTGCGGGCGGCCGAGGCGGCATCCCCCGGCGAGGCGGAACGCGTAGCCCAGCGGCTGATCGCGGCGGCCGGCGGCGGAAGAGAAGTGAGCGATGCGGTGTTGGCCAACAATCTGCGGATCTACGTGGCGATCCGGGAGATGGCGCGCGCCAACCGGCTGGATGCATACTCGGTGCGCTGCTGGCCCGAGCTTCGCGACGGGATGGGGATCACGCCGTGCGCGGCCCACGCCCTGATGGCCCAGGACGGGATTCCGAGCACCTGCGAAGTGGACGTGACCGCGCTGATCACCACCTGGCTATTGAGCCGCCTGGCGGGCGCGCCGGCCTTTAACTTCGATATCACCGGATACCTCGAGGACGAAGACGCCATCCAGTTTGCGCACTGCGGGGCGGCCGACCCTGCGCTGGCCGGCGATCCCGCGAAGGTTCACCTGCGCACGCACATGCGCACGGCGACGGGCGCCACGGTGGAGTTCCCGTTCCGCGAGGGATCCGTGACGCTGGCCAAACTGTTGCGCCCGATCGACGGCAGACTCCGGCTGTTCGCCGCCGGCGGGCGGGTGATTGCTTCGGAGGGCGTGCGCGGGAGCGTCGCAACGGTGCGGCCGGAACCCTCCGCGGAAGCATTTCTTGCAACGATGATGCACTACGCGGTGGAGCATCACGTGGCCCTGGTTTATGGCGACTGGCAGCGCGAGCTGGAGCTCTTCTGCGAGTTCACGGGGATGGAATTCGTGTCTTCTTCCGGCGATACCAAGGGGGGAGCACTTGCCTGGTATTAACCGGGGCTGGCGTGTGCGTGGAGACGAGGGTCGAGACGAGTCTCGACCCAGCAGGCAGAGTGCCTGCGCCACGGGTCCGTGGCCTCGGAATGGGCGCGCCGGATCGAGATCCGATACTCCTTGACAACAGTCAGCGGTTTCCCAATAATCGGTAAGCTCGTTCTTTTGGAGATTTTGTCATGCGACGGCGAAGTTTTCTTGGACTCGGCGGCGGCGCCGCCCTGGGTCTGATGACTGGAGCACCCATGCCAGCCTTTCCGTTTCAAATTGAAAAAAGCAGGTTGAAGATCGACAGCGTGCGCCTGGTCCGCACGCGGCCGAAACGTCCGGTGCCCGCGTATCAGCCCGCGCCGGGATCATGGTCCACCGGCGGAGTCGAAGTGGCGAACCCCATGTCCGGCTACCCGGAGTACAAGGCGCAGCGGTCGCTTTTCATGCCAGATCCCGGGAAACTGGAAGGCTTCACGGTGGAGATCTCGACGGACAAAGGTGTGAAAGGTTATGGCACCGGCGGCATCGCCGGCGGGCAGGTGGTGGTGGGCCATTTCACGAAACTGCTCATCGGCGAGGACCCATTCAACATCGAGCGCATCTGGGACATTCTCTTTCGCTCGAGTATGTACTACGGACAGGGCGGCGTGGTTCCCAATGCCATCAGCGGCGTGGACCTGGCGCTGTGGGATCTGGTGGGGAATGCGCTGGGGATGCCGGTTTACAAGCTGTTGGGAGGCGAAACGAAATCGCGTATCCCCACTTACTGCACGGGCAACGATATCGAGCAGCACATCGAGTTCGGCTACAAGCGGCTGAAGTTGGCGCTGCCGTTCGGGCCTGCCGACGGGCGGGACGGCCTGAAGAAAAACACCGAACTGGTCAAGCACACGCGCGAGCTGTTAGGGCCCGACGGGGACATCATGCTCGACTGCTGGATGGCGTTGAACGAACCGTACACCATCGAACTGGCCGAAATGGTGGCTCCTCACCGCGTGTACTGGATGGAGGAGTGCCTGCCGCCTCACGATTTCGAGGGCTTCGGACGGCTGAGGGCGGCGATCAAGTCCACGCGAATCGTCACCGGCGAGCACGTTTACTTCCGGTACGGTTTTCGGCAATTACTGGAGCACCAGGCGGCCGCGATCTGGCAGCCGGACGTCCACTGGTGCGGTGGGTTGACCGAGTTGCGGCGAATTGCCGCGCTGGCCTCGGCGTACGACATTCCGGTGATTCCGCACGCCGGTGGAGTACAGGACTGCGTGCACTTCACCATGGCCACTCCCAATGCTCCCTGGTCGGAAATGTTCCTGCCGCCCCCCGGCGGGCCGCCGGAAGTCTACCGCCGATTCGAGGAAGATAACCAGGTCACGCGCGGTCCCGAAGGGATCTACATGCGTCCTTCCGAGCGGCCGGGATTCGGCTGGGAACTGGAAGTGGCGGCATAACGGATTATCGGAACCGATTTACGTTTTGCGTTAGCATGGATTCGTGGGAGTCGATCTTTTGGAACAGGTGGTCCTGCGTTGGGACTCCGCGTCCAGTTGCGCCGCGCTCCTGGAGACGGGCGGCATAGACGCGGTCTGGCTGCAGACCGCCGATGCCGGCGCGATTCGCCTGCTGACGATCGAGGAAGCGGGGCGACATGTCCCGTCCGGGGAGGCTGCGGCAATCAAGGCTGGTGTCTGGCCTGGCGCCCACGCGGCTTCGCGAGACGGCGGCGCTTTTGTGGCGGGCGCCACCAGCCGGGCCTGGGTGGACGCCAACGGCTACCTCATCGCTTATCTGCGGGCGCTCTATCCGGAACGGCCGCCGGTGCTGGCGTACCTGCCGGACCACGATGCCGGAATCGCCGCGGGACAGGTGATTGCCTACGATTCCCTGGAACTGGCGCTGATCGATTCGTGGTCGGCCGGTGGGAATTACATTCTCACGCCGGATGCGGCCTACCGCGACGCGCTCCTGGCGGGCAATGCGACGGCCTTGGCGGCATGGAAGCGGATGGGCCGGACGGCGCGGTGGCTGAAGGAGCACCGGTCCTGGTTCCGGCGTCCGCCCTCCGGCGCCATCACGGTGTTGGTAGAGCCGGGCGAAGCGACGGCCGAGATCGCCAACCTCCTGTATCGCCACAGCGCATCGCCGGACCTGGTTACGGCGGCGCACTTGCCGGCGCCGGAGCCGTCGCGCAGGGCGGTGGTGGTGGCGGCAGGCATTCGGTCGGTCTCCGCGGACTTGGGCAGGGCCCTGATGGCGCACGCCAGGGCTGGGGCGGTCGTCGTCACCGATAGCTGCGAAGAGAAGACCTGGTGGCGGGTGCGCGGTCTCACCCTGACACGCAAGTTCGAAGACCGGGAATTCTATACTTTGGGAGCGGGCCGCCTGGTGGCCTACAAAGAGGAAGTTGCCGACCCCGGAGAGTTTGCGCTGGACGTGCTCGACCTGGCCGGAGACCGCCGGCCGGTGCGCATATGGGAGATGTCCGCCGCGATCGCCATGGCGTCCCAAGATAGCGCCGGCACCCGCTCGGCGACGGTACGGGTGGTCAACTATGGGTCTCCGGCACGTTCGGAAGTGATGGTTCACGTGCACGGCGTGTTTGGCTCGGCGACGCTGTCGCGGCCGGAGGCCGAGCCGGTTTCGCTGCGCACGTACCGGCGCGGCCAAGACACCGAGGTGATGTTGCCGGGATTGTCCCGGCTGGCGGTGGTGGCATTCTCATGAGGAGTGGCAAAATGAGTCTGACCCGTCGAGAGGTGCTCAAGGGCGGCCTGGCAGCCGTGGGTGGATCGTTCGCGGCATCGTTGGCGCCTGGGGCCCGGGCGCGGACGCCGTACTTCGGACTGCACCCGTTCATCGATCAAAACCCTAAGGCCGTGTTTATCCGGCGCACCCACGTCGCGCACAAAATGGACGCGGACGCCAAGCGCGCCGAAGGCTTGCGGCTGTCCGAAGCCATTTTTGTTCCCCGGTCCGAGCCTGGCGTGCCGATCGGCCACCGGATCGTTCTCAAACCCAATGCGACGAGCCTGGTCCCTATCCGGCGGCCCGCGGAGGAGAACTGGGGCACCGGCACCGACCCCGAGTTTTACGAAGGGCTGGTGCTCGGCCTGAAGCAACTGGGGCTCACGCGGTTCACGTTTGTGGATTCGACTTCGTATGCCAGTTGGAATCTGCGCGGGCTGCTCGACATCAACGAACGGCTGGGCGTGACGACGCAGGATCCGGAGCGGCGCAGCAGGCATCTGCGGGAAGGCTGGGAAACCACCTGGAGCACCGTGCCCGACGGCGTCGTATTCCGGCGCATCCCTCACTACGCGCCGGTGAACGAGCCCGATACCTGGCTGCTCAATATCGCCAAATGGAAGGGGCACAGCATGGGGCTCACCCTGACGGTGAAGAACGAACAGGGCCTGGTGGTACATCCCTTCACCCAATTTTGCGGAGGCTGGCGCGCAGTGCTGAACGCCAACGACGATGTGAAGCCCGAGATCAACCCCAATGTGGAACGGCTCGTCAACGCGGCATTGGAGCGCCATCAAGAACTTGGCTATAGCCGCTATGACACCGGCGGTTCGCACGCCAACGGGGCAGTTCTGCGGCCCATCGACCAGGAGATCTGGGCGCAAAAGACCTGTGACAACATGAGCACGCTGAAGACCGGGCTGGCCATGATCGAGGGAATCTACGGCCGCGACGGCGATGGATTCCACGTGGGTGACGATTACCTTGCGAACGTGGTTCTGTTCGGCAAGGACAAGTTTCGCGTGGACGTGATTGGCCTCTGGCTCGGCGGTCATGAGCCGGGAAACGTGCATCTATATCGAATCGCCAAAGAGCGCGGCCTCAGCGACACCTTTTGCCCTTGGGATATCCCGGTCTACGAGTGGACCAATGACGGCCCGGTGGCGCGCCGCCTGACCGATTTCGAGCGCACGCCCCTGCGGACGGTATACCTGCCGCGCGAAGGCGAGCCGGCCCTCCACCTGTTGGACGAGCCCTTTGACTACGACCGCCACAAAGCGTGACTCGGCGGAGCTAGAGTAATCCACATGAGCCAACCTTTTTCGCGACGCCGCTTTCTGGCGGCCATGCCGGCGGTCCCGCTGCTGGGACGGTCTTTGCTTGGGCAACTGCTGTTGGGGCAAGTCAGGCCCGCCAAAATCACCGCCATCGAAATCTGGCAGTTGCGCGGCCACAGGGAGACGGTGCGCGGCGCGGACCAGCAGTACCAGGCGAACCCGCTGTACATCTACGACGAGCTCCGCCCGGCGCCGTACCGCGACAGCGCGAATCCCACCAGCACGAATGCGCCCACCAGCGCGCTGTATCTCAGAATCAAGACCGACGCGGACGCCGAAGGCTTGTACGGGCCGATTGACAAAGAGGCCGCCATGGTGGTGGACGAGCAGTTGCGGGAGTTCCTGATGGGCAAAGACGCCCTCGCCCAGGAAAAGCTCTGGGACCAGCTCTACCGGTCCAACCGGCATTCCCGCCGCGGCCACTTCCTCATGGCGATCAGCGCCGTGGACAACACATTGTGGGACCTGCGCGGGCGCTATTTCAAAACGCCCGTCTACCGCCTGCTGGGCGGTCCGACGCGCTCCTCGGTGGAAGCCTACGCCAGTTGCCTGGGCTATTCGCTGGAGCCCGAGAAGGTCCAGGCCCGCGCCGCGCAAATCAAGAAGGAGGGGTTCCGCCACCAGAAATGGTTCCTGGCATACGGCCCGGGCGACGGCTACGAAGGCCTCAGGAAGAACGTGGACCTGGTGCGCATTCTGCGCGAAGCGGTGGGCGAAGACACCGAGCTCATGTTCGACGTCTACAGCGGCTGGGACTTGACCTACGCGCTGGAATGGGCCAAGCAGGTGGAGCGCTACCGGCCGCGCTGGATCGAAGAAGCCACGCAGGCGGAGAAGATCGACAGTTTTGCGCAACTGCGCAAGGGTACGTCGATACCGGTGGCATCGGGCGAGCACATCCAGGGCCGGTGGGAAGTTTACGACTATCTGAAGGAGGGCGCGCTGAGCGTAGTGCAGTGCGATCCGGAATGGTGCGGCGGCACCAGCGAGTTGCAGAAGATCTGCGCGCTGGCTTCGATTTTCGATGTTCCGGTGATCCCGCATGGGCACAGCCTGCACGCCGCCCTGCACGTCATCGCAGCGCAGTCTCCGGCGATCTGCCCGCTGGCCGAGTACCTGATTCTCAAGATGCAGTCGTACTACCACTTCGAGAAAAAGCCGCCGGCGCTGCAGAACGCCCGCTTCGCGCTGCCCGACGCCCCCGGCTACGGCATCGAGCTGGACGACGCCAAAGTCGAGGCCAGGGCGATGCTTCACTGGAACTGAATCTGCGAATGATTCTCCGATGCGGCCGTGGGAATCTGAGGCGACAAGGCCTGCGGCGATATCACTGGCGTATACTGAAGCCAGGAGAGACCGCGTGACCGCCACCTTCGCTACACAGATTGAACTGGATGATCGGGGCATAGCCTGGATCGCCGGCACGAAAGTGAAGGTCATCGAGGTTGTTCTGGATAAGATCGCCAACGGGTCGAGTCCGGAAGAGATCCATTTTCAACACCCGAATCTCTCATTGGCTCAAATCCAAGGCGCGCTGACCTACTACTATGAAAACCAGGACAAAGTCGATGAGCAAATCAGGCACGGATTGGAAGAGTCCGATATGCTTGCCGCCCATCTTTCCGACGCGGAGTTCCGGCGAAAGTTGGGTAATCTGAAGCGATCCCTTTGAGCGTAGCGCTGTACATGGACGTGCACATACGTCGTGCGGTGACGTCCGCTCTACGCTTGCGCAGGATAGATGTGCTGACGGCGCAGGAAGATGGCGCAGTGGGATTGGACGATGACAGTTTATTGCAGCGGGCGACGGAACTTGGCCGGGTTCTCGTTTCGCAAGACGAGGATCTCCTCCGCGAGGGAGCACGCCGGCTGAGGGAACATAAGAATTTCTCCGGCATCATCTACGCACACCAGCTTCGGGTCACGGTCGGCCAGGTGGTGGAGGATCTTGAGCTGATCGCCACAGCAACATCCAGGGAGGAGTGGTCTGGCAAGATCGAATACTTGCCAAGGTCCGCAAACCGATGTCAGGGATCCACCTCATCGTGGTGGGATCGGCCTTACGTCCATGATCCCCGGCCCGGGCCCCATTTGACGCACCCGCTAAACTGGTAGCAGATGTCAGCTTCGGAATCGGGAAGCGTTGCCGTGCTGGCGGAGAAGCCCTCGGTGGCACGCGACATCGCGCGCGTTCTCGGCGCGAATAGCAAGGGCGACGGCTACCTGCACGGCAACGGCTACGTGGTCACGTGGGCCATCGGCCACCTCGCCGCTCTCGCTCAGCCGCACGAGATCAACCCGGAATGGCGCTACTGGCGCGCCAGCCTGCTGCCCATGCTGCCCTCCCATTGGCCGCTGGTGGTCTACGAGAAAACCAAGGACCAGTTCGAGACCGTGCGGCGAATCCTGACCTCGCCGAAGATCGCCCAGGTGGTGTGCGCCACCGACGCCGGCCGCGAAGGCGAGCTTATCTTCCGCTACATCTACGAAGCCGCGCAGTGCACCAAGCCGTTCCGCCGCCTGTGGATCTCTTCGCTTACTCCCGACGCCATCCGCAAGGGATTCGACGCGCTGCGCCCGGGCGCCGACTACGATCCGCTGGCGGATGCCGCTCGCGGCCGCAGCCGTGCCGACTGGCTGGTGGGCATGAACCTCTCGCGCGCCTACGCCCTCGCCTACGGAAGTAGAAGATTTGTCGGTCGGGCGCATGCCCCCGACCTCTGGTGAGCCGGTTTTCCCGGCGGAAGGCAGGCGCCACAGGCGCCAGATTGGCTTTCGTGTTCGAGCGGGGAAATACGATATCATCTTGTAAATGACCGGCCGAACGCTCTCCCACTTCGAGGTGCTCGAGAAGCTGGGAGAAGGCGGCATGGGAGTGGTCTACAAAGCGCGCGATAGGGATCTCAACCGATTCGTGGCCCTCAAGTTATTGCCTCCCGGCAAAGTGGCCGATCCGGAACGGCGGCGGCGCTTTATGCAGGAGGCGCGCGCGGCCTCCTCGCTGAGCCATCCGAACATCGTCACGATCTATGAGATTTCGCAGGCCGATGGCGCGGACTTCATTGCCATGGAGTTCGTGGCAGGCCGCACCCTCGATCAATTGATCCCGCGCAGCGGCATGAAGCTCACCGATGCGCTGCGGATCGCCGTGCAGGTCGCCGACGGGCTGGCGCGCGCGCACGCGGCCGGTATCGTCCATCGGGACCTGAAACCCTCCAACATCATGGTCGCCGAAGGCAGCGGGCAACCCGCCGTGAAGATTCTGGACTTCGGGCTGGCGAAGCTGACCGAGAGGGCGCCACAAGGTCCTGACGATGCCACCCTGACGGAAGCCTGGCTGGCGGACGCCGCGCGGACGGACGACGGCACGTTGCTCGGCACGGTCGCCTATATGTCGCCCGAACAGGCGGAATGTAAACCCGTGAACGCATGCACGGACATCTTTGCCTTCGGCGCTGTGCTGTACGAAATGATGAGCGGGCGCCGAGCGTTCACCGGGGCCAGCAGACAAGCGACACTGACAGCAGTGATGCGCGACGAACCGCCGCCGATACCGCAAATTCCGCATGAGCTGGAAAAACTGATTGCGCGCTGTCTGCGCAAAGACCCGGCGCGCCGGGCTCAGCACATGGCGGACGTAAAGCTGGCGTTGGAGGAGCTGAAGGAAGAATCCGAGTCGGGCGTTACCGGGAGGGGTATCGGTCCTGTAGCTGCTCCGGTGCGGCGCTGGCTGATTCCCGCGTTGGCGGCTGTCATAGGCGTGATATTGTTAGCCGCAGCCGGTCTCTGGTGGAAGACGCGCAGCCGATCCGACAGCGCCGCCCCCGAGATGCGAGCCGTGGTACTGACCAGCTATCCCGGTCAGGAGCGCGATCCGGCACTCTCGCCCGACGGCAGGCAGGTGGCGTTCTCCTGGAACGGAGAGAAGGGCGACAATTTCGATATCTACGTGAAACTGGTGGACGCCGGCACTCCAGTGCGGCTGACGCAGGATCCGGCTGTCGAGGCTTTCCCGGCCTGGTCGCCGGATGGCCGTTTTCTGGCTTTCGTGCGTCTGTCGCCGGAAGGGAAGGGCGGCTACTACGTGATCCCCGCCTTGGGCGGAGCCGAGCGCAAGGTAGCGGATATTCCGCAATCGCCCAGCCATCGCCCATACCCCAGCGCGGACTGGACTCCGGACTCGAAGTCGCTGGTCCTGGTAGACACGTCCGCCGATCCGCCGGCGCTGGCGCAGGTATCGGTGGCGGATGGCGAGAAGAAGGGGCTGACATCCCCGCCCGCCAATTCTCTCGGCGACTACGTGCCCGCCGTCTCCCCCGATGGACGGTGGCTGGCGTTCGATCGCGTTCCTGGCGTAGCTCTGCAGGATTGGAGAGTGGTGCCGTTCACACCGGCCGCCAGCCAAGTACCGATTCCCCTCCTGGCCGGTCAACGCGCACAGGAAGCCGATCTAAGCGGCTTCCGGTGCGCCTGGACCGCCGATAGCAGGCAACTGGCCTGCGTCGAGGCGGGCAGCGGGTCCTCGCGGCTGGTTCGCCTTCCAGTTCCCGGGCCTGGGAATCCGGGCCCCATTCTGGCAGCGGGTACCGATGCATTTATGCCGTCCATCGCGCGCCAGGCCGGCCGGCTGGCTTACGTCCACGAGTTTCTAAGCAGGCATCTTTGGCGAGCCGATTTGCGGGATCCCAAAGCGTCCCCCGTCCGGGTGGTCGCGTCCACGCGAATCGAATTGCAGCCCGACTATTCTCCCGACGGCACCAGGATCGCTTTTATCTCGACGAGATCCGGCGCGGCGGAAGTGTGGACCGCCGGCGCGGATGGATCGAACCCCGTGCAGGTCACTACGCAGGCTGCCATTCCGACCGCGCCGCGCTGGTCGCCGGACGGGCGGCGCATCGCCTTTGCGCAGCGGCCTGGCGGCAATGTGGACGTCTACGTGGTGGATGCGCAAGGCGGGACGCCGCGGCGGATGACCACGGACCCGGCCAATGACGCCAGCGCCTATTGGTCGCGCGACGGCAAGTGGATCTATTTCGCTTCCAATCGGACCGGAGGCCAGGAGGTCTGGAAGATGCCAGCCGACGGCTCCGCGCGCGAGGTTCAGGTCACCCGCAGCGGCGGCTGGCGGAGCCGCGAATCGTTCGACGGCAAGGTGCTCTACTATCAGAAAATCGATCTGCCCGGCCTGTTCCGCATGCCAGTTGACGGCGGACCCGAGGAGCGGATTGCAGATGTGCAGCCTCCCGAGGATTGGCAACTGGCTCCCGAGGGAATCTATTATTTCCAGCGGCGAGGAGAAGACTATGTGGTGGAGAGGGTGGACCTGAAGTCGGGCCGGGCAACGCAGGCCTTGAAACTGCCACCCGGGACCTCGGGTGGTATTTTCAATTTCACGGTGTCGCCGGATGGCCGGTGGCTGGTATTCGTGCGCACGGACCAACTGGTCAGCGAGCTGATGATGATCGAGAACTTCCGGTGACAGGCGACAGGTTGCTCGGGCATCACGCAACGGCTCACTCGAAAACTATGCCAATCGTCCGCCGGCCCCATTTGACGCACCCGCTAAACTGGTAACAGATGTCAGGGTCGGAATCCGGAAGCGTTGCCGTGCTGGCGGAAAAGCCCTCGGTGGCACGCGACATCGCGCGCGTGCTCGGGGCGAACAGCAAAGGCGACGGATACCTGCACGGCAACGGCTACGTGGTCACGTGGGCCATCGGCCACCTCGCCGCTCTCGCGCAGCCGCACGAGATCAACCCGGAGTGGCGCTACTGGCGCGCCAGCCTGCTCCCCATGCTGCCTTCGCATTGGCCGCTGGTGGTCTACGAAAAAACCAAGGACCAGTTCGAGACCGTGAGGAAAATCCTGACCTCGCCGAAGATCGCGCAAGTGGTGTGCGCCACCGACGCCGGCCGCGAGGGCGAACTGATCTTCCGCTACATCTACGAGGCCGCGCAGTGCACCAAGCCATTCCGCCGCCTGTGGATCTCGTCGCTCACTCCCGACGCCATCCGCAAGGGATTCGACGCCCTGCGGCCCGGCGCCGACTACGATCCGCTGGCGGATGCCGCGCGCGGCCGCAGCCGCGCCGACTGGCTGGTGGGCATGAACCTGTCGCGCGCCTACGCGCTGGCGTATAACGTGAAGGACCTCTCGGTGGGGCGCGTGCAGACTCCCACGCTGGCCATGGTGGTGGAACGCGAGCTGGCCATCCGCAAGTTCGTGCCCGAAGATTACCTCGAGGTGTTGGCGACTTTCCACCCCGTGGGGACGGCTAAGGACGTCGTGTATCAGGGCACCTGGTTTCGGGAGAACAATGGCGATCGCTCCATGCGCTTGCCCGCGGATGGCGAAGAGGCGAACCGCATCGCCGCGCGGGCGCGCACCGGGCAGGCGGAAATCGAATCCATCGAGTCCCAAACGCAGCGCATGCCACCTCCTCTGCTGTACGATCTGACCGAGCTGCAGCGCCACGCCAACCGGCTCTACGGCTTCAGCGCGCAGAAGACGCTCGACACCGCCCAGGCCCTCTACGAGCGCCACAAACTGATCAGCTATCCACGCACCGACAGCCGGCACCTTTCCGAAGACGTGGCTCGCACGCTGCCGCGCATCGTCCAGACCATCCAGGCGCCGTACCGCGAACAGCTTGCCCCCGGCACGGGCGAGCGCCCCCTGGGACGGCGCTTCGTGGACGATGCCAAGGTGACCGATCACCACGCCATCATCCCCACCACCACTTCGGCCAACCTGGAGTCGCTGCCGGGCGACGAGCGGAGGATCTACGACCTGATCTGCCGCCGCCTGCTCGCGGCCTGGCACGAAGATTACATTTGGTCGGTCACCACGGTCATCACCGCGATCCGCAATCCCGGAATTATCGACCGCTATCACACGTCGGGCAGCGCCGTGCAACAGGTCGGATGGAAAGTGCTGGACGTCGCGCTTCCCGGTAAGGCAAAGAAGGGCAAGGCCGGCCCAGGGGAGCAGCAGATCGAGCAGCAAGCCGAGCAGACGCTGCCGCCGGACCTGGCGAAGGGCCAAAAACAGGACGTCGTCGACGTGGAGGTCCTGCACAAGAAGACCCGGCCGCCCAAGCGCTTCACGGAAGGCACGCTGCTCACGGCCATGGAAACGGCGGGCAAGACTCTGGATGAAAAAGAGCTTTCCGATGCCATGAAGGAGACTGGACTGGGCACTCCGGCCACCCGCGCCGCCATCATCGAAGTGCTGCTCAAACGCGAGTACATCGTGCGCGGCGGGAAGACTCTCGACGCCACGGACAAGGGCATCCGGCTGATCGAGGTGGTACACCCCGAAGTGAAGAGCCCGGTGATGACGGGCCAGTGGGAACAGTACCTGCACCGCATTCACCGCGGCACGGCGCAACTCGCGCCGTTCCTGAAAGGCATCGAGGATTACGTGCGCGAGGTGGTTGGCAAAGTGGGGCGGGTTCATCCGCCCAGTGGGGCAGCCATTCAGCCTGCCAACTCACCCAGCCCGGTTCTCCGACCGGGTGGTTCGGTGCCTTTGCCAAACCCCTCCCTCACGGTCGGGGCTCCGATCAGAGCCGCGATCGTAAGGGAGCGTTTTTCCCCGGAATCACAGCACCCCGCGGTCGCAGACCTAGTGCCCAATCCACCAGTCACAGCGCACTCGACAGACGACCCCGCTGAAATCCTTACACGCGCGTTCGGATTCCCCTCCTTCCGCCCCAACCAGGAGGCCGTCTGCCGTGCCGCCATCGACGGCCGCGACATCCTGCTCGTGATGCCGACCGGCTCCGGCAAGTCGCTCTGCTACCAGTTGCCCGGCATCGCGCGCGGCGGCACCACCCTGGTCATCAGCCCCCTGATTGCCCTGATGGAAGACCAGGTCGCCAAGCTCAAGGAACTTGGCTTCGCCGTGGAACGCATCCATTCCGGCCGCGACCGCGCCTCCTCGCGCCAGGCCTGCATCGACTACCTCAACGGCCATCTCCAGTTCCTGTTCATCGCGCCCGAGCGGCTGCGCGTTCCCGGCTTCCCTGAGATGCTGGCCAAGCGCAAACCGACCCTCATCGCCATCGACGAGGCGCACTGCATTTCTCAGTGGGGCCACGATTTCCGGCCCGATTACCGCATGCTCGGTCAATACGTGCCTACCTGGCGGCCGGCTCCCGTGATCGCCCTCACCGCTACCGCCACGCCCGTGGTCCAGGATGACATCGCCGAGCAGTTGGGCCTGGCCCTGCCATCTCGTTTCATTCATGGCTTCCGCCGCCACAATCTGGCGATCGAGGTGGTCGAGGTGCCGCCCAATTCGCGCTCCGCGCTCACCGGCGAATTGCTGCTGGATGCCGAACGCCGCCCCGCCATCGTCTACACTCCGACTCGCGCCCAGGCGTCCTCGCTCGCCATCGAGCTCGGCCGGCACTTCCCCTGCGATGCCTATCACGCCGGGCTCGATAAGGACCACCGCAAGCGAGTCCAGGAACAGTTCTTGGAAGGCCGCATCGAGGTGATGGTGGCCACCATCGCGTTCGGCATGGGCGTCGACAAGCCGAATATCCGCACCGTGATCCACACCGCGCTGCCGGGAAGCCTGGAGGCGTACTACCAGGAAATCGGCCGCGCCGGGCGCGACGGGCTCCCCAGCCGCACCATCCTGATGCACTCGTACGCCGATCTTCGCACGCACGATTTCTTCATCGAGCGGGACTACCCCGCCGTGGAACTGCTGGATGCGCTGTTCTCGCTCCTCGGCCCCCAGCCTCAAGAGAAGGAAGCGCTCGGCCACCGGCTGCGCGAAGACCCGGAAACGTTCGACCGGGTGCTCGAGAAGCTCTGGATCCACGGCGGCGCCTTAGTGGATTTTGCGGACAACGTCAGCTGCGGCCATGACCATTGGCGCGAATCCTACATCGCCCAAGCCGAGCAGAAGCAGCGGCAGCTCGACCTGATGTTCCGTTACACCAATGGCGGCCAATGCCGCATGGCCGCGCTGGTGCGCCATTTCGGCGATCTCGCAGACGGCCAGACCGCCTGCGGCATCTGCGATTTCTGCGCGCCCGGCGCGTGCCTGGGACAGCCGTTCCGCCCCGCTACCGAAGCCGAGCGCGCCGCCACGCATCGGATCGTGGCGGCACTGCGCTCGGGAGGGGCGAAATCGACCGGCAAGCTGCATGGCGAGCTTTATCCCTCAGGCGAGCTGACCCGGGACCAGTTCGAAGAGGTGCTCGGGGCCATGGCGCGCGCGGGACTGGTGCGGCTCACCGAAGCCGTCTTCGAGAAGGACGGACGAACCATCCCGTACCGCAAGGCGAGCCTCACACCCGCCGCCGCCGAGTTAGACACGAAAGGCACCACCGAGTTGCTCATGCGGGACGAAGTGCCGGCGACTCCGGTGGGGCGCAAGCGTGGGAAGAAACCGGCGCGCAAGGAGCGGCTGCGCGTGTGGAAGCCGGACACTCCGAAGGAGAAGCCGGCGGCAGCAGCAGTTCCGCGAATCGAAGAGACACTGCGCGCCTGGCGCATGGCCGAGGCCAAACGCCGCGGCGTTCCCGCGTTCCGCATCTTCAGCGACCAGTCGTTGAAAGCCATGGCCGCGAAGCGTCCCGGAACGGCCGCGGAGTTGCTCGCCATCCCCGGCATCGGCATCGGCACAGTGGAGAAGTACGGCGCGCAGCTCTACCGCCTGTTGCACGAGGGCCGCGGGTAAAGCGCCGTCTGCCGGCTTGCCGCAAGAATTCCATCCTCGGCTCAACACCGCTCCCTCACGGTCGCGGCTCTGCTCCCGATTCCGAGCCGCGACAGTGAGGGAGCGGTAGCCTCGCCTAAAACCGAATTCTGCGCCCGAAAGTCTGGCAGTTCGCCGGGAGCCTGCTACGATCGACCCAGGGGGACTCACGTGCCTGAAACCTACGATGCCATCGTCATCGGAAGCGGGCAGGCCGGCCCGTTCCTGGCCGCGCGCCTCGCGCAATCCGGAATGCGGGTCGCCATCGCCGAGCGGAAGTTCTTCGGCGGCACCTGCGTCAACACGGGATGCATACCCACCAAGACCATGGTCGCCAGCGCCTACGCCGCACGCATGGCGCGCCGTGCCGCTGAGTTCGGCGTGACACTCGATGGGCCGGTAACCGTCGATATGAAGCGCGTCAAGTCGCGCAAAGACGCCATCGTGGAGAAGGACCGCGCCGGCATCGAGACCTGGCTGAAGGGCATGCCGAACTGCACCGTCTACCACGGCGCCGCCCGCTTCGTCTCGCCGCACGAAGTGGCCGTCGGAGACGCGCGTCTCACCGCTGAACGCATCTTCATCAACGTCGGCGGACGCGCGGTCATCCCGGCGATGCCGGGGCTCGACCAGGTCGGTTACCTCACCAATTCCTCCATGATGGATGTGGATTTCCTCCCGCGCCACCTGGTCATCGCCGGCGGAAGTTATATCGGCCTGGAATTCGGCCAAATGTTCCGGCGCTTCGGCAGCGAGGTCACCGTCCTCGAGATGGGCCCCCGCCTGGTCAAGCGCGAGGATGAGGACATCTCGGCATCCATCGTGGACATCCTCGAAGCCGAAGGCATCCACATCCGGCGGAACGCGAAGTGCGTCAGCGTGGCCAAACGCGGCGATGAGATCGGTGTCCACGTCGACTGCGCGTCGGGAGAGCCCGAGGTCATTGGCTCGCACCTCCTGTTGGCGGTGGGACGGCGGCCGAACACCGGCGACCTCGGCCTGGAGAGCGCCGGAATCCTGACGGATGACCACGGCTACATCGTAGTCGACGATCGACTGCAAACCAACGTGCCGGGCATCTGGGCGCTGGGCGACTGCAACGGGCGCGGCGGCTTCACCCACACTTCCTACAACGACTTCGAGATCGTGGCCGCGAATCTGCTCGACGGGGATTCACGCCGCGTCAGCGACCGCATCACGGCTTACGCACTCTACATCGATCCGCCGCTCGGACGCGCCGGCATGACCGAGGCGGAAGTGAGAAAGTCCGGCCGGCCCGCGCTCATCGCGACGCGCCCCATGACGCGCGTCGGGCGCGCCGTCGAGAAGGGCGAGACCCAGGGCTTCATGAAGATCCTGGTGGATGCCGAAACCAAAGCCATCCTGGGCACCGCCATCCTGGGAACCGGCGGCGACGAAGTGATTCATTCCATCCTGGACGTCATGTACGCCAAACAGCCGTACACCCTCATCCAGCGCGCCATGCACATTCATCCCACGGTCTCGGAGCTGGTTCCCACTCTGCTGGGCGATCTGAAGCCGCTGAATTAGCCGGAGTTATACTGGGGGCGGGTACACCATCGTGAACAATACCTACCTGAATTGGGTCATCGAAAAGACCCGCACCAAGTGGTGGCACGATTCCGCGGAGGAGGCCGAGTTGGATCTGGGTCTGGATCGCGGCGCCATCGGGGTCACCACCAATCCGTTTCTGGCCAATATCGCGCTGAACAAGGACCGGGCCCTGTGGGGCGCGTCCATCGAGGAGGTGATCTCCCGGAACCTGCCGGCGGAAGCCAAGGCGGAGGCGTTGATGCAGATCGCGGTCACGCGGGCGGCCGCCAAGCTGATGCCGGAACATGAGTCCAGCGGGCGCCAATCGGGATTTGTGTGCGCCCAGGTGAATCCGTTGCGGGCGGGCGACCGGGACTGCATGCACGCCATGGCGAGGCGTTTTCACGCGTGGGCGCCGAATATCGCGGTCAAGCTGCCGGCCACGGCGGCGGGCTTGGATGTACTGGAGGACTGCGTCGCGGAAGGCACCACGGTTACCGCGACGGTGAGCTTCACGGTGCCGCAGGTGGTGGCCATCGCGGAGCGGCACCGCGCCGGAATCGAGCGCGCGAAAGCGCAAGGGATCGAGCCGGGGAAGTGTTTCGCGGTGATCATGATCGGCCGCCTGGACGATTATCTGCGGGAAGTGGCGCACGATAACCAGGCCGCGGTGAGCGAAGCCGATATCCGGCAGGCGGGCCTGGCCGTCACCAAGCGGGCGTATGCGATCTACCGGGAACGCGGCTATGAGGCCGTGCTGCTGGTGGCGGCCCTGCGCGGCGACTATCACCTGACGGAACTGGCGGGGGCGGACCTTTTGATGTCGATTCATCCCACTTCTCAAGAGTGGTTCGTTGCGCGGGACCATCCCCGCGAGGAGCGGATCGACCAGCCGGTTCCGAGCGAGGCGCTCGACCGCTTGCGCAAGCTGCCGGAGTTCGTGCGTTCCTTCGAGCCGGACGGAATGGCGCCGAACGAATTCATAGGGTTCGGAGCGACCCAGAGGACTCTCGGCCAGTTCAGCGAAGTAGGGTGGAAATTGATGGAGAACTATCGGTAAATCGCCTGGTGAGCAGGAAGACGGTTTGGTTCCGGTGTTCACCAATCTGCAAAGTGTGTCCGCTGGAACTATCCGCGCCTTCCCGTCGTATCTAGTTATCGGCAGTTGGAGGTGTACGATGTTTTGCGATCGTTGCGGTACCAGGCTGAACGAATCCCAGCGATTCTGTCCTTCCTGCGGCAAAGCCGCGGGCACCGTTCCGCTCATGCCGGTGCAGTCCCGCATTTGCGGTCACGTGCGCCTTCTGGGCATCTTTTGGCTGGCGCTCTCCGCGTTTCGCCTCATCCCGGGTCTCTTCCTGGTAGCGATGTTCCGCCACGGCACCATGAGCTTCCTTCCGCCCGAAGTTCCCTTCTTCGTTCACGGCCTGCTCCGCGGCGCCGGCGCGCTGATCCTGGGGTCGGCCGCGCTCGGCATCCTGGCGGGCTGGGGCCTGCTCGACCGCCAGCCGTGGGCGCGCATGCTGGCCATCGTGATGGGCTGCTTCAATCTGATCGACATGCCGTTCGGCACGGCATTGGGCATCTACACGCTCTGGGTCCTGCTGCCGGCCAAGTCGGAACAAGAGTACCGGCAGATTGCCAGAGCTGCGTAGCCCGCTCGCTACCGGCTCTCCACGCCCTCGCGGTCGCGCGCGCCGAACCGTCCTACGGCCGCTTCGGTGCGAGGCGGCCCATGTCCATCGCCTGGAGCGAATTCGACCCGAAATTGGTCAGGTGTAGGGTGCCCCGGAGTTCGCGGCATCGAGCAGCGTCAGGCTCTGCGCAGAGCCGCCTCCTGCAAAGCGATTCGAAGATAGCGCTACCCTGCCATCCCGCACTTGCATCGCGGCTGGCACACCCGGCAGAAGAATCGGGAACAGTTCGGGCACTGCGTCCAGCAGTCACTGCAGAGCAGGTGCACCCGCTCGCAGAGGAAGAGCGGATGGGCCCGTCCGGAGCAGTGCTCGCAGAGGGGCGATTCAAGCACGTGCAGGACCGGATTCCAGTCGAGGAAGTGCGCGCGTTCCTCCCGCTTGCGGATCAGGCGCACCGCGATCTGGCGGACCGGCACGCGCACCGCCAGCAGCGCCGCCAGCTCCACCTGGATGCGCAGCGAGTACTTGCGGCGCAGGTCTTCCAGCTTGGCCACCCGGTCGGCTTCCGTGGCGCGTGCGCGGCTCCGTTCCTTTTCGGCCGCCTCGGCGTCATTGGCGCGTTTCGCCGTGCGCTTCTCGATCTGCGCCAGCAGTCCTTCGTAGTAGGATTCCACGCGCTGGGTGTCCCTGGCCAGGCGGCGGTTGGCGTGCTCCTCGATCTGCGTGGCGTGCTTCCGCACCACGGCCTGGGTCGCGCGGGCGGCAGCCGGGTAGAGGCGCGCCGCCACGTCCGGGACTGCCGCGCCCTGCTCCTCGTGCAGATACTCGCGGATACCGCGCAGGAAATTCTCGGGCATCGTCACCAGGGAGCGGGCATCGGCGTTCAGGCAGACGGTGACGATCCCCAGGCTGCGATCGTCGGACTCCACCGTGTATTGAAAGGTGAAGAATAAGTAGGTGGCGCTGGCGGAGAAGTCCTCCACCAGGCGATAGATGCCGTTTTGAATGGCCAGTTCCGAAGCCAGCATCGAGGCGGCGTCCACCCGGATGGCCAACGCCGGGTTGCGATACTGCGCGCCCGTTACCAGGGGCTGGCCTGGCAGGAGCCGCTCCATCCGCTCCATCCATTCGACAGGGTCGTCGGCGCCGGGACGCGGCCGCAGGTCGAGCGAGAGCCACTCGCTGGCGTGCAGGGAGTCGGCCACGTCGGCTGGCAGCATCGCACGGATTCTGCCATCCTCCTCGGACTCCACCAGCGCCCCGCGGCTCATCAGCAGGTCGCAGATCCAGTCTTGAATCCCGATCACGGTCTACACCTCGAAATCCCGCTGGAACAGCGTTTCGTCCAGCCGCTTAGCCTCGGAATACTGCTTCTTGGCTTCCATCAGCCGGTCTGCCAGCTCGTCGAACGCCTGTTCGACCCTCCCGGAATCGCGCGCCGATAGCCACAGGTCCAGCACCAGCTCGGCGAAGTCGCCCTCGTCGAGAGTCCCCAGGATGGCATCCACTTCGCCCACCACCAGCTCGAACATGTTGATCTTATCGTGCAGCAGGCGCAGCAATTGCTCTTCGACCGTGCCGGCCTGGCAGAAGTTGAACACGAAGACCTCCTGCGTCTGGCCGATGCGGTGCACCCGTCCCACCCGCTGCTCCAGCCGCATGGGATTCCAGGGCAGGTCGAAGTTGATCACCGTATTGGCGAACTGCAGGTTCCGACCTTCCCCGCCGGCGCCGGTCGACAGCAGCACGTCGGCCTCGTCGCGAAAGCGGGCGATGGCCGCGTCTTTCCCCGCCTTGGACATATCTCCGCTGAACAACGCATAGCGCAGGGAATGCTCCTCGCAGACTTCGGCCAGGTGCTCCAGCGTCGGTGCGAACTCGGTGAACACCACGGTCTTCGCCTGGCGCTCGGAGAGCATGCGGCCGAGCTGCCGGCTCTTGCCCGTCCAGGAAACCTGGCCCGCCAGCTCCTGCATGGCCTCCAGGTCGCGCAGGTCCTGCGGGTTGGTCCGCTTGTCCGCGGCCAGCGCCCGGCCCACGGCGCGGCCCAACGCGTGGGCGCTGCTGCCGGCCTGCCGCTGCAACTGGTGCAGCGCGAAACCGGTGGTTCCTCCTCTCGCTTCGCGATACCGCCGCGCCACGTAGTCGGAAACCAGTTGGTAGAGCTGGGCCTCGGCCGGCGAGGGTGGCACCACCACGCTGGCCGCGATGCGATGGGGCAGGCTCACGTCCACCGCCGAGCGGGTATTGCGCACCATCACTTCCGTGAGCAGCTCGCGCAGGCGCTCCGGGTTGCGCGGAGACTTGGGCTTACCCGGGAGAACAAACAGCTTGCGGAATTCCATCTCGGTCGCCAGCAACCCCGGTTTCAGCACGGTGATCAGGTTGTACAGCTCGAGAAGGTTGTTCTCCACAGGGGTAGCGGTGAGCATCAGGATGAACTTCTTTTGGAGCGAGTTCACCAGCTTCCAGTTCGCGCTGGTGCGGTTCTTCAGGCAGTGCGCCTCATCGACGATGACCAGGTCCCAAGGGACCTCGGCCAGGGTGGATGCGTGCGGCTCCATGCGCGCCATGGCGATGGAGGCTACCACCAGGGGCTCGCTTTGCCAAAAGCGCGCGGGGTCGGGGCGGAACCCGAAGTCCTCCGGGGAAGCCGGCGTGAGGCCGAACTTCTCGACCAGCTCTCCCTTCCATTGCGAAACCAGCGAGGGCGGCGTCAGCACCAGGGCTTTGCGCAC
>Ga0209415_10004613_pt1 | contig 25157 bp, 19 predicted proteins | sample PeaSoiSIISIP2007_FD_187696 | JGI IMG/M metagenome (GOLD analysis project Ga0209415, IMG submission 187696) | Peat soil microbial communities from Weissenstadt, Germany - SII-SIP-2007 (SPAdes) (version 2) | ecosystem: Environmental > Terrestrial > Soil > Wetlands > Peat | place: Germany... | reverse complement strand
TCGAAGGAGACCGAATTCGACGACGCCGAAAAGATCATTTCGGGGGCGCGGCTCGACGTGCATTACGTGCCGGGCGAGCACGACATCATCGATCCCGATATCAAGCTCTACAAGGAACGTTACGGCCGCGGCACCAAAGGGCCGGGCTATTACTCGTTCGACGCCAATGGCGTCCACATCTATCGCATCGACCTGTCGACGGTGGTCTGCCCCTAGGCGCGCACTTCCTGCGCGCCCGGCGAGAGAAACGTCCTGCGAAACCCGCTCGCACGAGCGTGGCGCGGCCCTTGCGACCGTCAGGAGCATGGCCTCCACATCGATGCGCCTGCCTGGCGCCGGCGCGACGAGCATTCGACCTCAGCCGCCGGTGGAGTCGAGCCGCTGGGCCTGGCGCCTCGGCCGCCTCTTCGGGATCGAGGTCCGCGTCCACGCGACCTTCCTGATCCTGCTGGGCTGGGTGGCGATGAGCCACCTGATGAACGGGCAGGGCATCGCGGTGGCCGCCGGCGGAGTCGCCTACGTGCTCGCGGTCTTCGCGATCATCGTTCTGCACGAGCTGGGGCACGCGCTCACGGCGCGCCGGTTCGGGATCGCGACGCGCGACATCACGCTGCTGCCCATCGGAGGCATCGCGCGACTCGAGCGCATGCCGTCCAAGCCGTCCGAGGAGCTCCTCGTGGCCATCGCAGGGCCGGCCGTCAACGTCGTGCTCGCCATGCTGCTCTTCGCGACGGTGGTCGCGATGGGCGCGTTCGAGGACGTCGCGCGCGTGAGCCTCGTGGGCGGTCCCCTGCTGGTGAAGCTGATGTGGACCAACGTGGCGATCTGCGTGTTCAACCTGATCCCCGCGTTCCCGATGGACGGAGGTCGCGTCCTGCGCGCCCTCGTGGCCATGCGCACGAGCTACGTGCGCGCGACCGACATCGCCGCGGCGGTGGGCCAGGGGGTCGCGCTCGTCTTCGGGCTCGTCGGCCTGTTCGTGAACCCGTTCCTCGTCTTCATCGCGCTCTTCGTCTGGATCGGCGCGCAGGCGGAGGCGCGGATGGCGCACGTGCACGCGTCGCTCGCCGGTGTGCTCACGTCGCAGGCCATGGTCACTCGCTTCGCGGTCGTCTCACCCGATGACCCGCTCTCGAACGTCGTCCAGCTGATGCTCAAGGGCTTCCAGGATGACGTCCCCGTCGTGGAGGGGGAGAGGCTCGTCGGCGTGCTCGGTCGCGAGGACGTGCTCAAGGCGGCAATCGCCGGAGACGTGAACGCACGGGTGGCGTCCCTGATGCGCCGCGACGTGGCCTCGGTCGGCGAGTCGGACGCTCTGGACGTCGCTTTCCTGCGGCTGCAGGCGAGCGGTCGGCGGAGCATCCCGGTCGTTCGTGGCGACGTGCTGGTCGGGGTCCTGCCCGTCGAGAACGTCGCCTATGTGCTCCACGTGCGAGAGCACGTCGCCTGACGCGCCGGGCAATCAGGGTCCGGGGCAGGTGCTCGGCGTCCAGCTCGGCTTCGGCAGGATGCTGCAGTTGGACACGTCCTTGTACATCGACTCGTAGCAACTGCAGACGCCATTGCAGTAGGGCTCGATGTTGCCGGTCCGGTAGAAGTGGTCGATCTGATCATAGGCCGGCTGCAGCATCGAGATCTTGTCGTGCGGATCGTTGTTCGATCCGCAGCAGGCCAGCGCGGGCCCCGTGTCGGTCAGCGGGGCCGGCGGCAGGCCGAAGCTCCACTCCACGATGCCGCTGCCGGGAGCCGGGATCGACGCCGCGTCGGTCACTCCGTAGATTTCGCGCGCGACCGGGGACAGCTGTTTGGCGCCGATCGTCCGCGCCATGACGTGCGCGGCCCACGGGGTGACCTGGCAGTCTCCGAGCCCGTCGTAGAGCAGCGCCTGCTTGACCGGCGTCACCCCGCCGGGGCACGACGGACAGGGCAGCGGGTTGGACGTGATGTGCGCCGCGTAGCCGCTCGGCTCCGAGGTGTCCCACCACATCTGGAACAGCTGCAACGCCATCTGCTGCGACTGCCCCGCGTTGTAGTTGCCGTTGAGCTCGAGCGCGTACTTGTTCCAGTCCTGGCTCCGCTCGAGCAAGAGGTTGTAGGGCACGCCGGTCTCGCCGAGCAGCCCTCGCTTCACGTCAGTGGACGTCGCCATGTACACGCCGCCCATGATCCCGCCCTGGCTGTCTCCCCGCCAGAAGGCCTGTGCGGGGTCGACGATCCCGGCGCTGAGCCCAGTCGGCGCGATCTTGGGATCGGCTACGAGCTGCGCGAGGTTCTGGATCATGAACCGCATCGCGAGCAGCTGATTGAGGTGCCCCTGCACCTGGCGCTGGAAGAGCGCCAGGATGGCCTTCGGATCGCCCGAGAGGCCCTCCTCGACGAGCGGAGTGTCGTCCACCATGTTCATGCCGGTGATGTCGACGTCGCTGGCGAAGCCCATCAGGTTCACGGCGAACGTGACGTAGTGGTAGACGTTGCCCAGGTGCGTGAGGAAGTTGCGCGGCGGCGGCGTCCCCTCTGCGCCCGATCCCTCGAACCGGTCGCCCAGCAGGCCGTGGCCGTTCTGGACCAACCCGAAGCTCTTGGCCGCCGGGTTCATCGACGGCTGCGCGCTGATCGGGACGTGGATCACGATCGGGAAGTCGAACTCGCCGTTCTGCTTCGGCTTGCCGTCGGGCCCGCGATTGATCTGCGGGAGCTTGGTGGGCGTGCTCGCGTTGAACGGCTCCGAGAAGTTCAGGTAGAGCGGCAACGTGAGGGTGGCGTCGATGCGGATCCACACCTCGTCGTCATCGTACCAAGGAGAGCTCGATGGCAGCGTCGAGGGGTTCGCGGTCGCCTTGTAGACGCTGAACTTGAAGCCGTTCGGGTAGTTCTTCAGCGCGTCGTCGCGCATGAACACCAGGTCCTGCGTGTTGCTGTCCGCGCTCGCAGTCGTGTAGTCCCACGCCATCTGCAGCGACGTGAGATCGACCCCGGCCGCCTTCAGCTTCGCGAAGATGTCGGCGTACTGGCTCTGGCGGAGCGCGACCATGGACGGTGCGCAGGGGTTCGCGTTGCCGTCGTACTGGTCGAGCAGCGCCTTGAAGAACGGCGGGGGCGGGATGGTGTTGCCATTGCCATCCTGCACGTTGCGGATGGCGACGATGTACCGCGTCTGATCCTTCAGCCGGATGACCGGGTGGACGAGCAGGGTCCGCTCGGTGGGATCCTTGGGCTGGACGTCGATCTCGGAGAAGTGCGGAATGAGCTTCCCGGAGGTCGCCTCGAGCAAGATGGTCGGAGACATCGTGGCATCCACCGACGTCGCGATGTGGTTGGCGTCCGGGAGCGTGGAGGCTGGCGAGTTGCCCACGGCCACGGCGCCGGGGAAGTGAGCCACGGCGGCCTGCAGCGCCGAGTAGCCGTCGCGCCCGTAGAAGAGGGAAGGGTCGACCGGCTTTGGCGGCGTCTCGCTGTAGAGCGGAGGGAGCGTCGTCGCCCCGAACCGCACCGACATTCCGGACGGGTTCTTCCCGGTGGGGTCCTTGACCAGGTACACGTTCGAGGGGAAGGGCAGCCCGCAGTAGGTGGGGTCGAGCGGATCGCAGTCGGTCCCGAGCAGGGGCGGCGCGCTGGGGTTGGCCGCCGCGCTGGGGCAGATGGTCGCCGCCGGGCCCCAGATGGGATCGTCCGAGACGGTGCCCACGGGGGCTGGCCCTTGGGACGACTTCGATCCGCAGGAGGGGACCACGAAGATCGCGATGAGCGTCAGGAGCACGGCGAGAGTCTTCGTCTTCACGGCCCGCATGCTACCCCGATTGCTCCCGGCAACCCTCGAGCACCGGTGCCGCCTCGCCAAATGAGACGCACGTCTGGAGCCGAGCCCTACTCCCCCGCTCACTGTATGCTCGCTCTGGTGCCTCTCCGCGTCGGCGCCGGCATCGCGTGCGCTCTCTGCGTGGCGCTGTGGGCCGGGCGCGCACGAGCGACCGGCCCCGAACCATGGGCCGACGTCGATCCGCCCGCGCCTCCGGTGCGTCACGCCCTGGGCGACTACGGTTTCCGCGGCGGCGCCGAGTATCGCGCGCAGGGGACCTACGTGAACCCGCTCGATCTATCGAGCGAGACCTACAACCGGTCTTTCTGGCTGACGCAGCGCCTGCGCCTCGACGGCGCCGTGGACTACGAGAACATCGTCAAGATCACCACGTCGGTCGACGCCCTCGACGGCGTGCTCTGGGGCGACAACGGCAACGTGGGCTCGGACCCGGAGCCCGCCACCGGCGCTCACGTCAACACGAACAACGTGAACGTGTCGCAGCTCTGCATGAAGCTCGACGGCGGCGGCAACTCGGTGGACCCGCACTCGTACCACTACGGCTTCTGTCCGGCCGACGTCGTCAGCGTGCGCCGGCTCTATGGCGACGTGGTCTTGCCCGTGGGGCTTTTGCGGGTCGGCAGGCAGGCATTCACGGAAGGGGCCGGCGTCGCGGTCAACGACGGCGACGGGCGGCGCAACCGCTTCGGCGTCTCGGGCAGGGGCAACTCCGTGGACCGCATCCTGTTCGCGACGAAGCCGCTCGAGGCGTTCAAGAGCAAGGATCTGCGCGACCGGTCCGAGAACAACGGCTTCTTTCTCATCCTGGCGTACGACCAGCTCGTCATCGACGAGCCTCAGCTCATCGGGTTCAACCTGAAGGAGGTCGTCGCCGCCACCCGATACCTCGCGCCGGACCTCGGCGGCGTGAAGGACGTCGAGATGCGCGTCTTCTACACGTACCGGTGGGACGAACACTTCGGCACCAACATCCACGCCGTGGGTGGTCGGGCCGTCGCGCGCGTCGGGGATTGGTTCGCTGGCTTCGACTTCACCGGCGTGCTCGGCGGCACGACCGAGGTGAGCGACGCCTTCCACCTCATCACCAACGATCCCGCGGTGAGCCAGCCCGTCAGACAGCTCGGGGCCCGCGCCGTCATCCGCTACGACCGGCCCCTGTGGACCGCGTACCTCGAGGGAGACTACGCGTCCGGCAGCTCGGACACGTCGCTCACCGGGCCGCTCACCCAGTTTCACTTCGCCGAGGACACCAACGTGGGCCTCCTGCTCTTCAAGCAGGTGTTCGCGTACCAGACTGCGCGCTCGGCTGCGGCGGCGACGGCGCTCCTCACCAGCCTCAACGCGCCGACCATCCCGGTGGAGTCGATCGCCACCAACGGCGCGCTCACCGACGCGGTCGTGCTCTTCCCGCAGTTCGACGTGCGCCCCGTCGACGACTTGCTGCTGCGGGCCGGCGTGATGTTCGCGTGGGCCCCCGACGCCGTGTTCGATCCGATCGCCACCGCGCAGCGCCGCTCGGCCGGGACGTACCAGCATGTCGAGGTGAACTTCAACGGAGGCGCGCCGGGCAACTACTACGGCACCGAGCTCGATGGCCGGCTGCAGTGGAGGTACATGGAGCACTTTCTGTTCGACCTCGAAGGGGCCGTTCTCTTCCCTGGCTCTGCCCTGCGCGACGAGGACGGGCATGCCGTCAACAGCTTCCTGGCCCAGGGCCGGACGACATTCTTCTTCTGACCATCATGCGCGGATCGCCCCCTCTTCGCTGGATTGCCCTCCTGCCCATCGTGGCGGCATGCCAGACGTACGTCTCCCCGCCCGTTCCGACCATCGAGGGGCTCACCAATGGGCTGCTCAGCAATCCCTCGGCGCCCCTCGTCATCGACTTCTCCAAGGCGATCGACCCTGCCACGCTCTCGCTGAAGGTCATCAAGTTCGACCCCAACTCGCTCGGACAGCTGCCCGACGAGACCGGCGATCCGACGGTGAGCCTCGATCCGATCTTCTCGTACGACCCCACCGACGGCGCGTCCGGAGGCACCGGAACGCTCGATCCGAGCAGCACCATCTTCACGATCGTTCCGAAGGCCCGCTTGCCGGTCGGGCCCAAGCTCGCCGTGCTCGTCGAGCCGGGGCTGACCGACGCCGCGCACGATCCGACGGGGTCGACCGCCGTTCGCAAGCGGCTGCTCTTCTCGTACTCCGTGCCGTGCACCGGGGTGGGCTCGAAGGTGCTCGCGTCCGGGCCGTACTTCTTTCTGCTCGACGTGCAGCAGCCCATCGGAACGCAGATCAGGACCTTCGCCGAGCTCGACGTCGACGCCGCGACCGGGAAGTTCGTCGGGCAGTTCACGCTGGCTTCCCGCCTCACGGATCCGAAGCGTTGCTCTCCGGCTTGCACCGGCGGCGAAGTCTGCAAGACCCTGCCCGGCCCCCCGATGTGCGTCGTTCCGTCGACGCGCGCGGGCAGCGCGTCCGAGTGGCCCGACTTCTACGCGAACGCGACGCCTCCGGTCGGCTTCTCCTTCACGGTCGAGGGGTGCGCCGAGGACCAGCCGGGCGGCGGCGCAGCGTTCACGACCCAGCCGGCCGACCTCGTCGTGCAGCAGCCCGCGGTCACGGTCGCGGGCCTGGTCGTCATCGGATCGTTCGCGCCCCAGGCGTCCGGCGCCCTCGTGGCAACCGGGACCGTGACGGGCGACGACATCGTCTTCGGGAGCATCCACCTCGGCTCCGGACACGGAGACGTCGAGGCCCAGTCGATCCCTGCGAAGACGGCTCCCCCCATCCCCATGCCGCCGCCACCGCCCGCCGACCAGTGAGGTAAGCCGCTTGCGTCAGCGCGCGTACTGCTTGCTCCCGAAGAGGACCTCGCGCGCGTGGTCGTCCATCGGCCGGTCCACCCGGGGCGGCACAGCGAGACCGCACTTGACGGCCGGGCGCTCGGCCACGGCGCTCCGCCATCGCGCTACGTTGGGGTACTTCGCGAGCTCGATGCCGTACGCATCCGGCGTGCGGAGCCAGGGGTAGACGGCGATGTCGGCCACCGAGTATTCGCCAGCCAGGTACTCGACCGCGGCCAGGCGCCTGTCGAGCACGCCGTAGAGACGGCCTACCTCGTTCGTGTACCGCTCGATGGCGTACGGCAGCTTCTCCTTCGCGTAGTTGCGGAAGTGCCCCAGCTGCCCCAGCATCGGCCCGACGTGTCCCACCTGGAACGCGAGCCACTGGATGGCGGTCCAGCGCCTTGCGGCGTCGGTCGGCAGGAGCCTGCCGGTCTTGTCGGCCAGGTAGAGCAAGATCGCCGCTGACTCGAAGAGTGACAGAGGTCGTCCCCCCGGGCCGTCGCGGTCGGTGATGGCGGGAATCTTGTTGTTCGCGCTGATGGCCAGGAACTCGGGCGCGAACTGCTCGCCGCGGCCGATGTCGACCGGGTGCACCGTGTAGGGCAGCCCGAGCTCCTCGAGCGCGATCGAGATCTTGTACCCGTTGGGGGTGGCCCAGGTGAACAGATCGATCATGTTCGCCTCACCTTCCGTGGTGCCCCTCGTGTCCGAACCGAAGGACGACGTGCGGCGGGGCCACCCAGACGCCGCTCCAGCCGTACGGGTGCCAGGGATGTCGGGCCCAGCCTCCGCGATAGTAAGCGCCCATGCCCCAGGGCGAGACGTACCAGGTCCAGCCGTAGGATGGCGTGTACATGTACGCGTACGGGACGTCGTCGTACTCGACAGTCGACGATCCACTGGGGACCCAAAGCCACCCGAGCTCCTCGGTGTGGATCCACTCGCCCTGCGTGTACGCGGGGGGAGGCGGCGTCGGAGGAGGCGTCGCCACGAAGGGCCGCGCCACTTCGGGCGGAGGTGCAGCGGTCGGCGGAGTCGTCGCGCGTGGCTCGGCTTGCGGCTCGGTGACGGCCGGCCGCGTCGGCGCCGATTCGTCTTCGGGCATGACGATCGGCGGCCCCGGCGGTGGGGGCAGCGTCGGCGCCTGATACGGAGGGGAGCCGCCGCAGCATGGGAGCAGCAGAGCCGGGGCGAGCGCCAGGGTGCGCAGTGTGGTGTTCATGGGGATGCCTGGCCGCGTGTGACGCATGATCCGCGCCACGCTCTCGCTCAGCGCGGGCGCTGCGGCTCTCTTCGACGGGGCGCAAGGCGTGCGCTCACGCGAAGCGGGAGCCACGTTCGTCGCGGAACGCGCGGTCGCCCTTGTACCTCGGCTCGATCGCGGACAGAGTAGACGCCGGTGACCCGAGACGCGGCCGAGAACCTGTGCAGCTTCTGCTCGCTGCCGGCCACGCGCGCAGTCAGCGGGCGCCGCAGTGGGGCCGCGCCGCAAGTCATCTGCGCCGCGTGCGTGCAGGGCCAACGCGAGGACGCAGCGGTGCAGGAGTGCGACTTCTGCGACCACCCGAGTCGGGGCGGGGCGCGCGGCCCGCACGGCGACGTCACCATCTGCGGCGACTGCCTGGCCTTTGCCCACCAGGCGCTCGGCGATGTCGACGAGGTGGGTAGCGACGACGGCCGGCTCGACTGCGACCTGCTCTGGAGCGACCTGACGCCAGCTCCGCGCCCCGACGTCGACCCCGACGCGCCGGCCACGGCCCACGCCGATCTGGCGCTTGCGTTCTTCGAGATGGGGCTGTTCGACGATGCGCGCGAGCAGGTGGGCAAGGCTCTGGCGCTCGATCCTCGCCACGCGGTCGCGTTGCGTATCATCGAGAAGCTGCCGCTACCGGGGCCGCGGCAGAAGAGCCGTTGATTCTCCGACGTGCCACTGCGGGTTGCTCGCGAACGCCGCGGCGCACGTCAGCGAGCAGAACCAGTACATCGTCTGCTCGTGACGGAGCTGACCGGCGGCGGCTCGCCGGTCGACGACCGCCTGGCACACCGGGTCGATCGCCGAGTCGATCGCCCCGACCATGAACCCGAGGCACGACAGCATCGTGGCGGCGCTCACGTTCTTCAGCATGACCGGGCCGATGTCCGCCACCGGGATGCCGCGCTCGCGCGCTGCCGCGGCCACCGCGGCAGTGGCAAGGACCTCGCCCGCGTAGGCCTCGGCGGCCACCCGCGCCGCGAGATTGACGGCGGCGCCGAACACGTCGCCGTCGCGCTCGATGGCCGGTCCGTGATGAAGTCCGGCACGCAGCGCCGGAAGCGTGGTCTCCGCGGTAGTGGACGTCAGCAGGCGATCGATCCAGTCGAGCGCGGCGGCGGGGTTCGGCGACGTCACCAGGACCGCGTCGCCGATCGTCTTGATCAAGCGATCGTCCGCGCCCAGCGCCGAGCGGGCGAGCTCGGCGAATCGCGTGGCCACGTCGGCAGCGTCGAAGTCACCGTGCGCCTCGGTCAGGGCGGTGAACCCCGCCAGATCGACGAACGCGAAGGTCGCCTCGATGCGCTTCGAGGAACTGCGCGTGGAAGGCTTCCGCCTGCGGCCCCCCGGAGCGACGGTGCCACGCATCCGGCCATTGTACAGCTGATTCGCCGGGCGATACCCCGATCGGGCTGGACCCGTTGGGATGCCGATGCGCGTGGAGCCCCTCGCCGACGGCACAGGCTCGCGTGCGATCCTTCCGGACGGCAGGGTCATCGGCGTGCGCGAGGCCGGCGATCCGCGCGGCTGGCCCCTGCTCGTCTTCCCGGGCACGCCCGGCTCGCGCTTGACCCCGCGCTCGACGCACCCGGCGTCACGAGCGGGATGACCCTGAGGCGCAGGCTGATGTATCGCGCGCTGCCCCCTTGCCCCTTGCCCCTCGAGCCTTGCCGCTATTGCGCATGCTGGGCGCAGGGCGCGGCCTCACGCCCAGGCGATGCGATACCCGAGTGACGTCGCGGTGCAGAGCCTCGGCACCTCGCGGACGTACACCTTGCTGCAGAACAGCTGGATGAGCCCCTGCGTGACGCCGAGGATGCCGTTCTTGCAGTAGGCGAACCTAGCGAGCGGCCATCCCACGACCTCGAGGCGGGCTTCCTTTGGACCGAGCTTGAAGACGCCCACGGCGCCACCCACCCAGATGAGGTCCCAGAGTCTTCCGAACTGGCCGAGGACGGTCCAGGGCGTCGCGCCCGCCTCGTGCGCCAGCTTCACCGCGATGGAGAGAATGGTGTTGTGCACGCGCTGTGCGACCTCGGCGCCGATGGCGATCTGCGTTGGCACGTCGAGCTTGAGCTGATCGCACGCTGCGTAGTGGGCCATCGCGACGTCGTTCGGCAGCCAGACGCCGATGGCGCTGCCCAGGACCGTGTCGCGGTGCGCGGGCGCCAAGAAGTCGACGTAGCGGTCGAAGAGCCCGTGAGCCCGGAGCGATCGGAGCGAGGAGTGCAGCCAGGCGCTGCGGAACTCGGTCACGTGGGTGACCTGGTCTCGCGGGGGCGCGATGGGGACGATGGTCTCCTCCTCGCGTCTCGCGGCCATCGATCACCAGGATGACTCAGGCAGCGGCGGGCGATCAACCTTCGAGCACGATCGTGCCCTCAGCGCGGCGTCGAGGGCGGCGCGGGCCGTGAGCCGTACGTCGGACCAATCAGCCCGGAGACCAGGGTGACCTGCGGAGACGCGCTCGACTGGCTGCAGGCGCTCCCGAATGCGACGAGGAAGGGCAACGCCCACCAAGCCGCTCGACACGGTGCCACGAGCAACAAGCGGCTCTCCTCCCTGACTGGCAGCTTACCGCACGGAAGACCGGCGCGACGTGCGGACGGCCGGGAAGCTCGTACGCTTCCTCGATGTGCTCGTGCTGGTCGCTCGATCCGCTGCCATTGCCCTCGTGGTCGCCCTCGTCGGGGGGTGCCCGACATACGCTTGTCCAGGCACCGAGACGGCCAACCAGGCAGCGGTGTTCCGCCTGTCTTGCGGCCCAACGGACCTCGTCAGCGTCGTGCTGTCCGGTCCTTGCTCGGTCGGGGACGCTGGCTCGTCGAGTTATCTGTTCGGGCCCGAGAACGCGTCTCTCGCCGTCTCGAGCCCGAGCGCCGGCGTGTGCCACGTCACCCTGACGTTCGCGACGGGCTTCACCTACGCCGCGGATGTGACCTTCACGTTGCAGAGCCAGAACGATCCGCCCGGTTGCCCGGTCTGGCACTACACCACCCCGACCCAGCCGACGTTCGTCGTTAACAATCCGGGCTCGACGTGCGTGGACGCGGGGCTCGACGCGCGGGGCGACGGACCCGCGGACGGTGCGAGCCAGGTTGCTTGCCCTTCCGATGCCAGCCAGTCCGTTGCCTGCGCCATGCCCGGTAGCTGTACGGGCTGCCGTTTCAACGCCCAGTTCGAGTGCACCTGCACCGATGTCGACTCCGGTTCCGACGGAAGCGGCCTCCAGTGGCAATGCATGGACACCGGGTTCCCGTGCCCGCAGGGTGGCCCATGAGACCGAGACCGTACTGGAGCGCGATCGGCGGCGCGGCATTCGCGGCGAGCCTGACGCTTCGCCCTACCGCCATCTTCATCCGCGAGGCCGTAGGCCCGAGCGACGGACCTGCCGACCTTCTAGTTCACGGTCGGCATGACCCGCGCGTCGCGGCTGGCGAGGGTGCCGGTGACGAGGAGGCCCTGCGTTCTTCGGGGGCTCCGCGTCGGCGCAGCGTGTGCACTGTCGTCTGATCGATGCGAACGACTCGCCTCGTGCGAATCGTGGTCGCCGCGCTGGTCATCCTCCCCAGCGACCGCGCCCGAGCCGATCCCTTACCCGAGGAGACCCGGCCGCAGCAGCCGGACATGTATGCGTTCGTGTACGTGCGCGGGTTCGTACCGGTCCACGCCGTCGACGACGTACCCGGTGGCGGCGGCTTTGGCTGGACCGAGGGGTGGTGGGGACCGCGCATCCGGGTCGGGTGGAACCTCGAGCTCGGGAAGGCGCCCTGCTCCATCTGCGCGCCTTACTCGTCGAGCTGGGTCACCGTCGTCACAGGCGCCGACCTGTCGTTCGATCTGTGGCAGCACGAGCGCTGGTCTCTCGTCGGCGGCGTACGACCACGCGTGATGATCGCTGCCGTCGATTCGGACCGGCTGAGCGCGGTGCCCATCGACAACCGACCCCTCTTCCAGCCGCAGATCTCGCTGGCTCTGTGGGCGGACACGACTTCCGTGCGGCTACGAACCCGTGGATGGAGAACCGCGTGGGTGCTCGAGCTGCAGGCGGAGCAGTGGTTGCACGGCGGGCAATCGTCCCCCGCTGCAGGTCTCTCCGTCGGCTTCTTCTTCGGCGGCTGCTGCTAGTCCTTCAGAACGACGCGCCGGACTCGGGCGAATGCATCCACGAGCGGACCGGTCACTCGGGTGACCAGGTGAAAGCGCCGCTCATCGCGGTACGCTCGACATCATGGGTGCAGCGCTCGCCCGTTCGGCCGCGCTCTTCGGGATCGTCGCCGTCGTCTTCGGGGGCTTCCTCGCCGTAGCATGCGGGAGCTCGGGCGGCAGCGCCGGCTGCAAGGTCAACGGCGGTGGGCGCAGCGGGTCTCCGGACGGCCTGGGATGCTCGGTCACCGTGCGGTGCGGCTCCACCGAATACCAGCTCGTGTGCAATCAGAACGCCACGACGTGCGACTGCGAGATGAACGGCACCTCGCAGCAGAGCATCCCCGCCGATCCGAAGTACTGCGTCGTACCGGCCGACGGGGGCGTCGGGCCGCAGATGCAGCTGGCCAACCAGGCCTGCGGGTGGAACGCGGATCTCGGAGCCTGGGCGAACCGGTAGGGACGACGCGGGAGGGCAGAGCATGACCGGGCCGTGAACCGTCGGTCAGTGGAGTGACCATTGAACGCACGTGAAGTCGAGCCTGCCTGCGTCCCTTCGCGTGCTGACGGGGCACTAGCTTCGCCGTACGCTCGGGCCCGTGCCCACCTCGCGGCCTCCCAAGCTGCCGTTCAAGAAGCTCGGCGAGTACGACGTGCTCGCGCCCATCTCGGAGGGCGGCATGGCCAGCGTGTGGCTCGGCCGCTCGATCGAGCAACCCGAGCAGCTCGTCGCGCTGAAGGTCATCCGACCCGAGCACGTGCGCAACAAGGAGTTCATCGCGATGTTCCGCGACGAGGCGAAGATCGCGTCGCGGCTGTCGCATCCCAACATCATCACGATCCACGGCCTGGGCCACGATGGCCGGCAGCACTTCCTGGCGATGGAGGTGCTCCGGGGTCGCTCGCTGCTCGATCTCTGGGAGTCGGCGCGCGGCAAGGGCAAGCGCTTGCCGCGCGAGGTCGTCGCCTGGATCGGCGCCCGCGTCGCCGACGCGCTCCACCACGCGCACGAGATGCTCGACGACAAAGGGCAGCCGCAGCACGTCGTTCACCGCGACGTCAACCCGGCCAACATCTTCATCACCCGCAACGGGACCCCCAAGCTCATCGACTTCGGTCTCGCGAAGGCGCGCGACAGGCTCGCGTCGACCGCGATCGGCGTCGTGAAGGGCAAGCTCGCGTACCTGGCGCCGGAGCAGGTGGCCGGCAAGCCTGCCGACCGGCGCGCCGACGTATTCGCGCTCGGCGTGACGCTCTGGGAGGTCACGCTCGATCGGCGGCTGTTCCGCGAGGACACCGACGTCGAGACCGTGCGCCGCGTCCGCGACGCGGTGGTGCCCGATCCGGTCACCGTCGACGACGACTACCCGCGGGCGCTGAGCAGCGTGATCGTCCGTGCCCTCGCGCGCGATCCGGCAGACCGGTGGCAGACGGCGGCCGAGCTTCGCGACGCCCTCGACGCGTACGTGCGAGACGCCGGGCGACCGATCGACGAAGCCGCCGTGAGCGCGCTGGTCTCGGAGCTGTCCACGGGCGACGTGGCCGCGGACTGGGAGAGCCTGGTCGAGGAGGCGGACGTCGGTCCGGAGCGCATCCGGGTCTGGGACGACGAGCGTCAGAAGCTCACGTGGATGAACGCGTCGATCGAGACGTCCGAGCCGAGCGATGGCGCCGCCGCGGAGGGCGCCGCGCCCATGGAGCCGCCGGCGACCACACCGAGAGAGCAACTCGACCGCGCGCTGGCGACGCGACTGACCGAGCTGGATGCGGCCGGCGACGGCGTGGCCGTGGCACGCGCCCACCTCGAGCGTGCCCTCGTCGACGAGGCGCTCGGCGACGGATCCACGGCGGCGCGCCACGCCGAGGCATCGCTGAAAGGGGCGCCGAGCTCCATCGCACACGAGATGCTGCGCCGGCTGCGGCACACCCGTGGCGCGGCGAAGGCCTTGCTGACTCACCTCGATGCGGAGGTGGAGGCATGCACCTCGACGACCGCGCGTGCCGATCTGCTCGCGGAGCGCGCACGCCTGCTCGAAGCGTCGGGGCAGCCCGTCCGGAGCGTGCGAGCGGCCTCGGAGCTGGCCCTGGCAGCCAATCCCTCGCACGCGGCGGCGATGAGGGGTCTCGAAGCGGCGCTCGTCGCGGATCCCGATGCGCGCGAGGCTCTCGCGGCGCACTTGCAGCACATGGCCGACGCGTACGCCGCAGAGCCTCGACTGGCGGCGTGGATCCACGTCGAGCGCGCGCGGGTGCTCGATCGCGATCTCGCGCAGAATGACGCCGCGAAGGCGGCGCTGACGCGGGCCCTCGTTCTCGATCCGGGCGCAGGTCCGGTCCGCGAGGCCTGTATGGCTCACGCGACCGCGCACGGCGACGCGGCGTGGCTTGCAGCGCTGCTGGTGCAGGACGCCGCGCTCGTGGGCGATTCCCCACGGGCCGCCGCGCTGGAGGTCGACGCCGCTTGCCTCGCACGCCACCGTCTCGGTGACCCTTCGCGGGCAGTGGGGCTGCTCGAGAGCGCGGCCGGACGGCCCACCGTCACTCCAGCCGTCAGGCGGCACGCGCTCGAGGCCCTCGTCGAGCTGCACGAGGCCGCGGGCCGCCCGGGCGATGCCCTGCGCGCCCGCCAGGCGCGCCTCGCGATGATCTCGGAACCCAGAGTGCGCGTGCACCAGCTGCGCGCGATCGCGGCCACCCAGGAGTTACTGGGAAACCGTGATGGCGCCATCGCCGCGCTCGAGGAGGCCCTCGCTCTCTCCCCCGAGGACTCCCCCCTCGTGGAGGAGCTCGACAGGATCCTCGAGACCGGATCGCTCACCGAGCGGCGCATCGATCTGTGGATCCGTCGGGCAGCGGCGGTCGACGATCCGCACGAGCGCGCCCGGCGACTGGTGCGCGCTGCGCGCCTCGCGGAGTCGCTCGGAGACGCGACGCGGGCCATCGCCCAGCTGCGCGCAGCCCTGGTGGCCCACCCGAGCGACGACGAGGCCGTGGATCACCTGCTCCGCCTCCTGACCCCACCGCCGACGGCGGGCTCGATGGCCGAGGCTCGCGCTCGTGTCGCGGTGCACGCGCACGCCGCCGAGCACTCGGCCGACGCGGCGCGACGGATCGCGCACCTCGAGGCGATCGCGCTCCTCGAGGAGGAGACCATCGGCGACACGCTCCGGGCGGCGGGCACCTACGAGGCGATCCTCCGAGTGGAGCCGGGCAGACGGGGAGCCGTCGTCGGTCTCGCTCGCACCGCGGCACGAGTCGGCGATGCGGCGAAGCTCTCTCGCGCGCTCCTCGACGAAGCCGCTGCTACGACCGACGCTGCGAGCGGCGATGCCCTGCGCGTGAGGGCCGCGGACGCGTTGGCCGCGACGGATGCGGAGCGGGCCCTGGCGATCGTCCACGAGGTGCTGAAGCGCGACCCGTCGAACGGCGACGCACGCCGCATCGAGCAACATGCGCACGAGACAGCCGGGCGGTGGGCTCAGGTCGACGCCGTCCTCGCCACCCGGATCGAGCACGACCAGGACCCCCGGCGGCGCGTGAGCCTGTGGCTCGCGCGTGCCGAGGTGCAGAGGACGCGTCTCCATGCGACCCGCGAGGCCCTCGCGTCCTTGCGAGCCGTCCTGGAGATCGATCGTGCGCATCCCGGAGCTCGCGAGGCAATCGCGGCCCTGCTCGAGACCATCGGGGATCCGCGCGCGCTCCGCGATGGTCTCGTCGAGCTTGCATCCAGCGAGGTGACTGCGGCCGGCCGTGCACGCATGCTCGTGCGGGCCGCCGAGATCGACGAGCTCGTCCTGTCGGACGACGAGCATGCCGCCGAGCTCCTCGCGCGCGCCCTGGCCGAGACCTCCGACGACGCGTGGATCGAGGAGCGGCGATTGCGCGTGCTCGTGCGTCGTGCACGCGCCGGTCACGCGGACGATCTGCGCACCGCCCTGGCCGCTCGCCAGCAGCGCGAGCCAGGGAGCGCGGCCCACGCCCTAGCCCTCGCGCTGGCGCTGCTCGACGACGGTGAGGATGTGGCACGCGCTACGGTGCTCGTGGAGCTGGTACTCCGCCACGACCCGACGGCGCCTCACGCGGTTCGTACTCTGGAGCGCATCGCGCGCGTGACGAAGGCGGCTCCCCTCCTGGCCAACGCCCTGGCCCAGCAGGCGGACGCGTTCGGCTCGGACGTGGCCAAGCTGGGCGCGCTGTGGGCAGAGGCTGCGCTCGTGGAGTGGACGCTGCCCGATAGCGACGCGACCGAGCTGTTCGAACGCATCCTGCGGCACGCCCCGGGCGATCGCGCGGCGCTCGACGCGACCATCCGGCTCGCGGTGCCGAAGGCGCGCGGCGGGGACACGGCTGCGCGAGCCAGGCTGATCGCGGCGCTTCGCGTGCGCCTCGGTCAAGCCTCCAGCGACACAGAGACGCTGTGCCTGCGCCTCTCGCTCGCGCTGGCGCTGGACGCGGCGGACGGGGACCCACGCCAGGCGCTGGAGCAGTACCGCGAGGTTCTGCGCGTGGACGACGGCTCGGTCGTCGCCGCGGCAGGTGCGGCCCGGCTGGGAGCCGCGCTCGCCGACGCCGAGGCGAGCGTCGTGGCGGCCGTCGCCCAGGCAGGTCTCGCGTCCGCTCCGAGGACGCGCGCAGTGTTCCTGGTCCAGGCCGCGAGCCAGACGCTCTCGGCGCAGGACGCGCGCCTCGGTACGCGACCCGAGCGGCTCGCCCGGGCGGGTGACCTGCTCGAGCGCGCTCTCGACGCCGACCCGGAGGCTCTGCCGGCCGTGGCCCTTCTCGTGGCCGTGCGCGGTGAGGATGGGAATCGGGATCTGCTGCTCGGCGTGCTGCGGGCGGCCTTCGAACGCGCGCGTTCCACGCACGCGATCGTGCAGCTCGGCGGCGAGGTCGCGCGCGTGGCGTCGATCGACCCTCCGGATCGTGTCCTCGCCATCGAGGCGCTCCGCCGGGTCCTCGGCGCGACGCCGGGTCACGTCGCGACCCTGCGGGCGCTCGTCGATCAGTACGTCGCCCAGGGTGCCTGGGGCGAGGCCTCGCTCGCGCTCGAGACGCTCGCTTCGAAGGCCCAGGACCCTCGAGCGAAGCTCGCGGCGCTGCTGCAGCTGGCGGAGCTCTACGCCGGCAGCCTCCGGCGGCCCTCCGAGGTCGAGCGGGTGCTGCGGACCGCCCTCGACGCGGATCCGACGAGCCTCGAGGCCATGCGGCGCCTCGTCGACCATTTGCGCGAGACGAGCGGCGGGGTCGACGAGATCCGTACGCTGCTCGCCCGCATCGCCGAGGTCGACACGCGGCCGGAGGCCAAGGCAGCGGCGCTCGACGATCTAGCGACGCTCCACGTCGGCAGCGGCGAGGTCCCGGCAGCCGAGCAGGCCCTGGTCGAGTCCACGGCGCAGGTGCCCACCGCCGCCCGCATCGCCCGCATCATGGCCCTGCACGCCGGCACGCCGGCCGACCAGGCCCGCGCGATGTCCGCGGTCGTCGAGCGCCAGCAGGAGCTCGATCGTCCGGACGCCGCGTCGCTGGCGGCCCTCGGCCAGCTGGAGACGTCCCTCGGCCGCTGGCCCGACGCCGTGTCGCACCTGCGCATCGCGATCACGCTCGCTCCGGCCCTGCACGAGGCGCGCGCGGCCCTCGCGCGGGCGCTCGTGCGTACCCGCGGCGCGGCCGATGCGATGGCGATGGTGATGCAGATGATCACCCCCGACGCCGCGCCGTTGCTGTCCCTGGGCGATCCCGCTGCCGCGCTGGCGACGCTGGAGAGCGCCCTGGAGGCAGGGGGCCGCGTCGAAGAGGCGACGGTCGCGCGCGAGCTGCGCGCAGTCGGAGGGGGGCTCGACGATGGCGCTCACGTGGCGCTGCGCGCGCGGCGCATCGTGGTCGACCCGTCCGCCCCGGTCCCCATCGCGCTCGATCCCGTGACCCTGCGCGGAGGCGTCGTTCCCCAGGAGATGCCGCCGATGCTGCTCGACCTGGCGGCAGCCATCGTGGGGGCGGAGGCGAAGCTGGTGCGGGTCGATCTGCAGGAGCTGGGCGTCGGACCGCGCGACAGGGTGCTCCCGGCGAGCGGACACCCGCTGCTGCTGCTCGTGAACCGGCTGGCGACCATGCTCGGCGTGGCCAGACCCGAGGTGGCCCTGAGCACGGGCGTCGCCCGTCCCCGGGTGGTGATGAAGGACGTTCCGTGGCTCGTCGTGCCAGAAGCGCTCCTGGAGCAATCGGAGCCGGTGCAGACGGCGTCGCTGGCCGGGCCGCTGGTGCGCATCGCTCTCGCGGTCCCGTGGCTCGAGGACTTCCCCTCGGCCTATGCGCACGCCCTGCTGTGCGGCGCGGCACGCCAGGTCGTGCCGGGCTTCGCGTCCGAGATCGCAGAGGCCGATCAGCAGGACCTCATCGAGGACTTCACCAAGCGCGTCTCGCGCGCGATAGGACGAAGGCAGAAGAAGGCTCTCGCCGAGCTGGTCCCCACGCTCTCCGAGATGGCAGCACCCACGCTCGGCGACGTCGCCGCGTTCGAGCAGGCCGTGGCGAGGACGGAGCTGCGCGTGGCATTCGTGACGACGGGTGACCTGCTCGCCACGCTCGATGTGGCGCGGGCGCTCGACACCGAGCTCGCCCGAGTGACCGCGAGCGTCGGCGTGCCCGCGCTGGGGGCGACCCTCGCGCACCCGCTGGCCGGAGACGTGTCCAGGTTCGCGTTGTCCCAGGCGGCGACGGCGCTGCGGTGGCGAGCGGGGACGCTCTGGGGTCGCCCCGCCTGATCAACACCGCCCTCGAACATCGCATCACTTGAACCACTGGCTGGGCGGCGGGATGTAGATGCCCCCTGGCCCCGTCCTGCGAGACCCCTGTGACGAGCCGGGGCGCGCGCTCGACGACGATGGCCCGGGCGGCGGCGGCAAGTTCGCGAACGGGGGAACGTCCCCGCTTCCCTCCGCCTCCGGTGTCGGCGCGGGCGGGGGCTTCGACGGGACCACGGCGGAAGCGAAGCCCGTGCCCGTCGCGGCCGCCGTCGGCGCGTCCGTTCGACCTCCTGCGGCCAGCACGGCAATCACGGTCACCCCGACCGCCAGGGCAATGGCGGCGACCATCATGCGCCGCCGCGTCACGTGCCGGAGCAGGGACCGCGGGTCCGTGACCGTGCGCCGGGCGATGTCCTGCACGGCGCTGAAGAGCGACTCGCGCGCAGGCCTCACCGGCAATGGCGGCGTGATCTGCACGCGATCCTTCGAGCACTCGTCGAGCGCCACCATCAGCTCGCCTGCGCTGGCGAAGCGGTTCTCGGGTGACACGGCGAGCAGTTGCCGGACGATCGCCGCGATTCGCGGGTCGAGGCGCGCCGCCGCATCGGGTGGAAGCTCCGGGACCTGGCCCATGACGCGCTGCCCGAGCACGGTGACCGCACCCCCGACGAAGGGCCGACGGCCGGCCAGCATCTCGAAGAGGATGACGCCCACGGAGTACAGGTCCGACCGCGCATCGACCGGCTGCCCGAGCGCCTGTTCGGGCGACATGTAGTCGGGTGTTCCGATGACAGTCCCTACCCGGGTGAGGGGGGCGCTCTTGGCGTCCCCTTGAACGCCAGCCCCGACCTCGATCTTCGCGATGCCGAAGTCCAGCACCTTCACGAAGTCGGGGTCGGCGTCCCGCTCGATGAGCATGATGTTCTCGGGTTTGAGGTCCCGGTGGACGATGCCGAGGGCGTGGGCCGCCTGCAGTCCCGAGACGATCCCGCGCAGCACGTGGAGCGCGCGAGCGGGGTCCAGGGCCCCGCCTTCGAGGACGGTGGCGAGCGTCCGACCGTCGACGTGCTCCATCGCGAGGAAGAAGGAGCCGCTGGGCAGGCGCCCGAAGTCGGTGGCGGCGACGACGTGCGGGCTCTGGATGTTGCCTGCCGCGACGGCCTCCCGCTCGAAGCGAGCGACGACGTCGGGATTCGACGACCACTCGGGCAGAAGGACCTTGATGGCGAAGAGCTTGCGCAGGTGCAGATGCTCGGCGCGGTAGACGATGCCCATCCCACCTTCACCGAGGACCGCGTCGATGCGATAGCGGTCCACGACGACATCGCCGACCGACAGCGAGCCCGACGGCGTGGGCGCTTGCAGGTCTGCCGGGTCGCCCATGGGACCATGGCCTAGCATTTCCCGAGAACTTGCAGGCGCCCCGTCGAGAGACGCGAGATGCCGCTCACGCCCCGGGGATGGACGGCAGCGACTTTCGGGCAGCGAGCACGAGCCGCTCGTGCAGAGCCACGTCGCGCCAGGTGCCCTCGAGCTGGGCGTGCTTGACGAGAACGCCGACCTCGCGAAAGTCTGCGCGATCGAGCAGCGTCCGTGCGGCGACGTCCTCCGGCAGCGCGTAGGCGATGAGCTTCCAGAGGCCGACCGTTCGCACGACGGCAACGAGCTCGGTCATCAAGGCTCGACCGGCGCCGCGCCTCCGAAGTGCGGGCGTAACGTGAACCATCGCCTCCGCGCACCGGGCCACGCCGAGCGGCGCGTGCTCGACCAGGGCGGCGCCGAAGGCGACCACGCTTCCCTCGAACTCGGCCACCAGGAGGGGCGCCCTCGCAGCGAGCCATGCGGCCGGATCGAGGCCAGCACGGCGTGCGCTCCACAGGCCCGATCGCGGGCCCGTCGCCTCGGCACAGAGCCGCTCGAGCGCGCTCTGGTCTCGTTCGCTTGCACGACGCACGTTGAAGGGGGCCATGGGACTCAGTGTGCGAACGTTCGGCTCTCCGCGATCTGAAATCGCCGACCGAATCGCACTACTGCAAGGCTCTTGGTCGACGCTTGCCGGATCGTCGCCACTACTGCATCACGGCGCAGCCCGGCTGGGTCGAGCACATGCTCGCCGACAGCTGGTCGCACGGCGTGGGCGTGCCGTCGCAGGGCGCAGTGGTGGACGAGTAAGTGCACCCCTGCTGGTTGGAGCAGTTCACGGCCGTGAGCTGACCGCACGGCGTCAAGTTGCCCGTGCACGAGGTCGTGCCGCTCTGCCAGGAGCAGCCCTGCGCCGTGCATGTCGTAGACGACGTGAAGGTGGTGCACGCCGGCGACGTACCTGAGCAGTTGATCCCTCCGTCGGTGTCGTAGCTGCACCCGGTCTCCGCCGCGCAACCCGTCGGGTCACTGTCCCAGGTGCTGCAGGTGTAGGGCACGCCCGAGCAGGTTCCGGTGCCGCCGCCTGCGGTGCACCCGACGCACTCCGTGGCGCACGTGTAGATCTGCCCGCAAGTGGTGCAGTCAGGCTCGACCGGCGTGCCGGTGCACGACCCAGCTCCCCCCTCCGCGCTGCAGCCTGCGCAGCGGAAGCACCCTTGGCTGTTGCCGCATTGCTGGCACGACGTGTAGGTCGGCGTCCCCGTGCAGGTCGGGCCAGCCTTGAAGGGGTAGGGGCCCGGGGCCAGGGTCGCGGTGGAGGTCTTGCAGCAAATCTGGTTGGTGCAGTCGCTGCTCTGATTGCACGAGTTGGGGCACGTGGCCGCGCAGACGCCGTTGCAGCAGAGCGCAGAGTTCGGGTCGGTGCAATCGGACGAGGTCGCGCACGCCTTGGGGCACGGCGTGGACGTGGGGTCGAGGCAGAGACCGCTGGTCTTGAGGCTCGGATCGAGCGTCTTGACCGTGGTGCAGCAGATCTGACCACTCGTCGTGTCGCAGTCGGTGCTCGCCGCGCAGGCCTTCGGGCACTGGTTGGCCGCCCGGCAAATGCCCTGGTTGTAGATGGTGCAGCAGACCTCGTTGTTGGGCATGCAGTCGCTGTCGGCCGAGCACAGCTTGAAGGCAGCAGCCGGCTGCTCGCAGATCTTCTCGGTGGAGGAGAGCGACACGAGCTCGCAGGCCTGGCCCATGGTCGTGTTGCACGCCGTGTCGTCGGCGCAGAAGCGCGGGCAGGACTTGGCGTCCTGGCACACCCTGCCGTTGGATTGGTAGTCGCAACAGAGCTGTCCCGAGGAGGTGTCGCAGTCGTTGTCCTGCTGGCAAGCCTTGTTGCATGCCGACTGGCAGACCCCGGGGCCGGTGGGCCCGGTGGTGCTGCCGCTGCTAGAGCTCGAACAGCCGAACCATGTCGACGCGACGACCACGACCCCCGCGCACACCAGTACCGACGATACTTTCCAGAAGTTCATGAAAGCTCCCTCCTCGCCGCCCTACTGTACCCCTCGGCGAGCCGGCACGCCGCAAGCATGTCGCAGTCGCTCCGTGCTGCCTGTCGTCCTCGCCTGGTCACTCGGCTGGCCAGATGCCGGCGCCGCCAACGAGGGCCCCACGCGCTCTGGGGCTGGACGCACTACGACTACGCGCTGAACGACGGGCTCGGCCTGGGCGCGCGCTTCTCGATCCCGATCGTGGACAACGGGTTCATCTCGAGCATCAACAACAACGTCGCCATCGGCTTCGGGCTCGACTGGCTGCACTACTCGGGCGGTTGCTACGCGTACAACTACGGGGGTCGCTACGGCGGGCCCTGCTACGACGTCGGCGACGCGAACCTCGTGCTCATCCCGGTCGTGATGCAGTGGAATTTCTTCGTCGGCCAGCACTGGAGCGTGTTCGGCGAGCCGGGGCTGGTCATCTACCACGGCTGGTTCGACTACTGCGCCGGCGCGCCGCCCGGCTTCAACAACTGCGCGAACCCATCCTCGACGGGGGTCGACTTCGCGTTCTACGCGGGCGGCCGATACCACTTCAACGACCACGTCGCGCTCGTGCTGCGCATCGGGTATCCGACGTTCTCGTTCGGCGTGTCGTTCATGTAGGGAGGAGCACCGACCGCAGCTGGTCGCCCGGGTGACCAGCCGGCACCGCGTTTCCGCAGGAAAACGCGCCGCTGTCGCAGGAATGAAGTGTGCACACCTGGGGGGGATGCGCGTGTCCCACCTGCTCCCCGCCGGCGTCGCGATCCTCGCATTGACCGGCCTGATCGCATGCGGAAGCTCCAACGGCACCACGGCCTCGAACGATGGGGGCGGCGACGACGGCACCGTCGGCGACGCTGGCTTCCAGGGTGACGCGAACCTGTCGCCCGACGTGTTCGGCGGAGGGCCGGGGAATGGCTCGTGTCTGCAGCTCGGCGCGTCGTGCAAGACCAACGGCGACTGCTGCAGCAGCGACTGCGTCAGCGGGTTCTGCAACTACCCGCAGTGCCACTCGGACAACACCGCGTGCACGGCGAACGGTCAGTGCTGCAGCCAGACCTGCGCCGGGGGCAAGTGCACGCCGCTCAACACTTCGTGCGGCACGGTCGGCAACTCGTGCTCCTCGAGCGCGACGTGCTGCTCGGGGTTCTGCTCGGGCGGCACCTGTCAGGCGTCGTCGTTCTGCGCGCAGCCGGGCGACGCGTGCGCGACCGGGACCGATTGCTGCACCGGCGTGTGCAACGTCGCCACCGGCAAGACTCTGGGGACCTGCGCCACCTCGCCGCCAGGCGGGGCCGCCAACTGCGGCACGGTGGACGGTGAGCTCTGCGGCGGCGCTGCCGCGGATGGAGGCGCGGTCTACATCGACGGCGGGTTGCCCAGGTGCGGCGGCGCCTGCTGCAGCCGGGCGTGCGCGCCTTGGGGCCCCACGGGCGTGCTGGTCTGCCAGCCGGCGAGCGGGTGCCACCCGGTCGGCGATCTCTGCACGTCGGACGGTGACTGCTGCGGCGCGACCGGGATTGCGGGCGGCTCGGGCAAGCCGGTGACCTGCGACATGAGCGGCGGTGGCCCGGTCGGCATCTGCCGGCTGCCGATGGGCTGCAAGCCCAACGGCGACGTGTGCAAGCTCAAGACGATGTCCTGCAACTCGTCGTGCGACTGCTGCGCCGGCAACTGCGAGACGGAGGACACCTGCAAGCAGGACAACGTCGGCGTGCCGCGCTGCGCATTCGCGCAATGCATGAACGCGGGCAGCTCGTGCGCGTCGAGCGCCGACTGCTGCAACGGCGCGCCCTGCGTACCGAACGCGGGCGGCAACCCGCCCTACGTCTGTTACGGGATGTCGTGCGTTCCCAAGTGCGCGGCCTGCACCAACAACGCCGACTGCTGCCCGGGCTCGTCGTGCGAGGTGCCGCTGGGGACCACGAAGGGCGTCTGCGGCCCGTGCGGCGGCACCGGCAGTGGCGACGGCGGCACGTCCGGCGACGGCGGGACCACGCCCCCACCGGACGCAGGAAGCTGCGCGCTCTACGGCCAGGTGTGCACGGCCTCGTCGCAGTGCTGCTACGGCGTTCCGTGCACCAACGGCCGGTGCGTATCGCCCATCCAGTAGCCCAGATCGTCTCGGGACCCCGGCCGTGGGATAATCCACGGGCGCATGGCCCCCACCCAGAGCTTCGAGCCCGGGCAGTGCGTGGCCGGCAAGTACCGGCTGCGCAGGCTGCTGGCCTCCGGCGGCATGGGCGAGGTGTGGGTCGCCCGCAACGAAGCGACAGGGGCCGACGTCGCGCTGAAGGTCCTCCGGAGAGGCTCGTCAGAGAGCGCCGAGGAGCGGCAGCTGGAAGAGCGCTTCCGCCAGGAGGCGCGGCTGTCGGCGATGCTCTCGCACCGCAGCATCGTGCGGGTGTTCGACCTGGTCGAGCAGGAGGACGGCACGCTCGTGCTCGTCATGGAGCTGCTGCGAGGCGAGACGCTTCACGCGTACCTCGAGCGCCTCGGACCGCGCCCGGCGACCGAGGCCGTCGCAGTCCTCGCGCCGGTGCTCGGCGCGCTCTCCCACGCGCACGAGCTGGGCCTGGTGCACAGGGACGTGTCTCCGGCGAACATCTTCCTCGCCGTGGATCCGGACGGGCACGTGGCCCCCAAGCTCGTGGACTTCGGCATTGCGAAGCGCAGCGGCGCGCCCTCCCCGGTCGAGACGGTCGCCGGAGACGTGCTCGGCACGCCTCGATACATGGCGCCGGAGCGCATCCGCGGAGCGAACGACGTCGACGGTCGGGCCGACGTGTTCTCGGCGGGGGTCGTGCTCTACGAGACGCTCACGGGTGTGTCGCCCTTCGCCGCGAGCTCGGCGTCGGCGTCGCTCGCGGCGGTGCTCGAGCGCACCATCGATCCCGATCCGCAGATCGACCCGCGCCTCTGGCTCGAGATCCGGCGCGCGATGTCGAAGGCGCC
>Ga0209415_10004612_pt1 | contig 25157 bp, 25 predicted proteins | sample PeaSoiSIISIP2007_FD_187696 | JGI IMG/M metagenome (GOLD analysis project Ga0209415, IMG submission 187696) | Peat soil microbial communities from Weissenstadt, Germany - SII-SIP-2007 (SPAdes) (version 2) | ecosystem: Environmental > Terrestrial > Soil > Wetlands > Peat | place: Germany... | reverse complement strand
CTCGATGCCTGGAAGGACATCACGCCCTTAGCCCGCAACGAGTTCATCTGCTGGGTCGAGGATGCCAAGCAGGAGACTACCCGAGAGCGCCGCATTCGGCGAACCCAGGAGGAGCTGGAGGAAGGCCAGCGCCGGCCCTGCTGCTGGCCGGGGTGCAAGCACCGCGACCGCACCGGCAGGTAGCGGCCCGGTCGCAGAGGCAAAGCGGCGCAGCGTGGCCTGCGTTCCGCGCGTTGGAGCCAGCAGCGGGCGGTGGGCAAGAGGACCGACGCAGGGGCAAAGGAGGACGGAGCGGCTAGGCCTTCGTCGCGCGCTCTCGTAAGCTGTGCTGCCGTGCTGCCGAACCGATCGATCCCGAGTGCGACCACGATCCCGGTACTCATTTATGCCGATGTGCGCGCCGCGGTGAGTTGGCTGAGCGAGGCTTTCGGCTTCGTCGAGCGCCTCCAGATCGGCGACGATCATCGGTCGCAGATGAATGTTGGGGAAGGCGGCGCGGTGATCATTGGCGACGTCCGCTTCGACCGCGTGCCGCCCCGTCCAGGCGAAGTCACACACTCGGTGCTCGTACGCGTGGAGGACGCGACGGCGCACTGCGAGCACGCGCGAGCCCACGGAGCGAAGATCCTCGAGGAGCCCACCGACCACATGTACGGCGAGCGTCAGTACAACGCCGAGGATCCCTGGGGCCATCAGTGGACCTTCTCGCAAACGCTCGCGGATATCGACCCTCGGGACTGGGGCGGGATTCTCCGCGAATGACTCGCCGATCAGCACGGGCTGCCGCACGTCCCAATGCGAGTCTGCTCGCCCTCGCAACCCTCATGAGCGGGGTGCTGGCGGGCTGTGGGGGAGGCTCGCACAGCCCGAGCGCTAGTGACCGGAGCGCCGATGGTGATGGCTGCTTCTGCGGCCGACTCAGAGCCTGCGCAGAGCCGGCACCAAAGCCAGATGGCATCCATCAACGGCCTATGACGACGCTAGCTCGGTTCGGCTAGCAGCGCGCCGATTGGCGGGACGGGAGCGCGCGCGATTGACGTAGGCGCGAACCCGTTCGGGCTCGTGGGTGAGTTCGGCGCGATGGGTGATACCGGCGACGCCTGCGCAGATCACATCGGCGACGCCGAAGGCCCCAAGGAGCCAGTCGCGATCGGCGAGCGCCGTGTCGAGTACAGCTGCAGCGGCCTGGTAGCGCTCCGATGGCTCGGTCTGGTCGGTCTCCTCGCGCCTCGCCCGCATCCATCGAAATATGGGTGGCTCGAGCTCGGTCATCGCGAAAAAGGACCACTGATATACGAGGCCGCGGTCCGGCGATCCGACGGGCGGGATCAGGCCGGCCTCGGGATGCAGGTCGGCCAGTTGGATGCAGATCGCCGCCGACTCAAACAACCGGCGTCCATCGTCGAACTCGACCACAGGGACGCGGCCGAGCGGGTGGCGGCTGATGTGTTCAGCGGTCTTACGATCCTCACGCGTCATGACAGTCAGCTCGTAGGGCGCGCCGATCTCCTCGAGCATCCACAGCACACGGGTGGAGCGGCTGCCGGGTACGTGATACAGGCGCATCATCAGGCGGCCGCCAAGGCGAGGTCGGCGACGATCAGTCCCATGACATCCTGGCGCGGCATGCAGTGATTGTTGCATCGTGGGACTGGTGGCGGCGAGTACGGCGTGCAGGCCGCCGATGCAGTGGCTTCATTGCCAGACGCCCCTCATACGAGCGCTTTGCGCTGGATGCGAACGTGTCGGACGGCGTCCACGTGGCTCCTGCTCCGGACCAGCCCCGAAGGCTCGAGCATGGATGCCAATCCCCGGTCTCGATGGCAGGGTCGCAGGCGGGCGGCGGTGCCGAACCGGGCACCGGCAGCGCCTCCGCGAGCCTCGTCAATCAGAGTGACTGCCACGCCACCGCGACCGTCGAGTCCTCGACGGGGCACCGGGACTTCCTGATCGTCTTGATCGGCGCGCTCATCGGCGTGGGCATCCACATGCTCTTTCAATCGATGGTCGACCCGGACGAGACCCCGCCCACAAGGTCGCGGCCGGCTCGCTGAGGTCGCCGACGGCCTAGGTGTAGGTACCGAGAAGGTGATGCGCTCGTTGAGGCGAGCGATCGGGGGCTTGTGGCTGAGGGCTGAGTGTTTTCGGTGATGGTTTTAGTGGAAGAGCCATCCGTCAAGGGCTGCGGTGCGCTCGCGGCTGTCGCGGTGGAGCGCACCGTAGGCCCAGCCGCCGAGCGTGGTGTGAATAAAGCGTTTGTCCTAAGAGACCAGGCGCGCAGAGATGCCAGACACTCAAACAGCCTGAGATCAAGTTCTAGAGGCCATAATTGCTCGCTCATGCAACCCTGTGCCGATGCTCACCCTCGACCGGCAGATCAAGCGCTTTGCCGTGCGAACCCGGTCTCGCCGTTGAGCGCGGGCGAGTTCACGCCGACGATGCAGGTCAGGCGGCTGGTCGTCTACGAGCGCTACCCCACACTGTTCGGCGGGCGCGATGGATGAGGGGGCCCGGCCGGACACGGCAGAGGTCCGGCTTAGTGACGGCTCGGCCGTGCTGGTGCGCCCGGTCGACCCCGATGACAAGGAGCGCATCCGGTCCGGGTTCGACCGCCTAGGACCGGAGTCGCGCTACCGGCGCTTCCTCTCACCGATGCCCGAACTGGGCGATTCCATGCTGCGCTACCTCACCGAGGTGGACCACCATGACCACGAGGCGCTGATCGCGCTCGATCCCGATTCGGGGCACGGGGTGGGCATCGCTCGGTTCGTCCGCACGCGGCCGGGCGTCGCCGAAGTGGCGGTCACCGTCGCGGACGACTGGCAGGGCCGCCGGCTTGGCACCATACTGCTCGAGCTGCTTGCCGCCCGCGCGCGCGCTGAGGCCGTCTCGCGGTTCAGCGCGCTCGTGCTGTCGACGAACGCCGACATGATCGACCTGATGCGGCGCCTGGGGTCGATGCAGGTGGTCGGTCGGGACGGAGGGTCGGTCGAGCTCGAGGTCGAGCTGCCTCCGACGGGCCTTCACGCTGGTCTCAGGGAGTTGCTCCACGAGGCCGCGGACGCGCACTCGCCGGTGGAGCCCGCGCTGACGCTGGCAGCAGACGGCGCTCGCCGGCGACGGGCTCCCCCATCTCCGGCTGCCTGATCTTCTTTGGCCTCGCGATGCTCGACTTCCAGTGGCCGCGGAGCCACGAAGGACATCACAACCGCATCGCTGCTCGCCGGGTCTTCCTCGGCATCCTCAACGTCTTGCTGCTTCGGGCATCACGACGGCTCGCCGCCGGATCTCCGAAGGCGAGCGCCGGACATCCGCGCGGAAGGTGGGACACCCGGATGCATCGACGAGATCCGAACGCGTAGGGCGGCCGGCCTGATCCTGAAGCGCAATGGCGGATCGAGGGTAATCGGCTCCCCATCGAGCCCGGCAGCGACGGGTTCACCGACGGTCAGGTTGAGTGCCGGCGCGGCCCATGCCCGGCCGGGACCGTGCCTGGGATCGGGGGATGCATCAAGGACGACTATCCCCAGCCGACCGCTGTCCAGCACGGGGCGCGTTCCCGGCACCAGTGGAGGATCCAGCGCATACGGGTTGTTGGACACCAAGAGGACCGCGGGGTTCAGATGGTCGTGGCCGAGATCGTCGACGACGCGCATTGTCGGCGGCGGCGGAGCGCTCGGGCCGAGCACCCCCTCGGCTGTCTGCAACAGCGTGCGCAACTTCGCATCCCGATAGCCCGTGCGCTGGACGGCCGCACCGTAGATCCCGATCGAGGTGTTGTTGAGGAACAGGCGACCGGTCGCTTCCCCGAGATCGACGAAGCGCTCGAGTGCATTCGTGAAGGCGTCGAGCGCTCCGACCAGGTCATGGAGCGCCACGCCCAGGTCACGAGCGAAGTGGTTGCGCGTGCCCGCGGGAACGCACACGAACGGGAGCCCGTGAGCAGACGCGGCCGCCGCCACCACGCCCAGCGACCCATCGCCGCCCGCCATCCCGAGCGCGTCGGCGCCGCCCGCCACCGCTTCCCGGACCAGGGCTTGGAGGTCCTGACCAGGTGCCAGGACCACCGGCTCAACCCCTCGTGCGCGGGCAAGGTCGGCGAGCCCGGCACGTGCAGCCTTACCTCCGCCGGATGCCGGATTGATGAACAGCACCGGCTGCCTGGTCCCCTCAACGGGCACCCAGCCGGGAGGCGACGAGCGCGGCATCGGCATGCTCACGGCGGTAACCGGGAGCCGGGGCAGCCGATCCGTGTTTCGGCCGCCCTTCTCATCCCTTCGATGTGTGAAATCGGCTTACCTTTGGTCTGGGTGGGGTGCCGCTCGGGACTCGAGTTCGGTCACGGGCGGCACCCAAACTGCTTAGGCGGCGGAGCGCTCGTCGGCTTCCATTCTTGCCAGCTCGGCGTCGAGCACCGAGTACTCTGCCTCCTCGATCGCGGCGTACGCGAATTCAACCGCGAACACGGCGTCTGCAGCCTTCCGTTCGGCGCGGTGCTCGGCGTGCTCCATGCCATGCTCGGCTCGTTTGGCATCGATGCCTTCCCGCATGTTCTCCATGTGCTCGTTCCACGTCCGCTGCAAGTCGTGCCACCAGACGGAGAGCTTGTTCTTGTTCGTCTCCGCCGACTCGCGCAGCTTCTCAGCCTGGGCCTGAGCGGACGCCCGCGCGGCCGCGACGTCCGCATCAAGGTCAGCCTTGGACTTCTCCCGCGCGGCTGCCGCATGCTCCTCGGCCTCCTTGGCGCGAGCGGCGAGCTCGGTCAGATTGCCCGATAGAGCCGTTAACTGGTCGGATAGAGCCATGTCGGCCTCCCTTGAGGAATGCTGTCTAGGGGTCTGAGAGCCAACATTGACGCGCGGCCGCCCGCTCCGGCATCCGTACTTGGCCGAACTCGTGCCGGCTGCCGAACGCCTAGCCGAGTGGCACATGGCCTTCAGGCACCGATCGGCGTGGAGCTAGCGGTTTGGATGTGCGCGCTCGTGTGGTCGAGCTCTCGTGCAGCGATTCACACCGCCCAACGTGCGTCTTGCTCGCGGTCGCCAAGTGCGCTGAGCAGATCGGCGGCTGTGGAGCGGATCTGCCCAACGATCGCCGATACCGACAGGCTCCCGTTCTCTTGGAGAGCTGTGGCGGCCGCTGCGACGGCGACGAGCAGTGGTTGTCGGGAATCGGCGTCTTGGGTGTCACCGGTTAACTCGGCTCCCAGGCCTTCCGCTGCGCTTGCAATCTGCCGTAGCGCGACCACGATGCTTGCCGGCACGGTGTCGCCGAGCTCGATGCTGCGAATGACGGCTCGCGCGAGCACGCGCAGATTGCGCACGGCGAGGTCCATGTAGGCGGCCGCTCGCGCCTGGGCCTCGATCTCGCGTTGCATGCGGCGCACGGTCGGGCTGTCAGCATCGTCTCTCGGGCGACGGCCACCTCGCCCTGCCAGTCGGCCGAAGCGGCGTCGATTGCGCGTGCCCGGTCCAGAGCTCGGCGGGCGCGGCGAGCGTCGCGATCGTCCAGGGCGCGGGCCAGGTCAAGGAGCGTTTCCTTGAACTCGTCGAGCACGGGAGCCGCCGTCGCACTCAGCGCTCGGCGGGGATCGGCTGGCACCAGGGATGAGACCGCGAGAGCGACCAAGCCTCCGATCAGGACCTCGAGGAAACGCTGGCCGGCCAAGCCGCTGCCCGGCGGCTGGACGGTCACGACGATCATCGCCGACAGGCCCGCCTGCAGTACGAACACACGACCGGCGTCGAGCAGCACCGCAACGGACATTACGGCGAGCGTGATCAGGGCGAGCTGCCACCACCCGGTGCCGGTGGCCCCGGCGGCCAGGTCGGCCACAGCGATCCCGAGTGCGACCCCGAGGATCAGCTCGAGTGTGCGACGCGCACGCTGTCCGTATCCGCTGGCAAGACAGACGATCGCGGCAAACGGTGCGAACAGAGGCGAGCGGTTGGGGAAGGCCAAGCTCGCGAGCTCTCATGAGACGGATGCGGCGATCGCCGCCTGAAGGATCAGACGCATCTGCGACCGCAGTCTTGTGAGCCTGCGGTCGAGCTCGAGCGAGGCCCTGCGGCGCGGGTCAGCCATCGTCGAGGGGATTGCCGGCGAGCAGCCGTCTGCGAAGGCCCCGGCGTGGGTCGGCCTCGCGCTCTGCGAGCAGGAATGCGATCCCTTCCTGGACGGCGCGCTGGACCTCGTCGCGGGTGGTGCGCGCTGCCCGGTCGTCGGCGCGGCGCCCCTTTGAGCGTCCCGTGTCGATCGGCTCGCCGAACCAGAAGTACAGGCGCCCCGGATGGGGCAGCAGCGTAGGGCCGATGCCGTGTACCAAGGGCTGCATCGGCCAGCCGGTGAGCTTCTCCACGAGCGCGGTGAAGTGCGCGTAGGCGGGGTTGTTCTCGTCGATCACGATGTCCAGCATCTCCTCCGCGCCGACGGCGGCGAAGGGGACGATCGGGTAGCCGTGCTCGATCGCCAGGCGAGCGAAGCCAATGCGCTCTTTCCACATCAGCTGGTACTTCTCGCCGCGTCGCTTGTTGACCTCACGCGCGCCGCCGGGGAACACGAGCACCGTCGCCCGTTCATCCATGAGCGCCCGGACATTCTCACGGGTCCCGCGCACCATGCCGCAGGCCGTGAGCAGCTCCCGCCAGATCGGTATCGCGTAATGGGCGTTATCTCCGAGCGAGCGCACGGCGAGCTCGCGGCGCCGCCATATCTCGGTGAGCATGAAGGGAAGGTCGAGAAACGCGTAGAGGGTGTGGTTTCCCGCCAGCAGCGACCCGTCGGCCGGGATGTTCTGCATGCCGTAGAACCTCGGCTGCGCGATCCGCTTCAGCGGAGCCAAGATCGCTGCCAGGTGATCGAGCTGGCCTCCGCCGCGCAGGGCAGGTATCTCGGCGGGGCCGCTTGACTGCCTGGCCATCGTCTCAGTGCCGCGGGAGTCCGTGTCCGCGGCCGAGATGCCCGAATTGTGCCAGAGCACCCGCGCGCTCGACTGCCTCGAGCTCCTCGTGCCCGAGGATTTCGCGGAGCGCGGGCTGGGGGTCGCCATCAGGCGCATACATGCGCGCGGCGAACGGCCAGTCGCTGCCGAACAGGAGATGTCCCGCGTCGGCTACCCCGGCGACCGCCTGCAGGGCGGGCGGGTCCGCGATCAGCGCCGTGTCGTAGAAGGATCCTGCGAGCGCCCTGTGGGCGCTGTCCGCCGTGAGCAGAGCGCAGCCGGCAGGCAGGCCCAGGAATGGGCCGAGCTCTTTGGCGGCGGCCGAGGCGGCGGCAAGGCGCGCGCGTAGCATCGGGAGGGTGCCGCCGCCGTGCGCGAACTGCCAGCGGATGTGCGGGTGGGTCTCGAAGGCTCCGTTGACCAGGAGAGAGATGAACGCGCGGGTCGTGTCGAAGGGGTACTCGGCGATGAAGCCGGGCACCGACAGGTCGGGCTTCAGCTCCGCGGCTATGGAGGCCGGGTGGACCATCACCCAGGCGCCGCGCTGGTTGAGCTCTGAGAGGAGCGGCTCGAAGGCCGGGTCGCCGGGGTAGCGGCCGGCGTAGCTCGATAGCAGCCCGACACCGTCCAGCTGCAGGTTATCCAGAGCCCTGACGGACTCGGCGCGCGCCTGCTCCACGTCGCTCAGCGATAGGACCGCGAACGCCCCGAACCGGCCGGGGTGTTGGTGCACGACCCCTGCTGCGTAGTCGTTGCACTCGCGCGCGAGCGTCGGCGCCCGCTCATCGTCCACGAACTCGACGCCGGGATCGGAGACGGAGAGCATCTGCACTGCGATGCCGTGGGAGTCCATGAACTCCAGTGCGAGCTCCGGTGTCCACTCCGGAACCGGGATGCCGCCGATGAGCCACATCTCGGCCTCCTGCAGCGCCTCTTTGTACGCGGGCGCCAGGTAGTGGGCGTGCACGTCGATCCGGTGCCGGCCGGCCCGGCGGTCTGTCATGGCGCGTACCCCTGCGGGCCGATTGCGTCGGGCATCGGTCTGCGTGCGATCTCCGCGGCGTCGGCGGGAGCGAGCCCGAAGCTGCGCAGCACGCCTTCGGCGTGCCCGCAATCGGCGCGCTTACCCAGTTCGCCGAGCAGGACGGCGTGCATCACCGCGATCAGGGCGCCCCCGCTCGCGCGCAGCGCGAGCCTGGGATCGACGACCTGGAAGCGGCCTGCGGCGATGCCAGCCCGCAGATCACGCATCGCCGGCCTGCCGAGGACATCGTCGGTCACGCGGTAGGGGACGTCCAGGCGCACGAGCAGCCGCGCCCACTCGGGCTCCTCCCACGCCAGGCGCACGAAGTGACGGTGCGCGACGCTGATCGCCTCGGCGGGATCGTCGATGCCGGCGCGACGTGCCTGCATGCGGCGCAGATGCTCGGCGAGCGTCTCATGAAGCAGGGCCGCCAGGAGCTCATCCTTGGTGTCGAAGTAGTTGTAGAAGGATCCGATCGCGACGTCTGCCGCCTCGGCGATCTCGGCGACTGTCGTCGCGTCGAATCCCTGCTCTCCGAAGAGGCGCTGCCCCGCGGCGAGCAGCGCGCTGCGCGTGCGCGCCTTTCGCCGCTCGTTGCGTCCCGGCGCGACCTTGCTCTCTGGCTTCTCGCCGGGCATTGCGGCAGTATGCACCTGAGTCATAAAGTGAGTATACACTCAGTCTTGACTTTTTGTTCAGTTCTGGGTATTGTTCGCTGCCATGACCACTTCGAGCTCCATCTCAAACCAGCAGGGCGCCTTCGATGAGGAGGTGCCAGTTCTGATCATCGGCGGCGGGGGCGCAGGCCTCACGGCGTCGATGCTGCTGTCAGGCCTGGGGGTCGATCACCTGCTCGTGAGCGCCCTGCCAGAGACCTCGATCCTTCCGAAGGCGCACGTTCTGAACATGCGCACGATGGAGATCCTCGAGGACGCGGGCGTGGCCGGCGCGATCGAGGAGCGCAGCACGCCGCCGCAGCAGATGGCGGCGACCGCGTTCTACGCGGGCTTCGCCGGGGGCGAGAGCTACGGGCGCACCCTCGCAAAGCTCGAGTGCTGGGGAGCGGGCGGCGCAGATGAGAACTGGCTCGCAGCCAGCCCCTGCCACCAGCTGAACCTCCCGCAGATCCGCCTCGAGCCGGTGATGAAGGCGCACGCCGAGCGGCTCGCACCCGGTCGCATCCGCTTCAACCACGAGCTCGTCGAGCTCGACCGGGATGCGGACGGCGTGACCGCGCTCGTGCGCGACCGGGCCAGCGGCGAGAGCTACCGGGTGCGCTGCGCGTATTTGATGGGCGCGGACGGGGGCCGCACCGTCCCGGAACTGCTCGGCATCGGCTACGAGGGTCTCGGCGTGGTCAGCCAGACCGCGACGATCCACGCCACGGCCGACCTCAGCCGCTGGGCGGGGGACGAGGACGTGCTCCTGCGCTGGGTCATCTCGCCCCAGTACGGGGCTGGCGTGGTGCTCGTGCCGATGGGCCCCGACCGCTGGGGGCCGGACTCCGAAGAGTGGGTGATCCATGTGTTCTACCCCGTGGACGCGGACCCGCAGGAGCTCTCCGACGAGCGTGTAATGGCCGACGTCCGCACCGCGATGGGCGTGCCGGACCTCGAGCTGGACGTGCACAACGTCCGGCGCTGGAAAGTCGAGGCCGTGATGGCAGAGTCGTTCCGCTCGGGCCGGGCCTTCCTGGTGGGAGATGCCGCACACCGGCACCCGCCCACCGGCGGCCTCGGCCTCACGAGCGGAATCCAGGACGTGCACAACCTCTGCTGGAAGCTCGCCGCGGTCCTCGGCGGCCAGGCGGCGCCGCCGCTGCTCGACAGCTACGAGCCCGAGCGCCGCAGCTCCGTCGCACGCAACGCCCAGCGAAGCCTCGAGAACGCCGTCAACCACCTGATGATCGCCCAGACCCTCGAGGTGTCGCCGGCAAACAGCGAGGAGCAGAACTGGGCCAACATCTCACGAGTCTGGAGCGATGACCCCGAGCACGCTGACGTGCGCGCCGCCGTGCGCCGGCTGATGCGCTCGAGCTCGATGGAGTTCAACGAGCTGAACGTCGAGTACGGGTACACCTACGAGTCCGCGGCGATCGTCCCCGACGGCACCCCCCAGCCTCAGAGCGCTGACGAGGTCCGCGTCTATGAGCCCTCTACCCGCCCGGGGTCGCCGCTCCCGCACGCCTGGCTCGACGACGATGATGGCAACCGCGTGCCGATCAAGGAGCTCGTGCGGCCGGGACGGTTCCTGCTGATCGCCGGCGAGGAGGGCGACGCGTGGTGCGAGGCCGCACGCTCGCTCGCCGAGGCGCACTCCCTGCCCCTGGACGCGGTGCGGATCGGCCACCTCGACGGCGACTGGTACGACCCCCGCTGCACATGGCTGCGCCACCGGGGGATCGGTCCGGAGGGCGTGCTGCTCGTACGACCCGACCGGTTCGTGGCCTGGCGCAAGCTGGGACCCTCGCAGGACTCCGCGGGCGAGCTCGCCAGCGCCCTCGAGCAGATCCTCGCGCGGACGATCGAGATTCCACAGCCGTCCGCAGTGAACTGAGCCAACAAACGATCGGAGACAGGCAGATGACCGACACGGCAGTGATCCAACCCAAGTTCCATCACGTCAACCTGAAGACGACGCGGCTGCAGGAGATGATCGACTGGTACACGACGCTGCTCGGCGTCAGCGTCCAGTTCCAGGCGCCCGACGGCGCCTGGCTGACCAACGACGAGGCAAACCACCGTGTCGCTCTGCTCGCGTTCGACGGCTTCAAGGACGACCTCGAGAAGGACACCCACACCGGCATGCACCACAGCGCCTTCGAGTACGACAGCTTCGAGGAACTCAACGCAAGCTACCTGCGGTTGCGCGAGGCCGAGATCACACCCGACATCTGCCTCGACCACGGCATGACGTTCTCCTACTACTACAAGGACCCCGACGGCAACTACGTCGAGCTGCAATGCGACGTCTTCGGCGACTGGGCCACGTCGAGTAAGTGGATGCGCGACAGCGAGGAGTTCCACTCAAACCCGATGGGCACCTTCGTCGACCCGGCACTCGTCGCAGCGGCCGCGGCCGAAGGGGCGACGTTCCCCGAGATCCACGAGCGCGCGAAGGCGAAAGAGTTCTCCCCCGGCGAGGCCCCCGTCGAGATCCCCTACGCGGAGTAGCCGATGCGCCTGATCACATTCGACGACGGTAGTGGGCCGAAGGCCGGGATCCTGTTCGGAGAGGACGTCGTACCGGCCTCGGCCCTCGACGCACCCGCGAGCTCCGTGAAGGGGCTGCTCGAGGCCCTGGATGCGAAGGGGCTCGCCGAGCTCGGCGACCGTGCGACGAGCGCCCGCCAGCGCATCGCCCTGTCGGATCTGCGGCTTCTCGCACCTGTGCCGGACCCCCAGAAGATCATCTGCCTGGGCCTGAACTACCGCGACCACGCAGAAGAGTCCGGACAGGAGATCCCTGCAGCCCCGCTGTGGTTCGGCAAGTTCGCGAACTCCCTGATCGGCAGCGGCCAGGACATCGTCCTGCCGGAAGCCCACCCGGACTACGTGGACTACGAGGCCGAGCTCGCCGTCGTCATTGGTCGCACGGCAAGCAGGGTGGAGGAGGCGGACGCGCTGTCCTACGTCGCCGGGGCGATGCCGTTCAACGACGTCAGCGCCCGCGACCTGCAGCTTCAGAACCCGCTATGGACCAGCGGCAAGGCGATCGACACGTTCGCGCCGTGTGGCCCCGCGCTCGTGACGCTCGACGAGGGCGGTGATCTGGGCTCGCTGGGCCTGCGCACGAGGATCAACGGCAAGGTCGTGCAAGAGGGCGACACGTCGAACCTCATCTTCTCCGTCGCCAGCGCGGTCGCATGGCTGTCGCGGACGATCACGCTGGCGCCGGGCGACATCATCGCCACCGGCACCCCTGCCGGTGTGGGTGGTCCGCAGGGGATCTTCCTGCGCGACGGCGACACGGTCGAAGTCGAAATCGACAGGCTCGGCGTCCTCTCCAACCCGGTGCGCGCGCAGTAGGCACGCTCCCGGGACCTCTCATCAGACCCTCGTCAACGCCACGCCGGGAGCAAGCCACGTGAACACAGCCATCTGGATCGCGCAGGGCATCCTCGCGGCCGTCTTCCTCGCCGCCGGGCTCCTGAAGCTCACCCAGCCGCGCGAGGTCCTGCAGGAGAAAACACCGTACGTCGAAGACTTCACCGACAGGCAGATCAAGACGATCGGCACACTCGAGGTACTCGGCGCAATCGCCGTCGTGCTGCCCGCTGCGATCGGCGTCGCCCCGATCCTCACTCCGATCGCCGCCTGCGGCCTCGCGCTCACGATGGTCGCCGCCGCGGCCACGCTCATCCGCCGCGGCGAACCCTCGCATGTCGCGCTGAACGTCGTCATGTTCGCCCTGGCGGTATTTGTCGCGATCGAGCGCTTCGGCCCGCACTCGCTCTAGTCTCGATTCTTCCGCGCGAGCCGTGACGATCGCGACACGCCCGCCGCGGGCCAGCGGACCGACGCGTCGCGCACGCGAAGAAGGCGACGATCACGGCGCTGTCCAAGGCGTAGCGGCTCGGCAACCGGAGGCCCAGCCGGCAAGGTGCTCTGTGCCAGGACAGCACTGATAGGATCGTCATATATGAGCGGCGACGCGGCAAGCGGGGAGGCGCCCCCTTCTGTCGAGATGCGCACCGCGCCGCATCCCGATCGCCACACGCGCCGCCGCGAGCAAACGCGCAGGCAGCTGCTCGACGCCGCGCGCGCGCTGTTTGCCCGCCAGGGTGTCGAGAACACCCGGATCAACGAGATCACCGAGGCGGCGGATGTCGGTTTTGGCTCGTTCTACAACCACTTCGACTCCAAGGAGGCGATCGTCGAGGCAGTCGTAGGTGAGGCGGTAACCGCCCAGGGTGACGCGGTCGCCTCCGTCACGGCCGATCTCGATGATCCGGCAGAGGTGGTCGCCGCGGCGCACCGCTACTTCGTCAACCTCGCCCGCAACGATCCTGAGTGGGGATGGCTGTTGATCCGCCTCGATGCGTCGCAGAAGATCGGCCTGAGGGCACTCGGCCCGTTCGCCCGCCGGGACCTCGAGCGCGGCATCAGAGCAGGTCGCTTCCGCGTTCCCAACAAGCGCGTCGCGCTGCTCGCTGCCGGCGGTGCGCTTCTCGGCGTGATGGGCGACGTTCTGGATGGACGTGCGCCGAAGGATGCCGACCGCCACCATGCCGAGGGCGTGCTGCGCATGTTCGGCCTGTCGGCCGCGGAAGCAGCCGAGGTGGCGCGGCGGTCGATGCCGCAGGTCCCATCCCCGGTCTCCTAAGCCAGTCGGTTGCTAATCGAAGCGGGCGGTGAGCCCGCTGAAGCCCTGGAGCGTGTTGTTGCGCAGCCGAATGGGGTTGCTCGTGGCGATGCGGCGAACGCGGGAGACCATCTCGCGCAGCAGGGCCTGCATCTCGAGCTTCGCGAGGTTGGCGCCGGCGCATGCGTGCGGCCCGTTTCCCCAACCGACATGCGCGCCGTTGGGCCGGTGGAGGTCGTAGCTCTCGGGGTTTGGAAAGCGCGTCTCGTCGAGATTTGCCGCGCCGAACAGCAGCACCACTCGCGAGCCCCGGGGTAGCGGGATGCCGTCGATCTCGTGGTCGCGCGAGAGACGCCGCGTGAACCCTCGGATCGGCGAGGCGATGCGGACGTTCTCCAGTACTGCTGCGGGTATAAACGAGGGCTCAGCGACGATCTCATCCCACACGTCGGGATGGCGGCTGAGCACCCACAACTGGTGGGTCGAGGCGAGGATCGTGGTGTCAAGCGACGGCGCAACGAAGTCGATCACGAGCCCCCGGGCTTGTCGCGTGCTGATCTGCCCCCGGTCGCGGGCCTCGAACACCGCTGCGGCCCAGCTCCGCGGCGAGACGCCGGCGGCGCTGAGGCGCAGCGTGTACAGGAGCAAACCGAGCGAGGTTGGCATCGCCGCGGCGGCACGTCGGTTGAGTGGGCCCAGGAGGTCGAACGTCGCGGCCGCCCAGCGCAGCATCCGCTCGGTCCCGCTCCGCACGCCCACCAGCTCGGCGACGACGCCGATCGGGAGCCGGCTCGAGAAGTCCCGGACGACGTCGAACGAGTCGCCGCTGCAAAGCCCGGCGATGATCCGCTGAGCGTGCGCCTCGACGCTGTCTCGGATCTCCTCGAGTGCCGTCGGGCCGAGCTGTTCACGCAAGATCCTGCGCTGGCTGTCGTGCAACGATCCGTCGGTGAACAGGGTGGTGCCGCGGCCCAAGCGGTTTGAGAGGGGGTTGGCAGCCACGCCGTGGCCGCTGATGAACATCTCGGGATCGCGCAGCGCGGCTCGCACGCCGTCGAATCGGCCGATTGCGTACATGCGGTGGCGGGGGAGCCATACGACGGGGCCGGCATTCCGGATCCGGGCGAACGCGTCACGGGAGTCGGCGAGGACATCATCTGCGTAGAGGTCGATCTCGAGGCGGGGAGCGGACCGAGCCCTGACCGATTCGGTAGTCATACTTGACAATCCTATCAGTATGAGGCTAAGCTGGTTGCCGATGGCGGACCCGGAGCGCAATCTCGACTTCGACGTGGCGATCGTCGGTTACGGGCCAGTGGGCCAGGCGCTGGCCGCGCTGCTGGGGCGAGCCGGTCATCGGGTGGCGGCCTTCGAGCGCTTCCAGGAGATCTACCGCCTCCCTCGCGCCGTCCATCTCGACCACGAGATCATGCGTTTGCTGCAGAAGCTCGGACTGGCCGAGGTGCTCGCGGACGAGATGATCCCGGTTCACGACTACCAGTGGTTCGGGGCCGACCGCGAGTTGCTCATGCGGTTCGAGACGCACGGACCGGCGCGCTCGGGCTGGGAGACGGACTACATGTTCTTCCAACCGGAGCTGGAGCGAGCGATCGACCGCCACGCGTGCGAACTGCCGAGCGTGACCGTCGAGCGCGGATGGGAAGCCACGGGACTGGTCGACCGCGATGAGTGCATCGAGCTGACGCTCCGGCGGGTTGAGGAGAAGGAGGCCGGCAGGCTTGCGCTTACGGGCGACACGCGGACGGTCAGCGCTCGATGGCTGATCGGTGCCGACGGCGCCAACTCGTTCGTGCGCGAGGCCGCCGGGATCACCCGCCGCGATCTCGGCTTCCAGGAGCGCTGGCTGGTCGTGGACGCCGAGCCCCACGACATGGGGGCACTTGCGCACCTGCCGACCGCGAGCCAGTGGTGCGATCCCGAGCGCCCGACGACGATCGTGCAGAGCGGTCCCCGGCACAGGCGATGGGAGTTCATGCTGCTTCCCGACGAGCAGCCCTCAGACTTCGAGGATCCCGAGCGGGTGTGGTCGCTGCTCGAGCCGTGGTATGGGCCCCAAGACGGCCCCCTGACCCGCAGCGCGGTGTACGAGTTCCGCTCCATGCTGGCCAACCAGATGCGCAGAGGGCACGTGCTACTGGTCGGTGACGCCGCCCACCTGACCCCGCCGTTCCTGGGCCAGGGGCTGTGCTCGGGCCTGCGCGACGCCGCGAACCTCGCGTGGAAGCTCGACCTCGTGCTGCGTGGCCTCGCGGGCGAACCGCTCCTCGACAGCATCGATCCCGAGCGCCAGCCCCAGAACGAGGCGGTGATCGGCCTGGCCGTCGAGCTGGGGAAGGTCCTCTGCCAGCTCGACCCACAGGCGGCGGCCGAGCGCGACGCCGTGCTGCGCAAGGCCGAGCCACCCCCGCCCCCCGAGCTCGCGCCGCTCACCGGCGGCGCGATCCACCGACCGGCCGGAGAGGCAGATCCGCTCGCCGGCCAGCTCAGCGTCCAGGGCGTGGTGTTCCGTGCCGGGCGCGAGGGGCGCTTCGACGACGTCGTCGGCTCGGGCTTGCAGCTGATCGTCGCCCACGGCGATCCGCTGGAGCTGCTCTCGCGTGAGCACCGCACACTCATCGACACGCTCGACATGACGGTTGCCTCGCTTGACGCTGACCTACCCCATGGTGTGCGTGACGTGGACGGGCGCCTGACCGCTTGGCTGTTGGAGCACGGCACCTACGCGGTGCTGGTGCGCCCTGACTACTACGTGTTTGGCAGCGCCTGCTCCCCGGAGCAGCTGCCGGCGCTGCTCGACGACCTTCGCACGCGACTGCACATCACTCCGACACCCGCTATCACAGGAGCGATCCCATGACCGACGCCGCTGTCACGCACCCCACGTTTCATCATGTGAATCTGAAGACGACGCGCTTGCAGGAGATGATCGACTGGTATGCGGAGGTGGTCGGCACGGAGGTCGTCTTCCAGGACGCTACCGGCGCGTGGCTGAGCAACGATGGCGCCAACCACAGGGTCGCGCTGCTCGCCTTCCCGGGGTTCGCGGATGACCCGGAGAAGGACACGCGCACCGGGATGCACCACAGCGCGTTTGAGTTCGCCAACTTCGAGGAGCTCAACCGCAACTACCTGCGGCTGCGCGAGCGGGGGATCACCCCGGAGATCTGCCTGGACCACGGGATGACGTTCTCCTACTACTACCGGGACCCGGACGGCAACCACGTCGAGCTCCAGTGCGACAACTTCGGCGACTGGGCGGCCTCGAAGGAGTGGATGCACACCTCCGAGGAGTTCCACGCCAACCCGATCGGCCACTTCGTCGATGCGGAGAAGGTTGCCCAGGCCGCCGCGGGCGGCGAGTCGTTCGCCGAGATCCACCGCAGGGCGATGGCCGATGAGCTCGCCCCCGCACAACCCCCGGTCGAGATCCCGCAGGCCTCCCAATGAGGCTCTGCCGCTTCGACGCCGGCGACGGCGCGCGCCACGGGATCGTCCAGGACGAATGTGTCCTTGACTGCGACGAACCGGCCGTGCGCCACTCGCTCGAGGAGGTTCGGTTGCTGGCTCCGGTGCAGCCGCGCAAGTTCCTCGCGATCGGGCTCAACTACGCCGACCACGTCGCCGAGGGCGGCATGGAGGCGCCGCCGTACCCGGTGTTCTTCAACAAGCAGGTCACCTGCGTCGTCGGCCCCGACGACGACGTGCACATGCCGAGGGTCTCCACGCTGCTCGACTACGAGGGCGAGCTGGCGCTCGTGATCGGCACCCGCTGCCGGCACGTGCCGGTCGAGTCCGCGCACGAGGTCATCGCCGGCTACACGATCGCCAACGACGTCACGGTGCGAGACTGGCAGCTGCGCACGCCGACGATGACACTCGGCAAGTCCTTCGACACGCACGGGCCGCTCGGCCCCTGGCTGGTCACGCCCGATGAGCTCGGCGACCCACACGACCTGACCATCAAGACCTACGTCAACGACGAGCTGCGCCAAGACGGCAACACGCGCGAGATGATCTACGACTGCTACCAGCAGGTCTCGCACCTCTCTGAAGCCTTCACGCTGGAGCCCGGCGACGTGATCGCAACGGGCACGCCGGCGGGAATCGGGGCCGTTCGCCAGCCCTTCCCCGAGGGGCTGCTCAAAGTCGGCGACGTGGTGCGCATCGAGATCGAGGGCGTCGGCGAGCTGCGCAACACCGTCGTGGCGGAGCCCGACGGCTACGTCGCGCCCGCACCGGACGCGGAGACGGCATGGGTCAGCTGAGCGAGCAGCTTCGCGCGCTGCTCGACGCCAACACGGTCGGCGTGCTGGCGACGGTCGCGCCCGACGGGACGCCCCGTCAGTCGCTCGTGTACTTCACGCGCGACGGCGAGCGGCTGCTGATCTCGACCCTCGCGGACAGGCTCAAGGCGCGCGATGCCGGGCGCACGGGTTGGGCGTCCCTGTGCGTGATGGGCCATCAACCGCCGTTCCCGTCCGCCACGTTCTCTGGGTCCGCCGAGATCCTCACCGAGGACATCGGAGCTTCCACCGCGAACATTGCGCAGCGGATCAGCGGCTCAGACGAGCCGCCCGAGCCGATGAGCGACGAGACGCTGGCCGCAGCGGGACGGGTCATCCTCGCCATCGGTATCGATCGCGTGACCGCCGCAAGCCATCTCTCCGCGGTGGCCGACGAGCCGGGGACAGAGGCTTAGCCCCGACCTCACTGCGCGTCCGACCGCGGCCGGGCGGGGGCCGCGTCAGCGCACCCGCGAGGACGGGCCGAGGACCTGGAGCTCGCGCGCCCGCGCGACTGCTTCGGCTCGGCCGTGCGCCCCGAGCTTCGCGTAGATGTGGCGGAGGTGGGTCCTCACCGTGTTGGTCGAGATGAAAAGCTCCGCGGCGATCTCGGGGGCCTTGAGGTTCGTGGGGAGGAAGCGCACGACGCGCAGCTCGGCCTCGCTGAGCTCATCGAGCGGGGGCTCATGATCGCCACGGCGGGCAGGCGAGCCGCCGGCGAGAACGTCCAGGATCTCCGCCAGGAAGGTCGCGTGGGCCGTGCGATGCCCGGGGTGCTCGCGCAGCAGCCCCTCGACGGGGGCGGTCGCGAACGGCAGGATCAAGCCCTCCGGTTCGGCGAGCGCGAGCGCCCGCTCGAGCGCTTCCTCGCGGGCTCGCGCGTCGCCGAGCTGCGCGCGTGCGAGCGCGTCGAACAGCAGGGCGTGGACGACAGCCCATCTGCGGTTCAGCGCCAGCGCCTCCTGCTCGACCACGGGTGCGAGCAGCTCGATCGCCGGCTCGGGCCTCTCTCGCGCGAGCTCCACCGCAGCCACCGCGATGCGGGCTTCGGCTCGCTCCAGCCCGTCACCAAGCATCCCCTGGAGCGTCTCCTCAGCTCCGCACAGGTCGCCCAGCCGCACCTGCGCGAGCACGATGCGCATCCGCAGATCGACGGTGAGCGCGTGCTCCCCGGAGAGGCCCGCCTGCATCTTCTCTGCGCTGCGGAACGCGTCGAGCGCATCGGACAGGCGACCCTGTCCGAACAGCAGCAGTCCGCGTGCGTGATACGCCGCCAGCTCCGTTCCCGGCGAGGCTTTGGGACGCAGGACCCGCTCAGCCCGCGCCAGCCATCGCTCGCCCTCGTCGAAACGACCGAGCCACGCAAGCGAACCCGCCCCGACGGCGAACGCGAGCGCGGTCACGGGATCGGCTTCCAGCCCGTGAAGCTCCGCCACCGCCGCGGCCTGCTCGCTGAAGCGCAGCGCATCGGCTGCGGACAGTTCGCTGAGCGGGGCCGCGATCGCGAGGTCGGCGAGACAGCCGATCTCCAGGTAGGGGCGCTCGCTTCGCCGCGCGAGGACGAGAGCCTCTTCCAGGTGCCGGCGCGCGTCCTGCACCTCGAGCGCCCACAGCTCGGCGATGCCGAGGCCCATCAGCGCGAGCGTGCGGACATCGTGGCTCTGCTCGATCGTGCCCGCCGTCTGCGTGAGCAGCGCGCGCTCCAACGCGCCCATCGCCTTCCGCGTGCCCTCGAGGTCCCCGCGCCGGCTCGCAGCCTCGAGCTCGGCGCTCGCGAGCTGCATCGCGAAGGCGCCCCCGCGCTCCGCCGGCACCGTGGCCGCCAGCGCCTCCGCGGCCGTGATGTAGGTCGCGGCGTCGTCGGCAGCACCGTCGCGCAGGCAGACGTCAGCAAACGCCAGCGCCACCTGGGGGTCGGCCGCGCCGAGACGCGCCGGGAACATCTCCAGCAGCTCACGGACCGTCGCGAGGCGACCGTCGAGGATCAGTCCGACATGGTTCATCGACAGCACGCGCGCCGCGTGCGCCCAGTCGTGCGCCGCCTGGGCATGGCGCACGGCTTCCACGGGATCCCCGTTCTCCTCGTGCCAGCCTGCCGCCTCGCGGTGCAGGAGCGGGACCGTCTCCGGGTCGACGTTGCGAAGCTCGCGCTGCAGCAGGTCGGCGAAGAGGTGGTGGTAGCGAAACCACGACCGCGCCACGTCCAGCGAGCTCACGAAGGCGTTGGCGTCCTCGAGCTCCTGCAGGATGCGCTCGGAGCCCGTCCCGCCGGTGAGGCGGTCGGCCAAGGGGCCGCTCACGCGGGCGAGGATCGACGTGCGCAGGAGAAGCTGGCGGACCTTCGGCGATTGCTGCTCCAGCACCTCCTCCAGCAGGTAGCGGGCGACGGTGCGCTCGCTGCCGGAGAACTCGGTCACGAACCGCTCCGGATCCGGGTGGCGTTCCAGCGAGATCACCGCCAGCCGCAGGCCCGCCGCCCATCCCTCCGTCCGCTCATAGAGTAGCCGCGCGCTCTCGTGTGAGAGGGCGAGGTTCGAATCCCGAAGGAGCGCCTCCGTCTCCTCCGGCGTGAAGCGCAGATCGGCGTCCCTTAGCTCGGTCAGCCCGCCGGCGAGCCGAAGCCGATGAAGGCCCAGCCCTGGATCCTCGCGGCTCAGCAGGAACACCCGCAGCTGCGAAGGGAGCGCCGCGAGAAACTCCTCCAGCCAACGCAGCGCCCCGGTCGAGCGAAGCTCGTGCAGGTCATCGATCACGAGCGCCGCCGGCTCCTCGAGCGAGCGGAGGTCGGCGAGCAGCTTCTCGATGAGCGCCTCCCCGCGGAAGCTCGGGGCCGGATCGACTCGCTGGACGATCCCGCCGGCATCGGCGAGCGCCGCGTTCACGGCCAGCCAGAACCGCTGCGCGTCGTGCTCGTCGCGCTCGACCGAGACCCAGCCGGTGCCGTCCTCCAGCCCGGCGGCCTCGATCCACGAGCGCACGAGCACCGTCTTGCCGCTCCCCGCAGGCGCGCAGACGAGCGTCACTCCGCCGGGTCCGGCCGCGGAGAGGCGATCGAGCAGCATTCCGCGACGTATCACCACGCCTCCCCGCGGTCCCGTGTACGAGTCCCCACCGTTGCAGCTCCCTTGTGAGCCTGGAAGCACGATAACCCACGCGCGGGTCCTCGCCAGCGAGCCTTCGGCCGGGCGTCTGATCCTCGGAGCGGCGCGGATCGCCTCCTCGGGAAGACGCGGATGTCTCGCGCCAGCGCGACCGGCACGCAGTGCTCGAAGGCAGGATGGGAGGAGGGGCGCCGTCCATCGCCCCGTCGGCTCCCAGACGCGCAGCGCGGCTGGAATGGACCGCGGATGTCCGATTGGCGGCGCCTACTCCCACGGGGCCCGGTCGCCCCCGCCGCGGCGATGCGAGCCCGGTGCATCCAGATGCCAATCACGCAGATCGCGTGACGACCGCTCACCAGGCGCAGCGGCACCGTGTGCACTCTCATCAACAAGACGGAAGGAGTGACAGATGTCCACGCACCAAGGTGCACTCGATTCCATTGGCCTCAAGGCCGACCCCAGCTCTCCGCCGCTCGCGCTGGAGGACCCGTTCCGGCGGCTCATCTCCCAGGTGGCGCGATACTGGCGGGTGGAGCTCGCCGGAGGCCTGCTGTGGCTGGTGATCGCCGCGGTAGTCCTGAAGTTCGACCACGCCTCGGTGGTGACCGTCGGCGTCCTCACCGGGCTGATGTTCCTGCTGCTCGCGGCGGAGAACTTCGTGATTGCGACGCTCGACCCCAGCGGCACGCGCTGGCTGTGGGGGCTGTTCGGGGCGCTGATGACCGTAGCCGGAGTCGTCGCGCTTATCGAGCCTGTCGCCACGTTCTACGACTTCGCCGAAATCCTGGGCTTCGTGTTCATGCTGATCGGCGTGATGTGGATGGTGCGCGCGTTCTACGAACGGGTCATCAACGATCTGTGGTGGCTCACCTTGACGAGCGGAATCCTGATGACGGTCATGGCCTTCTGGGTGAGCGGCCAGTTCTTCCTGACACGCGCGTACACGCTGCTCGTGTTCGCAGGCATCTGGGCCCTGATGGCCGGCATCACACACATCGTGCGGGCATTCCAGCTTCGCCGGGTGGCCTCCCATGTCTGACGTCGACAGCGGCTGCGCGCCGCGCATACACCGATGGAGGCCGTCTGCGACGCCCGATGACAAGACGATCGTCACGCGCGTCACCGCGGCCCTCGAACGCGACGCTCGCGTCGAGCATCCCGCGGAGATCGCGGTCTCCTGCCGAGCCGGCTGGGTCGCGCTGCGGGGGACCGTGGCGACTCCGCGCCAGCGCAGCGTCGCCCACGAAATCGCCAAATCGGTGCCCGGAGTACGGGGCGTCGAGGTCGAGCTGCACGTGGACCTGCGCGACCGGTGGGAGGACGGCGAACTTCGTGGCACGGCGCTGCGGGCGCTGATCACCCACGCCGGTGTCCCCGCCGACCGGGTCGACGTCGTCGTCTCCGACGGATGGCTGACGCTCAAGGGCGAGGTCAAACACCAGTCGGCGAGCGACGCGGCATTTGCGGCCGTATCGGAGCTGCCGGGTGTCGGCGGGATCACCAACGAGATCACGGTGGTCACGGCCGGCCTCGACGGCTGATCGCGTCGGCTGCGTTCGCGACGCGGCCCCGGATCACCGGTTGGGAGGGCGATCACGCAGTTTGCGTGACGACAGCTCACCGGGGCCACCGCGATGTTCAGGAGGCAAGCGGATCGAAGCAACCAACCACGAAGAACAGGAAAAGGAAAGGCAGAGACATGACCACGACATTGCTGAACGAGACCAACGTGATCGCCGTGAGCTTTGAGGACAACGACTTGGCCTACGCCGGGCTCGCCAGGCTCAAGCGACTCGACGCAGACCGACAGATCGAGCTACGCGGCGGTGCGGTCGTCGAGCGCGACGCGGACGGCCGTGTGACAACGAAGGATACGGCCGGTAAGGAGGAGTGGGAAGGAACCGCGGCAGGCGGCCTGATCGGACTCCTGGTCGGCATCCTCGGCGGGCCATTCGGCGTGCTGATCGGCGGGGCCACGGGCGTGCTCATCGGCTCGCTGTTCGACCTCGAAGACACCGGGGACACCGAGTCGGTCCTGGCGGCACTCTCACAGGAAATCCGCCCGGGCCACGACACGCTGCTCGTGGAGCTGCGGGAGCCCAGTGACCACCAGGTCGTGGACGGCGTCATGGAGAGCCGGTCGGGGAGCGTGCTCAGGCGGCCCGTGGCGGACGTCGAAGCGGAGATCGCCGCCGCCGAGAAGGCTCAGCACGAGGCGCGCAAGAAGGCGCGCAGGGAGCTGCGCCACGAGCGCGAGGAGGAGCACAAGGAGCACGTCGCGACGAAGGTCGCAGAGCTCAAGTCGAAGCTCCCGGGACGCCGCGAAGAAGTGCCCTCGGGCACCGCCAGCTAGAGCGCACGCCGTTCCCGGCGGCGGCGCGAGCGTCCTCACCGCCCCCGAGCCGGGTGGGTGCCGCGCGTTGTTGGCGCTGGCAACTGTACGGACGCTACATACTGACCGCGACCGGACGCATCCGGCCACAGAAAAGCCCCGCTCAGCGGGGCTTTTCTCATGCACCTAAGTGGACACTACTCAAACTATTCCCCAGCGTTTATGGGGGTTCTCGATGCATTTCCGGCGGGTTTTCCGGATCAGACTGGCCAAGACAGACCTGTGCCTGAGGCTTCTGGGACGCATCGACTGGGCAACGGGGTGGTCCAGAGGGCGGTGATCGAGGTCTTGTCGCGGGCTGATCGCCCGATGGACGTGGGGGAGGTCCACACCACGGTCGAAGGGCTCCTTGGATATCCCGTCTCCCGGGATTCGGTCAATAGCTGCCTTTCGACCGGCGCCCGTGGACCGCGGCCCAACCTCGAGCGGGTCGGGCCGGGTCGCTACCGGCTCAATCGCGCTGCCTGACGAGAGCCCCAGCGCCGGCGTCATCGCTACCGTTCTTCCGCGAAAGCAGGCGTCAGCCGACCGTCCGGCGACACGCTCGCAACTCGTCCAAAGCAGCAGCGGAGCCGAATATGCCGCGCGGTGTTCTGCCCACCTAGCGCAGCGTCCGCTTCGAGCGCGCGCGCCTTCTGTGGCGACAGACGAGGGTCGAGACCGGCGAGACATCGCCGTGAAGCCCGCTTTGCGGCCGTGCCGTGCGTTAGACGCGGCGGGCTCGGCTATTTCGCGGTCGTGCTGACTCGCGTGGGTCGCGGCGACTCCCGCAGGATGGTGCGTCCGAACAGCATTCGACGCGGCTCTTGTGGAGGTGAGACACGGCGTGGCGCGGTTGCTAGCGGAAGCTCATAACCGCCGACGCCCAGTCGTCGTGCGCAGGCGTTTGGCTAGGCTTCGGCGCGTGGAGCTGCAGCGGCGCATTGCCGAGGGGAAGGGTGAGTTCTTGCTCTTCGCGCTGACGCCACCGCGCCTGACGACCGAACCGGAGCAAGCCGGTCAGATCGCCGCGAAGACGCTTGAGCGACTGCGCCCCGTGGGCATCGATGGCCTCGTGCTCTACGACATTGATGACGAGAGCGACCGCAATCCCGAGGAACGCCCGTTTCCGTTCCTACCCACGATGGACCCGGCCGACTACCTCGCTCGCGATCTCGTCGGCTTGGAAGTGCCTGCCATCGTGTACCGCGCTGTCAGCAAGTACCCTGAGCAACGTCTTCGCTCGTGGCTCAGCGAACAAGCCCCAACGCAAGCGCTGTCGGTGTTCGTTGGTGCGTCCTCTCGTGAGAAGGTGGTAGCAACCTCTCTGCGGCGGGCGTACGAACTCAGGAGCGAGGTGCGTCCGGATCTCCTCCTCGGAGGTGTCGCCATCCCAGAGCGGCACGCGCGCGGGCGCGTGGAGCACCTCCGTCTGCTGGCAAAGCAGGCTGCAGGATGCTCGTTCTTTGTCACCCAGATCGTCTATGACGTCAATGCCGCGAAGGACTTGGTCTCCGACTATCACTACGAGTGCGCCGCTCGCGACCTCAAACCGGCACCGATTGTCTTCACGTTCTCGGTCTGCGGCTCGGTGAAGACGCTGGAGTTCGTTCAGTGGCTCGGAGTCGATGTGCCGCGCTGGATCGAGAACGAACTGCGCCACGCGGATGACACGCTCGACGCGTCCTACGATCAAGCGGTCGCTACGGCCGTCGAGCTGATCGCATTTTGCCGGCGAGTCGGTGTTCCATTCGGGCTCAGCATCGAGAGCGTCTCGATCCGCCAAGTCGAGATCGATGCCTCCGTCCGCCTCGCAACCCGGCTACAAGCAGAGCTACGTCGCTAGTCCGCACGACCTGCATCGCAGGCAGAGCAAGGCGCCTGGCCCCACCCATGCTGCTGTCGCGTGGCAAAACAAGGCACCATGCAGCTCGCAATCCCACGGCCGCGTCGGACGAAAAGCGAGCGTGTTGCGTGAGCGCGCCCGGCTCGCCGCACCAGACGCCTGCTTTTTGTCCATTGCGCAAGCGAGCCGCGGAGGTACTGAAACACTCGCAATGCTCGCCAAGCAGGCGTGGGCCGTAAGAACGCCTACCGGGAGGCCGCGCGCTTG
>Ga0209415_10004611_pt1 | contig 25159 bp, 27 predicted proteins | sample PeaSoiSIISIP2007_FD_187696 | JGI IMG/M metagenome (GOLD analysis project Ga0209415, IMG submission 187696) | Peat soil microbial communities from Weissenstadt, Germany - SII-SIP-2007 (SPAdes) (version 2) | ecosystem: Environmental > Terrestrial > Soil > Wetlands > Peat | place: Germany... | reverse complement strand
AACTCAAGAAAGGAGACCCTGGCGGCGGATCGCTTCGCTCCTGCCTTCAGGCTCATTCTTCAATGAGAAAATGCTACTCCCGCTTCAGGCTCATCTTGTATGAGACAAGACTGGCTGCGCGTTACACTGATCTAAAATGCTAACTTCGGGCGCGTTGCTCGGTCCCTACCGAATTGTGGCGTCCATCGGCAAAGGTGGCATGGGCGAGGTCTACCGCGCCACCGACACCCGCATGGGACGCGATGTCGCCATCAAAGTGGTGGCCGAGCAATTTATGGAGCGCTTCAACCGCGAGGTCCGGGCCATCGCCGCGCTCAATCACCCCAATATCTGCACCATTCATGACGTCGGTCCGAACTACCTGGTGATGGAATACGTCGATGGCGTTCGCCTGAGAGGTCCGCTCCCCGAAGCCACGGCGATGCAATTCGCGATGCAGATCGCAGCGGCTCTGGATGCGGCCCACGCGCGCGGCATCATCCATTGCGATCTGAAACCGGCCAACATGCTGGTCACCGGCGACCGGCTGAAGCTGCTCGATTTTGGCGTGGCCAGGCTGGCCTCGACGCCTACTCAGGAGCGTCGGGACCCGGCGCCGACGGCTCCCGGTGCGGCTTCTGCCGGACCCGGTTCTGCGAACGAAGCAGAAACACTCCCGTTTACGGTCAGCAACATGAGTGGCACTCCAGCCTATATGTCGCCCGAACAGGTGACCGGCCAAATGGTGGATGCGCGCTCCGATATTTTTTCTTTCGGCGTGGTTCTTTATGAGCTGCTCAGCGGCCGGCGTGCTTTCGGCGGCGAAACCATGCAGGCGGTGCTATCGAAGATCCGTGAGAGCGAGCCGGATCCGCTCGAAGCTTCCGGGGAGGTGACGCGCCTGGTGGCCCGCTGCTTGCGCAAAAGGCCGGATGAACGCTTCCAGAGCATGAGCGAACTTCGGCCCGTTCTTGAAAAAGCCGCCGCGGCCTTGACCCGCAAAGAACCTTCCATCGCGGTACTTCCGTTCGTCATGACCGGCGCCGGCCAGGAGAGCGATTACTTCAGCGAGGGTCTCGCCGAAGATATCATCAATGCGCTTTCCACCATCTCGGGTTTGAAAGTGATCGCCCGCACTTCCTCGTTCGCCTTCAAGAACCAGCCGCAGGATATCCGCGCCATAGCCGAAACACTGGGAGTGGACCACGTGCTCGAAGGCAGCGTTCGCACCGCCGGCAACCGGATTCGAGTGAATACGCAGCTCATTTCCGGCCGCGATGGCGCACAGCTTTGGTCGCAACGCTACGACCGCGACCTGATCGATGTCTTCGTCATTCAGGATGAGATCTCCAACGCCATCGCGAACGAGCTCAAGATCAGTCTGAGCACCGAGAAGCTGGTGAAAGCCCCTACCACTCACTTCGCCGCCTACGAAGCGGTGTTGCAGGGGCGCTATCATTTTCTTCGCTTCGATCCGGCGAATCAGGCCAAGGCGCTGGCCCACTTCGAAAGGGCGGTCGCCATCGATCCGGCATACGCGGCCGCGCATATTGGCATTGCTTTGAATCACTGGGGAAAAATGGTAGTCGGTCTGGCTGACCCCCGCCAAGCCATGCAGCGGTCCGTGGAGTCCGCCCGCGAAGCGTTGCGATTGGATCCCGCCAATTCCGATGGCCATCATATCCTGGCCTCCTACTACGCCGTCCATGATTTCGATTGGGTGAAAGCCGAACACCATTTCGATCGCGCCCTGGAACTGAATCCGCATTCGCTCTGGGCCTGGCATTGCAAAACGATATACCTTCTCAGTCCTCTCGGCCGCCTTGAAGAGGCCGTCGAAAGCCAGAATCGGGCGCTGGCAATCGACCCCTTAACACCGGCCGTCCTCGCGAACCTCGGGCTTGCCCTCGAAGGCTTGCATCGGGGGGAAGAAGAAGCTCAAGTCATCCACCGCGTCACTCAAATGGATCCCAACTTTGTGGGCGGCCAATGGAGTCTCGTCCGGCTCCGCATCCGCCAGGGCCGAATTGCCGAAGCTGTCGAGTTGGCGGAACACCTGGCCCATACCGCCGGACGCTGGGGCATGACATTGGCCGCCTTGGGTGCTGCCTACGCTGCCGCCGGAAAGGTGGACGCGGCACGCGAAATCATCGCCGAACTAGGGCTGGATCACAACCGCGAATCGCGCGCGTTCTATTCCTGCTTGATCGCCGCCGCTCTGGACGATCGCGACGACGCCTTCTGGTGGGCCGCCGAAAGCATCGAACATCGCGATCCGATCATGCTGAGCTTCCTCTGGACTTCCAGCTTCGACAAGTTGCGCGACGATCCGCGCTTCACTGGCCTGCTGCGGATGCTGAAGATCGAAGCTCGAACGATCGCTTCAGTCAGCCGAGGTTAGTTGGATGATTGCGCTGAATCCCACTTGGCTGCTCGATGAGTTCCGCGCCTTCGAGCGCACGCTGGCTCTTCGAACCGCGATCGAGATGGACTTGTTCACGCATATTGGAGCGGGCGCCAATACCGTTCGAGCGTTGTCGGCCGCCACCGGCGCCTCCGAACGCGGTCTGCGCGTGCTGTGCGACTATCTGACGGTTCAGGGCCATCTCGTGAAGCGAGGCGCCCGCTACAGCCTTACGCTCAACGCGCGACTGTATTTGACAACGGCGTCGCCGGCATATTTCGGGAGCGCCGTGAAGTTCCTCGCCAGTGATTCCACTGTAGCCGCGTTCTGCCGCCTTCGACAGACCGTCGAGCGCGGAAACGCCACTGCGGGCCCGAACGTGGCTAGTCCGGATTTTGTGGAATTGGATTGGGTGGAGTACGCCCGCTCAATGGCGCCGCTCACCCAGGCAACAGCGCAGTTTACGGCGGACGCCCTGGCAGTGGATTCGGCCGGGCCGATTCATGTGCTGGACCTGGGAGCCGGCCACGGGTTGTATGGACTCGCCATCGCGGCACAAAACTCCGCCGCCCATATCTTCGCCCTCGATGCACCACAGGTTTTGGAAATAGCAATCGAGAACGCCCGCCAAGCTGGCGTCGCCGAGCGCTACCATCCGATTCCCGGCGACGCATTCAAATCAGAGTTCGGCGGCCCGTACCAGTTGGTGCTGGCGGCCAATCTCGCGCACCATTTCGACGAAGCGGCTAATGTTCGGCTCTTTCAAAAGGCACGCGCCGCGCTAAACCCCGCCGGCCGCATCGTGCTGATCGAGTGGGTCCCGAACCCGGACCGGGTGTCGCCTTCCCCCGATGCAGCCTTCGCCCTCACCGTGCTGGCCACCAGTGCGCGCGGCGCTATCTATTCGCTAAAGGAGTATTCTCACATGTTGCGCGCGGCCGGTTTCCGCAATGTGCGCCGTTTGGATACCGGTGGTTTCGGACGCTGGATCATTACCGCGTCACCCTGATGGCCCGCCTCGGACTGGCTCCCGGATTCGGCGGATAGCCCGGCCTCAATGATGTCTTCCATGATTCCGGTCATCATTCGGATGGTCCGCAGTGAACTGATGCCGATCAGCTCGAGTTGGGCGGGCGTCAACGGCAGCGCATCCAGCACCGCGTCCAGATCCCGCGTGTGCTGCGGGTCGATCTTGGCGTGGTACAGAAAACTGCTGAAGCATTTGAGAGGAAGATTGTTTCGGGCCGCGGCTTCCTTAAAAAACTCCGCCGGCGGCGGATTACCTTCCATGGTGGCGATGAAGCCCGCCAGCGCAATGGGACTGTAGTGACGAATCCAGTAATATTGGACACCCACCAGCTGCGTCGCGCTTTCCTTGGGAAGCCGGTGGAGAATGGCCTGGCGATCCAGCCCCAGCGCTTCGCCGTCATTCAGTATCCATTCATGATGTCCGGTCTCTTCAGGGATGTGACGGCGCAAGTAGTTTCCAAAGCCCTCCAGCACGGGATCGGCCGCGTGCGCCGGAAGCTGGCAGGCCTCTGCCGCGGCTTGCATGAGGGGCACGCTGGCCCGAATAATGGAGTGGCTCTGGTAGATGTATTCCCGGTAAATTCGCGGGAATTGCGGATGGCTCCAGAACAAGTGAGCCGTGTGTCCCAGCCGGCCGCCGAAAAGTCGGATCTTCGCCCTGATGATTTGACTATTGGGGATGACTTCGCTATTGCGGACCGTCGGCACAGCCAACTTAGTAATACATTCCGTGTGTGGCGTGTTTCGGAAAGAACTTCGTCCCCATCTTGGTCTTGGTGGAAATAATCGCTGCCACCTCGGTATCCGACAGTGACTCAATGGCCGTCTTTTCAGCCGGCGTGAACTGGTCGTAGTCAGCCGGAACTACGCCCGCTTGGGTAAGCGCGGCCAGATTTTTGCCCATTGTCGTTCCAGTCGTCGTGCTCTTAGCCGGTGTTTTCTTGGCCGGCATTTTCTTTGCCATGAGTGTCTTCTCTCCCTTATGTTTTTAGCAGCCTGCGATCCTTCAGGATGATGGTATAACCGAGTTCCCGGCATTTGCAAGAGGAATCGACAAGAACTCTTCCAGCCGGGCAAACTGCAGCTCCAAGCCTTCGATCCATGCCGGGGGCTCCTCCAGTTGCGCATAGCGCGATGCGAGTTGGCGCGCTTGCTCGACGAACTGTTTCGCGCACCACTGGCGATAGGCCACCGCTGCCGCGATGGAATCCATCCGGCTCATGGTGACTTCGGCGATCAGATCTGCCGCCTTCAGCCCGCTGGCCAAGGCCCGGTCAACTCCGCTCGAAGCCGCCGGGTCCAGCACCGCCGCGGCATCGCCGCAAATATAGTACCCGGCCCCGGCACATTCCGGCACAAGGCGCCAGGTGACGTCTGCGCCCCGAAAGCGAACATGGGCCGGCAAGCAATCAAAGGGTGGTGGAAGATCGGGCGGTCGCAGACTGCGTTGCGCATCAGCGGCCAGCGAAAGCTGAACACATTGGCAGCAATCTTTCCTGACCCGAGCAAGCCACGTCCAGCCACAAGCGTGTTCCCTGAATTCGGGAATTATCCCGAGAGCGCAATCTCCCCAAAGATACCCATAGCGGGCCACGAGCCGCGGCGAATAGTTTTTGACGGGCAACCGGAGACTGCGCGAAAGCCAGCGGGCGGCGCCGGAGGCATCCAGCAAGTGGTGGCAATACCAAAGCTTGCCGTCCACTTCGAGTCCGGCGACGCGGTCGTCTTTCATAAGTACCTTGTTAGTGATCGCTGGTTGAACCACCGTTACGCCTGCGCGACGCGCGCGAGCCAAGAGAATAGAATCCATTTCCGAACGCCAGGCCTGATAGCCAAAAGCAAAGCCGGATTGCCCCTCAAAAGGAATGAAGCTACGTTCGCACGAACTCTCCCTGATCCATCCTGGACAGCGGATGAATCCCGTTTTTGAGATCGCCCCGCCGACGCCCAATTCAGCAAATACGCGGGTGACGTCGGGATGGAGCGCTTCCCCGGGGAGATCCCGCGGGAATTGCGCCTTTTCGATCAGCGCGACTCGCAAGCCACGGGTGGCCGCACGGATGGCTGCCGCGCAGCCTGCCGGACCGGCGCCCACGATCAGTACGTCAAAAACCACGGATTGCTTAGCCCGTCGCACCGCACCTTGGGTATCGATTTTCTTCATCGAATTTGGTACAGGCGCGCCTCGCCTACCTGTCCGGCCAGCGTCATCCCCCAGGCAGCAGGATAACGGAAGAAATCATCGGCGCCGGGGTTTCCAGGTTTGATCAAGACATACCGAATTCCACGAGTCTTCAGCACAGCGGAGGCAGCCATCCGGAGGTTTCCGGGAACCGGGAGCGCGGATTGCACGGGATGTTCGGAAACAGTAATCCACTGGCCATCCGTTCCGATGCCTCGGAGCGCGATCTTGCCGTTCACGTCCTCGGAGGAGGACTCAACGACTACCGAGCTGACTCGCTGGAGCCCGCCGAAGTCGACTTCCACATACATGCCTGGAGAAGCCGGTTGCCAGCTCCGCCAACGGGTCACGGGACTGTTGTCGAACGCGAGTTGCACTTCCCAAGGATTGGGATGCGCGGTAAGCCGCCAAGCGCGGTCGCGCGGCAGCTCGCTAGCTCCATCAATAACGCGCAATTCGGCAATGGACCATTGCACCCAAGGCTCCCTTCCCTGCTGGACAACACGGAGTTTGCGAATTTCCCGCGGGGAAAAATCGAACTTGAGCGAGCGGGTCGGCTGGTAACTGCCCACCACCGGAGTCCACAGGATATCCTCGGTTACTTCGGTGGCAGCACTCTGATAACCGATCAGCAGCTCGCGCGGAAGGTAAGACTGTCCACCCTGGCTAGACGAAAAGATCCGCTGGCCCGGTGGAACTACGCGGTCCATCATTCGAACGATCTTGTAATCCACGTCCTGGCTAAGATACTCACCCTCGGATTGGAGCCGCAGAGCGGCCTTCACGGGCACACCATCTAGTCCCCAGGCTCCGTACGTGGCATAACGGTGGTAAATGTCTGGCCAACAACTGATCGCGCTGGCAGCCACCAGCACAAGTAGCAGCCAGGGTAGATCCGCCACTGCCAACGCCAGCGCAAGGGAAACGAATGGAACTGTTGGTATAAGGAAACGCGCGCCAATATTGGCGAAATAAGTACACGCGAACAGCAAGCCTGCGAACAACAGTTGACGGCCCTCGCGCAATCGCAGCGCGAGCAGAGCCACGGGCGCGAGCAGGAACAACGGGCCCAGGAAGCCGTTCAATCGACCACCCCGAATGGTGACCTCCAGCGGAATCTTCCAACGGCTGGCAAGGTCATAGGTGCTGAAAAAGTGTCGCCAGTCCTCCTCAAACGAGATGTGCACATAGGGATTCGGGAAGATGCGGTTGGCCAGCGGCGAGACGGGATTCGCGACTTCGATCCAGTTCTTGACCATCCAGGGGACGATCATCGCAGTGGCCAGGAGTGCAATCACGAGCACGGGACGAATAGCGGGCTTTCGCGCGCGCCAGAGCTTCCACGCGACGAAGCCGGCGGCATATGGCACTGCGAGAAAGCCCGTATACTTCGCGGCATAACCGAATCCGGCGAGGATGCCGATGGGCACGAGCAATCTTGGATCCCGGCTCTCGTCCCAAACCTGCAGCAAGTAAAACACCGCGAATAGCACCGCGGCGAGCGCGACGTCGACGTAAGCCGTAGTCCCATCGCGCAGCACGACAGGACAAGTGTAGGTGAAGATGGCGCCGGCCACGCCCACCGCCGGGCGGCCAATCCGCCGTCCATAGGATAGGACGAGAAACACCAGTGCGATCAGAAATGAGTAGTGAACAAGCGCGGCCGCTGAGTGCCTGCCAAATTCGAAGGCGAACAAATAGAGCAGCTCGATTCCCTGCGACAGACTAGCGTAGAGGTTGGTGGTAATGAGCGGAAATCCGTGAGCCTGTTCGTAAATCAGAACGTTGCCCAAGTGATAAGCCATACCATCGGAGCTGTGTTCGGGCGCGAGTGCATTGAAGAAGGCGTACCAGGTGAAGGCGCCGAAAGCGACAAGAAAGACCCAACGCCACAAACTCGTGAGAGGCTCGAAAGCCTTTCGCGACGAGCGAAGTGTGCCGAAAAACAAGGCACAGGCGATAGTGGCAAGCCCCAGGGCGAGCAGGAGGCCGCGATGAATTTGTCTTGCCGCGCTCAACGCAAACATGATTTCGCTCAAACAGGCCGATCCGGCGACGAACGCGAGCAGCCTCTCTTCCCAGGTGTACAGCGCAGGAGCCACCTTGCGAAACAGAAGCGTGCCAAGCGACCAGGCAGTGGCTACGGTGAACAGGGCGCCGAACAAAACGGACAACAGGCGCGTCATTCCTGGATCTCAATCATGCCTGGAGCCCGCTCATGGCTTCAATCCCAGCCGCGTGAGAACAACCCCGAACTTGGAGCCATCGCGATACGCGACGAACACTCTGTCGATCGACAGGGCCAAGGCTGCCTCGCTGTTGCCGGTGAGCCAATCCGGCGGTATCGGCTTCTCGAAATGCTTGCTGCCCGACGTGTCGTAGCGGACTTTGTCCAGCAGTTTGTTATTCACCAAGAACGAAATCTCCACCGGGCCAGTCACCTTGAAGGTTTCATCCCAGAGTGTGAAATCCACACTGAATTTCAGATTTTCAGTCGAAAGCAGCGGCACGCGAATGGTTGGTTCCTGGCTGGTCCAACGCCAGGGCATGCCGCCAGGGTAGATGTCCTTGATAATGAGCTGATCGGAATCCGCGCTGTCCATGGAGACCATCATGGCCTCGGATGGGGCGTCGAAGTCGCCCACGGCCGGCTGCTGCTCGGGCGGAGGATAGCTTTCCGGAAGGCGATCGCAAGCTGCCAGGTACAGCAGCGAAAAGACGCAAACAAGCCGAATCAAGAACGCGATTATACCAAGGCCATCGCGGCCTCATAACGCCTCGCATTGGAATAGAGTCAAGATATGACACGCCAAATCCGCGTCTGTTTGCTGTTACTCCTCATGTTTCGTGCGTCTGCATTGCTGGGGCAAAAGATCAGCGAACCGAGCGGCGTGACAATTAGCGTCACCAACGCCGGCTCTTTCACCATCCAGCCGGCGGATCCAGCCTGGAGTTATTCCGGGAGCATACCGGGGCATGTGAACAGCATAACCGGGCCAGTGAGCGGGTCCGACAATAACCCAGTGTCCACAAACGGACCGTTCGACGAATTCACAGTCAATTATTCAGACCCCGATGGGCAACCCTGGCGGATGCAGATCCGCGCCTATCGCTCCACGCCTTCGGCCACCATCTCGTTCAGCCCCCTCACCGCCGTGCCGAACCAACGGCCCTACGCCACACTCAACCAATTCCCGATCACGGCACATCACTTTTCCAACGGCGGCTGGGTCCGGACTTTCGGATCCCTGAATTGGATGGCGAGCGACGGCGCTTGGGTCTTCTTCGATGACCAATTTGATGCATCGATCTTGTCGGCTGCGTCGAGGCCGATGTCGCAACGGCAGGCATGGATGAATAACGGAACCAAGACCGGCGTCATCGCACTCCAGATTGACGCGAGCAATCCCATGCTGCCCGCGGGCGACGTCTACAGCCACCTGATCACATTCGACCAGGGGATCGGCAAAACGTTCCGCACCTGGGGATCGACTCTGAGGAACATTTTCGGGAGGCCGATCACGGGAAATCAATCGGACGCAAGCCTGATTATGCCGATGCTCTCCACCGACGCGGGAGCTGCCTATTATTACAACTTTGAACACTCACTCGGCTACCAAGGCACGTTGCGAGCGGCGATCGACTCTGCGAAGGCAGTGGGCATCCCATTTGGCCTGATTCATTTTGACAGCTGGTGGTACCTGAAGGGCGGCGACTGCGACGAGCCGGCGGATCCTTCCTTTGCATCCTGGAAGAAAAACGGGAGCGGCGTCTGGAAGTACGTAATGGATCCGTCGCTCTTCGAGCCGATTAACGCGGCCGATTGGGAGCAGGGTTTCATTCAGAACTTAGGTCCAGGCATGGCACACGGGCGATGGGTGGATAGCTGCAGCCCTTATCGCTTGCCGATCCTCGACCCCTCCGGGAAGCCGCTCGACGCGCATCCTGTTTCCGGCAACGTCGTGATTGACCGCGGAATTTGGCCGCGCATCGCGCACACGCTGAAACAAAGCGGCATGGTGATCTTCGAGCCGGACTGGCTGTCGACCAAGGCGCAGGCAGCCAACACATTTGACGATGAGAAGTTTCTGGATGCCATGGCCTCCGCGATGGGTGCGCAGGGAATCGACTTGCAGTTTTGCATGCCCTTAGCGCGCCATATATTGCAGGCATTCAAGTATGAAGGCGTCCACACCGTTCGCGTAAGTCAGGACCGCTTTGAGTGGAAACGTTGGGATGAGGAGATGTACGGTTCCATGATTGTCAATGCGGGAAGCATCTGGCCGACGGTCGACAATTTCCGCACCAGCGAACAGCGAAACCTGCTACTAGCGGTGCTCAGCGCCGGGCCACTTCCTTTGGGCGACAAGATCGGCGCGTTCGTTCCTATCGGCGAGGCAATACGCAGCGATGGGCTAATCCTGAAGCCAGACGTATCGATGGTTCCAACGGATGCCAGTATCGTGGCGGAAGCGTCTGCCGTCGAGCAATTACATGCTTCAGTGCAACCGAAAGGCGCCAAGCTCATCCTGCCACCGCTGGTAGCGCACACCTATTCCGATTTTGGATCCGGCAAGGTTGAGTACGTGTTCGCCTACAGCCGCGATGCGAGCGCGAAGGCGCCGGTGAGTTTCTCACCGCAAGAGTTCGGCTTCGCGGCCGACGTTTACGTTTACGATTACTTCAACAAAATTGGGTGGCGGCAACCGGCAGCGCAGGGAATTCACGAATCGGTGGACAGTCAGGGTTCGTATTTCATAATCGCTTCGATCGGCGAATCGGGAATGGCTTTCCTGGGCGATTTGTCGAAGTTCGTCCCGGCGAGCCAGCAGCGCGTGTCGAGCTTGGCGGACAACGGACAGATCATCGCTAGCTTGCAATTCAATCCGCCGGAAACCGTACCGATCTCGATTTTTGCGGCAACCGCCCCGGTTGTGTCAGCGGACGGAGCGACGCTGAGTGCACCGTCGTTTGACGACGCGACCGGGTTGTACCATTTGAAAGTGGCGTCAACGGGAAATAAACAGGCAACGATTCGCATTGGACCTGGGCCAAAGCGGTAAGCGGACGATGCGCTCGGGGCGGAGGATCGATCCAGATATCACACGTTCGCACGCACCGACGGTTGGACCACACTAAATGCGGCTGAGCGTACTCGATCAATCACCGATCGCGGAAGGATCCACCGCCGGCGATGCATTGCGCAACACAATCGATCTGGCGCGCTGGGCGGAACAGCTCGGCTATCAGCGCTACTGGCTGGCCGAACATCACGGGACGCCGGGATTGGCGGACGCGAGTCCCGAGGTGATGGTTGGGCCGGTAGCCGCCGCGACGTCGCGCTTGCATGTCGGCACGGGCGGCGTGATGCTGCCACACTACAGCCCGCTCAAAGTTGCCGAAACATTCAGCATGCTGAGTGCTTTATTTCCCGGACGCATCGATTTGGGTCTGGGACGCGCGGCAGGGACCAGCTCGGGCATTGCATACGCACTCCAGCGCGACCGCAGGCAGCCGGCGCCCGACGATTTCCGCGAGCAACTGGCAGAGCTGCTGGGCTATCTGGAGAATCGCGGGCCGTCCACGGGGCCGTTTCGTCAACTAGCCTCGCTGCATTTTGAGAGCCCCGAACCATGGCTGCTGGGATCTTCGGCCCAGAGCGGAATTTGGGCGGCGGAATTGGGACTGCCTTACGTGTTCGCCGATTTTATCAACCCGAATGGCGAGGCCATCGCGGAGTATTATCGCGAGCATTTTCAGCCGTCGGCGCGATTGAAGGAGCCGCGCGTCGGGGTGGCTACCTGGGCGATTTGCGCCGACACCGACGAAGAGGCGCAACGGCTGGCGTCGAGCATGCGAATGCTGATGTTGATGCTGTACCGCGGGCAGTTGATCCCGGTTCCATCGGTGGAGAAGGCGCAAGCCTTTCTGGCGCAAGAGGGCGTAGCGCCGGAGACGTTGCCGGTGGGCCGGAGGATCCTTGTTGGAACACCAGCGAAGGTTCGCTCGATGCTCGAGGAAGTGGCGGCGGACTATGGCGCCGAGGAAGTTTTCGTGATCAATATCATGCACGATCACGCGGCGCGGCGACGATCTTATGAGCTGATCGCTCGGGCGTTCGGGATTTCCTAGCCCCGCGGGATGCGACGGATCGCTCTCGGCCTGCGGCGCGAGCAAGCTGAAGCCATCAGCCCGCCTGTTGCGGAGGCAGTGACGACAGAGCAAGGCGTACTTCTTTGCGCGGATCGTCGACCACTCCGCATTTATTGTCCAAGATCATAGTGGCGCGCTGGGTTGCGCTGTAAGCCGGCCACGCAAGTCCCTTCTGGCTAGGATTGCCGGTGCGAGCGAAAGCGACCCAGGCGCCGCTGATCTTGGCCGCGAGCGCATAGCGATCCTCGCCCGATCCGGTCATGGGCTTGCCGGCATCCGGATTGTCGAAGACGAATGGAATTTCCATGCAATGCATAGCTTTCAGCTTGCCGTCGCGGACGGGTGAGCGCCATTTGAAGTAATACATGTAGGCTGGCGCTTTAGCGAGGGCAGCTTTGCGTTCGGCCGCAATAACGGAGTTGGTCCAAGTAAAGGAATCGGAAGCGGATTCGAGATAAAGATCGATGTTGCTGATACCGGGGTCGATCTTCTTGTAGGCGGCGACGATCTTGTCTCGGTCGGCATCGCTGGCGTGGAACGTTTGCTTCACGCGGTCGCGCATGGCCGCTTCATCGATGGGATCCAATTGCTGGCCGGCGAAGAACGTGACTTCGGTTTGCGTGGTGCCAATGAGCAGAGGGACGTTGGCGGAAATTTCGGGAGCTGTGGGATCGAAGGGATTCGCCGGAAGGGTCCCGGCGTCGACGACGGGGCCGAAGCGCAAGCCCGGGGCACCGGCCGGACCTCCGCCCGCGAGGACTTGTGTCAAGCGCTCGACTGACAGGCTCCGCAGTTCGTCCACTTGATTGGGCTTCAAACCAACTTTGGCCAGAAATGCTTCGGTGGATTTGTTGGCAGCATCGCGAGGAATCCCCCGGAGTGACGCACCGCTCTCGATGACGGCACGATGAAACAGGCCTTTGGCCGCGGGCATCGCGAGCAAAGTTGAAACCTTCGCGCCGCCGCCGGATTGTCCGAAGATGGTCACATTGCCGGAGTCGCCGCCGAAGTTGGAGATGTTGTCGCGCACCCACTGCAACGCGGCAACGATGTCGAGCATGCCGACATTGGTCGAATTCGCATACTGAGCGCCGCCGAGATCCGCGAGATACAAAAAGCCGAAGGCGTTGAGCCGATGATTGACGGTGACAACGACAACGTCGTGCTTACCCGCGAGATTGACACCGTCATAAATCTTGAATCCGCCCGAACCGGAAGTGAATCCGCCGCCATGGAGCCAAACCATCACCGGGCGTTTGTGTCCGGAGGTCGCGCTGGGGGTCCAGACGTTCAGGACGAGGCAGTCCTCGCCGGCGGGTTCGTTCACGTCGACCGCGGCGACCTCTGGGATAAGCGCCGAGGCGCCCTGAGGGCATCGGTGGCCGAGTTCGACAGTGTCCTTCACTCCCGCCCATGGCCGCGGCTTTTCGGGCGGCATGAAGCGGCCCGCGCCAGCAGTGGATGCGCCGTAGGGAACGCCGCGGAAGGCGCTGACTTTGTCTTCGGTGGCTCCGCGAATCTTGCCAGCGGTGGTTTCGACGATGGGGCCGGAGGAATCGGCCTTGGCTGATGCAGCGAGAGCAGGCGTGGTTCTCAGGATGAGACCGGCGGCGAGGCTGCTACCGAGAAACGAGCGGCGATGGATCAAAACATTTTTGCCAATTGGTGGGTGGGACGTCACGACAGGGCTCCTTTAACGAGTGAGTTCGCAGCACGACCGTGAGAATTATACACCTTGGGGCCCGCAATAGAGATGGATCATGGGTCGGGGAGGGGGTGGCGGCGCGCTGGTATACTAGCGCGTGTTTATCGTTCACGATCTTGGGGTCGCCGTACTGTTTTGCATCGTCACGATGCTGGGTTGGGGTTCGTGGGCGAACACGCAGAAGCTGGCCGGCAAGGATAAATGGCCGTTTGAGCTTTTCTACTGGGACTACGCGATCGGGGTGTTCGCATTCTCGCTACTGTTCGCGTTCACGCTGGGTAGCGCCGGCTCGTCGGGACAGCCATTTCTCGAAAACCTGCGCGCCGCATCCGGCAGCGCGATGTGGACCGCGATCTCGAGCGGCGTGCTGTTCAATATCGCGAATATTCTGCTGGTGGTGGGCATCGACGCGGCAGGCATGGCAGTGGCATTTCCGGTCGGCGTGGGTCTGGCGCTGGTGATCGGGACAGTGAAGAGTTATGTGCTTTCGCCCAAAGGGAACGCTCCGCTTTTGATGACCGGGGTGGCGTTGATCGTCGTTGCGATGATCATGTCGGCGCTGGCGCACCGGGGGCACGGGCAGGCTAAGAAGACGAAGACGTTGCGGGGCCTCGTGTTCTCGGGCATCGCTGGGTGCCTGATGGGTTTCTTCTATCCGCAACTAGTGGCCGCGGTGTCGCCGGATTTCACCACGCGCGCCATCGAACCGGGACTGCTGACGCCTTACGCCGCCCTGGTCCTGTTTGCGGTAGGGTTGCTCGCGAGCAACATAGCCGTGAATACGATCTTCATGCGGGCGGGCCGATACACGTACGGCGATTATTTTCGCGGACGCGCCCGGCTCCATTCGCTGGGATTCCTGGGTGGATGTATCTGGATGCTCGCACTGAGTTTGAACATAATCGCTTCGGGGGTGGCTGGACCAGCGATCTCCTACGCGCTCGGCCAGGGCGCGACGCTGGTTGCCGCGATCTGGGGTGTGTTTATCTGGCGTGAATTTACGGACGCCTCGAAAAGCACGTGGGCGCTGATTGCTTTGATGTTCGGTGGATACGTGGCGGGCTTGATCTTGATTGGAACTGCGAGTCTGTGAGTCAACCTATGGGAGACTCGATCGTCGTGATCGGCAGCTTGAACATGGACTTCGTCCTCGCAGTCGACCGGCTGCCGCTGCCGGGAGAAACCATTCTGGGACGCAATTTCCGTGTGATTCCGGGAGGAAAGGGCGCGAACCAGGCCTATGCCGCGGCGAAACTCGCGAGGAACGGCACAGTGGTGCGGATGCTGGGACGCGTGGGCGCCGATTCGTTCGGGAAAGCGCTCAAAGCTAATCTCGAGGGCGTGGGAGTGGACGTTCGCGCGGTGCTGGATACGGACTCGGAAGCGACGGGCGTGGCTTGTATTCACGTGGACGACGCGGGACAGAACTCGATCACGGTGGCGCCGGGAGCCAACGCCGCTCTGACTGGCGTCGACATCGATTCCGAGCGCTGGGCGCTGGGCGGCGCGCGCTGTGTGTTGCTGCAACTGGAGGTCCCGATCGAAACTGTGGCGGAGAGCTTGCGGCAAGCGCGGAGCGTGGGCGCCACGTGCATCCTGGACCCTGCGCCGGCGCGCCCGCTACCGAAGGAGATCCTGCAACTGGTGGACATCGCGACACCGAACGAGAATGAGGCTTGTGTACTGGCGGGTATTCCGCCGGACCGATTAAATGTCGCCGACGCTGCGGCAATCGGGCAGCGGATTCGGGAGCTCGGAGTGGGTTCCGTCGTTGTGACGTTGGGCGATCAGGGTTGCGTGTACTGCGGAGCGGATCGAACATTCGTTACGCCGGGCTTCCCGGTGCGGGCCTTGGATTCGACCGCGGCGGGCGATACGTTTAACGCAGCGCTGGCAGTGGCGCTGGTGGAGGGCGCGGGAATGGAACACGCCCTCCGATTTGCGAACGCGGCAGCGGCGATTTCGGTGACTCGAGCGGGCGCTCAGACGTCGGCGCCGGAGAGAGCGGAAGTTGAATCGCTGTTGGCTGGGATGCCGCGGGAATAAACTTGCGCCGGCCAGCGGAGAGCTTGAGCGATGCAAATGATATGGGGGATAAATAACAGCGAGACGACGAATGTCGGGATGATACTGAGGGGCAGCGCGGTCACGGAGCTGGTGGGAATACCGCGCGGATCGAGCAGTGCGGCGCCGGGTCCGAGAATCACCGCCGCCACGAGATCGAGCATTCCAAGCGCCTGCCAAATAATGAAGCTGACACGGTGTCTGGGATCTGTGAGCCTGATTGCCACCAATGGCGCAGTGGCTCCGATGAAGATGTCTCCCCAGCCGGCAAGGTCTGGATCACCGGCGAGAGTCCGGCGGCTGACGTGCCATTTTCGCCCGGCGTGCTCGCGCCGCAAGGTCTCGGGCCAGGATTCCTGGCAGGCGCCTATTTGTCCGCAGTCGATTTTTCCGGCGGGCCACGACAGGGCCGGCGATTGCGTGCGTGTTGAATGGCGGGAACCTGACGCATGTCGATGCTATTGCGGCGTTCCAGGCAGTTGACGGTGAACGGCGCCGGTGTCGAACGACAATTTCCATTTACCTTCTCCAACCTGAATTTATTCGCTGATCTCACCTCCAACGAGGTTTCCTGCCCAGCCGCCAACTCCAGCGCCAACGGATTTCAGCCTATGGCCACGAACGCGGACGGGTCACCGAATTCATGCACGAATCCGGCCAAGTACGGTTCCACTGTGTCCTTCTTCGTGCACGGCGTTGGAGGGGAGGTAGTAGGGCTCCCGCCGCTTCAGCAGGTGGTGGACCTGCAGGCTTTTGTCGGCTTCTGCTCGGCAACCGTCACGAATGCAGCGTTGATCGACGGCTTCGTTTACAAGGTGAGCGTGAGCATGCCAGCGTCGCTGTTGCCGTGCGCGGAATCGTTGGCAAGACACCGCCATCCTGATCACATGGGATGATTGGGGAGGTTGGTACGACCATGAGCCCCCAACCATCCTGCCCCAACCGGAGGGGGACTACCAATACGGCTTTCGCGTTCCTCTGTTGGTGGTCTCCGCCTACACTCCGGCGGGATACATCAGCAATGTCCGCTCTGACTTCGGGAGCGTCCTCCGGTTTATCGAACACAACTACAGCCTGCCGCTTGGCGGACTGAATTTCGCGGATGCACGCGCAAGTACGGATCTTGGCGACTTCTTCAACTTTACCCAGAGGCCCCGCGCGTTCCACAGCGTCCAAGCACCGAAGAATGCGGCTTTCTTCTTGAACGATACAAGGCCAGCGACGGGTCCGGACGACGATCAATAACCGGCCGTTTGGGCTGCAACCTTGGACGATGCGTGGGACGGCATTCGCGCCGGGTAAGCCCTCGCCGTGCACGGAAAAGCTCCGGGTGAGTGACGAAACGACCGCGACTCTCGCGGTTAGCGGCGGATTTCCACACGGGCGGTTCCGCCGTTTGAATCGGTGAATTCGTAGACTTCCGGTTGCGAGGAGACTTGCTTCACGGTAGCTTGATGCCAGGGGAGCTTTGGATCGGCCGCGCCCTCCTGATACCAACCGCTCAGAACATATTGCGCGGGTTCGGTCGATCCCCACTCGTTGCAGGAGGCGAGCGGTAGCACGGCTTGAGCAGATGATTGCGCATTCTCAGCGGACCAAACGTCGTGCCACCCGGCTCTTGGCTTGTGCCAGCATTGAAACATTGTCTCGACTGAGCACTTGTCAATCTCGTATCGGCTCACGACGAACTTGCGCGCCCAGGCGCTGGATGAGAATGTGACTTGGAGCTTGAGCAGGTCTTCGGGCGCGCCATAGCCGTCGCAAGGGAGGCGACCGTGCAACTGGGCGCTCTTGGCGGGGTCCAGCGGCTCGCGCGCGGGATGGCCATGGCCGAAGATGAGAAGGAGGGCGAGGAAGTGACCGTTCACTGTTACCATTAACGCACGATTCGTCAAAAAAATTCTGCCATCTTAGCGCTCAAAGTTGACATCCACGGTCAGGCGGGCTTCGACTGGCTGGTCGTCCAGATAGGTGGGAGAATAGTGCCAACTTCTCACTGCAACGAGGGCGGCGATTGCGAAGTTGCTATCCGGCGCCGAAAGGACCACGAGGTCGTCCAGGGAGCCGTCGGGAAGAATAATCATCGCAATCTTTGCGGTTCCTCGAATTCCTCTCTTGCGCTCTGCTTCGGGGTAGACAGGCGCCACCTTTTTTGTTACCTGCGCGGGCTTCACCTTTGGAGGTTTGGACGAAGATCGCGGAGGCCGCACCGAGTCTCGGAGGGCGGACCCGGCACCGACAGCGTCCGCGCCTGTGGCGAGGCGTCTAACATGACAACGTTGATCTTGTGAGGCTGATCGCCAGCCAAGTGAATTGCACCGAAAAACGGCATACGGCTGCCGTCTTCTACTTTGAACAAGTAGTCGCCTTCGGGAATTCCACTCAGAGAGAAGTTCCCTGTGGAACTGGTAGTCTGGACAACACCCTTCCCCGTCAGGTCAAAGACTGTAATCCTAGCCCCGTCGATCGGTCCCTGTGAAGCGTCCTGAACTACTCCTGAGAAACCCGGCTGAGCGAAGGCGCTCGACGTCAGACCGACACTAAGTAAGATCAGGGATTTAAGCATGTGCTCGTATGAGGAAGTTCAAAACCAATGGAGTTGATAAGCGACCCACCAGCTCAGGATGGCAATGGGAATGGTCGCGCCGAGCGCCCACCAGAGCGGAAGAAAGTAGTCAGCGACCAGACCCAGCACGATAAAAACGAGCCAGAAGATTTTTCGCTCCATGGGGCAAGTCTAACAAGTAGGGATTGGGGGTTGGGGATTGGCAACCAGGCATTCTGCGGTATTGTCAGGTTGAATGACGTTTGAGGCGATTCGAAAAATGGCGCTGGCGCTCGATGGAGCGGAAGAAGGCACGTCGTACGGGACGCCGGCGTTTAAGGTGAACGGCGCGCTATTCGCGCGGTTGCGGGACGACATCGGCGCACTGGTGTTGCGGACGAGCATTGAAGATCGCCAAGAGTTGATGGCGGCCGATCCCGAAACTTACTTCATCACCGATCACTACCTCGAATATCCGTATATCCTGGTGAACCTTGCGCGTGTGCATCCGGACGCGATGCGGGATTTGCTGCGAGGGGCGTGGAAGTTGGCCGCTCAGGAAAAGGCGAAAAAGCCTCGCCGCTAACGTTCCCGGTATTCGCCGAAAACGGCGCGCAGCCGGTCCGAGATTTCGCCGACTGTGGCGTAGGCTTCGGCGCAATTCAAGATGTGCGGCATCAGGTTGTCGCTGGAACGGGCAACGTTTTCGAGTGCGCAGAGGCGGGAGTCGACGGCGCCGGAGTCACGTGAGGCGCGCAGGTCGCGAAGCCGCGCGATCTGCTGTTTTTCGAGTTCGGGATCCAGGCGGAATGCCGGGGAGGGTTCCGTCTGGTCCTGCTGGAATTTGTTGACGCCGACGACGATGGCATCGCCGCGCTCGACGGATTGTTGGTAGGCATAGGCGGCGTTCTGAATTTCGTTCTGAATAAAACTTTTTTCGATGGCGGCCAGCGTACCGCCCATGGCGTCGATGCGGTCGAGATACTCCTGGGCGCCGCGCTCGATTTCGTCAGTGAGCCGCTCGATGTGGTGGCTGCCGCCGACGGGATCGGCCGTATTGGTAACGCCGGTTTCGTGCGCGATGATTTGTTGGGTGCGCAGAGCGAGACGCGCGGCTTCTTCAGTGGGGAGTCCGAGTGCTTCGTCCTTGCCGTTGGTGTGGAGGGATTGCGCGCCGCCAAGCACCGCGGCGAGCGCCTGGAGGGTGACGCGCACCACGTTGACGTCAGGCTGCTGGGCGGTGAGCGTGGAACCACCCGTTTGAACGTGAAATCGCAACATCATCGAGCGAGGATTGCGGGCTCCGAAGCGCTCGCGCATAATTTTTGCGTACAGGCGGCGAGCGGCACGGAACTTGGCGATCTCTTCCAGGAAATTACTGTGCGAATTGAAGAAGAAGGAAAGACGCGGGGCGAAGGTATCGACATCCAGTCCGGCTTCCAGGGCCGCGCTGATGTAGGCGATCGCGTTGGCGAGCGTGAAGGCGACCTCCTGAATGGCAGTGGAACCCGCTTCGCGAATGTGATAGCCGCTGATGGAGATGGTGTTCCACTCGGGCAGTTCGCGGGCGGCGAAGGCGAACAGGTCGGTGATAATGCGCATGGCTGGCCGCGGGGGATAGATGTAGGTGCCACGCGCGATGTACTCTTTGAGGATGTCGTTCTGGATGGTGCCGGAGATTTTGGCGATGTCGGCGCCCTGGCTGCGCGCGACCAGCACGTAGAAGCACAACAGAATCGCCGCAGTGGAATTGATGGTCATCGACGTGGTGATGTCGGCCAGGCGGATGCCATCAAAGAGGCGGTGCATGTCGGCGAGAGAGCAGATGGCGACACCCACGCGTCCCACTTCGCCGGCAGCGAGAGGGTGATCGGAATCCATGCCCATTTGCGTGGGAAGATCGAAGGCGACGGAGAGCCCGGTGATGCCCTGCGACAGTAAATAGCGGTAGCGCTGATTGCTCTCTTCGGCGGTTCCGAAGCCGGCGTACTGGCGCATGGTCCAGAGGCGACCGCGGTACATGTCCGGATAGATCCCTCGAGTAAAAGGGTACTGGCTGGGCCGTTCACCTGTCAGCTCGGGATTCATGACTTGGAGATTTTGCGCGCCTTCAAAAAGGAGGAAATGCCAAACCAAGCGATCATCAGGACGAAGAGTGCGCCGACAAGCTGGATTCCGGGCGGCTCTTTGCCCCGGACGACCCGGAATCCGAACACCACGGCCAACACGATGAAGACAAAGCCAATCGCCTGATTCCAGACGATATGGATGGGTCGGATGACTTCCGGGATGACATGGGTCAAGAACTTCTTCGCCACTGAAAACATGGGCAAGTACTAGTGTAGCGAAGAAGCCGGGAGTTACTATTGGCCAGCGGCGCAAAACAGAGTGGGTGGCGGTAAGTACCTGTTTCCTATCGATGGTGCGCGCCGCACCCTTGTGCTTGGTTGGCTCGCCCAAAGCTATCGAGAAGTCCGGATTGGGCCGATAGAGGAATAGGAGAGCGAAAACTGAAAGTGGTCGCACTAACCTTTTGATTGAAACTGTCCTTGCCTCGGCAACATCAAGAAGGTAGAGTGTTATTCTAAGAGGGAGCCCGCTCTAAGGAAAGGGGCAATGCGTGGAAGAGAAACTCAAAGAACTGATGCAAGAGCTTGGCAACGCGATCAACGAATCGCTGTCCGACTCCGATCGCATTGCAGCAGCCATCGGGGAGATCAAACGAGCTGGGTACGACGTATTCCTGGTTCTGGAAGCAACCATCGGGTTCAATAAGCGCGAAGAAAACGGCGACTACGAATCTGAGCTGGCCGAAGGCGAAGTGGTGGAGTCGGAAGCCCCTCCGCGGCGCAAGTTCGAGTCCACCGGAAAGATCAAGCTGACGTCGCAGGACCAAAAGTTCCTGAAGGCCCTTAAGATCGCGATCGACGAAGAGAAAAACTAGCCGAGCAGTTCCTGGTAGACTCTCCACGTCGCTTCTACCGACTTTTCCCAAGTAAATTCTTTCGCTCGAGCTGTGCCCGCGTGGACCAGCCTGTCCCGCAACGCGGTATCTGAGGCGAGCCGGCCTAGTCCATCAGCGATGGAACGGACGTCGGTCGGATCCACCAGCAGAGCAGCGCCGCCTGCGTCTCCTCCTGCGACTTCGGGCAGCGCCGAGACGTTGGAAGTGAGCACGGGCACGCCGCGCGCCATGGCATCCAGCACGGGCATGCCGAAACCTTCGTCGAGCGATGGGAACGCCAGGATGGAAGCGCGCTGGTAGAGTTCTTCCAGTTTGGAAGCGGTGACGTAGCCAAGCACTTGAATATCGTGTTTGCGCGAGCTGCGTTCGATGCGTTCGCGGGCGGCCTCCGAATCGAAGCCAAAGGATCCGGCCAGGATGAGCTTCCAGCCAGGGATGGTCTGCTCGAACGCTTCGACGAGACGCACGATATTCTTGCGGCGCTGGATAGCCCCCACGGTCAAGATGACGGGCTCGCGCGGGACGGTGCGGGTCGGCAGTGGCAGCGGGTGAGCGCCGTGATGAATGACGCGGATCCGGGATGGCTCGACGTGCAGCAGTTGTTCCACTTGCCGCGCTGTGAAGGCGGAGACAGCGATGATCAGGTCGGAACGCTCGGCGGCGGCGCGGGCTTGAGCGGCGAAGCGGTCACGGAACTCCGGAGTGGAATAATCGCCCGAGATCACGAACAGATCGTGAAAGGTGGTTACGCTTCGACGGTAGCGGGCGGGGCCGAGACGTTGGTTCAAACCGTGGAAGAGATCGGCGGATAGGGCGCGATGCTCCCATATCAGGCGGCGGGCGGCGTTACCGGGAAGACGATCGGAGAACGAACGGAGGAAGCGGTGCGGCCGATAGCAAAACAGGTAACGGGCTTCCCGATGAGCGCGCGCCAGGCCAAACAGGATTTCACGCGAGTAAACGCCGACGCCCGAGAGATACCGGTCCAGGCTGTACGTGGCGTCGAGGGCGATTTTCAATCAGTCAGAATAGCGGTTTTCGCGCGTGTGCGTTGCTCACCGGCAAGCAGTTCTTCTAAATTTTCCCGAGGATCGACCGGGATGACGGAGAATCGGACGGCTCCGGCAACGATCTTGGAGGCGGCGCGATGCAACATAGCTTCGACCGTGGTTTCGGTGAGGCCGACCGTGATCACACAGAATCGGCTCCAATCCCAGCGGCCAATGACGGAGGGTGCTTCGAAGGCGCCGCGCAACACTTCTGTGGTCTGGATCAAAAGGGGCTCGCGGGCCTCACGATCCACGGAGATTTGGACAGAGGCCAGCAGCAGTTGGAGATGGGCACGCAGGGAAAGGCCGGTGTAATGGGAAGCAACGTTGAGGAACGCGTCGCGGGTGAGAACTCCAGTGAGATCATCGACCAAGGCGGATGCGCGCACGGCACACACCCTGCGCTGCCGCTCGACTGCGTAACGGATGGCTCGCGCCAGTGGGGGGCACTCCAGTTCGGACTTCAGGAGAACGTCCTGAGCGCCTTCGCGCAGCAATCGATTCGCGAGGTTTTCATCCAGCTCGTCAGCCAGAACCAAGATGGGCGCGGATCCGGCGCAGGCGCTGACATCCAGGAATGAATCGAGCAGGGCCGGGCTATCAGGCAGGCTGAGATTGAGAAGTATGGCGTCGAACCAGTCGTTACGGAGGCAGTCCAGCGCGTCGGCCAGCCGGTCGACGGGCACGATGGTGGAGGAGCGCCAGTTGGACCACAGGCGATTCTCTTCGATCTCCAGCAAAGCGTCGCACACCAGTTGTTCGTCTTCGAGATCGTCCTCCACGAGCAAGAGTTTGACGGTTTTTGGGTCCTGCACTCGGGGTAGTGGACGGGGGAGGAACTTTGTATCAGAATTTTGTGCGAAGGAGAGTGACCGCTCCCTCACGGTCACTGCATCTCGGTTTAACGCACGTCTCGGCTCAGACGGCGAGCTGATACTCCTTAAGTTTGCGGTAAAGAGTAGTGCGCCCGATGCCGAGCAGATGGGCGGCGATGGCTCGGTCGCCTTTGGTGTAAGCCAGCGCTTCCAGGATTGCCCGCTTTTCCATCTGCATCAAAGTAACGATGGGCGGCCGAGGGCTTTCGGGTGTCCCGCGGTGGTCGTGATAGGGGGCTTCGCCGGGCGGCTTGGGCATGGACTGGTAGCCGACGGCCACCGAGAGCGATTGAGCCTTTTTGGCCAGCAGGTGATTCTGCAGCATGGAAGGCAGCTCAGCGGCATGTAGCAACGGCCCCGTGTTGATCGCGACCATGTGCTGGATGCAGTTTTCGAGCTCGCGAACGTTGCCGGGCCAATCGTAAGAAAGCATGGCCTCGAGCGTTTCCTGGGTCAGCATGTGACCTCTCCCATGCCGGGCGAGGAAGTGCGCGATGAGGGCCGGGATATCTTCTTTGCGATCGCGCAGCGGGGCCAGGCGGAGGCTCACGACGTTGAGCCGGTAGAACAGATCGCGGCGGAAAGTGCCCTTTTCCACTTCTTTCGCCAAGTCACGGTTCGTGGCCGCGATGATGCGAAAGTCCGAGCTGCGATGAGCGAGCGAGCCGACCGGGCGGAACTCCTTTTCCTGCAGGACGCGCAGGAGCTTGGCTTGGAGGTCGAGCGGCAACTCGCCAATCTCGTCAAAAAAGGCCGTGCCGCCATTGGCGAGTTCGATCAGGCCGGTCTTGGAGGTTACAGCGCCGGTGAACGCCCCTTTGACATAACCGAACAGCTCACTCTCCATGAGGGGGCCGACCAGGGAGGAACAATCGATGGTAACGAAGGGGCCTACGGGCTCCACCTTATGTATAGAGCGCGCGACTACTTCCTTGCCGGTACCAGTTTCACCCAGGAGCAGGACTGGCCAACGGCAGCGTCCGAGCTTCTCCACCATCCGTAAGACATTTCGGATACGTGGTGACTGGCCTACCAGCAAGGGAGTGGATTCTTTAGCTTGCGCAAGCATTCAGGAGCCCCGGGTCTAAGTTGTCAGAGAGATAGTGTTTGGGTCCTTCATAAACTCTACGGGTACTTTAGGATTTCGACAACACCCAACGGTATAAGATCCAAGGATCATTTGGGGTGGGGCTTAACCTCATTTGGGGGAGCGGCCTTAGTACTATCCTAACGGGCGCCAGTGGTTGCGTCGGGGGTTTCACTGGACGGATCGAGGCGTACCACGAAAGCCGTACCGGTCTGGTCGCGGACTCGCTGGGCCAGAGCCGCGGCAGTTTCCTCGGAGGGAACGCGGCCCACCACCACGCGCCAGAGTGATGGACTGCCGGGACGCTGGACGAGATGCGCCGGACCGAAGTCACGTTCAAGGGATGCGCGGAGGCGCTCGGCTCGACTGGGATCGAGGAACGCGCCGGCTTGGACGGCGTACCAGTTTGCGCCGGAGGGTGTAGCGGGCACCGAGAGAATGTCGAGACGGACGGGCGCGACGCCTGGTCCGATGAGTGCTATGGCGACGGCGGCGGCATGCGAGAGATCGATCACGCGGTTCTCGACGAAGGGGCCGCGATCGATGACGCGGACATCGACGGTTTTGTCGTTAGTGAGATTGACGACGCGCACCCAAGTTCCGAAAGGCAGGGTGCGATGCGCGGCGGTGAAGTTTTCCATGTCGTAGATCTCGCCGTTGGCGGCGGGGCGGCCGTGATAAGGATGGCCGTACCAGCTGGCGAGCCCGGTTTCGCCGTCTCGGACTTGCGCAATGCCGATACGCGGTAGAGCGGGGACGGAAGAGGCGTGGTGCTTCTTGGCGCAAGCGGTGAGCGCAAGAGCCTCCAGCATCAGTGCGGAGACCGCGGCCGACAGTGCAATGGATCGGCGAGGGGCCACTTGGTCCGATCGTAACGCGCATGGCGCAGCGCGGGCAAGAACAAAATCCGGTGTTTTTGGCGCCGCGTGGTGAAGAACCACACAGAACAATTCATGGAGAAAATGGTTTTGAGGGCCGGAGGGGACGCGGAGGCCGGGGGCACGAGGCCCGATCCGCATTTTTTTCTTGACTTTCGCCTCAAAGAACCTTATATATGAATCACACTGCGATCTTAGATCGCAAATCTGATGTTAGGGAGAATCAATCGATGAAGAACGCAAC
>Ga0209415_10004610_pt1 | contig 25160 bp, 15 predicted proteins | sample PeaSoiSIISIP2007_FD_187696 | JGI IMG/M metagenome (GOLD analysis project Ga0209415, IMG submission 187696) | Peat soil microbial communities from Weissenstadt, Germany - SII-SIP-2007 (SPAdes) (version 2) | ecosystem: Environmental > Terrestrial > Soil > Wetlands > Peat | place: Germany... | reverse complement strand
CCATCACTGTTCGGGTCTTGCGAAGCAATTTCGAGGGCGCGAGCATAGCGCTCGGAATCGGTATCGGCGAGAACATCAATGGGATTGTTATGACTCCAATGGGCAGGGAGGAACTCATCCAGGAGCCTGAGGCTTTCGGGTGAAAGCTTGGCCAGTTCTCCACCATTGGCCACCAGCGAATCCGTGGCCAGGACTCCCGGGCCGCCGGCATTGGTCAGAATCGTAAGCCGCGGACCCTTGGGGCGAGGCTGCCGGCTCAGCACTTCTGCCATGTAGAACAGGTCCGCGATATTGTGGACCCGCAAAACTCCGGAACGGTGAAAGGCAGCGTCCAGGACTTCGTCGCTCCCCGTCAGGGCGCCGGTGTGCGAGGCCGCGGCGCGCGACGCCGCTTCCGAGCGGCCGGCTTTGATCACGATGATGGGCTTGGTGAGGGCGACTTCGCGGGCCGCGGACAAAAACGAACGCGCGTCTCCCACTGATTCCATGTAGATCAGAATGCTCTTGGTGCGCGGATCGTCGCCAAAGTAGTCGAGCAGATCACCCCAACCCACATCCAGCATGGAGCCGGTAGAAACGATGGCGCTGAATCCAACTTGTTCGCGAGCGCTCCAGTCGAGGATCGCGACCAGAAGCGCTCCACTCTGGCTGAGGAACGCGACATTACCGGCTTTAGGAGGATCCTTTACGAAGGTGGCATTCAGATTGATTGCCGGATTCATAATGCCCAGGCAGTTGGGGCCTATCAAGCGCAAGGAACCGCGCTGTACGTGTTCTAGAATCTGTTGTTCGAGGGCAGCACCTTCGGCGCCGCGCTCTCTGAATCCGGCAGAAATCACGATGGCGGATCCGACGCCAGCATCCACGCATTCTCCAATTATCTGTGGGACGGTCGCCGCCGGGGTCGTAACTACAGCCAAGTCCACCGGCCGGGGGACGTCGCGAATGCTGCTGTAGGTTTTCAGCCCGAGTACTTCCGGGTGCCTGGCGTTGACGGCATACACTTTTCCTTGTGCGGCGCCGCGCAGCAGGTTCTCCAGGACGGTGCGACCCACCGTGCCGGGACGACTGGTGGCACCGATAACGGCCACCGAACGCGGAGTAAACATCGCATCCAGGCCGTAGCTCGGCGGGAGTGTTTGGCGCTCTCCGCTAGCGGGATTCGGTGAGTGTTCTACGAGATCAGCCACGGGATGCAGCCTCGGTCGAGTCTATCAAGGTTATAGTGCAGCTTTAGCAAGCAGGAAAGCCGATTCGCCCGCAGGTCTCATCGATAAGCGTCTTTGTCGAAAACTGGTAGAGGTTGGTCCGCTTCCACTCGTGGTTTACCGACCTGCACCAGGGCTTCAAACTTCTGTTCGACGGAGAGAGCGCGAGACACCAGGCATAATTCCTTGGCCTTATGCAAGAGCTTGGAGGCTCGTGCCCTTTCCTGTTCTTGCGGAATCGTCAGATTTGTCTGAATGAGTACCTGGCCAAAATTATAGCCCGAGTCAACCCGGTTGACGGAACCTTCCACTTCCACCTGCAGATCGGTGAAGGCGAGCTTCGAATGATCCGCGAGTGCCCGAAAGGTGATGGTGAAGCAACTGGCGATGGCGGACAGCAGCAAGTCCTCAGGTGTCCACCTGCCTTCCAGGCCGCCAAGAGCAGGCGGGGATGTGAAATGGATGGCATTGGGTGCGGAACTGGATTTGGCAAAGCCGGTGCGGCCAGAAGCCCACCAGGCAACGACTCGAAACCGAAGTGAATCTTCCATGGCGTTATCCCTTTCCTCGTTCCCGCAGTTTAGAATCACGGCCCATCGAGACCTCACTTGGAAGGTTTCGAAATTTGCGGTACTCGCGGTTTCCCTTGCCACCGGTTCACCAGTCACTCCTTGCTGGGAATGGACGGTAGCGCCACTTTCTTACGGCTTCGATTGCAGTCGGCCCCGGCACCGATTGTGGTGCTGGTGGAGGCCACGATCGGCGCAGCCGCCACAGATCTCCTGTGGGTATAGAGTTTGGCCGCAGAGGGGGTAGTTAACCATGTTTGTAGTCACAGTTTTTTGTGATCCTGATCACAAAGGAATCGGTGATACAATTTTTCCGGAAAGCGGTGGCGAATGCGTGCGCCCTACGGGCTGAACATCCTCGACAACTGTCTGGCTTGCCCGATGCGGGAGGAACATTTGTTCTGCCATCTACCGGAAGCCGCGCTGCAGAGGCTGAGCGAGATCAAATCCACCGCCGTCTACCCCAGATCAGCGATGCTGTTTATCGAGGGACAGCTGCCGCGCGGCGTGTTCGTGATGTGCACAGGTAAGGCGAAGCTTTCGACGTCATCGGCGGAGGGCAGGACGGTGATTACCAAAATCTCCGAGCCGGGAGACGTGCTGGGGCTGAGCGCCACGATTTCCAATCGGCCGTACGAAGTGACCGCCGAGATGATTGAGCCCGGCCAGGCAAATTTTATTACCCGGGATGCCTTGCTGCACTTCCTGCGCGAACATGGAGCCGTGGCGCTGCGAGTGGCGGAGGAATTAAGCCGCAATTACTACACCGCGTACGAAGGAATTCGCACGCTGGGACTTACCAACTCCCCGTCGGAACGGTTCGCGAAATTACTGCTGGGATGGTCCAAGGCCTCGCGCAATGGAGACCCTCTGCAGTTGAAGCTGACGCTGACGCACGAGGAAATCGCCGAAATCATTGGCACGACGCGGGAAACCGTCAGCCGCTTGCTCTCGCAGTTCAAGAGGAAGCAACTGGTGCAATTCAAGGGCGCAACCCTGATTATCCGCAACAAGGCTGCCCTGGTAGCTATGGTCAACTCCTGACCGCTGGCGGGGCCGGTTAGCCCTTTTTGGACGGTGTGCTCGGTTCGCCGAGAGCTTGCTCCTTAAGCGCCTGTTCGTAACCAAGCGCGGCATAGAAGATGGCGCGATCGAAGAACTGCTCCAGCAGTTGCAGCATTTCCAGTTCACCGAACACTTCCACAGGGCGTTCTAAAACCGCTTCTTTCTTAACAAACTCCCACAGGTTCTCCTTCGTCAAAACGATCACCCAAATCACTTCGCTCACCGGCACGCCCTGACCGGCCCGTTTAGCTCCAATCTTCAGATAGCGTTGCTCGAGGTAGGTTTCATCCTTGCCCACCAGCCACTCACCCAGATGACGGTAGATCTCATATACGCGTTCTTGCAGATCGGCGCTGGGGACGTTGCGATAGCCTGGGGTCAATTCAGAATTCTGAACGCGCTCGAGAAGGCTCACCGCCAGCGCTTCAGAGTGAGTCTCGATCAGCCGAACGAGACGATAGAGCATCATCATGACGACCTCCCCTCCGCAAACCAAACACTTTAGTTTGAACGCCTGCGTGATTCGCGGCCATGACGGGCGGTACAGCGTTCCGTGATGAAAGTCACTAAGGGAGTCCCGAGGTTCCAGGGGCTTCCCACCGCCACCTCATGAAAAGCATTGTCTCACGTGAGCATTATTCATCGAAGCCTGCCGGTCCCTCGATTACGTCTCTTCGGCTGCTGGCGGAGGGGAAGCCGGAAAACTAAGATAGAGAACAGCACGAATAGAAAGGCAGGACTCAATGACTCCCCTAACCTCATTGACCCCCGCTCAGAATCCGATTTCGATCCAGCCCTTGACGCCCGAGGAGCTGGGCAAGATCGACGCCTACTGGCGGGCGGCGAATTATCTCTCCGTGGGCCAGATCTATCTGTATGAGAACCCGCTTCTCCGCGAACCGCTGAAGATCGAGCACATCAAGCCGCGACTGCTGGGACACTTTGGGACGACGCCCGGCTTGAACTTCATCTACGTCCATTTCAATCGCCTGATCAAGAACTACGATCTGAATGTCATCTACATTGCCGGTCCTGGACACGGCGGGCCGGGACTGGTCGCCAATACCTACCTGGAGGGCACCTACAGCGAGTTTTATCCCAACATCACTCAAAGCGAAGAGGGCATGAAGCGGCTGTTCAAACAGTTTTCTTTCCCTGGAGGAATTCCGAGCCATGCGGCGCCGGAGACGCCGGGGTCCATCCACGAAGGCGGGGAGTTGGGGTATTCGATCATGCACGCTTGCGGCGCGGTATTCGACAACCCCGACCTAATTGCGTGTTGCGTGGTGGGAGACGGCGAGGCAGAAACAGGGCCCCTGGCGACGAGTTGGCATAGCAATAAGTTCCTGGATCCGATGCGGGATGGCGCCGTGCTGCCGATTCTCCATCTCAATGGCTACAAGATCGCGAATCCCACCGTGCTGGCGCGCATGAATGATGAGGAGCTTACACATTTCTTCACCGGCTACGGCTGGAAACCGTATTTTGTCGAAGGGGACGATCCCGAAGCGATGCATCAACTGATGGCCGGAACTTTGGACACCGTGGTGAGCGAGGTTCGAGCGATTCAATACAGTGCCCGGAGCGGCGGTGATTCGGGCCTGCCGGTTTGGCCGATGGTGGTCTTGCGCAGTCCGAAGGGCTGGACGGGACCGAAAATGGTGGATGGAAAACCGGTCGAGAACACATGGCGCGCGCATCAAGTGCCGGTGGCTGACCTGCAGAAGCCGGAACACCTGAAGATCCTTGAAGATTGGATGAAAAGCTACCGAGCCGAGGAATTGTTTGACGAGAACGGCAAATTCATTTCCGAACTCGCGGAACTGGCTCCCAAAGGCGAGCGCAGGATGGGAGCGAATCCTCATGCCAATGGCGGCCTGCTGCTACGCGATTTGGTGATGCCCGACTTTCGCGACTACGCCGTCAACGTTCCGAAGCCCGGCACCGAGAATGCGGAGGCCACGCGCGTGCTCGGGGGATTTTTGCGTGACGTGATGAAGCTGAACGCGGACGCAAAGAATTTCCGCGTCTTCGGCCCGGACGAAACGGCGTCGAACCGACTGGAGGCTCTCTATGAGGCGACCGACAAGCTGTGGATGGAGCCCATCTTTCCGGTGGACGATCATCTTTCGCAGCGCGGCCGTGTTCTGGAGATGCTCAGCGAGCATATGTGCCAGGGCTGGCTGGAGGGGTATTTGCTAACGGGGCGCCACGGGTTCTTCTCCTGCTACGAAGCGTTTATTCACATTATCGATTCCATGTTCAACCAGCACGCCAAATGGTTGAAGGTTACTCGCGATATCGAGTGGCGACGGCCGATAGCATCCCTCAACTATTTGTTGACATCTCACGTGTGGCGGCAAGATCACAATGGGTTTACTCATCAGGACCCTGGCTTCATCGATCTCGTGGTGAATAAGAAAGCCGACATCGTCCGGGTCTACCTTCCGCCCGACGCGAATTGCCTGTTGTCGGTCGCCGATCATTGTCTGCGGAGCCGCCATTACGTCAATGTGATCGTCGCCGGCAAACAACCCGCTTTGCAGTTTCTCGACCTGGAGTCGGCGATCGAACACTGCACCACCGGGATTGGCATTTGGGAGTGGGCGAGTACAGACAACGGAGCCGAACCTGATGTCGTAATGGCTTGCGCAGGCGATGTCCCCACGCTCGAAACCCTGGCAGCGGTCGATCTTTTACGGCAGCATTTTCCTGACATCAGGATTCGTGTGGTGAATGTGGTTGACCTGATGACCATAGAGCCCCCGGGCGAACATCCGCATGGTCTTACCGATGTTGATTTCGATTCTATGTTCACGGTGGATAAGCCGATTATCTTCGCCTATCACGGCTATCCCTGGCTGATTCACCGCCTCACCTACCGGCGACACAATCACGACAATCTTCATGTGCGGGGCTATAAAGAGGAGGGGACAACCACCACGCCGTTCGATATGACGGTCCTGAACGATCTTGACCGCTTTCACCTGGCGGGGGATGTGGTGGACCGCGTTCCCAGACTGCAGAAAGTCGGAGGCCATTTCAAGCAGTTGCTGCGCAACAAACTGGTCGAGCACCGGCAATACATTCACGAACACGGAGACGACATGCCGGAAATCCGGGACTGGACCTGGCCTTACTAATGAACGTGCTAGTTCTCAACTCCGGTTCCAGCAGCCAGAAGAGCTGTCTCTACGAAATCGGGGATACGCTGCCCGCTGATCCTCCGGCTCCGATCTGGGAAGGGAAGATCGAGTGGGTTGATGGCAAGGCTGAGTACTCGATCAAGAACTCGAGCGGAGTGTCCCGAAAGGATCTTCCATCGGTGGGCTCGCGTGCGGAAGCCATTGAGCGCTTGCTGCAGAGCTTGTGGAGCGGTGAAACGCAAGCCATTCCAGACTCTTCCGATATTGATGTTGTGGGACACCGGGTGGTTCACGGTGGCCCGCACCACTTCGAGCCGGCGTTGGTGACCGCTGAGGTCAAGTCGGCGATCAAGAGCGTTTCCGTTTTTGCGCCACTGCACAATCGCGCTGAATTGGAAGGCATGGAAATTGTCGCGAAACTGTTAGGTTCAGTGCCGCAGATCGCCGTCTTCGACACCGGCTTTCATCGAACCATGCCGTTAGCTGCGGCCACCTACCCAGGTCCGTATGAGTGGTTCGAGCAGGGAATTCGCCGCTACGGATTCCACGGCATCAATCATCAATATTGCGCGGAGCGTGCGGCTCAGTTGCTGGGCAAGAATGCGAATTCGCTGAAACTCGTGACTTGCCACTTGGGGAATGGTTGCTCTTTGGCGGCGATTCGCGAGGGTCGAAGCGTCGACACGACCATGGGTTTTACTCCGCTCGAAGGTCTGATGATGGGCACGCGCTCGGGCTCGGTGGATCCGGGCGTCCTCACTTACTTGATGCGGCGGAGACACTTCCTGGACGAGCAACTTGACGACGTGCTGAATAAGAAATCGGGACTGCTTGGAATCTCGGGGATCTCCAGCGATATGCGGGAAGTTCTTGCCGCCAGCAAGAACGGCAACGAACCGGAAAGAATGGCGCGGGCAAAGCTGGCGCTGGATATGTATGTCCATCGCTTGCGCTCGGGAATCGGCGCCATGATTGCGGTGCTGGGCGGCATTGACGCTCTCGTTTTTACAGCGGGAGTCGGCGAAAATTCATCCGAGGTTCGTGCCGCGGTCTGCGACAATCTTGCGTTCCTGGGGGTGCGGCTCGACCAGGAAAAGAACGCACCATCCTCCTCGGACAAAGATAAAGATAAGGATATCTCCTCTCCGGATGCTACCGTCCGCGTTTTTGTAATTCATGCGCAGGAAGACTGGATGATCGCACGGGCGTGCTGGTACCTCGTGCAGAGGAGCCGGAGCCAGCAGTGAATCAGAACAAAAAAGCAAGAGCGAACCTGCAGATAGGCTTGAGGTTCGCTCCTGAAGTGCGCTCCTGACAATTAAGCTCTTACTCCTCGGTCCCGAATCTCTTCAGGTCCTCCGGTCCATCGGTCAATGCCACCACCTCTTTGCCTTGAACCAGTTCGCGGATGCTTTCCACCACGTCTGGATTAGCCAGGGTAGTGATATCTCCGGTGTTCATGTTGTTGGAGAGGGCGGCGAGAATGCGGCGCATGAGCTTGCCGGAACGGGTCTTGGGCATATCCGGAACGACGTGGATATGCTTGGGACGGGCAATCTTGCCGATCATGGTTTCAATGACCTTGTTGACCTTCTCAATGATCTCCGGGCTCGACTTAATACCGGGTTTCAGGGCGATATAGACTTCGGGCACGCGGCCCTTGATCTCGTCCGCCACTGGTACCACGGCCGCTTCTGCCACCTCGGAAACCGTCAGGCATGCAGACTCGATTTCCTTGGTGCCCAAACGGTGGCCGGCCACATTAATGACATCATCGACCCGGCCGAGAATGCGGAAATAGCCGTCGGCGGCCAGCACCGCTCCGTCCGACGCAAAATAGGGCCAGTCATGCCAATCCTTGCTGTTGCGATTCTTGCAGTATTTGGCGAAGTACTGGGTCACGAAACGGTCGTGATCGCCCCAAATGGTTTGCATGATCCCGGGCCAAGGGTTGCGGATGCAGATGTTGCCCGCCTTTCCCGATCCAGCCGTGACTTCCTGGCTGTTTTCGTCATAAATCACCGGATAGATTCCCGGCACGCCTGGGCCGGCGCTGCCCGGTTTCATGGGATCGAGCGCCGGTTTCGTGCTGCAGAGGAATCCGCCGTTCTCCGTCTGCCACCAAGTGTCGACGATGGCGGCCTCCCGCTTGCCGACAGTTTCGTAGTACCAGCGCCAAACCTCGGGTTCGATGGGCTCTCCCACCGTGGTCATGTGCTTGAAATGGTAGTTGTACTTGTTGGGTTCGTCGTGACCGGCCTTGCGCAACATGCGAATGGCGGTGGGCGAGGTGTGGAAGATGTTGACATCGAGGCGCTCGGCGATTCTCCATACGCGGCCAGCGTCGGGGTAGGTCGGGACACCTTCATAGATGACGCTGGTAGCAGCCAATGCGAGCGGACCGTAGACAATATAGGAGTGGCCCGTGATCCAGCCGATGTCGGCCATGCACCAGTAAACATCCTCGGGATGAATATCCTGGATGTACTTGGAGGTGCCGGTCACATAGGCGAGGTAGCCACCGGTGCGGTGCTGACAGCCTTTGGGTTTGCCGGTGCTGCCGCTGGTGTACATAAGAAACAGCGGCGCCTCCGCATCCATGGGGACGGGAGCCACCAGTTCGCCTTTGTATTTCGGGAGCACTTCGTCGACGAAGAAATCGCGCCCTTTCACAAACGGCGTTGCGGACGCATTCTGTCCCGCGTGCCGTCTCCAGACCAGGACCTTGTCCACAGTCTGGCCTTCCTTCTTGGCAAGAGCCAGCGCAATATCAGCGCCCGCTTTGTGGTCGAGCAACTTGCCATTGCGATAGTAGCCATCCATCGTGATCAAGATGTGGCTTTGCGAATCGGCGATACGCGTTCCGCAAGCCTCGCCGCTGAAGCCGCCAAACACAACCGAGTGGATCACGCCCAGGCGGGCGCAGGCCAGCATGGTGATCGGCAACTCGGGAACCATCGGCATATGGATGGTGACGCGATCTCCGGCCTTCAGACCGCAGAAATCGCGGAGCAACGCCGCGAATTCATTCACTCTGACGTAGAGTTCGCGGTAGGTGAGCGATACGGGCGCCTCGGATTCCGGCTCCGGAACGAAGATAATCGCGGCTTTGTTTTTGTACTTGGCGAGATGACGGTCGATACAGTTGTACGAGGCGTTGATCTTGCCGCCGACGAACCACTTCCAGAACGGCGGATCGCTGGTGTCAAGCGTCTTGTCCCAGTACTTGTACCAGGTCAGCAGGTCAGCGTACTCCCGGAAGCATTCCGGGTAATTCTTCTCGCTGAAGCGTTCGATGACATCGGGATCGCTCAGATTCGCCTGGCCAATAAATTTGGAAGAAGGATAGTAGTATTCTTCTTCGCGCCAATGGACTGCGATCTGAGCCTCAGTGGTCTCGGTCACCACAGTTTTTTTCTGGAGAATATCAGCCATATCGGTTTACCCCTAAATTTTGAATTTGTAATACACACTGACGGTTTCCCGCCAGCGCGGAGTCAATCAAGGTCGTGCGCGATTTTCTAAGAACCCGTTGGTACCGTCGCTCCCAAGCTTTGGCGCAGGGCCTGGGAGCGGCTTCTGGAACCTTACTTTCAACCTTACGCTGCCGACGGCACCTTCTTTCCCGCCATACCTGCTTCGGGTGCGGACGGGCGTTTAGCTGCTAGTTCGCAGAGCAGGGCAACTGCCGCGAGACCCGCCGCCGTGTAAAAGGCCATCTGATAGTTGTGGTATTTGTCGTACAGCATACCGCCGATGCGGCCACCGAGGAGGCCAGCTACGCCCCATGCAGTGAATAGCATGCCGTAGTTGAGGCCCAGGTTCTTGGTGCCCCAGAAGTCGGCTGCCGTTGATCCGTTCACCGAAAGCTGAGTACCGTAGCACCAGTAAACGATGAACAACATAACGAACAGGGGCACCACGTGGCCGCCCACGTAATACAGAATGGGCATAGCAACCATGGAGATGCCGATCATGAGGCGCAAGACGTTGATGCGGCCCAGCGCATCCGACATCCAACCCGAGAAGATGCGGCCCATGGCGTTTCCGGCCGCGCCCACCACCAGGCCAAAGGCAGCCAGGGTGGTGCCGGGTATACCCACGCTCTTAGCAAAGGGTACCAACTGGCTGATGACCATTAGTCCAGCCGCGCAACCCAACGCATACGCAACCCACATGAGGTAGAACGTGGGCGTGCGCAGCACCTCGGAAGGAGTGAACTCATAGGTGGTCGCAGCAGCCTTGGAAGCCGGAGCAGGCGTCCAGCCAGCGGGCTTGTAGCCAACGGGTGGGTTCTTGAGCAGGAACGCGCCAAACACCGTCATCACAAAGAAGATCAGGCCCAGGACTTGGAAAGTGGTGCGCCAGCCGAAGTGCGGAATCAGGTAGCTGGCGGCCAGCGGGCCAAATATGGCGGACCCGCCGCCATAACCGGCCACTGCCAGCCCTACTGCCAGACCGCGCTTGTCCGGGAACCACTTGGACATGACAGGAATCGGGGTCGCGTAACCAAAACCGTTGCCCAATCCACCGAGGACGCCGAAGAAGATGAAAAACTTGGTCAGGCTATCGGCGGAAGAGCAGAGGAAAAAGCCCAGGCTCACCAGAATGGCGCCAACCAGGGAAATCTTGAAAGGCCCAAGTTTATCCTGCAACCGGCCAGCGACAATGAACGTGAGCGCGAAGACCACCACCGCGATGATGAACACGTTGGAGGTATCAGCTCGCTTCCAGTGGAATTCCTTTTCTAACGGGGCAACAAAGACACTCCAGGCATACAGCGAGCCCAGTGCCAGGTTCATGGACACACCGCCGACCACGCGCCACCAGCGACTTATGCCGGCGGTACCAGATTCAATATTTGCGTTAGCCACAGTTTTTCTCCTTTACAAAAATGAAATGAGAACCGGGAGCCGTTCTTGCTTTACAACCACGACTCCTTTACGGCAGATGCCTACGTGCTGATTCTTCCAACCAACCCCAACTTTTGCGCGATATCATACTGCGGTCCACCTTCAAGCGCTAGCTTAAATATGCCCTGCAACCGCCATCCCGGCTTAGGGCTGCGTCTTTTGCAGGTTAGCGGTCACATTCACCGCTGAATCCGCCTCCACCGTGAGCTCCCGCTTCCACTCGGCAAAGCCTGAAAGAGAAATGACGACGACATGTGTCCCAGGGCTAAGGCCGATTTCGGAGGGCGTGCTGCCTACGTATCTCCAGTCAACGGTGATTTCCGCACCGGAGGGTGTCGAGGCGAAATTGCACTTCACTTTCTCCCGAGCGGCTGCCTGCGTGTAGGCAGGTGGCGGAGCAGGCACCGAGACTGTTGAAGTCTGCACCGGCGCCGCAGCGTGCGGGACTGGCACAGCTGGAGCCTGCCCGGAATTCTTAGCTGCGGCCGGGACGGGCTGAGCTGCAACTGCGACCGCAGTCGTGGGCAGGCCAGTCTTTTCGTTCGTATCTACCAGCTTGTAGAACTGACCTCGCACCTTGCCCTTGTCATCCACGTAGTACACGGTAATGCCGTGCTTTCCCCTTCGGGCGTCCAAAGTCTCGCCCTTGGGCAACGGTACGCACCTGGAATTTCTTGACCCCATGGTGCACGTGACCCGGATCGGCGGCTCGTTGCCTTCCTGCACCAGCAAGGTATTCACCAGTGGCGCGTTTGTAGTGGAACGGCAATATGCGTCGAAGGTGAGTTGGTCGCAATTGTTGGGAACACCGTTGTTGTCAAGGCTCAACGCTCGGGTTTCAGAATCCAGCACCGTTATCCGTATTGTTTTGTTCCGCGAAGCGGCGTTCGCGAACATTGACACCAACAGGAGACCCGCCAGCAAAGCCGCCATTTTACGCATACTCATCGAACCAAATCCTCCAAACACTGCAGATGCATCAGTCGCCTACCGGGATTTCCCGAACGATCCAGTAGGCCGGTCCCGCAGATTCGGTACATTGTGATCCCTTGGCGTGTCATGCACAATAGCTTTCCCCGTTGGAGGGGGTTGGGGAGGACAGACTCACCTGCCGGCCACCGCCCCGCGTGGAGCCCGTCCCCTTTTCTTGGGTAGCCGGTGCCGTCGGTCTGCACCGGCCATTTCAGTCATGCGACCGGAAACCCCGGCGGGCCATCTCTTTGGCCGCCGGGGTTGGAGGGTCGGTTCTAGAACGTAAAGATCGGCCCGAACTCCGTACGGTGATCCTGCCATTCGTTGGATGGACTTCCAGCAATTGTGTATATGTTGGCATGGTCCAAACCACGGGTGGCGTAGATCGACTGCTCGAAACCGAACTGGCACCAGTTGTTGAATTTGTAGTTCAGGGTTCCGATGGCCGACTTGCCCATCAACAGGGGCAATGGGGCCGTCCCGCCGCCGTTATAGGCGGCTTTATAGCCGGGATTATTCAGGTCACGATCCACCACCTGGTCCTTGCCGAGGGTGAACTGAAGCTGCCAGCCCGCGTTGTGACCATGCGGATCTGCATTAAACCAGCGGGAAAGCGGCAAGCCGAGCTGGACGAATCCGCCGAACGACCGGATGGGCTGCTGCGGAGCAACCACAACAGTGCCGGCGCAGGTTCCAGGGGTAATCCCGTCCTTTAGCGTCGTCCCGGTGGCGGTAAACGCGCCCGAGCAACCCAGTACGGCGCCACCGGCAGCAGCAAGCGGACCGCCATCGAGAGTGGGGAACGGCCCCTGCACGCCATTCAGTCCGCTCACGTCGGTGGCGAAAGAGTTGATTTGGTCGCCGAAGAAGAAGCGCAGGTCGCCTCCCTTGTATGCGGTCGCCACCAAAGTGAACCAGCGGGTGGGCAATTGCGCCACGATCTGGCCGCCCCACATATGGCTGGAAGCCTGAAAGCCGTTCGGGAAGGTGGTGCAGTAGTTGGTATTCGCACACAAATCCGCGTATGGCGCGGACGAACCGACCGCGGATAAATTGTAAGCGATGGATGTGCGCGAGCCACGGAATCCAGCAAAGGCGATTTGCGCCGGGGCGACACCCTTGGCCTTGTCGAGCTGGAAACTCAAGGCCACTCTGCCTTCCCATTCGGGACGGTCGGAGTCGGCGCCCTCGCGCTCGCCTTGTCCGATTTGGCCAGCGAGGCCGAGCGACCCGAGCTTCTCGATCTGACCGGTGCTAGGCATCATGATCCCAAATTGACCCTCGAGATTGACGTGGTGTTCCTTATCCAGGGTCTGTATAATCCCGCCCCGCAGTTGTGGCGAACGTTCCCAAGTGTTGCCCCAATATGCACCGTTGAATGTGGTTTCCATTATGTTCATCAGTGCGCCAGATCCGAAAAGCGTCCAGTCCTGGCCACCGACAAAGAAGACATCAGTGTTCTCGCTGGCGTGGTAATCCAGGCGAACGAAGGCCAAACGTAGTTGCGGCATATTGCTGCGAATCGAGGAAACGTCGCGGTTGTCGACTTCGCTGAAGTTGCCTTCGAAGTCGCCCTCTATCTTGCCGGTAAGCGTCAGGTTCTTGGAAATATCCGGCCATTCGAAGTTCGCTCCAAAGCGCGTGGACCGCGCCTTGACGTGGAACTCAGGATCTTTCGTTGGGCCAGTGCTCAAAATATTTCCCGAATTCAGCCATATGCCAGGAAACGGGAAGTCATCGCCATCGGGGTCGCTGCTGTCATGGACGACCGTCGCTTTGATGAAGCCATAAGGCGCAAGCGTGATCGGGCCCACCTTGATACCGCTTAGTCCGCCGGTCTTGGGCGCGTCGACTGGGAACACCCGGATTGGAACAACCGCCGGTATCACCGCCGGTGCGGGGGGTTTCGGTGGCGCAGCAGCCTGCGCCGGCTGGGTTTCCATGCTGGCGAGGGAGGTTGAGATTGCGGCTTCCGGGACGGCCACGCTGGTAGAAGGTTGTATTGCCGGGCTCGCGGCCGCGGAGAGATCGGCTGCGTTCAATAAGCCTTTGCGACTGAGCGCTTCGACCAGAGCTTGAAATTGAGATGTGGGAGAAGCACTTCGAATGGCGTTGGCCTCGGTAGGCGCCAGAACACCCTTCATTACGAGCACTCCGAGCAATGCCGTGACATTCGAATCGTTTGTGGTTGAGGTCAGGCTTGGACTAGGGCTAGGACTAGGACTTGGGCTAGGGTTTGGGCTTGCGGCAGCGCTACCTTCCGCGCTGGCTGCATTCGCGGCATTGTCATTTGCCGTTGTTGTGTCGCTGTTTCCCGCCATGACGGGCACGGCCGTGAGGGCCAGCACCAGCAGGCTTAGCAACCACGATTTCAACTTCAACATAGACGGTGTCCTCCTCGTTCCGGCTCGGCTCAGGCCTGGCCACAGAACATGGGGCGGAACATTATGTTGTTTTCAAACCCTATGCTGTGATTGCCGTCACACATGATCGTAGTTGCCATCACAGCGGTCGGCCCGTGAACCAAAGCAAAATCCTCCGCACGTATTCGCAGTTTGCCGCGTGCTCGGGAGGTCCGCATGAGCGCTTCGAACCCTCCTTCTGGGCCGGCAGGGCCCAATTGACAACTTAGCTGCGAGGGCGAAAGGAGAACACAATGAGCCTGGTCAATCCGATCGTGCAAAAGTGGATCGATGAAGGAAAGAATGACCCGGAAGCTTTTTGGGGACGCGCGGCGGAGCAGCTACCATGGTTTCGCAAGTGGGATCGAGTGCTGGACTGGACTCCGCCGACCTTCAACTGGTTCGTGGGCGCACAGACGAACCTGGCTTACAACGCCCTCGACTATCACGTGAAGCGCGGTTGGGGCGGGCATACGGCGCTGATCTATTTCAATGAACGCGGTGAGCGGCGCGTCTTCACCTATGCGCAACTGCTTTACGAGGTCGAGCGAGTGGCGGCGGCGCTACGCGGGCTGGGCATCCAGAAGGGTGATCGCCTCACGGTCTACATGCCGACTTGCCCGGAAGCCATCATCCTGATGTTGGCAACGGTTCGTATTGGCGCCATTCACTCCGTGGTCTTCGCGGGATTCGGCGCGAAAGCGTTGGGCGACCGCATTCGGGCCAGCGGATCGCGCCTGGTTTTCACGGCTGACGCGACTTACCGCAAGGGGAAGGACACTCGCCTGAAAGAGATCGTGGATGAAGCGCTGCAAGCGGGAAGTGACGTAGAGAGAGTCATCGTGCTGAAACGAACCGCGGCGGAAACGCCGTGGACGTCGGGGCGCGACCTTTCTTGGGACGAGTTCCTTAAGCGCGCCGACGGCCAGTCGGGCGACTATGTTCCGATGGAAGCCAATGAACCAGCATTCATCCTCGCCACGTCCGGTACAACGGCGACTCCGAAACTGGCGATCCACACGCATGGTGGCTATCAGGTTCACATCCATAGCATGGGCAAGTGGCTGTTTGCGCTCCGGCCGACCGATGTATGGTGGTCAACGTCCGACATCGGCTGGATCGTGGGGCACAGTTACATCGTCTATGCGCCGTTGATCGTTGGAGCCACCACGGTTGCCTTTGAGGGTGCGCTCGATTATCCCGCTGCAGAATCAAATTGGAGGGCGGCGATCGAGGAATTCCGGGTCACCGGCATCTTTACTTCTCCCACTGCGGTTCGAATGCTGATGAAGTATGGGGATGCGCCCCTGCTCAAGACCGATCATACCTACCTGGAGCGAGTGTTTTGTGCGGGCGAAGTGCTCAACGCGCCGGCTTGGGAATGGCTGCAGAAGAAGATCTTCAAAGACAGGATTCCGGTCATCGACCACATGTGGCAGACGGAAACCAGCGGGCCGATGTTCGGCAATCCGTATGGGCTGGGCATGCTCCCGATCAAACCGGGTTCAGCGACGATTGCGATGCCGGGTATTGACGCCGCGGTGGTGCAGGTGGACGGCACGGCCTGCGGCACGAATGAGAAGGGAATCATGGTCATCCGGCGTCCTTTCCCCGGCTTGACGCCAGCGTTGTGGGGAGAAAAGGAGCGCTATGGCCGCGATTATTGGCAGATCATTCGCGACGTCTATTACAGCGGAGATTCGGCGCATATCGACGATGATGGTTACGTCTGGTTCGCCGGCCGCGCCGACGAAATCATCAAGATTGCCGGGCACCGCATCGGTACCATCGAGGTGGAAACCGCTCTGCTCACGCATCCCGCGGTGGCAGAGTCGGGAGTGGTGGGCCGCGCCGACGAGCTTCGCGGCGAGGTGATTTCGGCCTTTGTCGTGCTCAAGAAAGGATTTGAAGCATCGGAGGAAATGAAGAAAGCGCTGCTGGAACAAGTGCGGCATGAACTCGGGCCGATTGCCGTAATCGGTGACTTGAACTTCGTCGAGATGCTGCCCAAGACGCGGAGTGGCAAGATCATGCGCCGAGTGTTGAAGGCCGTCACCCAGGATCGGAATGCGGGTGACATTACGACCATCGAAGATGAGGGTTCGGTGGAAGAGGCACGGCACGCGTGGCAGCAGATGAGAGACCATCTCGATGCCAAGTCGCCGGCACAGGTAGCTGAGCCGGCAGCCGTCAAATGAGGGAGATAGTTATGATGCACGACTGGCGAGGGTGAGGCGTCTGTATCCGGCTCCTCGCAATTGTGGTTCGGCTCCTTTCGGCTCCGCGGCTTTGATCTTGTTATGAAGTTGCGGGCAGCGGCATGGCTGCGCGAAGCGTTCCCTTATCCCCACCACAACTAAAAGACGGCTACTGGTACTATGCTGGAAGGTTCTCGACACCGTGTTTGGGAATAACCGCCTTCCGCATGGCAAGGCCTCAACATGAGTATCCGCGGCTGGGGTCGAATCGGCAGCTGGTCCTGGCCGCGCAGATCGCCTTTCTCCCCACGGGCATTTTGACCACTCTGCTGGGCCCGATGTTGCCCATCCTGATCGCGCGCTGGGCGCTCAACGACACGCAGGCAGGCAATCTTTTCCTGGTGCAGTTCCTGGCTGCGCTTGCGGGCGTGCAAATCTCCGGGATACTGCTGGCACGAGCGGGGTTCCGACCGGCATTTCTTTCCGGACTACTGCTGATGGCCGGCGGCGTAGCCACGCTCTACCTGGGATCGCCTGCGCTGGGAATGGTGTCGGTAGCGGTGTATGGGCTGGGCTTGGGTTTGATTGTTCCTACCGACAATCTGATGATCGCAGAGATTACTCCAGATTCGCGGGCGGCGGCCGTAAGCCTGCTGAATTTTTACTGGGGAGTGGGCGCTGTACTCTGCTCGGTGCTGGTCGCGTGGGCGCAGCGGCACCAGTTGATTCCCGTATTTCTCGGAGCTGTATCCGTATTTCTTGTGGTGCTGGCAGTGAGCGTGCGTAACCTGCCGTTTCCCCATGCGGTCAAGGCCAGCGGCTCGCCGGTCGCGTGGCGGAAAATCTGCAAGGATCCCGCAATATGGCTGTTCGCCGCGGTGTTCTTTCTCTACCCCGGTGCAGAGACCGCGGTGGGTGGCTGGATTGGCTCGTATGTGGCCCGGATGGGATCTGGTGGGGCGGCGATGGGACCCATGATGCCGGCTTTTTTCTGGTCGGCACTGATGTTGGGCCGGGCGGCGGCAGGCCTGCTTTTGAGACACGTGCCGGAGCGGCGCGTGCTGGAGGTGGGCTTCTTAACGGGGACGGCGGGGATTGGGCTGATGCTGTGGTCATCGAGCCTGCCGGGCGTCACTGCCGCCGCACTCATCACCGGATTGAGCTTTGCCACCTTGTATCCCATCACAGTCGCGCGCTTTTCGCATCGCTTCGGGGTCGCCGCCCGGAGCATTGGATCAGTGATGTTTTCCTTAGCATCGCTAGGACCGGCGGTATTGCCGTGGACGGTGGGAGTAATTTCGAAAACCACGGGCAACCTGCGCGCCGGTCTTGCCGTGCCGCTGGCAGCAACTGTGATCTTGTTGCTGATACACATCCGGGACTGGTAAGGCGGCTACTGTCCCTGCGCCAGCGCTTTCTCCAGATCATCCGCGGCTTTGCCGATTGCGGCGGCGACGTTCGCCAGCACCTGGCCAACTATGGGAACCTGGGCATCGGCTTCCTGCCATTTTTCCTGATCCATGTATTCACGAACCGCCGCAATCGGCTTCGCCCCGTACCCGGTGTAAGCGCCGGGAGCATAGACCTGATGCTTGAACCACGGGCGTTCCGGCAAACCTTTCTCGGTTAGAAACGCTCGCTGAATCTGCATCAGATCGGCATTCAGAGCGGCGGCGGTCTGGGCGGGCAAAGCGGTTCCGGCAGCCTGCCATTTGGCAAACGCCGACTGATATCGTTCCGCGCTTTTCTTGATCGCCTCAACTCCGTTCTTGAGCGGCGCAAAATTCATGAACGGTGGGACCGGCTTGGCTAGCGGAGGGACATAGGTCCTGCGCGGGTCAGCCGTGGCCGTGAACACGCCTTCTTTCAGCTCGAGATTACGCTCGGTGATTTCGTCCTGCTTGTCTTTGAGCAGCTTCTCCAGTTCCTTCACATATCGTTCGATGGTCTCCGCCTCAGCGTTGTACTCGTAGGGAATCACGTCGGCATCCGCTAGCCGCATGACCGCAGTTCCACCGGTCTGTGCCAGCGCGCGGCCGTAAGAGAAATCGGTATCCACAAACTTGGTGTACCAGTAAAAGTCGTCATAGATGGAATGATAGGAGTCGGCATCGTTCTCACCGCTGTAACCGATGTTAAGAGCAGAGATGCCGGCATGGTCGATGAATGGTGCGTAGTCCGAACCGTCTCCCAGCGCGCCGATCCGCAGGTCGTTGCTCTTTCTGATCTCGGCCCGCTCCTCGGCATTGTGTGCCCTTGCAACCCGCTGCAGACGTGCCCTTTGCTGGACTGAAATGTGTTTCTCCGGATCTTGAACATCCAAAGCTACATCGTTAATGAGGTGTTGCAAATCGTGCGAACCGCCGGCGAAGAGGAAGCCCCGGCCATTGCTATCAGAATTAATGTAAGCGACGGCATGTTTCTGCAGTTCGTCGCCATGGGTTTCGACCCACTCGGTCGAGCCTAGCAAGCCGGGTTCTTCGCCGTCCCAGGCACAGAGGATGATGGTCCGTTTCGGATTCCATCCTTGTTTATGCAGATTGCCGAGCATGCGAGCTTCTTCTAAAACCGTGACCATGCCGGAGATGGGATCATCGGCACCATTGACCCAGGCATCGTAGTGATTGCCACGGATCACCCACTGGTCTGGCGCATCGGCTCCGCGCATGGTGGCGATGACGTCGTTGACCGGCTTCAGGTCCCAGTTCGAAGCGACCTTCAGATGAACTTTCGCGGGGCCGGGACCGACGTGATAGGTGATAGGCAGAGCGCCTCGCCACGCTTCGGGCGCAACCTGTCCCTGCAAGGCCTCGAGCAACGGCAGGGCATCACCCCAGGAAATCGGCAGCACGGGAATCTTGGTGATGGTCTTCGCATCTTTGATATCGAGCCGCTTGGCGTCGGCCGTTGCGCCGACTCCGGGGGTCAGAGGATCGCCGGGATAGTCGGTGTCCATGACGCTGCCGCGTTGCACGCCTTCGCGCGGCCGCCAACCACCCTTGGGATAGTCGTCGCCATTGTAGAAGCCATCGTCCTTGGGATCGGAATAAATGATGCAACCGATCGCCTCGTGCTCGGCCGCAACTTTAGGCTTGATACCGCGCCAGCCTTCGCCATAACGCGCGATTACGATGGCGCCTTTGACGGAAATCCCCAGACGGTCGAGTTGCTCATAGTCTTCTCGGTTGCCGTAGTTCACGTACACCAGTGGGGCAGTCACGTCTCCGTCGATGGAATAGGCGTTATAGGTCGGCAACTGTTCGGCAATTTGATTGGAAGTCGGATCGCCCGGAACAGCAGGTTCCTGCAACTTGGCGTGGAACTTGGTCGGCTCGATCATTTCGACGATGCGTTCTTTAGGCGTCGGGAAAAGCACCTGGAAGGTCTCAATGTGGGCGTCAAATCCCCATTCTTTGAACTTGGAAAGGATCCAGTCGGCATTGTCTTTGTCGTAGGGAGAACCCACGTGGTGCGGGCGCGCACTCAAGCGCTGCATGTTCTGACGCAAATTCTCCGGGACAATGCCGGCTTGGAGTTTCTTCTCCCAGTCGCGCTCGGCCTGGGAGGATTGCGTCGAATAGCCGGCCAGACGGGAAGTGTCAGCAGACGGGGTCGGCGCAGATTGCGCAAAAGTGAGAGCAGCGCTGCTGAACGTAATCACTGCTACATATACGACAAAAGAACGTAGTGAAGTCACGAAAGCCTCCTCAGGCAGTCACTTTCTTGCCTGGACTGATGGCGTCGAATCGCCGAACTGGAAACAAAATGCGGCCTGATGACCTTCTCTCTCAAGTCTTACCAGATAATTTTCGCTCCCAATTGAATGTGGCGCGAGCCGCCGGAACCGATGACGGGGTTAGAAGAGGCGACATCGGGCGTGAAGATGACCAAGCCGACCGAGGACGGGCTGGACAAGTCCGTGTTCATAGTGAAGACGTCGAAGTTGGCGTGATTCAGAATGTTGAACACCTCGCCGCGAAACTGCATTTTCACCCTTTCATTCAGCTTCCAGACCTTGGCGAGGGAGAAGTCCCAGTTCGCGAACGCCGGCCCACGGAAAATATTACGACCCATATTGCCCTGAGTGCCCGCATCGGGCGGCGTGATCACCGTACTGCCCGAAACAAAGCAGCCATAGTAGGCGAGTTGGCCGGGATCAGCGTAAGGAGCACAAGCCGGATCGCCGGAAGGGAAATAGGGAATCGTCGTTGAAGGGGACCAGTGGATATTGCTCGCCGGGCCAGTCATGTTCCAGCGGTCGTTATATTCGCCGGTGCCGCTGATGTCGTCGCCATAATCGCCGAGGGTGTAGGGTTCACCGCTTTGCAGGTTGACGATGCTGGTTGCCTGCCAGCCTTCCAGCATCTGCCACTTCGTCTTGACGGAGGGTAGATCGTAAGTCACGGAAAGCGTGAAGCGATTGCGGATGTCGTAATCGCCGTTGCCGCGTTCTTCGTTGTAGTTGGTGCTATCCGGGGGCACGCCGGCCAGATTGCTGGTCGCAGTATCGATTGCGTGCGCCCAGGTATAACCCGCGAGCAGATAAAGTCCGTGGGAATAACGCTTGGTCAAGGTAACTTGCAGGGAATTGTAAATAGAATCTGATCGGTTACTGAGATAGTTGAAAAAGCCAAGCCACGGAAAACACGGTCCACCTGTGCCTAGACCCCCTTCGCTTACCGGACAGTTGGTATTAAGCGGCCTCCCGTAGGCCTCGCCTCCAGGGTAAAGGTTAGCGGAATTCACGATTTGGTCATTGGCGTAGTTCACCTGGTTGATATCGGTGACGCTGTACAGTTTGACGCCGTGATTGGCGACGTAGGCGATCTGCAAGACCGTCGACTTCGTCAACTCCTGTTGCACATTGAAATTCCAGTTCATCACATAGGGAGTCTTCAGGTGTGGATCCACGGCGAAGACGTTGCACTGGTTGGGATTTCCGTCAGCGTCAAACAGGCTGCACTGGTTTCCCGCCGCTGAGGGGAAAATGGGCCCGCCTGAGGAGCTCCAGTTAATCTGAGTACCATCGCTAGATTCCCTCAGAAAAGCAGTTATCGTGCCCGTCGGCTGAATCAGATTTCCGTTCCCGTCGACGTATGGCACGCCACTCGGGTTCAGGTTGAGACCGCCTCCGTTGTACATGAATGTTCGGATCGATGGTTGTTCGAAGATGATGCCGAACCCGGAACGAAACACCGTCTTGCCGGTTCCGAAGACGTCCCAAGCCACCCCGACGCGTGGAGACAGATTGTTGTAGTTGGTTGGATACGGAGAGCTAATGCCCTGGCCGACCTGGACGAGGCCCGACTGCGAGGTTGGGACATAGTTGGCCAGCAGATTACGCGAGTCTTTGATCGGGTCGGTGATGTCGTAACGCAAGCCAAGGTTCAGAGTCACGTTGGAGCGAACCCGGAAATCGTCCTGTGCGAAAAAGCCAAGAGACTTCTGGCTGACGTTGCGCGCGGGATCGCCGTACAGGAACTCCCATCGGTGGACGTTGCCATCCATGAAATCCGTAAGATCGGTGAAATCGACACGGCCTCTTCCTTCAGTCGCGCGATAGTAATTCACGTCGCCGTAGCGGAAGGATCCGCCGAAGCGGATGGAATGCTTGCCGTGCGTGTAGGTCGCAGTGTCGGAAAAACTATCCGTCTTGCTGGGGGTGGTTTCCAGGGGCCAGCTGGAATTGCCGCCCATGTAGTTAAAGGCGTCCGTTCCCGGGTTGATGCGCGGGAATCCGAACAAGCGCGGATCGGTGACGCCGGTATTGAGGCCGTAGGTCATCGGGTTGACGTTGTGGTCGACTGGGAATATGGCTTCATTGAACCGGTTGTAGCTGAAGCGAAGTTCATTTGTCCACGCGGAACCGAACGTGGAAGCGAGGCTCACGCCGAACACCTGAGTGGTCGGGCTGGTGGTCGAGAGCCACTGCGGCCGCAATGGAACCGTATCTTCTTCGGTTTGATCGGTATTCGCGTAGATAAAGCGGGCGCTCAGAACGTGATGCGAGTTGAGCGTGTAGTCGGTCTTGGCGACTAGGTTATCGCCGCGGTTTTTATTGGTGAAGTCAAAGTTGATTCCGGCGGGATCGGATTGCGTTAAGGTATATCCCGGATTCGGCAGGAACAAGTTTGCCAATTGAACGCTGAGCGGGTTCACTGTGCAAGTCGTAGAATTGGTGTTATTCAAGCAATAGTTAACATTGTTGGGATCATTGAAATAAGCGATGGCGTCTGGAACGCTGTAGCTAGCTGAATTCGGGCTCCCATCGGAGTTCGCGATCCCACCCATCTGATTGGCCAGCGACACGGTCACCGGGCTATCTGTCAGCCCGGGATTGCCGACCTTGTCACGAATCCCTTCATAGTTGACGAAGTAAAACCATTTGTCCTTCTTGATGGGGCCGCCCAGGGATACGCCGAACTCGTGCATCAGCAGCGCCGCTACCGGGTCGGGAGCTGGATCGAAATAGTTGCGCGCGTCGAAAGCAGCGTTGCGAGTAAAGTAGTACGCCGTGCCGTGAATATCATTGGTGCCGGACTTGATGCCGATGTTCATGACCACGCCGGGCTTGACGCCGTAATCCGCTGATGGGCTCTCCTGGGTATTGAATTCCTGAATGGCATCGAGCGGCAAAAAGCTTGCCGGCGTACCCTGAATGCCGGCGTCATTGACCACGGTTTCGCCGTAATACACGTCGTTGTCGTCGGCGCCGTCAATGAAAAAGTTGTTGTCATCGGGCCGATTGCCGTTGGATGTGACCGAGTGAAAGCCGCCGCCGGGCGTACGCTGTACCCCAGGATGGAGTTCCAGCAGATTCTGAAAGTCGCGGCCCTGCACGGGCAGTTCGGAGATCGCCTTATTCGAAAGCACGCCGTTGAGCGTAGTGTTCGTGGTGTCGACTAGTTCCGCCTCCGCCGTGACCATCATGGTTTCGGTCACCATGCCGGGTTGCAGTTTCAAATCGACGCGCACCTCGCGCGAAACTTCGAGGAGGATCGGCGTGCTCACCGTCTTCTTGAACCCTGGCGCCTCCACAGAAATCGTGTAGGTGCCGGGATCGAGGTTCGGTGCCGTATAGTCACCCGCGCTGGTTGTGACCACGGCGCGACTCACGCTGGTGCTTGTGTTCGTGATCGTCACCTTAGCGTTGACCACTACCGCACCGGACGCGTCAACTACCGTGCCCAGGATTCTGCCTTGCGAGGTCTGCGCCATCATGGATAGCTCGAGGACCAAGAACATAAGAACGACGAGGGTCACGACACGAATAGACTTCATAAGAGCTCCTTGAATTTTGTGGTGCATCCTAGGCCAGGAATAAACATTGTCAGTGAGCTAGCTCACGGGAAGGGAATCACAGGCCGGCTTCGAGTTCGCCGGCTTCCAGGAGAAAGCGGAGTTGCTCAAATGTGTATGCGCGCGAAGGAAAGAAACGCAAGTGCCTGCTCATGACGTACCTCAGGCTCAAATTTCTCGCATCGAATTCTTGCAGGGAATGGCGACGAAGTCAAACGACAGCGCGGAAACGTCGGTTTTCTCGAGTGCGATATGGCTATGCCTGCTGAAGGTCAATCAATAGATGTCGTGGTTGGCCTGCGTGCTCTCAATCTTCCCTTTCTCAACAGAAAGGGAGTAACCAGTTCCGCCATCGCCTGTCCACGATGTAAAGTCGAAGTGTCCGCCCGCCGGAACTCTATAGACGCTGATTTTCTGGAAGGTGAGTGACTCGCCTTTCCTGCAAGTCTTGGGCTCCTGCGTCGGCCGAAGAAAGTACGCGCCCTTCCCGCTTCCCAACACGGTTCCTTTGCCATCGGGCTCAACCAGCACCGCCGACTTTTCGTCAATCGCAACTTCGCGCGGAAACTTCGACCATCCATCTTGCATGATGCGGGCGAGGAAGCACAGAGTTCGGCCCATGCGGTCGCGCTTTGCGAAGTGTGAATCGGTCAACAGGTTCTCCAGGTGCGGAGTCTTGAGAAATCCGCGAATCAGGGTTACGCGCTCGGTGTAGGGATTGGGCAGAACATCGGCGGAAACAAGGGCGCTGCCGTCAGGCGGGTCTCCGAGCGCGCCGTACACAAATTCGCCCAGCACGGCGAGGCCAGCGCTGGTACCGCCAATCGGCTTGCCCTCGGCGAGATTGGCATTGATCGCGTCCTGAACCGGTGTGTCTTTCCAATAACGGATGTAGTTAGCCTGATCGCCGCCGGCAATGAATACCACTTCCGCCTGGCGAATGATCTCGGACACGGCGGGATCCTGCGCGGCCTGGCGACCGGAAAGAATGAGTGTCGCCACCGAATTCAGCTTGCACAATCCGTTGATGTAGGAATTGTAGGCGTCGCTCCCGCTGGCACGGAGGATGAGGAAGTCACCACCGTCGCCCTTCTGACAAAGCCAGCGAAACGCCTCGTCCAGATCGCTGCCACCCCCCATCATGGCAATGCCGGGAGCCGGCTTGGTCTGGATGTCGTTTTTGTTTCCGATGCGAAGGTATTGATAGGAGCCGGCATGAGCGGAACTGGCGGCCAGGCACAAAGTCAGCAGGGAAAGAGCGAAACGAAGGGTATTCATTTTTCAATAGAAGTGGTGGAGGCGGCGGGAGTTGAACCCGCGTCCGAAAATGTTACTGGTCAAGAGACTACATGCTTGTTCCGGTTCATGCCCTGGGCATTACCCCAGGA
>Ga0209415_10004609_pt1 | contig 25160 bp, 25 predicted proteins | sample PeaSoiSIISIP2007_FD_187696 | JGI IMG/M metagenome (GOLD analysis project Ga0209415, IMG submission 187696) | Peat soil microbial communities from Weissenstadt, Germany - SII-SIP-2007 (SPAdes) (version 2) | ecosystem: Environmental > Terrestrial > Soil > Wetlands > Peat | place: Germany... | reverse complement strand
CCGAGCTTGATCACCTGGCTGCCGTAGTCGTTGATGTAGTACTCGCGCGTCACGTCGTAGCCGCGGAAGCCGAGGATCCGCGACAGCGAATCGCCGTAGGCCGCGTAGCGCGCGTGGCCGATGTGCAGCGGTCCCGTCGGGTTGGCGGAGACGAACTCGACGTTGATCGTCACGGGCTCGGTCAGCGTCGCCGAGCCGAAGCGCTCGCCCTCGGCGAGAAGCGCAGCGAGCGCATCGACGTACCAGGCGTCGCGCAGGTGCAGGTTGACGAACCCGGGGCCCGCCACCTCGGTGCGCTCGAGCGCCGCGCCCAAGCGCTCCGCCAGCTCCGTCGCCAGCCGGCCCGCGACCTCCCGCGGCGCGAGACCGAGACGCTGCGCGAGCACCAGCGCCGCGTTCGTCGAGTAGTCGCCGAGCTCCGGCCGCGGCGGCACCTCCAGCTTGACCGAGGCGACCTCCTCGCCGCCAAGCGCACTCGCGCCGGCGCGAACGACCGCGTGCAGAGACTCGTACGGCGTCACCCCACCAGCCTACGTGCTCTCAAGCGAACCCAACCCGCCGACCACCACACCATTCGAGTCACCACGAACAATGCGCGCACACCAACGCAGGCACCCCACCCCGAGATCCGCCCCGTATCACTATTGGACGGCACAGCCGTCTAATAGTGATACGGCTCCCCGGCGATGATGCGGTGGGCGCGAAACAGCGCCTCGAGCAGGACCACGCGCGCGAGCTGGTGCGGCAGCGTCATCGGCCCCAGCGAGAGGCGATGGTCGGCCGCCGGCAGCGCCAGGCCGTGCGCGCCGCCGATCACGAACACGAGGTCGCGCCCCGACGCCCGCCGCGCCTCGATGAACGCCGCGAAGGCGAGGCTATCGAGCGACTCGCCGTCGGCGGCGAGCAGCGATACGAACGCGCGCGGCGGCAGCCGCGCGCCGAGCCGCTCGCCGGCCGCGCCCTCGCGCGGGCGATCGTCGCGTAGCTCGATCTGCTCCAGCCGGGTGTAGCGGCCGAGCAGCTTCGCGTAGTGCTCGACGTCGTCGACGTAGGGCGCGCGCAGGCGCCCGACCGAGATCACGACGACCCGCACCCCTGCGATACTAGTTTCCCTCCCCCCGAGCTCGCTCACGAAACGATCCGAGGTAGTGAATGGCCTCAGAGTCGGCCGGCCCCGACCGTCACATCAACATCCAGGTCTCCCCCGAGATGATGGCCGGCGTCTACGCCAACTTCGCCAACGTCAGCCACTCCGACTACGAGTTCACGATCACCTTCGCGCGTGTCGACCACGAGGTCGAGACCGGCGAGATCCCGGGCATCATCGTCTCGCGCGTCAGCCTGGCGCCGCGCTTCATGCGCGAGCTGATGAGCGCGCTCGAGGACAACTACTCGCGCTGGGAGGCGCGCGAGGGCATCAAGAGCCTGCCGGAGTTCGAGGGCCCCACCTCCGGCGAGCGCGAGGAGTAGGCCGCTTGCCGGCACGGTAGGCCTCGGCGATCCCGATCCGCTCGACGATCGGCGGATGGGTCCCGAGCAGCGCCGACAGCCACCGTGGCGGGTCCGGGTCGGCCAGGTTCTGGCGCGTCAGTCGCTGCTCGAAGGCGATGAAGGCGTCGGCCTCGTCGGTCAGCTCCAGCGCGAAGGCGTCGGCGCGGCGCTCGATCGCGCGCGATAACTGGCGCGAGACGATGCCGATCGGCGTCGAGACGATGCCGCCGGCGAGCGCGAGTGCCGGCAGGCCCGGCGTCGGCGAGCCGTCGAGGCGCTCCCCGAGCGCGGCGATCGCCCGCATCGCCGCCGGCGCCACGAGCCCCAGGAAGACGAGCTGGCGCGGAACGTCGCGGTAGCGCACGTGTGCCAGCTCGTGCGCGACCACCGAGCGCGCCTGCTCGGGGGTGAACGATTCGAGCAGCGTGTCGTAGATCACGATGCGCCGGCTCGCACCGAGCCCGTTCACATAGGCGTTGGCGGAGCTCGTGCGACGGCTGGCGTCGACCCTGAAGACCTCGCGCACCGACACGCCGGCCGCCCGCGCGAGCGCGAGCACCTCGCGACGCAGCTCGCCGTCCTCGAGCGGTTCGAAGTCGTTGAAGATCGGGTCGAGCGCCACCGGCCCGACCAGCGTGACCGCGACCGCGACGAACACGCTGCCGGCGGCCGCGGCACGCCACCACCGCGCACCGTAGCGGCGCATCAGCGCTGCGACGACCACGGCGCCGGTGGCGGCGAAGGCGCCGCCCAGCGCGCCGCTGCGGGCGACGTCCAGCGCCCAGCCGCGCCAGGACTGGGTGGCGAGACCGACGTTCAGTGCTCGCGCGCGCATCAGCGCCCCGAACGGCAGCGGCACGAGCACCAGCGCGAGCGAGAGCGCGGCGCCGTCGGCGGCAGCGCCGGCGAGCGAGCCGCTGCCGCGCGCGCGCCCACGCCCGCGGCGCACGAGCCACACCATCAGCGCCGTCTCCGTGGCGCCGCCGGCGGCGCCGAGGGCGAGCTGGCCGCGTCCGTAGCGGCGGGCCCGCGCGACCTCGTCGGCCTCGAAGAACGAGCCGGCGTCGACCGGGCTGGCGGCGAGCAGGCCGTCGCGCGGGCGCAGCGCGATCACGGCGACCTCGGCCGCTGCCACGGCGAGCGCCAGCGGCCCCAGCCAGCTGACCTGCGAGGGTCCCGCGCCCCGCCGCAGGCGGGCGCTCGCGCGCCCACGCTCCGTGCCCCGGCGTCGGGGGTCCGCAACAGACACCCCTCGCAGGCTATCCGCCGCGCTGGACCGACTCCGCACAATCCCCACCGGCGGCCCGCCCGAGCGTTCCAGCCTGCAAGACTGCCACTTTGCGTGCCGCGTGAGCGCGCTGGTCACAGCATCGATGAAGGTCGCAATCATCTCCGACATACACGGCAACCGACAGGCATTCGAAGCCGTGCTGGCGGACATCGTCGAGGAGTCGGTCGCAGAGGTCTGGTGCCTCGGCGACCTCGTCGGCTACGGCGCCGATCCGGACGCCTGCGTGGACCTCGCGCGGGACAACACCGACATCTGCCTCGCCGGCAACCATGACCTCGCCGTCGCCGGCAAGCTCCCGCTCGATGATTTCTCGCGCGGGGCCGCGCTCGCAGTGCGCTGGACGCAGGACGTGATCGCCCCGGTCAACCGCGAATACCTCGGGTCGCTGCACCCGTCGGCCGCCCGAGCCGAGATCGGCCTCTACCATGCGAGCCCGCGCGACGAGGTCTGGGAGTACGTGCTGTCGGCGCTGCTGGCGGAGCTGTGCTTCGACGCCGCGCGCCACCGCGTCAACCTGCTCGGTCATTCCCACGTCGCGCTCTCGTTCGAGCGCGCCGAGGGCCGGCCGGCGACCGGCGAGACCCGCCGTGCCGACAGCAAGCTCGATCTGCGAAGCGGCGAGTGGCTGCTGAACCCGGGCAGCGTCGGGCAGCCGCGCGACGGCGACCCGCGCGCCGCCTGGCTGCTGCTCGACACCGACCGCGAGAGCGCCAGCTACCGCCGCTGCGAGTACGACATCCCCGGTGCGGCCAACGCGATCCGCGCGGCGCGCCTGCCCGACTCGCTCGCCGAGCGCCTGGAGTACGGCCAGTGAGGGCGCCGGCACTCGCGCTCGCGGCGCTCGCAACGGTGTTGGCGGCCTCCGCCTGCGGCTCGAGCGGTGGCGGCCTGATCTCCCCCGACACCGCCGGCTCGCTGAACACCGACCTGACCAACATCCAGGCCGGCGTCGCGGCGCAGGACTGCGCCGTCACGAATGCGGCCATCGAGGCCGCCCGCAACGACTTCGAGAACCTGCCGTCGAGCATCGACAGCAAGCTGGCGAACCAGCTGAGGGAGGGCTTCACCACGCTTGTGACGAGCGCGGAGCTGCAGTGCCAGTCCTCCTCGGGCAACGGCTCGACCGGCCAGACCGGCACGAGCGGCTCGACCTCCACCAGCTCGAGCACGAGCTCCTCGAGCACGAGCAGCTCGACCTCGACGAGCTCGACGACCACGAGCTCGACCGCCACGACCACGACGAACAGCTCGGCGGCGACGACGTCGACGACCGGGACGGGCTCGAGCTGCATCCCGGTCACCAACCCCAACGGCGGCACGGTCTGCGAGGGCACGACGGGCAGCACATCGACCAACGGCATCGGCGGCGGCGGCGGCGTCGGCCCCGGGAACTGACGATGGCGCGCAACGAGAAAGTGGCCGGGCGCTACCGGATCGAGAGCCGCCTGGGGTCAGGAGGGATGTCGACCGTGCACCTGGCCTTCGACGAGCGGCTCGAGCGCTACGTCGCTGTCAAGCTGCTCGCCGAGCACCTCGCCTCCGACCCCGCGTTCGTCTCCCGCTTCCAGCGCGAGGCGCTTGCGGCGGCGCGGCTGATCCACCCCAACATCGTCCAGGTGTTCGATTCGGGGCTCGACGAGCGCCGCGACCAGCACTACATCGTGATGGAGTACATCGACGGCCAATCCTGCGCCGAGATCCTGCGCGAACGCGGCTGGCTGCCGGTCGAGGAGGCGCTGCCGATCATCCTCGGCTCCTGCGCGGGCCTCGACTACGCGCACCGCAAGGGCGTCGTGCATCGCGACGTCAAGCCGGGCAACCTGCTGGTCGCGACCGACCACAGCATCAAGCTCGCCGACTTCGGCATCGCGAAGGCGACCGAGCAGTCGAGCATCACGCAGATCGGCTCGGTGCTGGGCACCGCCGCCTACCTCGCCCCCGAGCAGGGACGCGGCGAGGAGGCCGGGCCGCCGGCCGACATCTACGCGCTCGGCGTCGTCGCCTACCAGCTGATCTCCGGCCGCCTGCCGTTCGAGGGCTCCTCGCTGACCGAGCTCGCGATCAAGCAGCAGCGCGAGCCTCCCGCGGGGCTCGACACCCTCGTCGCCGCGGTCACCCCCGAACTGGCGCGCGCCGTCGACATCGCCCTGCGCATCGACCCGCGCCAGCGCTACCCCACCGCGGCCGAGATGGCGCGCGCCCTCGAGGAGGGGGCGCGCGGGATCGCGCCGGGGTCGGGCACCGCGGTGGTCCCCCCGATCGGCCCAGCTCCGACGACCGTGGTGGTGGCCGAGCAGCGCACGCGCGTCGCCACCACAACCCGCGGCGGGGTGCCGGCGGTGACCCCGCGCCAGCCCCGCGCCGGGGCGCCACGCCGCGAACACGAGCAGGAGAGGCCCGGGCCCCGGCCGCGCACCGGCCGCATCGCGGCGGCGCTCGCGGCGGTCGCGGCGGTGATCGTCGTGATCGTCGTGATCGTGCTCTCGAGCCAGGGCTCGAGCGGCGTCCAGCTCCAGCACGGGAGCTTCCTCAACAGCTTCAACGGCGTCTTTCGCCAGCTGACGATCCTGATCAACGACAACACCTCCTAGCTTCGGTCGGGTGCATGCACCCGACCGCCCGGCGGCGCATGCGCCGCCGGGGCAACAGCGAGCCCAGCCTTCACTCAGCCGCCGGCGCGCAGGGCCGCCGCCTCCGCCGCGAGGCGCCCGTCGAGAATCGCCGTGCGCAGGCGCGTCATCAGCGCGGCGATGAAGGTCAGGTTGTGGAGCGTCAGCAGGTGCCCGCCGGTCTGCTCGCCGCTTCGCGCCAGGTGGTAGAGGTAGCCGCGCGAGAGGCCGCCGGCGCAGGCAGGGCAGGGGCAGCCGTCGATCAGCGGACGCTCGTCGAGGCGGCAGGCGGGGCGGTCGAGCGCGAGGCGCCAGCGGTTGGTCGGGTCGGGCACGAGCGCGGTGCCGTGGCGGGCGAGCCGCGTCGGCATCGCGCAGTCGAAGCTGTCGATCCCGAGCTCGACGCCGCGGATCAGGTCGTCGACCTCGCCGATCCCGAGCAGGTGGCGCGGGTGCTCCGGCGCCAGCCGCTCGAGCTCGCGCGTGCTCCAGCCGACGACCTCGTGCATCTGCGCCTTGTCCTGCCCGAGCGAGCCGCCGATCGCGACGCCGTCGCAGCCGCTCGCGCAGATCGCCGCGGTCGAGGCGACGCGCAGGTCCTCATAGACCCCGCCCTGGACGATCCCGTAAAACAGCGACCCACCGTTGGCCGGGACAGGCGGCTCCCCGGCGTGCTCGGCGCGCCAGCGCAGGCAGCGCTGCAGCCATCGGTGCGTGCGCTCGGTCGAGCGCTCGGTGTAGTCGCGCTCGACGTGAAACGGCGTGCATTCGTCGAAGGCAAGCACGATGTCCGAGCGGAGCTGGGCCTGGACCGCCATCGAGATCTCGGGCGAGAGGAAGCGCTGCGAGCCATCGATGTAGGAGCGAAAGCGGACCCCCTCCTCCTCGATTGCGAGGATCGCACCCTCGCCGGCGACGCCGCGGCGCCCCTTGATCTCGTCGGCGACCGTGCCGTGCCCCATCGAGAAGACCTGGAAGCCGCCCGAGTCGCTGATGATCGCCCGCTCCCAGCCCATGAAGCGGTGCAGGCCGCCGAAGCGCTCGATCAGCTCGCCGCCCGGTGCCAGGAAGAGGTGAAAGGTGTTGCCGAGCACCAGCTCGTAGCCGAGCGCCGCGACCTGGCCGGGGGCGAGCGTGCGCACGCTGGCGCGCGTCGCGAGCGGGACGAAGGCCGGGGTGTGGATCTCGCCGTGAGGCGTCGCCAGCACGCCGGCGCGCGCGCGCGTGGCTTCGTCGCGGGCGATAATGCGCAGGGCGGGCATCGCGGCATCCTAGAGAGCGCCGCTGGCCGCTCACGCGACCATCGTGCTGGCAAGCATCTTCAGCGTCCCGCAGAACCTGGGCCTCCCCGTGCTCGGGGTGTTTGTCGGCATCGAGGCGCTCGGCGTCCCGGTGCCCGGTGAGACGGCGGTGATTCTCGGCGGTTTCGCCGCTGCCAGCGGGCACTTCTCGATCGTCGCCGTGATCGTCGTGGCCTCGGCCGGCGCCATCATCGGCGACAACATCGGCTTCGTGATCGGGCGCCGCGGCGGCCGGGCCGTGCTCCAGCGGCCGGGACGCTTCGCGGAGGAGCGCCGGCGCGTGCTGGAAGTCGGCGACCCGTTCTTCGAGCGCCACGGCGGCAAGGCGGTGTTCCTCGGGCGCTGGATCGCAGGACTGCGGATCTGGGCGTCCTGGCTCGCCGGCGCGAGCAGCATGCGCTGGCCGACGTTCCTGCTCTGGAACGCGGCCGGCGGGATCGCGTGGGCGACCAGCGTCGCCCTCGCCGCCTATTACGGGGGCAACGGCGTCAAGCACGTCTTCAGCCAGATCGGCCTCTACGGGATCCCGGTCGCGGCGGTCGTGTTCGCGGCGTTCGTGTGGTGGTGGTGGCGACGGCGGCGCCGTCGCGAGGCCTGATCAGCGCGAGAGCAGCGAGCGGCCGGTCATCTGCGGCGGCTGGGGGATGCCGAGCAGCTCGAGCGCCGTCGGCGCGACGTCGGCGAGGATGCCGTCGCGCTCGAGCTTGACCGCGTTGGTAGTGACGATCAGCGGCACCTGCGAGAGCGAGTGTGCGGTCTGCGGCTCGCCGTCGGCGGTCAGCATCTCGTCGCTGTTGCCGTGGTCGGCAGTGACGATGCAGACGCCGCCGCTTGAGTGGACCGCGCCGACCACCTGCTCGAGGCACTCGTCGATGACCTCCACCCCCCGCACCGCCGCCGCGATCACGCCGGTGTGTCCGACCATGTCGGAGTTGGCGAAGTTGATGATCGCGAAGCGCGGCTGATCCTCGACCCAGGCCGACACGAACGCGTCGGCGATCGGGTGCGCGCTCATCTCGGGCGCGTAGTCGTAGGTCGGCACCTCGCGGTTTGAGGCGACGAGCTCGCGACGCTCGCCGGGCTGCGGCTGCTCCTCGCCGCCGCCGAAGAAGTACGTCACGTGCGGGTACTTCTCCGTTTCGGCGACGTGCAGCTGGCGCGCGCCGGTCGCCGCGATCACCTGCGGCAGCGTGATCTGCGGGCGATCGGGGCGATACGCCACCGGGTAGGGCCAGCCCTCCATGTACTCGGTCATCGTCGCGAGCGAGCGGACCGTCTGCGCGCCGCCGCGATCGATCTGCGAGAACTGCGGGTCAGCCAGCGCGCTGACGATCTCGCGCATGCGGTCGGGGCGGAAGTTGAAGCAGAAGACGCGGTCGCCGGCAGCGATCGGCGCGCCCGCGCCGACCAGCGTCGGCTCGATGAACTCGTCGGTCTCGCCGCGCTCGTAGGCCGCCCGCACCGCCTCGGCGCCGCTCGCGGCGCTGTGCGGAGCGCGCGCGTGCACGAGCAGGTCGTAGGCGCGCTGCGTGCGGTCCCAGCGGCGGTCGCGGTCCATCGCGAAATAGCGCCCGACGACCGAGCCGACGCGGGCGCCGCCGGCGCGCTCGAGGCGCTCGAGCGCCTGCGCGCCGTCGTGGGGCCCGGTGTCGCGGCCGTCGGTGAAGGCGTGGACGATCAGCTCGCCGGCGCCGAGCTCGTTCGCGATCGCGATCAGCGCCAGCAGGTGCTCCTCGGATGAGTGCACGCCGCCGTCTGAAACGAGGCCGATCAGGTGGACCCTGCCCGGCCCGGCGAGCGCTGCGCGGATGACCGGGTTCTCCGCCATCGTGCCGTCGCGCATCGCGTCGTCGATGCGCGCGAGGTCCTGGCGCATGACCGCACCCGCGCCGAGGTTGAGGTGGCCGACCTCGGAGTTGCCCATCTGGCCCTCCGGCAGCCCGACGGCGCGCCCGCACGCGTCGAGACGCGTGTTCGGATAGCTCGCGAGCAGCTCGTCGTAGACCGGCGTGCGCGCGAGCGAGATCGCGTTGCCGGGGCCTGCCGGGGCGATTCCCCAGCCGTCGAGCACGATCAGGCACAGCGAGGGCACCGGCAGCGACTCGGGGCCGCGCGGCAGCGTCATGCGCTCGGGACCGGCAGCGACTCGGGGCCGCGCGGCAGCGTCATGCTCTCGCCGCGGCGGCGATCGCCGCGAACGATTCCGCCTCGAGCGAGGCGCCGCCGACGAGCGCCCCGTCGACGTCTGGCAGCGCGAGCAGCTCGGCGGCGTTGGCGGGGGTCACCGAGCCCCCGTAGAGCACCGTGATCTGCTGTTCGGCGCCACGGGACTCGGCGGCGGCCAGCGCCCGGATGAAGCTCGCGGCCTCCTGGGCCTGCTCGGTGCTCGCAACCTGCCCGGTCCCGATCGCCCAGATCGGCTCGTAGGCGATCGCCACTTCGCGCAGGCGGCCCGGCGGCACGTGCTCGAGCCCCTCCTGGACCTGGCGGCGCAGCTTGCGCTCGGTCTCGCCCGCCAGCCGCTCCTCCTCGGTCTCGCCGACGCACATGATCGGGCGCAGGCCGGCGGCCAGTGCCGCGGCGACCTTGAGCGCGACCGCGCGGTCGCTCTCGCCGTAGTACTGGCGGCGCTCGCTGTGGCCGATGACGACGCCGGCGACGTCGATCTCGGTCAGCATCGCGGCGGACACCTCGCCGGTGAAGGCGCCCTCGCTCGCCTCGTGCATGTTCTGGGCGTAGACGGCGACGCGCGAGCCGCGTGCGCTCTCGACCATCGCGGCAAGCGCCGTGAACGGCGGGCAGATCGCGAGCTCGACGGCGTCGTCGATGCTCGCCACGCGCGGCAGCAGCGCCTGGATGAAGCTCTCCGCCGCCGCCACGGTCTTGTGCATCTTCCAGTTGCCGGCGATCAGCATGGTGGCGGTCATCCGTTTCCCCCGGCGCGTTCGAGCGCTTCGACGCCGGGCAGTGTGCGCCCCTCGATCAGCTCGAGCGTCGCGCCGCCGCCGGTCGAGAGGTGGCTGACCGAAGCCTGCAGGCCGAGCTTGGTCAGCGCGGCCACCGAATCGCCGCCACCGACGACCGTGGTGCCGGGCGCGGCCGCGACAGCCTCGGCGACCGCGCGCGTGCCGGCCGCGAACGCATCGAGCTCGAAGACGCCCATCGGCCCGTTCCAGAAGACGGTGCCGGCGGCGGCGATCTCCTGCGCGTAGGCGGCGGCCGTGCGCGGACCGATGTCGAGCCCCATCCAGCCGTCGGGGACCTCGACGCCGTCGGCGTCGCGGCGCGCGGCGGTCCCCTCGAGGCTCTCACCGAGGCCGAGGTCGACCGGCAGCCGCAGCTTCGCGTGCGAGGACCCCGCAAGCGCGAGCGCCTCGCGTGCAGGCTGAAGGCCCGCCTCCTCGCACATCGATGCACCGATCGCGTGGCCCTGGACCTTGAAGAAGGGGAAGCACATCGCGCCACCGATCAGGACCGTGTCGGCGAGCTCGAGGAAGCGCCGGATGACGGCGATCTTGTCGGTGACCTTGGCGCCGCCGAGCACGGCGACGAGCGGTCGCCGCGGGTCGGCCAGGATCGCGTTCAGCGCCGTCACCTCGCGCTCGAGCAGCAGCCCGGCCGCCACCTCCGCGACGTGGTGGGTGATGCCTTCGGTCGAGGCATGCGCGCGGTGGGCGGAGCCAAAGGCGTCATCCACATAGACGTCCGCCAGCTCGCCGAGCGCCGCCGCGAAACGCTCGTCGTTCTTGGTCTCGCCAGGTTCGAAGCGGACGTTCTCGAGCAGCAGCAGGCCGCCCGGTTGCAGGCGATCGACGGCGGCGTGCGCGCTCGGGCCGACGACGTCCTGTGCGAAATCGACGTTGACGCCGGCCAGCTCGCTCAGGCGCACGGCGACGGGCGCGAGCGAGAAGGCCGGGTCGGGCCCGTCCTTGGGTCGCCCGAGGTGGCTTGCGAGGATCACCCTCGCGCCGCGGCCGCGCAGGTTCTCGATCGTCGGCAGCGCCGCGCGGATGCGCGTGTCGTCGGTGATCACGCCGTCCTTGAGCGGGACGTTGAAGTCCACCCGCACGAACACGCGGCGACCGTCGACGTCGATCTCGTCGAGGCTCTTCATCGCAGACGCGACACCAGCTCCACGACCCGGTTCGAGTACCCCCACTCGTTGTCATACCAGGCCACGGTCTTCACAAGCGTACCGTCGATGACCGCTGTCAGGCCGCCGTCGACGATCGAAGAGAACGGATCCGTCGCGATGTCGCTGGAGACGATCGGATCCTCGGTGTAGGCGAGGATCCCGCTCAGCTCGCCGCTGTCGGCGCGGCTGGCGAGCGCGTCGTTGACCTCCGCGACGCTCGTCTCGCGGGCCGCCTCGAAGGTGAGGTCGACGAGCGACCCCGTCGGCACCGGGGCGCGCACGGCGAAGCCATGCAGCTTGCCCTGGAGCTCCGGCAGCACCAGCCCGACCGCCTTGGCGGCCCCGGTCGAGGTCGGCACCAGGTTGAGCGCGGCGGCGCGCGCGCGGCGCAGGTCCCGGTGGGGCCCGTCGAGCAGGTTCTGGTCGGCGGTGTAAGCGTGGATCGTCGTCATCAGGCCGTGGCGAATGCCGACGGTCTCGTGCAGAACCTTCGCCATCGGCGCCAGGCAGTTGGTCGTGCACGACGCGTTGCTGATGATGTGGTGGTTGTCGGGCTCGTAGCGGTCGAAGTTGACGCCGAGCACGACCGTGATGTCCTCGCCGCTCGCCGGCGCCGAGATCACGACCTTGCTGGCACCGCCGTCGAGGTGCTTGGCGGCCGCGGCCCGATCGGTGAAGAGTCCGGTCGACTCGATCACGACGTCGACCCCCAGCTCGCCCCAGGGCAGCGCGGCAGGGTCGCGCTCGGCGAGCACGACGAGCTCGGAGCCGTCGACGACGAGGCTCGTGCCGTCGACCTCGACGCTGCCGGGGTAGCGGCCGAGCGTCGAGTCGTAGCGCAGCAGATGCGCGAGCGTCGGCGCGTCGGTGAGGTCGTTGACCGCGACCCAGTCGATGTCGGCGCCGGCGGCCTGCGCCGCCCGAAAGACGTTGCGACCGATCCGGCCGAAGCCGTTGATTCCCACCCGTACCGGCATCAGAGCATCCTTCCTAGCAGTGAGCGTGTGCAGCCCGGGCTTGCGCGCCGCCACCGCGGCGCGGGGCCGCGCGGCGCGCCACGGGTGCCCCGTACGGAGCACCGGCAGGCTATCAGCGCCCTCGCCGTGCGGTCCGCCGCGCTCAGCGCGAACCGCTGACGAACTCGACGCGCAGTCCGTCGGGGTCGCGCACGTAGGCGGCGTAGTAGAGCGGGCCGTAGCGCGGCCGCGGCCCCGGGGCGCCGTCGTCGCGGCCGCCGTTGCGCAGCGCCGCCGCGTGCGCGGCCGCTACCGCAGCACGGCCGCGCGCCGCGAGGGCGACGTGGCCGTAGCCGGCGGCCGGCGCGTGCCCGCGCGTGACGATCCACAGCGCCGGCGCGAACATGCCGTAGGCGATCGCGTGCTCGCTCGCATGCAGGCGCCGCCCGCCGAGCGCGTGGAAGACTGCGTCGTAGAAGGCGGCGGAGACGGCGAGGTTGGCGACCTCGAAGCCGACGTGGTCGATCACCGCTGATCGGCTGCCGTGGCGGCGTCGCGGTGGTTGACCGCGACGAGCGCGTCGGCGCGCGCGCCGTAGCGCTCGGCGAGGTGCTCGGCGATCGCGACCGAACGGTGACGGCCGCCGGTGCAGCCGATCGCCACCAGCAGGTGCGACTTGCCCTCGGCCACGTACTGGCCGAAGAGGTAGTCGAGCAGCGGCTCGAGCAGCGCGTAGAACTCGGCGAGCTTGCCGTCGCGGTCGATGAACTCGACCACGCGCCTATCGAGGCCGGTCAGCTCGCGCAGGTCGGCCTCGTAGTGCGGGTTCGGCAGGAAGCGCACGTCAAAGAGCAGGTCGGCATCGCGCGGCGGGCCGTGCTTGAAGCCGAAGCTGACGAATGTGATCGCGAGGCGACTCGCCGGCTGCTGGCTGAGGAAGGCCTCGACGATCTCGGCGCGCAGCATCGCGGCGCTCAGCCCGGTGGTGTCGATCACGACGTCGGCGCGCGCCTTCAGCGCCTCGAGCTGTGCGCGCTCGGCGGCGATGCCGGTGGCGATCGAGCCGCCGGCGGCGAGCGGGTGGCGCCGGCGCGTCTCCTTGTAGCGGTTGAGCAGCGTCTCGTCCTCGGCGTCGAGGAACAGCACGCGGTGACGCAGGCCCATCCGCTCCAGATCGTCGAGCACAGCCGAGAGCGCGTCGAAGTACTCGCCGCCGCGCACGTCGGAGACGACCGCGGCGCGCTCGACCTTGGACCCCTCGTGCACGAACAGCTCGATCAGGCTGCCGATCATGCCGGGCGGCAGGTTGTCGACGCAGAAATAGCCGGCGTCCTCGAACACGTTCATGGCCGTCGACTTCCCTGCTCCCGAGAAGCCCGTGATGATCATCAGCTCCTGCAGCGCCCCCGGGGAGTCCGCCATCGCCATCGCCTCAATCGTGGCGCACAGCCCGGACGCGCGCCTGCGCGAGCGGCACAACCCTCGGTGGGCCCACGCCTACAGCGTCCAGCCGGTCTCGGTGCCCGGGAAGGCGTCCTGCGCCTGCGCGGAGCCGCGGCGGTAGATCATGAAGGCGCGCTTGAACTCGATCACGACCTCGCGGCGCTGGTTGATGCCGCGGCTTCTGACCGTGACGATGCCGACGTCGCGGTTGCTGCGCGACTCGCGCAACTCGAGCACCTCGGTCTCGGCCCACAGCGTGTCCCCGGCGAAGACCGGGTTTGGCAGCTTGATCTCGCTCCACTCCAGGTTGGCCGCCGCGTTCTCGCTGGTATCGGGCACGGTCAGCCCCATCACCAGGGCCAGCGTGAAGGTGCTGTTGACGAGCTGGCGCTTGAAGCGGGTCCGTTCCGAGTATGGCGTGTTGAAGTGCATCTGGTTGGTGTTGAGCGTGAGGCAGGTGAACCAGATGTTGTCGGTCTCCGTGACGGTGCGGCCGAGGCGGCTGCGGAACACGTCGCCGACGTCGAAATCCTCGAAGAACCGTCCGCGCCACGCCTTCTGTGCCTGAGGCTCATCGCCCATCGCTAGCTCCCTCGCTTTCGGCGACGATCCGCTGCGCCCGCAGCGCCACCGCCGCGTCGACCATCGAACCGTCGAGGTTGATCACGCCGTGGCCCTCCGCGGCGCCCGCGCGGGCGGCGTCGAGCACCCGGCGCGCCCAGTCGAGCTCCGCCGGCGACGGCGTGAAGGCCTCGTTGATCGTCGCCACGTGCGCCGGATGGATCGCGGCCTTGCCGCGCAGGCCGAGCGATCGCGCCAGCTCGGCCTGTCGGGCGAGGCCGTCGAGGTCGTCGATCGCGACATGCACGACATCGATCGGGGCGCGGATCGCGGCCGCGGCGGAGTCGACGACCAGCTTCGAGCGGGCGTAGTGGATCTCCAGTGCGTCCTCGCGCGCCTGCAGCCCCAACTGCGCGCCGAGGTCGACGGCGCCGAGCACCAGCGCGAAGACGTGCGGACGCGACGCCGTCTCGAAGGCGAGGCGCAGGCCCATCGCCGTCTCGACGATCGCGATCACGGGCAGGCCGCTTGCGGCGAGCGCGTCGGCCGCCTCGGGCGTCGCCTTCGGCAGGACGACGGCGTCGGGCGCAAGCTCGCCGAGCAGCTCCAGGTCCTGCTCGAACCACGGCGTGCCGACCGCGTTGACGCGGACGAGCCGCACGGCCGCGCCGCGGGGCTCGCTCCAGACGCGGCGCGTCAGCTCGCGTGCGGCGTCCTTCGCACTCAGCGCGACCGCGTCCTCGAGGTCGGCGACGACCGCGTCGGCCCCCGAATCCAGCGCCCCGCGGAGCTTGCGCTCGTCGTCGCCGGGGGCGAACAGGAGCGAGCGCAGCGGGCTTTTCGGCGGCGCCGTGTTCATGGCGCGCCGAACGCTCCCGCGCGCTCGAGCGCGTCGATCTCCTCGTGGCTGAAGCCGGCGACCTCGGCCAGCACCTCGCGCGTGTGCTCGCCCAGCAGCGGCCCGCGCCCGGGCTCGGCCGTGAGCGTCTCACCGAGCGCGCTGGCGACGGTGCGCACGGCACCGAGCGTCGGGTGCTCGTAGCCGACGAGCGCCCCGCGCGCCTGCACCTGGCCGTCGGCGAGTGCGCCCTCGATGTCGTTGACGCTCGCCGACGGCACCCCGTGGCGCTCGAGCAGCGCCACCCATTCCGCCACCGGCCGCTCGCCGAACGCCTCCGCCAGCAGCGCCACGAGGGCGTCCCTGTTGGCGTTGCGGGCGGTCAGGTCCGCGAAGCGCGGGTCGACGGCGAGCTCCGGGCGCTCGAGGGCGTCGCACAGCGCTCGCCACAGCGACTCCTTCGCGCAGGCCACCGCCAGCCAGCCGTCGGCCGCGCGGAAGGTCTGGAACGGCACGACGGTCTGGTGCGAGGAGTCGCTCAGACGCTGCGCCCTCCAGCCGCGCGAGGCCGTCCACGTTCCCATGTAGGTGAGCAGGGCGAGCGCCGTCTCGAACAGCGAGAGGTCGACGTCGCAGCCGCGGCCGTCGCGGCGCGCCTGCCAGATTCCGGCGAGCAGCGCGATCGCCGCGACGTAGCCGGCCGAGTAGTCGACCAGCGACAGCCCGCTCTTGGTCGGAGGCTCCGCCGGCCCGCCGGTCACGCTCATCCAGCCTGCGAGCGCCTGGATCGTCGTGTCGTAGGCGCCCTGCGCCGCGCGCGGCCCGCTCGTGCCGAAGCCCGAGAGCGACACGCAGACGAGCCGAGGGTTGATCTCGGCAAGGTCCTCGTAGCGGATCCGCAGCTTCGCAGGCTGGTCGCCGCGGAGGTTGGAGAAGACCGCGTCCGCCCGCGCCACCAGCCGCTCGAATGCAGCCCGTCCGTCGGGGTGGCGCAGGTCGAGGGCGATGCTGCGCTTGTTGCGGTTGAAGCTCTCGAAGAACAGCGAGCTCTGCTCCTGCGCGAATGGCGGCACGTAGCGGGCGACGTCGCCGCCGACCGTGGGGTCCTCGATCTTGATCACCTCGGCGCCGAGGTCGGCGAGCTGCATCGTGCCCCAGGGGCCGGCCCCGAACTGCTCGAGTGCGATCACGCGGACGTCCGCGAGCGGGAGCGCCACGGCTCAGTCGCCCACGCGGTGTAGCCGCGCGTGCAGCTCGCGGCCGACCTTCGCCGGCACGCCGGGGACCGCCTGAAGGTGCTCGGCGCTGGCGGCGAGGACGGCGTCGGGGGAGCCGAAGTGCGCGATCAGGGCGCGCTTTCGCGCCGGGCCGACGCCGGGCAGCTCGTCGAGCAGCGAGGCCGTCATCGCGCGGTCGCGGCGCGAGCGATGATGGGTGATCGCGACTCGGTGCGCCTCGTCGCGGATGCGCGCGAGCAGCTGCAGCTCGGGGCTCTCATGCGAGAGCACGATCGGGTCCTTGCGCCCGGGGATGAAGACCTCCTCGAGGCGCTTGGCCAGCGAGATCACCGCGACCCCCTGCGCGCGCGCCGCCGCGAGCGGCTCGAGCGTCGCCGACAGCTGCCCCTTGCCGCCGTCGATCACGATCACGTTGGGCAGCGAGGCGAAGCTCGCGTCGTAGCCGGACTCATGCGGCGAGGTGTCGACCTGGCGCTCCCAGTTGGCCATGCGCCGCCCGAGCACCTCGGCCAGCGAGGCGAAGTCGTCCGCGCCGGTGACCGTGCGGATCCGGAAGCGGCGGTAGTCGGAGCGCTTCGGCACGCCGGCCTCGAATACCACCATCGAGGCAACGCTGTGGGTTCCCTGGATGTTGGAGATGTCATAGCACTCGATCCGCATCGGCACGGCCGGCAGCGCAAGCGCCGCCCGCAGCCCGTCGAGCGCCTCGGCGCGCCGCTCGCGCCGGCGCGCCGCCTTGAGCCGCTCCTCATCGAGCGCGAGCGCGGCGTTGCGCGCCGCGAGCTCGAGGATCCGCCGCTTCTCGCCGCGCTCGGCGGCGCGGACCTCAACGCGCGCGCCGCGGCGGCGGCTGAGCGCGTCCACGACCGCCTCGGACACCGGCTGCTCGACCACGACCAGCGCCGGCACCGCCGCGGCACTCTCGTAGTACTGGAGCACGAACTCCTCGATCACCTCGGCCTGTGGACGCTCGGCTTCGTTGGCGAGGTAGAACGACTGGCGGTCAGAGAGCACGCCGTCGCGGACCTGGAAGACCTGCGCGTTGGCGTCCTGGCCGGACAGCGCGACCGCGATCGCGTCGAGCGTCGCCACCGCCGAGCCGGCGACGCGCTGGCGCTGGAGCAGCGAGCGCACAGCCGCCAGGCGGTTGCGCTCGACCGCCGCCTGCTCGAACTCCTGCGCCGCCGCGGCGGCGTTCATGCGCTGCTCGAGCTCGCGCTGGATCTCGCCGTAGCGACCGCCGAGGAAGTCGATCGCGCGGTCGATGCCGAGGCGGTACTCCTCGCGCGAGACGTAGCCCACACACGGCGCGCCGCAGCGATTGATGTGGTAATCGAGGCAGGGTGAGCCCGACCGACGGCCGGGCTCGGCGCCGGTGCAGGAGCGGATCAGGAAGATCCGGCTGAGCAACTCGAGCGTCTCACGCACGCGCTTGGCGTTCGAGTAGGGGCCGAAGTAGGCGCGGTCGCGGCGATGGCGCTCGCGCGTGAAATAGACGCGCGGGAACTCCTCGTCGAGCGAGATGGCGATGAACGGGTAGGACTTGTCATCGCGCAGGCGGATGTTGAAACGCGGGCGATACTGCTTGATGAAGCCCTGCTCGGCGAGCAGCGCCTCGGCCTCGCTGCCGACGACCAAACTCTCGATCGAGGCGACCTCGGCGATCATCGCCGCGTTGCCGCCGGCTCCGAAGTGCGAGGCGACGCGCTTTCTGACGGAGATCGCCTTGCCGACGTAGATCACCCGGCCGGCGCCGTTGCGGAACAGGTAGACACCGGGCTGGTCCGGCAGCTTGCGCCGCTGCTCCGCCAGGTCGGCCGCGCTCGTGGTCGTCGACTTCTCGGCCGCCACCGCCGTCAATACCGCTGCCAGTTGCGGAACACGCGCAGCAGGCCGCCGGCGCAGATCGCGAGCCCGCCGATCTCGACGAGCGTGCCGGCGCCGGTCGCGGTGAGCCGGCCGGAGGCCGCCAGCAGCAGCACGATCGCGCCGATCGCGACGTAGAGGATCGCGCGGTCGCGGTCACCGAGCCCGTAGATGTCGGTCTGGTGGTCGCGATAGACGCGCCCCGCGAAAAAAGCGATCAGCGAGACGATCGCCAGCGAGAAGAGCGCGCCGATCAGGCCGGCGGTGTGGCTGCCGCCGGGCACGGCGACGACGGCGGCCGCGAGCGCGACGATGATCGCGATGTTGCGAGCGTGCTTCATGACCGCAGTGTAGTTCAGCTTCCGGGCCGTTCCGGCGGCGCTGCGCATGCGCTACAGCAGCGCCTCGAGCTCGGCGTAGGCGGCGTCGACCGCGCGCTTGGCGGCGGTGTGGCGCGCTTGGCTCTTGGCTGCCTCGTACTTGGTTGCCCAAGCGCTCGGATCGGCGAGCTCCTGCTCGAGTGCGGCCAGCGCCGCCTCGGCCGCCTCGACGGCGCGCTCGGCCTGCTCCTGCGCGCGCAGGCGGTTCTTGCTGGGCCCGGCCGCCTGCTTCGCCCTGGCCGCGAGCGGGTCCTTCGCCGCCGTCGCGGTCGCCTTCGCGGCGCTGGCGCGCGCCGCCGGCGCCCGCGCCGGCGTGCCCGGTCCGCTCCGTGGCGCGCGCCGCGGTCGCGGTGCCGGCTGCTCTCCGGCGGCGCGGCGTTCCTCGCGCACGCGCACGTACTCGGGCCAACCGCCCAGGTAGCTGTGCAGCGTCCCGGCCTCGACCGCGACCGTGCGGGTCCCGACGGCGTCGAGCAGCGCGCGGTCGTGGGAGACCAGCAGCAGCGAGCCTGGGAAGGCGGTGAGCGCGTCCTCGAGCGCCTCGCGCGACTCGAGGTCGAGGTGGTTGGTTGGCTCGTCGAGGACCAGCACGTTGGCCCCGCTGGAGACGAGGATCGCGAGCGACAGCCGCCGGCGCTCGCCGCCCGAGAGGCCGGCCAGCGGCTTCTCGGCCTGCTCGCCGCCGAAGAGGAAGCGGCCGAGCAGGGCGCGCGCCTTGTTCGGCGTCAGCCCGGTCGCGCGCTGCGCCGCTTCGAGCACGGTGCCGCTCGAGCCGAGCTCGTCGGCGTGCTGGGAGAGGAAGCCGATCTGCACGTTGTGGCCCGTGCGCAGCTTGCCGGCGGCCAGCGGCCGCAGCCCGCCGAGCGTCTCGATCAGTGTCGTCTTGCCCGAGCCGTTCGGCCCGACGAGCGACACGTGCTCGCCGCGCTCGAGCCATAGCTGCACGTGCTCGAGCAGCACGAGCGGGGGCTCGCCGACCTCGATCCGCCCGTCCTCGAGCTCGAAGGTGACGCGGCCGCTGCGCGCGGGCGCGTCGAAGGAGAACGACAGCGCCGCGCCGTCGGTCGGGGCGCGCTCGATCCGCTCGATCTTCTCGAGCGCCTTCGCCCGCGACTGCGCCTGGCGCGCGCGGGTTCCGGCGCCCCAGCGCGCGACGAAGCGCTCGAGCCGTGCGACCTCGGCCTGCTGGCGTTCGATCGCGCGGCCGAGCGCCAGCTCGCGCTGCGCCTGCTCGGCGCGCCAGGCGTGCCAGGTTCCAGGAAAGAAGCGCGAGCGCCCCGCCTCGAGCTCGAGCACCGCTGTGCCGACGGTCTCGAGGAACCAGCGGTCGTGCGCAACCAGCACGATCGCGGCATCGAGCGCCAACAGCGTCTGCTCGAGCCACTCGAGCGACTCGATGTCGAGGTGGTTGGTCGGCTCGTCCAGGAGCAGCAGGTCGGGGGACGCGGCGAGCGCGCGCGCCAGCGAGGCGCGCGTGAGCTCACCACCGGAGAAGCTCGCGAGGACCCGCTCCAAGTCGTCGTCGTGAAAGCCGAGTCCGTGCGCCATCTCGGTGGCGCGGTTGCGCCAGAGGTAGCCGCCGTGATGCTCGAACTCGGCCTGCGTGCGGGCGTATCGGTCGAGCGTCGCCGTGTCGGTGTTGCCGGCGGCCATCTCGGCCTCCAGACGCCCCAGCCGCGCCTCGAGCTCGAGCTCGCTGGTGCAGCCTGAGAACAGGTAGTCGCGCAGTGCGATCGCGCGCTCGCGAGGCGGGCGCTGGTCGTGCAGGGCGATGCGCGTGTTCTTGGCGAGCGCGAGCTCGCCGCCGTCGAGCTGGGCCTCGCCGGCGAGCATCCGCAGCAACGTCGTCTTGCCGGCGCCGTTGCGCCCGGCGATCGTCAGCCGCTCGCGCCGCTCGAGCTTGAACGAGACGCCGCGCAGGAGCGGCGCTCCGGCGATGTCCTTGGCGAGGTTTGAGGCGATGGCGACGGCCATGGCTCTGATCGTATTCACGCGGCCTGCTCCGGTAGAGTGCGCGACCGTGCGCCGGCTGCCCTTCACGATCGCTGTGACCGTGGCGCTGGCGCTGCTGGTGTTCGCTCCTGGCGCGCTCGCCCACGACGGCGGCGAGGGGCTGTGGGGGCAGACCAACGACAAGGTAACCGCCGCCATCGGCGGCGTCCTGATCGTGTTCTTTCCGCTCTTCATCTTCTTCGCGAGCTCCGTCCAGGGCCGCCTGGAGAAGCGCAAGGACGCCCGCAAGAAGGCCGCCAAGGCGCGCGCGAAGAGCAGCGAGTGGCAGCGCGGCTGGTAGCGCTTCGCGGCGCGACCTAGCGCGCTGAGCCAGCTTCCGCGGCGCGCGGCGCATCGCTTGGGCTTGGGATGATGCCCCGCCATGATGAGTGAGCCGGCGATCGAGGTCCGCGACCTGCGCAAGTCCTACGGCGAGCTGGAGGCGGTGCGCGGCATCGACTTCAGCGTGCAGCGTGGCGAGATCTACGGCATGCTCGGGCCCAACGGAGCCGGCAAGACGAGCACCGTCGAGATCCTCGAGGGGTACCGCCAGCGCAGCTCGGGGACCGTCAGCGTGCTCGGTCACGACCCCCAGACGCGTCCCCTCGCCCTGCGCCAGCGCGTCGGCATCGTGCTGCAGTCGAGCGGCATCTACAACCAGGTTCGCGTGCGCGAGGTGGTCAAGCACTTCGCCGGCTTCTACCCGCATCCGCGCGACGTCGACGAGGTCGTCGAGCTGGTCGGCCTGACCGACAAGCGCGACGAGCGCGCGCGGCGGCTGTCGGGCGGCCAGCGCCGGCGCCTGGACCTGGCGCTCGCGCTGATCGGTGATCCCGAGCTGATCTTCCTCGATGAGCCGACCACGGGCTTTGACCCGGCGGCGCGACGGACCGCCTGGCAGACGATCCGCTCGCTCAAGGACCTCGGCAAGACGGTGCTGCTGACCACGCACTACCTCGACGAGGCGCAGGAGCTCGCCGACCGTGTCGCGATCGTCAAGGGCGGGCAGATCCTCGCCGAGGGCTCGCCGGCGCAGCTCGGCGTGGGCGGAGGCTCGCGCTACCGCGTCGCCTACGTCCGCGACGGCGAGCCGGTGATCCACCAGACCGACGATCCGACGAGCCTGCTGCATGAGCTGACGGCGGCGGCGCTCGCGCGCGGTGAGCAGCTCGAGGGCCTGTCGGTGACGCGGCCCAGCCTCGAGGAGGTCTACCTGGAGCTGACCGCCGATGGCTGACTCGCTCGCGCTGCTGTGGCGCCAATACCGCTTCGAGCGCCACCTCTTCTGGCGCAACCCGAGCGCCGCCTTCTTCAACTTCCTGCTGCCGTTGATCTTCCTCGCCCTGTTCGGCGCGATCGTCAGCGGCAAGCGCCACGAGCTCGACGTCATCGTGCCGGGCATCGCCGGGATGAGCGTGATGGCGACGACCTTCACGGCGCTCGCCTACAACCTGACCTTTCTGCGCGAGCAGGGCGTGCTGAAGCGGATGCGCGGGACACCGCTGCCGAGCGGGATCTACCTCGGCGGGCTGGCCCTCAATGCCGTCACCAACGCCGCCATCCAAATCGCGATCGTGGTCCTCGCCGGGCGCATCTTCTTCGGCCTGGGCTGGCCGCCCGACGGGCTGGAGCTGGTCGTCTTCGTCGCGCTGGGCGTGCTCTGCTTCGCGACGCTCGGCGTCGCGCTCTCGCACGCGATCCCGAACTTCGAGTCGGCCCCGGCTGTTGTCAACGCCGTTTTCGTGCCGGTGATCCTGATCTCCGGCGTCTTCTTCGATGTCAAGCACGTGCCGAGCTTTCTGCGCGACATCGCGCAGGCGCTACCGCTGGATCACCTGATCACGGGCCTCTCCGGCGGCCTTGTCGCCCACCACGGCGGCCTCTCGAGCCACCTCACGGGGCTTTGGGTACTCGCGATCTGGACCGTTGTCGGTGCCAGCGTCGCGGTGCGTGGCTTCTCCTGGGAGGCCCACCGCGGCTGACGCCGCGATCACCCGCCGCGAGCTCGGACGCGCGACGCTCGCCCGCCAGCTGCTGCTCGAGCGCTCGCCGCTCGACTGCGTCTCGGCCGTGGCGCGCCTGGCCGGCATGCAGGCGCAGGAGCCGCGCCCGCCGTTCCTCGGCCTGTGGTCGCGGCTTGCGGGCTTTCGCTCCGAGCAGCTGCTCGAGGCGCTGCGAACGGGCGCGCTCGTGCGCGGCCCGCTGTTTCGGGCCACGCTGCACGTCGTCACCGCGGCTGACTGGTCGACCTTCCGGCCGCCGGTGGCGCCGGCGCTGACGCGAGCGCTACGCGCGCTCGGCAAGCGCGCCGAGGGGATCGATGTCGACGCGGTCGGCGTCGTGGCCCGGGAGCTGCTCGAGCAGGCGCCGCGGACCGCCGGCGAGCTGCGCACGCTCCTGCACGCGGCCTTCCCCGCGCATGAGGACCGCGCGCTCGGCTACGCGGTCCGCACGAGCGTGCCGCTGACGATGGTCCCGAGCGAGGACACGCACGGCTTCCCCCGCGACCCGCGGCTGGCGCTGGCCGAGCCGCGGCCGCCGCTGGGGACGCTCGAGGACCTCGTGCTGCGCTACCTCGGAGCCTTCGGCCCGGCGAGCGTCGCCGACGCGCAGGAGTGGTCCGGGGTGGGCGGGCTTGCGCCGGCCTTCGCGGGACTGCGCGAGCGGCTCGTGAGCCTCGTCGACGAGCGCAGCCGCGAGCTGTTCGATCTGCCCGACGCGCCGCGCCCACCCGCATCGACTCCCTCACCGGCGCGCTACCTGCCCGAGTTCGACAGTCTCCTGCTCGCCCACGCCGACCGCAGCCGCCTGATCGCCGACCGCCACCGCCGTCACCTGACGACGAAGAATCTTCGCGTCAACGCCACGGCGCTGTTCGACGGCGAGGCCTGCGCGACGTGGGCGATCAAGCGCACGGCAAAGTCCGCAACGCTCGAGCTGACGCCCTTCGAGCCGCTGTCAGCGCAGGCGCTGAGCGCGCTGGAGGCAGAGGGCCTGGAGCTGCTTGCGGCCAACGAGCCGGCCGCCACGGCGGTGGCCTTCGCCGTCAACCCGCCCCACGCCTGAGCTACACGACGATTCGCAGCGCGAGGTCGTGCGAGCAGCCGCACTCGAGCAGCCTGCGCACCTGATCGAGATCGACACACTCCCCCTCGACCCTTGTCGCCGCCAGCATCAAGGCCTGGGTCGTGTCGAAGCCGAGATCGACGAAAGCCTGTGCCCTCGCCTGCTCGTTGGCTGTCGCGGTCTGCGCGCCCGACATGCAATCCACCCTTCCTGAAGGCAAACAACTGCCGGGATCAGAGCAGCGGCGCCGGACGGATAGGGTTCGGAACGTGAGCGCCACCGAGCCACTCGACACCGTCCACTGGGAGCTGGCGGACCTCCTCGACACGGGCGCCGCCGGCGATGTCGAGACGCTGCTCGAGCAGGCGCTCGAACGCGCACGCGCGTTCGCCGAACGCTACCGCGGCGCGCTCGCGACGATCGACGGAAGCGGGCTCGCGACGGCGATGGCAGAGCTCGGCGAGATCTACGACCTGGTCGGCCGCGCCGACTCCTACGCGTCGCTCGACTTCTCCACCGACACCACCGATCCGGCGCGCGGCGCGTTGGTGGCGCGCGTGCAGGAGCGCTCGACCGAGCTCGCGACGGCGCTGCTGTTCTTCGAGCTGGAGTGGGCCGCGCTGTCTGATCAGCGCGTCGAGGAGCTGCTGCCCCACGACGCCCTCGATTTCTGCCGCCACCACCTGCGCACGGCGCGCCGCTACCGCCCGCACCTGCTGAGCGAGCCGGAGGAGCGGATCCTGACCGAGAAGTCGGTCAGCGGGGTTGGCGCGTGGACGCGCCTGTTCTCCGAGCTGACGTCGGCGATCGAGGTCTCACTCGAGGAGACCGTCACGCTGGATGTCGCGCTCGCGCGTCTGGCGTCGCCGTCACGCGAGGTCCGTCGTGACAGCGCGGCCGCCGTCACGCGCGCGCTCGAGCCTGGCCTTCGCACCCGCGCGTTCGTCTTCAACACGCTGCTGATCGACAAGGCGACCGACGACCGGCTGCGCTCCTACCAGCACTGGCTGGCTGCTCGCAATCTCGCCAACGAGGCCAGCGACGAGTCGGTCGAGGCGCTCGTCTCGGCCGTGCGCGGCCGCTACGCGCTGGCGCGGCGCTGGTATCTGCTGAAGGCGAAGCTGCTCGGCATCGACCGACTCGCCGACTACGACCGCATGGCGCCGCTCGCCGACGACGAGGAGCACGTCGACTGGGCTCAGGCGCGCGAGATCGTGCTCGACGCCTACGGCTCGTTCTCGCCGCGCCTCGGCGAGCTCGCGGGGCGCTTCTTCGAGCGGCGCTGGATCGACGCGCCGCCGGGGCACGGCAAGCGCGGCGGCGCCTTCTGCGCCTACACGGTCCCCGCCGTGCACCCCTACCTGCTGCTCAACTTCACCGGTCGCCGCCGCGACGTGCTGACGCTCGCCCACGAGCTCGGCCACGGCGTGCACGCGGCCCTCGCCGCGCGCCAGGGCATCTTCCACCAGGGCACCCCGCTGACGCTTGCGGAGACGGCGTCGGTGTTCGGCGAGGCGCTCACGTTCGGGCGCCTGCTCGAGTCTTCGCCGACGCCCGCGGCGCGGCTCGCACTGCTAGCCGAGGACATCGAAGGCGCGATCGCCACCGTCTTCCGCCAGGTCGCGATGAACAGCTTCGAGCGGCTCTCGCACACCGAACGGCGCGAACAGGGCGAGCTGTCGGTGGAGCGCCTCGGTGAGCTGTGGGCGCAAACGCAGAGCGAGCTGCTCGGCGAGGCGGTAGAGGTCACCGACGATTACCGCTGCTGGTGGTCATACATCCCCCACTTCATCAGCACGCCCGGCTACGTCTACGCCTACGCCTACGGCCAATTGCTGGCGCTCTCGGTCTACGAGCGCTACCTCGTCGAGGGCTCGGGCTTCGAGCAGAGCTACCTCGAGCTGCTCGAAGCGGGCGGCTCGCGCAGCCCCGAGGAGCTCGGCGAGATCGTCGGCATCGACCTGAGCGACCCCGGCTTCTGGGAGCGTGGCCT
>Ga0209415_10004608_pt1 | contig 25175 bp, 20 predicted proteins | sample PeaSoiSIISIP2007_FD_187696 | JGI IMG/M metagenome (GOLD analysis project Ga0209415, IMG submission 187696) | Peat soil microbial communities from Weissenstadt, Germany - SII-SIP-2007 (SPAdes) (version 2) | ecosystem: Environmental > Terrestrial > Soil > Wetlands > Peat | place: Germany... | reverse complement strand
CGGTCAGCGCCGGCCGCGGCGATCCCGACATCCCGCAGGGCAATGCCGGTCAGCAGGGGCTCTGGACCTCATCCGACGGCGGTGCCACCTGGTCGCAAGTTGGCGCTTTCAATTGCTCGAACTGTCCGGGCAACGCGGTCGTGGTCGATCCCGAAAATCAAAGCAGCATCTGGGCCGCGATCGAGTACGATGACGTCTATCACTCAACCGACGGCGGCGAGACCTGGACCCCGGCTTGCTTTACAAATGACAAGCCGTGCAGCCTGCCATCCGGATTCGGACAGATCGGCCGCGCCAGTATCGCGCTGGCCGGCGCCGAGGCGGGGACGGTCTACGCGATGGTCGGGAGCGTGACCGGCGTCGAATATGCCGGGCTCTTCAGGAGCGTCAACAACGGAGCTTCATGGAGCCCTGCGACCGTACCGACCGTCACCATCGACGGCGTGCCGCTCGACGGCACTTCCGGCGGCGACCTGTCGCAATCGTTCTATGATCAGGCGCTGGCGGTCGATCCGACCGATAGCGCCGGCCAGCATCTGATTTTCGGCGGCGTCGGCATCTACGAGAGTTTCGACTCGGGCGCCAGCTGGTCGTTTCTCGCCAACGGAGGGACGACCCACGCCGATCAGCACGCGATCGTGCCGCTGACGCATAACGGCGCGATGAGCGGATTTATCCTCGGCAATGACGGCGGCGTCTACCGCTATAACAGCGGCGCCAGGAGCTTCACCGCCCTCAACTCGACCATCAGCGTGGGCCAGATGCAGGCGATAGGACCCCATCCGACCGCGCCCGCGATCGCATTGGGCGGCTTCCAGGACAACGGCACGGTACGCTTTTCCGGCTCGCCCGGATGGGACGCGGTCGACACGGGCGACGGCGGTTTCACGCTCTTCGATCCGAACGATCCCGCGCACGCCTATCACACTTATTCCAGCTCGGGCGGGACACCGGCGATCGCAAACTCGACCGACGGCGGCAACACCTGGCAGTTCGCGAATCCGACCAACGCGCTCGACTCGATTTTCGGCAGCGATTTCGCAAACTTCTATCCGCCGCTCGCGGCCGACCCGGGCGTGGCCCATCGCGTGATGTTCGGCGCGGCACTCGACGTCTACGTCTCGACCGACGGCATGTTCACCTGGCACGTGCAGGGCAGCCTCAATGCCGATAATCCGACGCAGGACCTGGAGTTCGCGCCCTCCGACGATACGCGGGCCTGGGCGCTGACGATCTCGGAAACCGGGGTCGGATTCCAGCTTTACAACACCACGCGCGCCAACTGTCCCGATCAGCCCGGATGCCCGGCGCCGGGGAGCCAGGTGACCTGGAACGAGGTTACCGCGAACGTCGTGCAGGCGTTTCCGGCCGGATTCACGAACACCAGCGTTACCCAGGCGACCGGAATCACGCCCGATCCGCGCAATCCGTCGACCGCCTACCTGAGCCTCTCTGGCTTCACCGCGGCGACTCACATCGGTCATCTCTTCCGCACCGCGGACTTCGGCCAGACCTGGGTCGAGGACGACGGGGCAGGGGGCGCCGCGCCGCTCCCCGACGTGCCGGTGCTGCATCTGCTGGTTGACCGCGACGATCCGACCGGCAACACGCTGATGGCCGCCACGGACATCGGGGTCTTCCGCAGCGCCGACGGCGGCTTGACCTGGGCGGCGTTTAATCTAGGAGCGATCCCGGCCGTGCCGGTTTTCGATCTCGAACAGAGCCTGACGGGCACGATCTTCGCCGCCACGCACGGCCGCGCGACGCGTTGCGCCGGTTGAGCGGAGGAAAAGCGGGTCGCGCCGGGTTTGACTCTGCCGGCCGACGCCATTAGCTTCACCATCAAAACGGGAGAGGGGTCGTTTGGATCGAGAAGAACGGCGGGCGCAGGTCCTGCGCCATGCCAAGCGCGTATTCGCCCGCAAGGGGTACCATCGTACCAACGTGGCGGATATCATCCAGCGCGCGCGGATCGCGCGCGGCACCTTCTATCTTTATTTCCGCAACAAGCGTGAAATCTTCGAGGTGCTGCTCGACCAGGCCCTGCGCGAGCTCTCCGAGCGCATCCAGCGCATCCGGATGGCCGACGGCGAGCCGAGTCCGATCGATCAGCTCCGGGCGAACCTGGGCCGGGTGCTGGAGTTCGTGCTGATGGAGCGCGAGCTGACCGACATCGTGCTGAATCACGCGGTCGGCTTCGATCGCGAACTGGACGCGCGCATCTTCGAGTTCTACGATCAGATTGCACAGAAGATTCAGCGCTCGCTCGACCTCGGGGTGCAGATGGGGCTGGTGCGCCGGTGCGATACGCACACTGTCGCCGGCTGCATCCTGGGCGTGGTCAAGGAGGAGGTCGGGCAGCTTTCGCGCCGGCGCCGGCAGGACATCGAGGCCATCGTGGAGGAGATGCTGACTTTCGGGCTGCGCGGGGTGGCGCGGCCGGAGCTGCTGATGGAGGACGCGCGCGGGGCAGAGATCGTGGCTCAAGGGGAGCGGCCTTGGCACGCCGCGCACTAGACTGACATGTCAGTTCAGCGAACTAAACCTCGTCCGTCCCGCGGCGCGCCGCGCGGACTGGCCTTTTACGATCTCGACGGCACGCTGGTCGACTTCAACCTGGTGCACGCCGCGCTGTTTATCGTCACCAACCTGGGCGCCTGGAGCGACCGGGCGGTTTACCTCGCGAGCCTGATCGCGCGCGCGCCGCAGCTCTACCGCGCCGAGAAGTTCGATCGCCGGCTGCTGAACGTGGTGCTGTTTTCGGGCCTGCGCGGGGTCTCGCGCGATCGCCTGCGCTTGCTCGGCGAAGAGTACTGCGAGCGCGTGCTGTTCGATCGCTTCTACACCCAGGCGCGCGAGCTGCTCGACAGCAATCGCGCGGTCGGCATCGAACCGGTGCTGGTCACCGGCTCGCCGGATTTTATCGTCGCGCCGCTGGCCCGCGAGCTGGGGGTGGCGGATTTCGCGGCCAATCGCATGATCGCCAGCCGCGGCATCGTGACCGGGCGCCTGATGGAGCCGGTGATGGCCAGCACGGAGAAGGCGACCTGGTGCGCAAGCTACGCCGCCGCGCGCGGCGTCGAACTGAGCGATTGCTGGGGCTATGCGGATTCCTACTACGACCTGCCGTTCCTCGCCCCGCTCGGCCATCCGGTGGCCGTCAATCCGGATCGGCGGCTGGAGGCGACGGCGCTCAACCGGCACTGGCCAATCATGCACTTCACGCGCGAGAAGGAGACGCTGATTTCGTACGACAACATCATGAGAATCGGAAACTGGTTCTGGGGTTCCTCGGATGGCGCGACCCGAGAGTAAGCTTAAGGAACTGAAGGGCGCGGAGCTCAAGCATGAGCCGGGTGCGCGCCGCGACCTGGTGGTCACGATCAACCGGCGCTCGGAGCGGCGGCTGATCGCCTACGGCGAGGATTTCCTGTTCGAGCGCCTGCCGCTCGGCACGCGCGTCATCTATCCGCCGCCGCCGCTCGACGCGCTGCCCGACCCCGACACCGCGGTTCGCTACGCGCTGCTGCGGCCCGAGAACGCCGATCCGCTGTTCGCGCAGCTCAATCCCAACATGCGCGTCACGATCGCGATCGATGACATCAGCCTGCCGCTGCCGCCGATGCGCCGCCCGGACATCCGCGAGCGCCTGCTGAACTCGGTGCTGCAGACGCTGGCCGACTACGGCGTGGATGACGTCCACCTGATCATCGCGACCTCGCTGCATCGCCGGATGACGGCGGCCGAGGTGCGCCGGATGGTCGGCGAGCGCGCCTTCAAGCAGTACTGGCCCGAGCGGCTCTACAACTTCGACGCGGAGAATCGCGCCGAGCTCACGATGCTCGGCAAGACCGACCATGGCGAAGAGGTGTGGCTCTCGCGGCGCGCCGCCGAATCCGACCTGGTCATTTATCTCAACATCAACCTGGTGCCGATGGACGGCGGGCACAAGTCGGTGGCGGTCGGGCTCGCGCCCTATCCGAGCCTGCGGCATCATCACAATGCCGCGACGCTGCGCGATTCGCATTCCTATATGGACCCGACGCGCTCGGGGCTCCATCGATCGGCCAACCGGATGGGGCAACTCGTTAATCGCGAGCTCAACGTCTTCACAATCGAGACCGCGGTCAACAACCGGATGTACGGCGGGATGCTCGACTTCCTGCACAAGAACGAGGACCGCTTCACCGATTGGGATCGCACGCGCGTCAAGGGCTTCAAGTGGACGATGCGCAACCTGTCCGACGACCTGCGCCGCCAGATCCTGCACGGCTACGCCGCGCCCTACGGGATGACCGGGGTGTGGGCGGGCGAGACCGAGGCGGTGCACAAGAAAGCGCTGGCGCGCGTCTTTCAGCAGTACGCGGTGCCGGTCAAGGGCCAGTCCGACATCCTGATCGTCGGCGTACCCTACATCTGTCCCTACAACGTCAACTCGATCATGAATCCGATCCTGGTGCAGTGCACCGGGCTCGGCTACCTGTTCAACATGTATCGCGGCAAGCCGCTGGTGAAGCAGGGCGGCACGGTGATCATCTGTCATCCGCTGCGCGACGAGTTTCATCCCGAGCATCATCCGAGCTACATCGAGTTCTTCCATCGATGTCTCGCCGAGACCACCGACGCGGAGGCCCTGCAACAGAATTACGAGGCCGAGTTCGCGCGCAATCCGACTTACGTCCACATGTATCGCTACGGCCACGCCTACCACGGCGCTCATCCGTTCTACATGTGGTACTGGGGCGAACCCGGCCGCCAGCACGTGGGTCGCGTCATCGCCGCGGGCTGCGAGGAACCGGAGGTGGCGACGCGGATGGGATGGGAGCCGGCCGACACGCTCGATGAAGCGATCGCGATGGCGACCGCCGAGCACGGCCGCTCCGCGACCATCACCTATCTCCATCTGCCGCCGCTGGTGATTGCCGATGTCGAGTAAGGCCGGGCCCAGCCGCGCGCGCGCCGGCGAGCAGATCGTGCTCGACGAGGCGCTCCGCAAACGCCGGCTCCTGCTGACTGGCGCAACCGGCTTCCTCGGCAAGGTCTTCCTGATGCTCCTGCTGCGGCATCACCCGGAGGTCGAGCGCGTCTACCTGTTGATTCGCGGCGATCGCCGCGCCGCGCTCAACCGCTTCCGGCGCGAGGTGCTCGATTCCCCCGTTATGGGTCCGCTGCGCGATCATCTGGGCGCGCGCTTCGAAAGCTTCGTCGAAGCGAAGCTCGCTGTGGTGCCCGGCGATATCACGGACCCGGGACTCGCCGCCGAGGCCGGCGATCTGCCGCGCCGCGGCCTGGACGCGGTGGTGCATTGCGCGGGGCTGGTCAACTTCGACGCCTCGCTGGAGCGCGCGCTCTCGATCAACACCGCGGGCGTCGCCAACGTGATCGATTTCTGCCGGAGTCGCGGCGCCGCGCTGCTGCACGTCTCGACTTGTTATGTCGCGGGCGGCGCCGACGGCCATCGCTACGAGGACGACCTGCCGTCGGATTGGTGTCCCAACGGACGGCGCGGTTTCAACCTCCATGGCGAGATTCGCGACGCGCTCGCGGCGGTCGCGCGCGTCGAGGCCGAATCGCGCGATCGGGCCCATCAGGCGGAGTTCCAGGAGACGCTCGACGAAGAGAGCGACGAGCTCGACCGCCAGGCCGAGACCCGCCGCAAGCGCTGGGTCGAGGAGCGCTTCAAACAGGTCGGGCGCGAGCGCGCGGAAAGCTGGGGCTGGCCCAACACCTACAGCTACTCCAAGAGCCTCGGCGAGCAACAGGTGTTCGCGGCGCGCGGCGCGATCGCGGCGACCGTCGTGCGCCCATCGGTCATCGAGAGCGCGCTCGCCGATCCGTTCCCGGGATGGAACCAGGGCGTCAACACCAGCGCGCCGCTGACGTACCTGTCGGGCCGCGGCTATCGATTCTACCCGGCGCGCGGCGAACTGGTGCTCGATGTCCTGCCGGTCGATCTCGCCGCCCACGCGATGATCCCGATCCTCGCGGCGCTCCTGACCGGGCAACACGAGCCGGTCTACCAGCTCTGCACCTCGGATCGTAATCCGCTCACGATGCGCCAGCTCGTGGAGCTGACGGCGCTCGGTAATCGCCAGGAGCAGCGCCGCGCGGGCGGCGCGATGGCGAAGCTGGCGCCTCATTTCGAGGCCGTGATCGTGTCCCGTACGACCTACGACCTGATCAGCGGCGCGGTGCCGCAACTGCTCAAGCATCTGGGCGGCTTCGCGCACACGCTGTTCGGGGCCGGTTCGACGCACGCCCGCGCGATTGAGCGCAATATCGATCGCATCTGCGCGAACACCGAGCTCGCGCGGGAGATGGTCGAAGTCTATCGGCCGTATATCAGCGAGCTCAGCTACACGTTCCATTCGAAGAACGCGCGCGCGCTCTACGCGCGCCTCAAGCCGGCCGACGCCGAGCGCCATCCTTATTTGCCCGACAAGATCGACTGGCCCGATTACTGGACCAACGTGCATCTGCCGGGGCTTCGCAAGCACATCTTCGGCCAGCTCGAGTTGCATACCCGCGGCCGTCCGCGCCTGCGTTCGCGCCATCGCACGCTCGTCGATCTGCTCGATTACGCGGCCGAGAATTTTGGCGGGCGCCCGGCGCTGGTCGCGCGCAAACCCTCGGGCGATCGCACCACGCTCAGCTACCGCGAGCTGCGCGATGCCGCGGCGCGGGCCGCCGTGATGCTGCGCGATCGCGGGGTCGAGGCGGGTGCGCGGGTCCTGCTGCTGGGCGAAAACTCGCCGGCCTGGGTGATCGGATTTTTCGCCATCGTACGGGCCGGCGCGATCGCGGTGCCGCTCGACCATAACATTTCTCCCGAAGAGCTCGCGGCGATCTGCGCGATTGCGGAGCCGCGCGCCGCGCTCAGCTCGTCGGCGGTGACGCGCCGCCTCGGCAACGGCCTCAAACAGGCGGCGGGCGGCGAAATTCTCGCGCTTCAGTTCGACGATCTGCAGCGGCCCTTCGTGCTGCGGCGCCATCGCAGCGAGGATTTTCGCGCCGAGCGCACCACCGTCGCCTCGATCGTCTTCACCTCGGGCACCACCGGCGCGCCCAAGGGCGTGATGCTCACGCACGGCAACTTTACGGCCGAGGTCGCGATGCTGGCGCGGGTCTTCGCGCTCGACGGCGAGGACCTCGTGCTGTCGCTGCTACCGCTGCATCATACATTCGAATTCACCTGCGGGATGCTGCTGCCGCTGGCCAGCGGCGCGGCGATCGCCTATCCGCTGGGCGTCGACGCCGCCAATCTCGCACGCACGCTCGCCGATCTGCGCCCGACGGCGCTCATCGGCGTGCCGGCGGTATGGGAGGCGATTCACCGGCGCATCGTCGACGACGTCGAAGCGCGCGGACCGTTCTTTCACGCCGCGTTCGATCAGTTGCGCGCCTTCAACCGCCGCTTCGAGAAGGAGTTCCAGCTCAACCTCGGCTCGATGCTGTTTCGCCAGGCCCACGCCGCGCTCGGTGGCCGCCTCAAGCTGACCGTCAGCGGCGGCGCGGCGCTGCCGCAGCGCGTGGCCGAATTTTTCAACGATATCGGCATCCGCCTGCTCGAAGGCTACGGGATGACCGAGGCCGCGCCGGTGATCTGCACCGCGCGTCCCGGCGAGACGCTCAAGCCCGGTTCGGTCGGTCCGCCGCTGAGCGGTATTGAGGTGCGGCTCGAGCCTCGCGACGACGCCGAAGTCGGCGAGATCGTGATGCGCGGCGCCAACCTGATGAGCGGTTACTTCCGCAATCCCGAAGCGACCGCGGAAGTGCTCAAGGACGGATGGCTGCATACCGGGGATCTCGGACGCTTCGATGATCGCGGCCGGCTCTATATCGCCGGGCGCGCGAAAGACGTGATCGTCGATTCGGGCGGCAACAACGTCTATATCGACGAGCTCGAGGAAGCCTATGGCCATTCGCCGCTGATTAAGGAGATGGCGGTGGTCGGCCTGAAAGTGGGCGAGGGCGAGCAGGTCGCCGCGCTTGTGATGCCTGCCTATGCGCGCGGCGAGAGCCGGCGTGCGGTCGAGGAACGGCTGCGCGCGCATTTCGAAAAGGTCAGCGCGGAGCTGACCCCGTATAAACGCATCCGGATTTTGCGCTTCACCGACCATGAGCTGCCGCGCACCGGCACGCGCAAGATCAAGCGCCAGGAAGTCGCCGAGCTGATCCGCGCGATGGTCGATACCGACGGCGAGCGCAAGGTCACGGTCGCAGGCGAGGTCGAGAGCTGGTTGGCGCAGGCGCTGACCCAGGTATCGAACGGACAGGTCAGCATCGCGCCGACCACGCGGCTGATCGAGGACCTGGGGCTCGATTCGCTGGCGCTCGCCGAGCTTGGCGAGCATCTGTCCGGATGGGCCGGGCGCGAGGTCAGCGCCGACGAGCTTTCCGACGTGAAGACTGTCGACGACTTGCAGAAGCTGGTGAGCCGGGGACAGAGCCGTCCGCGGACGCCGTCGTACGCGCGCTTCGCCCAGCCTTACACGCCGCGCCTGCCTGCGCCGCTTCGGGCACTCGGGGCGCGGGCGCTCCGCGAAGCGGGCCACGCCGCCATCGAACGCTGGCTCCAGCCGCGGATTCTCGGCCGCGGCAACATCGCGCACAATCGCAATCTGATCGTGGTCGCGAATCACGCGAGCCATCTCGATTTCGGAGTGGCCGCCTACGCGCTCGGCGAGCTGGGCCGCGAGCTGGTGGTGCTCGCGGCGCGCGATTATTTCTTCAACACCGCGGCGCGCCGGATGATCGCAAACAATTTCACGCGCCTTATCCCGTTCGATCGCGAGCGCGCGCAACTCGAATCGCTCGATGAAGCGCTCGAGGAGCTGGCCGCCGGCCGCAGCGTCCTAATGTTCCCGGAGGGCACCCGCTCGCCGGACGGCGAGGTCCAGGAGTTCAAGAGCGGCGCCGGCTATCTCGCGCTGCGCAGCGGATGCGACGTGCTGCCGCTCCGAATCAGGGGCACCTACGAGGTGCTCGGCAAGGGCAAGCTCATTCCGCGGCATCATCCGGTCGAAGTCAGGATCGGTCCGCTTCTGACCCATGACGAGCTGGTAAAAATCGTCGCCGACGGAACCGGCGCCGGCGCCTATCGCAAGCTCGCCGATCGAATGCGTCAGGCGGTGATGACCCTGGGCGAGCGGCCGCCGGCCTCCGTCGTCCGCCGCCGCGCGTCCGCCGCTCACGAACGCGACGAGCCGCCCGCTTCGCGCGGCGTGCGCAACGGCAACGGCCGCAAACGCGCCAAGGCCTGACCCGCGACCGCGGCTATCGACGATGCGGTCGAGGATGCTCGGGCTCGCGGTGATACTCGCGCTCGCGGTCCCGTCCGCGCCGGCGTTGGCCTGGGACTCCGCGGTCCATCGGATGGTCACGCGGATCGCCGTCGGCGCGCTCCCGCCCGGTCCGTTGAAAACGGCCTTCTTGGCCAACCTCGCCAATCTCGAGCAGATGTCCGTCGAGCCCGATCTGCTTCGCGAGGCGGGCGACAAGGACGAAGGACGCCGCCACTATATCGATCTCGAATATTACGGCCGCGATCCCTTCGCGGCGCTCAATCCGAACCAGGCTGCGATGGAGGCGCGGTTCGGCGCGCGGACTTTGAGAAAATCCGGCACGCTGCCATGGACGATCGAGAGCCAAGCCGACGCGCTGGTCGCGGCCTGGCGCCAGGGCGACTGCCGGGCCGTCTTCAAGGCCGCCGGCTTTCTGAGCCATTACGTAGCCGACGCCAGCCAGCCGCTCCACACCACCATGCATTACGATGGCTACGCGGAGGACCGCGGGATGCATCTGCGGCTCGAGCACGCCGCCGATGCCTACGGCGATGAACTCGAGCGCGAGGCGGCGCCACGCGTGCGGGTCGAGAACCTCACGAACGTATGGACGCCGGTGGTCGCCGAGCTGCGCGACTCCAACGGGCTGGTCGCGCGAACTATCGCGGCGGACCGCGCCGCGCGCGCGACGGGCGCATCGACCCGCCAGTTCGACCGCATCTTGATGGCGGACGAGCGCGGCTGGATCGTGGGGCAGCTCGCCGTGGCAGCCTCGGTGCTCGCCTCGATCTGGCAGTTCGAATGGGAGCGCGGCGGGCGCCGATCGATTTGCGCGCACGCCTGAGCGGAGCGGCCCCGGCGGACGGGGCTTGGCTAAGCGCACCGCATCCTGCATAACTTCACACTGATGGATTGGTTCACCCCGAGGGCGCCGAATGAGGCGCGGCCCGCGCGGCGCGCCGGCCGCCCGCGCGTGACCGAGCTCGGCGAGCATCTGCTGATCGGCGAGTATCCGCGGAGCGACGATATCGCGTGGCTCAAGGACCATCATCGTGTCACCGCGGTTCACAGCCTGCAGGACAACGAGGACCTGAAGCTCAACGGGCTCAGCCTGGCCGCGATCGAGGCGGCCTGCGGCGAAAGCCATCTGCGTTTCGTCCGTACGCCGATTCCCGACAGCGGCTCGGACGCGATGGCCCTGCATCTGCGGGACGCGCTGGACGCGTTGCGGCGGCTCATCGCGGAGCGCGAGCGGGTGTTCCTGCATTGCAATGCCGGGATGAACCGCGCGCCGACGCTCGCGATCGCGTTTTTGCGCGCCGCCCGCGGGATGTCGCTCGACGAGGCGCTCGCGCACGTCAAGCAGCGCCAGAGCTGCGGACCGTACATGACGGTGCTGGAGGATTATTTCGGCCGGCGTGATTTCAAGCCGCAGAGCTGACGATCGCGCCGCGGATGCGCCGCGCTCGCGGCCGGCGCGCGAAGCATTGATGGTCGCATTCGCCTGGGGCGTCCATCTCTATACCGCGTTCGGCGCGGTGCTGGGCTTGCTCTCGCTTTACTACGCGGGCCGCGACGATTTTCGCGCGGCCTTTATCGCCCTCGGAATCGCCACCGCGATCGATTCGAGCGACGGTCCGCTCGCCCGCGCACTGCGCGTCAAGGATCGCGTGCCGACCTTCGATGGCGCGCTGCTCGACAATGTGGTCGACTACCTGACCTACGTCGCCGCGCCGGCGTTCCTGATGATTCGCGCGCATCTGCTGAGCCCCGGCGCGCCGGGACTCGCGATGGCGAGCGCGGTGATACTGGTGAGCGCCTACGGCTTCTGTCATACCGACGCCAAGGGCGAATACTTCCGCGGCTTCCCGTCGTACTGGAACCTGATCGCCTTCTACCTGTTTTGTCTCGGCCTCTCCGCGCGGGTTAACATGCTTATCGTGGGTGCGTTCGCCGCGATGGTGCTGATGCCGATCAGGTTTATCTATCCCAATCGCACGGCGCCGCTCCGAACCTTGACCCTGGCGCTCGGCACGCTGTGGGCGATCGTCACGTTCGCGATGCTGCCGAGGCTGCCCGCCTGCAATCCAATCATGCTCGGCGCTTCGCTGAGCTTCATCGCCTACTACCTCGTCACCTCGCTGGCGCTCCATCTGATGACGCGGCGGGGCGAAGCCGGCGCGGCGGGTCTCCGATGACGGCCAGGCCCGGCGCACAATCCCCGGACTGGCTCGAAGTCCTGGAAGGCAGCGCGCCGATCCTTCTGATCGCGCCGCACGGCGGACGCGCCGGCCCGCATGCGGATGCGATCCTGGCCCCGCGGGTCAACGACCTGCATACGGCGGAGATGACCCGCGAGCTGGCGGGGCGTCTCGGCGCTGCGGCGCTGCTCAATACGGGGATGGATCGCAACCGTGTGGACTGCAATCGCGTGGGCGACGTAGTCGCCCATGCGCCGTGGCTACTCGCGATGATCGCGGAGCGGCTCGAACGGATGGTGAGTGCAGAGGGGCGGGCGCTGGTGCTCGCGATTCACGGCTGGAACCTGGTCGAAGCGCGCGTCGATATCGGGGTGGGACTCACCGAGCGTACGGGGCGGCTGGCGCCGTCGCGCGGTGCGCAGGTCTCGGTGAGCGATCGATTCTTGAGCGGCACGCTGGCCGCACTGGTCGATCGCCTGGGACAGGCGGGAATCGTTTCGACCTTCGGACTCCGCTACCCGGCCGGCGGCGCACAAAATTTGCTGCAGGCCTTCACCCGGCGTCATCTCGAAAGCGAGATTGACGCGCTCCATCGAATCGCGGCGCTCGGCGCGCGCGGTGTAATCGAGGCGGTGCAGCTCGAACTTTCGATCGCGCTGCGCTTCCCGGGGATGCTGCGCGATCGCGCGATCGAAGGCCTGACCGAGGTTTTGTCGGGCGGCGGAAACGGCGCGATGCACAACGGGAAGCATCCGCGGCTCGCGCATCAGGCGAGCGGCGCGCCGCCGGCGCATCGGCCTCGGCCGGCCGTCCACAAGAGCGCGCGGCTCGGCTTCGAGTTCTACGATCCCGCAAGCCGCATCGGTGCGATGGCGAGCTTCGATCTCGGCGCGGGTGGCGGCGGGGGGGGGCGCGTGATGATCCTGACGCCGGAGGGCGCCGTGGTGCTGTTTACCGGCGAGCGCGGGAGCCATCGCGAATCCGCAGCACTCAGCGTCGGACCGCTGCGATTGCGCGCCGACGGCGCCCGGCTGGGGCTTGAGTTCGCGGGTCCGATGCTGCTGACGCCTGAGGCCGACGCCTATGTCAATATCGAACGCGCGCTGTCGCTGAGTTCGCTCGAAACCGAAACTACATTCGCAGTCGAATTCGCGCTCGACGCGCCTTTCGACCTGGAGGCCGTCCGAGCCGGCGCCGAGGCGGATGGCGCGCATGGAATCGCGGTCCACTTCGGCAGCTTTTCAGGCCGGCTCAGGATCGGAACGCGGGATTATTCGATGAGCGGCGTGGCGCGCATCGGTCCGGCCTTCACGGCACTCGATGACGGCGGCTTCGAAGCGCGCCGGATGCTGTGGGTGATGAGCGCGCGTGGTGACGATAGCTGCGCGATTCAGGCGGCCGAATGGTCCGTGGACGGCGCGTGGCGGCCGGCCGCCGCTGGCAGCGAGTGCAGGATAATCGCGCTCGATCCGCCGCACGGTATCCGCGCCGCGCTCGCCACGCCTCGAGGCAGGGAGCTTCTGATCGCGGGGCACGTTGTCAGCCGGGTGCCGTTGATGCGTTCAGATTCGCGCGGACAGCGCTTCCACACCTCGATCGGGTTTGCCGAGTTCACGGTCGGGCGCCGCCGCGGCTTCGGGATGTTCGAAACGTCGCGCCGCGCCGATGATCGCGCCTCGGCCATCGACGCCGAGACGGAAGCGGGCTAAGGGCGCGAGGCGGCCAGCGGCTCGCGCGGCTGCGCGGCGGGTACGATCTGTTCCACCTGATGCGCGAGGTCGGTTATCTGGCGGGCCAGCAGGGTCTCGGAATATTCCTTGACGAACAGCATGCCGCGCCCGGCGCACTCCGCCAACCGCGGATCAAAGGGCAGGCGCGCGAGCAGCGGCAGTCCGGGGCCGCCACCGGCCGATTCGGAAAGCGGAAACAACGGCCGTACCGCGTGGCAGGTGCTGCAGTTGAAGCCGACCATGTTCTCGACGAGCCCGATGATGTGCGTCAAGCCGCCCATCAGCTTGACCCCGGCGCGGCTGGCGCGAGCCGAGAGCTCCGAGGCATGGCCCACCATGATTACGCCGTTCATCTCGATCGCGCGGGCGGCGCGGTACAGATGGTCGAGGCCGGGAGCGAGGTCGATGATGACCAGGTCGAGCGGGCCGAAACGGGTCTGGCCGGCGAGGATCTCGAGGGTATCGAAATAATCGGACTCGAGCGGACCGGATTCAACGACCGGCGCCGGCTCCGCCTCGTCGCCGGCGAAACTGATTGGCGGCGGCTCGTCCCGGTCGGGCATCAGGCTGGTCGCCATCACGCGTATCCCCAATGGGCCGCCGGCCGGCTCGATGCCGCCGACCATCGGCACCATCCGAAACGGCCTGATTCCGAGCAGGCTCGGGATCGAGGGGGCGTTGAGGTCGGCGTCGAGAATTCCGACCTTGCGGCCGCTCATCGCGATTGCGGCCGCGAGATTGACCGCCAGCACGCTCTTGCCGGTGCCGCCGCGGCCGCTGGCCAATCCGATTACCGCGCGCGGCGCGCTGACCACGATTCGGTCTGGGGCCGAAGCGTGCGTTGCCGCGGAATTTCCACCCTCCGCGCCGGTCCGGAAATCGACGAAGACTCTCATCAGGAGCGATTTTCGATCCGCAGCATGAGCAATGTACCGCAGTTAAAGATGCACGGTTAGCGGGGCTGCGTAAAGCCTTGCAGGCGCGTCCGCACCCCGGACGGGGCGCGGACGGCCACGCGGCGCGGAGAGGAAATTGTGCGGGCGAGGGCCGCGGGCTAGGCGTTCTCGTCGTCGGCGTCGGTCGAGCCGAGCTTGCGATAGGTATTGCGCTCGTCGTCGTAGCGTCGCTGCGAACGCGCTTCCTTCTCCTGCTCCTGCTGGCAATCGTGACACAGCCGCGTGAACGGCATCGCCAGCAGCCGCTCCTCCGCGACCTCCAGGCCGCACGATTCGCAGACCCCGTAGGTCGATTCCTCGAGGCGCTCGAGCGCGTCGTCGATCTGCTGGATCTTCTGCCGTTCACGGTCGGACAGGATGACGTTGATCTCGCGATCGCGCTCCTCGGAGGCGAGATCGTAGGTATCCATGCCTTCGTCCTTGTTGCCCTCGCGCTCGGCGCGCGATTCGGTCTCGATTTCCGACAGCAGCTTGTTCTTCATTTCGAGCAGCCGCTCCCGCATCGTGTTCAGGAACTTCTTCCGGCTTCCAGCCTTGTTTGCGCCAGCCGCTTTCTTTGGCATGATTAGATAAACCTCGTCGTTCAAATGCTCTCGATGATCGTCGCTGACAGGTCGTAGGTCATGGCCCGATCGACACGCGCCTTCACGAACTCCCCCGCCGCGGCGGCGCCGGTGAGAAACACTAGCCCGTCGATCTCCGGGGCCTGGGTGGCGAGCCGGCCGGTCGGTCCTGCGATGCTATCCACCGCCGGCCCTTCGACCAGCACCTCGACTTCGCGGCCCACCAGCACGCAATTCCTGCGCATCGAAATTTCCGCCTGGACCTCCATCAACTCGGCGCGCCGCGCGCGCATGACGCGCTCGGCCACCTGGCCCGGGAGGTCGTAGGCGACGGTGTTCTCTTCGCGCGAATAAGTGAACACGCCGACCCGCTCAAACTGTTCCGCGCGCACGAAATCGATCAGCCGGGCGAAGGCCGCGCTGGTCTCGCCGGGGAACCCGACGATAAACGAAGTGCGCAGCGCAACCTGCGGAATCCGGCTGCGAATTCGTTCCAGCAGCCGATGGAGCGCGGCGCCGGAGCGCTCCCGGCGCATCGCGCGCAGCATTTCGTCATCGGCATGCTGCAGCGGCATATCGATGTACTTCACGACCGGGTCCAGCTCGGCGATGGTGTCGAGCAGCTCATCGCTCACCAGGTTGGGATAGCAGTAGAGCAGCCGGATCCAGCGCAGGCCATCGATCGCGGCCAGCCCACGCAGCAGTGCGGCCAGCGACGACGGCGGATTCAGGTCGCGGCCCCAGGCGGTCAGGTCCTGCGCGATCAGATTGATCTCGCGCACTCCGAGCGCCGCCAGCGAGCGCGCCTCGGCAACCAGATCGTCGAGCGGCCGGCTTTCGTGCCGTCCACGGATCTTCGGGATAATGCAGAAGGCGCAGCGATGGTTGCAGCCTTCCGAAACCTTGAGATAGGCGCTGAAGGCCGGGCCACTCAGGACCCGCGGCGCATCGAGGCCGGGCAGCAGATGAGCCGCGCCGGGGTAGGGCACGGGACGATGCTCGGGCCTTTCGGTGCGGCGCAGGAGATCCGGCAGCTCGAGGAAGTTCCCGGTGCCGACGAAGATGTCGACCTCGGGCAGTTGTTCGCGCAGTTCATCGCCATAGCGCTGCGCGAGGCATCCGGCGACCACCAGGCGGCGGCCGGGCGCGCGATGCTTCAGCTCGGCGGCGGCGAGAATCGTGTCGATCGATTCCTGCTTGGCCGACTCGATGAACGCGCAGGTGTTTACCACTACCACTTCGGCGTCGGCCGCCTCCGAGGTCATCGCGTAGCCGGCCCGGGACAGCGCGCCGACCATCAATTCACTGTCGATTAGATTCTTCGGACAGCCGAGGCTTATGAGGTGAACCTTTTCCATCGCGGAGCCGCCGGATTCCGGGGGTCATTATTTCTACTCGCCCGTATCAGGCGACGCAATCGGGTCGGATTACGAGGCCAATCATCCAACTTAACCAGCGCCAGGCGGGTGTATTACCCCAGTCAGAGGCGCGCCCGATGGCCTCAGGAGGCGCCGCCGGGGGTCCTGACGATATCGGCTCCCGCCGGGACCTCGAATTTGAACAATGAGTCAGCGAGCGTCGGATTGTCGCTCCAGTCGGTAAACTGAAATGAGGTTTTATCGCCGACCGCGTCGGTAAGTTCGAGCGCACGCAGGTCAAGTGAGCTTTGGTCCACGGCGACGGTGGCCGGATTACCGCCCTCTTTGGGCACCAGCGTCAGATGTATCAGTCCGTCGTCTGGCGCCGAGGATGTAAAGCTCGCCCTGAAATCATCGCGCAGATCGCCGAAGCCGAGCAGAAAAGCGGTGGCGCTGGGCGATTTGAGGATCTGTTTCACCGGGGTTTCGATCACCTGGTTGAGGTCGGGCTCGTAGCTGTAGACGATATTCCCGTCGCTCACGATAGTTTCGGCCTCGGGCCCCGCGAACTCCCATCGCATCCGGCCCGGCTTTAGATAGTAGACGCTGCCGGTGCGGATCTTCTTCATCCCGCCGGGCGAGGTTACCTGCTCGGTGAATTTTGCGTGAAATGAACCGGTGGCCCGATAATGGTTCTGGATTTTGGTCAGGGTGCGATCGAGCCGCGTCGCCGGCGCGTCGAACCCCGCGCGGCCGCCGAGCGCAAACGCCAGCACCGCGGCGAGTGTCAGCGCGGCGACCAGCCCGTAGCGGCGCGCGGTCATCCGCGTAGACCACGCACTTCGCGCGGGCGCGCGCCGTCGGCCGGCGCGACCAGACCCTCGCGCTCCATCTGCTCGACCATCCGCGCCGCGCGGTTGTAGCCGATTCTGAGCCGCCGCTGGATGCCTGAGATCGACGCCTGCCCGGTTTCCAGCACAATTTTCACGGCTTCATCGTAAAGCTCGTCGCGCGCGCCGTCGAGGTCGTCCAATTCGTCGCCGGGCACCTTGGTTTCGAGAATCTCCATCCGGTAGTCGGGCGCGCCCTGGTCGCGCAGGAAGTCGGTCACCTTGCGCACCTCGGCCTCCGAGACGAACGGTCCGTGGAGCCGCACCAGCTTGGCGCTGCCCGGCGGCATGAAGAGCATGTCGCCCGCGCCCAACAGGCGTTCAGCGCCGACCGAATCGAGGATGGTGCGCGAATCGACCCGCGAGGTCACCTGGAACGAGATCCGAGCCGGCAGATTGGCCTTGATGAGCCCGGTGATCACGTCGACCGAGGGCCGCTGGGTGGCGAGGATCAGATGGATTCCGGCGGCGCGCGCCTTTTGCGCGAGGCGCGTGATATCGCGTTCGACGGTCTTGCCTTCGCTCAGCAGCAGATCGGCGAGCTCGTCGATGACGATCACGATTTTCGGGAGCCGGTGATGCTCGGCCGGCTTGCTCTCATCACCCGGCGCCCCGTTCTCATCGATCGATTGGCTGGGCCGCAGCTCGACGACCCGTTCTTTCGAGCTCAGCAGCTTGTTGTAGCCGTCGATATTGCGCACGCCCAGGTCGCGCATCATCCGGTAGCGGTTTTCCATCTCCTGCGTCGCCCACAACAGGGCGGCCGCCGCTTTGCCCGGATCGACCACGACCGGGACCAGCAGATGCGGGATATGCTCGTAGACCGACAATTCGAGCATCTTGGGATCGATCAGGATGAAGCGCACGTCGTCGGCGGTCGCGTTGAACAGGATCGAGGCGAGCATGGTGTGGATCGAGACCGACTTGCCGGTGCCGGTGGCGCCGGCGATCAGCAGATGCGGCATGCGGGCGAGATCGGCCGCCATCGGGCGGCCCGCGATGTCCTTGCCGAGCGCGATCGTCAAATGGCTCTGCGTGGACTGAAATTCTTCAGCCTCGAGAATTTCGCGCAGGTAGACCAGCTCGCGCTTGCGGTTCGGCACCTCGATGCCGACCACGGCCTCGCCCGGCACTGGGGCCTGGATGCGCACGGCCGCCGCCCGCAGCGCCATCGAGAGATCGTCGGCCAGGTTCACGATCTGGCTCACCTTGATTCCGGAACCGGGCTCGAACTTGAACATCGTGACGACCGGTCCGGGCTGTACCTCGACCACACGGCCATCGACGCCGAAATCAGCGAGCTTCTGTTCGAGCGTGCGGGCGCTGCGCTCCAGCAGGGCCTCATCGACCTGGGTGTGATAGACCGGCGGCGAATCGAGCAGCACGACAGTCGGCAGCTTGTAGCCGTTGCGGCTTTTCGGCTGCGGCTTGAGGCGCGCGGACTTCTCCAATGTGATCGGGCGCTTGAATTCGATCTTGCGCGCCGCCTCCTTGGCGACGCCGCCGGCCGGCGCGCTCGCGGCCGAGGCCGCGCCGCCGTCGCCGAAGGCGAACTCCGCATCCGCGGAGAGCACAAACTGGCCCGGCTCTCCGGCGCCGCCGCCGCGCGTCGCGATCGGCATCGAGCTGAACAGATCATGCATCAGTTCGGTCGGCGCCCGCTTGAGCATCAGGGCGAGCCCGCCGATCAGCGCCAGGATCACGGCGAGGTAGCCGCCGCCGACGTTGAGGTAGGCGAGCAGCACGTGTGCTATCTGAAAGCCGACTGCGCCGCCGGCCTGCGGCCCGATACCCTGCATCAGACCGGCCCCGGCGCTGAGCGCGAGAATCACGATCGCGGCGCCTGGTAGCTGATGGGCCAGGCGGGCAAGACCGCTGGCGCGCCAGACCCCGCGGGCGAGGCCGAAGGCGAGCGCGATCATCAGAATCGACTCGTAGCCGAAGGCGGCGGTGAGGCCGCCCGCAAGGGTTTCGCCCAACGGGCCGCATAGATTCGGATGGTAGCCGAGAATCTCGGAGGCGAGGCTCAGCGCGGTGAAGGCGGCGAGTCCGGCGAGCGCGAGCGCCGCGAGCTCGCGCGCGATACGCGGCTCGCGCCGCGCCTCCTCGATCGCCGCAGCCGGCGGGGCCGCCGCCGCTGCGGCGCTCCGCGGCGCGGCGGCCTCTTTCACTTCGCGCGCGATGAGGTGTCGACCTCCAGCACGTGGGGCACGACCAGCGGGCGCCGCCCGATGCTTTCCTGAAGGCTGCTCTCGATCGTCCGCACGATCTCCTCGCGCAACGCCGGATCGCGCGGGCTGAGCGGCCGGCCTATCGCGCTCAGGCGTGCCGCCAGGGCCGCGCGCGCCGCGCGCAGTAGTGGCGAGGTGCCGTCGCCGATGATGAATCCGCGCGAGATCAGCTCAGGACCGGCGACCATCTCGCCGCTCGTGGCGGAGACCGCCAGCACCGCGATTACGGCGCCGCCGCGCGCGAGCATCCGCCGCTCTTCGGCGATCGCCGGATCCTCGGGCTCGTCACCCTCGATGACGACGCGCCCCGCATGAACCATGGCGCCGCGCCGGGCGCGGCCGCCTTCGAGCACGATCGAGTCGCCGTCCTCGAGCAGGTAACAGTTGGCCGCCGGCACGCCGGCCTCGATCGCGAGCTCCAGGTGGCGCTTCAGATGGCGATACTCGCCGTGAATCGGTACGAAATGGCGGGGCTTCACCAGCCGGATCATCTCCACCAGCTCCTCGCGCGAAGCGTGGCCGGAGACGTGCACCGGCGCGACGGTTTCGTAGGCGACTTCCGCACCCATCCGGTAAAGCCCGTTGATCAGCGTAATGATCGGCCGCTCGTTGCCCGGGATGAAACGCGAGGAGAGCACCACTGTGTCGCCCGGGTCGATCCGGACGCGCGGAAAGGCGTCCGCCGCCAGGCGGCTTAACGCCGAGAGCGGTTCGGCCTGCGAGCCGCCGGCTAGGAAGGTCAGATGGCGCGGCGCGAGAAATTCGGCCTCAGCCGGATCGATAAACGTGCCGCTCGGAAAGTTCAGTTCGCCAAGCTCGACGCCGAGCCGGACGCTCTCGAGCATCCGCCGTCCGAGCGGCACCACCATCCGTCCGGCCTCGCGCGAGAGCTCGACGGCCTGGCGGATACGATGCAGATGCGAGGAGAAGGCGGAGAGGAAAAACTTGCCGCGGCATCGCGCCATCTGCTCGCGCAACGCCGGACGCACCGAGCTTTCCGATCCGGAGCGGCCCGGCCGCTCGACGTTGGTGGAATCCGAGAGCAGCAGCTCGACGCCCTGATGGCCGAGCTCGGCGAATCGCCGGGTGTCGAAAAGCTGGCCGTCGACCGGCGCGTCGTCGATCTTGAAGTCGCCGCTGTGGACGATCGTGCCGGCGGGTGTGCCGATCGCCAGGGCTACCGAGTCGGGCGTCGAATGAGTCACGCGAATCGGCTCGATTTGAAACGGCCCCAGCTCGATGCGTTCTCCGGGTGCGATCGTATGCAGGGCCGCGCTACCCGCCAGGTGGCGCTCGCTCAACCGGCGGCGCGCGAAGGCGAGCGTCAGGCGCGTGCCGTAGACCGGCACCGCGAATCGATCGAGCACCTGCGGCAGCGCGCCGATATGATCCTCGTGCGCATGGGTCAGCACGACGCCGAGCATCTTAAGCCGCGCCCGTTCGAGATAAGTGAGATCCGGAACGATCAGGCCGGTACCGAACGCGGGCCGCGGCGGAAACATCACGCCGGCGTCGATCACAAGCGCGGCATCGCCGTACTCGACGACCGAGAGATTCAGCCCAATCTCGCCAAGTCCGCCGAGCGCGAGTACCCGGACCGGACCAATCCTTGAGGACCCCGCCGCCATCACCTGAACACCTCAGTCCATGCGCGCCATTATATAGGTCGGATTTTGCGGGCGAAAGTTTGTTTTCAGGAGAGTATTGCGATTAAGGAGCGCTTCGCGGACGGAAGAACCGGTACCGGCTTCGCTTACGCGAAGCGGTCCGAGATCCTTCGACTTCGTTCGCGATGCTCACTTCGCTCTGGATTACATCTGAGCGGGCGTTGAGCGCACCTCCTGTCATTCCAAGGGAAGCGCGAGCACCGCAAGCGCGACGAGGAGTCTCCACGCAGCTATGTTGCCTGAATCAGCAGTCAGCCGAAGCGGTTTGCGAGCGACGAATCGGACGGGTTACCTTTGGGCACGAATCATCGCTCGTGGTCGGTTGCGAGCGAAGGAGTACCACGATGACGAGCCTATCGAATGCATCCGGTGGCGTGGCCTCGGCGCGCGCCGGTGAGCGTGAGAATCTGCTTGAGGTCGCCAAACGCCTTGCGCCAGAGTGCGTCCGCCGTTCCGACGAAACCAATCAACTCCGGCGCTTCCCCGAGGCGCTCTGGAAGCAATTCGTCGATAGCGGGCTCGCGCGGGGGCTGCAGGCCTCGCGATGGGGCGGCGGCGAGGTCGACCTGTGGGAGTTTTATTCCGCGCTGATCGAGATCGCGCGGGCCGAGGGATCGCTCGGCTGGGTGCTCGGCGTGCTCGGCGTTCATCCGTGGCAGACCTCGCTCTATCCGCGCGAAACGCAGGAGGAGGTCTGGGGCGGCGATCCGACGGTCTTCAATTCGTCGTCCTATGCGCCGACCGGCAAGGCCGAGCGCGCGGCCGGAGGATGGCGGCTCAATGGGCGATGGTCGTTCTCGACGGGATGCGATCTCTGCCAGTGGGTCAACCTCGGCGCGATACCCGGGATGGTCGAGGTCGAAGGGCAGCAGGCGCCCGACTTCCGCTCGTTCCTGCTGCCGCGCAAGGATTACCAGATCGACGACAACTGGCACGTGGCCGGGATGGCGGGGACGGGCAGCAAGGATATCGTGGTGGATAACGCCTTCGTCCCCGAGCATCGCAGCCAATCGCATTGGGATTACACGTTCGGCCGGCCGCTGCCGGGATGGGAGATCAATCCGGCGCCGCTCTATCGCGTGCCGTGGGCGCTGGTTTTCAGCTCCGCGCTGATCGCCGCGACGTTGGGCGCGGCGCGCGGCTTCCTCGACGCCTGGATCGAGGTCAGCAAGACGCGCTCGGCGGCATTTGGCGGCTATCGGTTGCGCGATGATCCCTTCACGCAGAAACTGCTGGCCGAGGCCGACCATGCGATCGAGGCCGGCGCGGTCGGTTTGCGCACCGATTGCGAAGAACTGATGGACGCGGCACGCGCCGGCCGCTTTGTCGCGCGCTTGCGGCGCGCCGGGATGCGCTACCACGGCTGCCGATCGGTGGAGCTCGCGGTGCAGGCGGTCGATCGGCTCTACGCGTCGAGCAGCGGGCGGATCATCTTTGCAAATCATCCGCTGCAGCGGCGCTACCAGGATGTGAAGGCGATGCTCGGGCACGCCTATCTCAACACCGACCCGCCAGCGCGCCTGTACGGCGCGATGACTCTGGGCGTCGCGAGCGTCGATTTCGTCATCTAAGTTGATAGATGTCGCGACCCCCGCTTGCGTTCGTGATCGGCGGGCGTTAGCTTCAATCCGGGGAGCTCTCCGATGGCGGTGAACAAGGCGATTCTGGTCGGCAGGCTGGGCCGGGATCCGGAAGTGCGCTACCTCCCGTCGGGCCAGAGCGTCGCCTCCTTCTCGCTCGCGACCAGCGACAACTACACCGACCGCGGCGGCCAGCGTCAGGAACGCACCGAGTGGCATAATATCGTCGTCTTCGGCAAGCAGGCCGAGCTGTGCGGGCAGTACCTGAAAAAGGGCCGCGAGGTCTACGTCGAGGGCCGTATCCAGACCCGCCAGTACGAAGCCAAGGACGGCAGCGGCAAGCGCTCGCGCACCGAGATCGTCGCACAGCGGGTGCAGTTTCTCGGCGGACGGCAGGGGGCGGGGGCGGCGGCGGAGCCGGCCGATGAACCGATCGAGTTGGGCGGCGGCGAGACGGTTGCGCCGATCGATGATGAAGATATCCCATTTTAGATTGCCAGGATCGCGTCGCGCAGGTGGCGTCCCTGCAACATGTGTAACGGGATAGCCGCAGCCGCCGTACTACGCCCCCTAAGCATCAGCGCCGCAGCTCGGTCTCGGACCGACAATCAGAAGCGTCTCTTCGTGCAGATGCACCATAGGACTCAATTCGATTCGGTTGTTCCGGCCGCCGCTGGAGATTCGTCGGCCGGCGGCGACGGAAATGAAATCTGGCACATCGTCTGCTTCCTTGGGCTGTGGAGGGGAGATTTGTTTCGGGGGTACGTGGCGGATGGAAGTCAGCGGTCAGAATGGGATGCGGGATGCCGAGCTTGATATGGCGCGGCAGAGCGGTCGGATGCATCCGGGGAAGGTACGGAGGATTTTCAACTCGCTGGTGCTGTTTCAGTCGAGCTACACACTCGAAAAGCCGAAGCGATCGATAGACCGCGAAGCGCAGCGCTACTTGCCGCTCTGCGAATAGCGTCTCGCGCCGACATAGCGCGAACTACTCCGCCGGCCGCATCGATCTGAGGCGCGGCGGTGAGCCGAAGGGTTCCGTTCGGAAGTAAGCTTCCAGCGCGGCGTGGAGGCTCGCGATCGAAAGGCGGCGATAGACTGCGGGCGAGAGTTCGAGCTTCCCTCTCGCTTTGGACCAGACGGCGAGCGCGCCGGCGCGATTTCCCCGCGCCGCATGATGGAGCGCGGCCGCTGCCTGAATCAGTCCCTGGTACAGCCGGCGCATCTCGCCGCTGCTCGGCTTCCAGAGCTCTTCCCACACTTCATGACATTCGAAGAAGCGGCGCTGGTTGAAAAGCCTGACGCCGCGCATGAAGAGGTCGTCGTCGCCGCCGGACACCTCCCGACTCTAGCACGGCCTCGTTGGCCCGCGGTCCACGCTTGACCGCGAAACCGCGATCGGCGTGATATGGGGCGTCCTTTGGCGGGGAGGTCATCATGGCGCAGGTCGAGGCGAGCAGGCTGGTCGCGATGCCGGGCGCGACGGTCGCGATGCGCGAGTCGGAGCTGATGGTCGGCGGCGGCGATCGGATGATCGAGCTGCCGGTGCCGACCTTCGTCATCGAACATCCCAAGGGACTGGTGCTGTTCGATACGGGATGCAACCCGGCGGTCGCGGTCGATGCCAAGGGCTACTGGGGCGGCATCGCGGATTACCTCCAGGTCAAGTTCGCGCCCGAGCTGGCCGTCGACGAGCAGCTTCGCGCGCACGGCTACCGCCCCGAGGACATCCGCTACGTGGTGGTCTCGCATCTTCATCTCGATCACGCCGGCGGGCTGGCGCTGTTCCCTAAGGCGCGCTTCTTCATCATGAAGGGTGAGCTCAACTACGCCTACTGGCCCGAACGGCGCCATCGCGCCGCCTTCAAGATCAACGACCTGATGCCGACGCGGCGCTTCGATTGGGTCGAGTTCGCGGGCGATACGGACCTGTTCGAGGATGGCAGCCTGCTGATGATGAAGACGGCCGGGCATACGCCCGGCGAATCGTCGTTGCTGGTGCGGATCAGGAACCATCAACCGCTGGTGTTGACCGGCGACACGCTGCATATCCGATCGCAGTTCAACACGCTCGCGCCGAGCGAGGCGGACTTCGATGGCGCCGAAGCGAGCGAATCGATCGCGCGGCTCAAGCGGATGCGCGATCTCGGCGAGGCGCGGGTCTGGGTGATGCACGACGCCGAGGACTGGGCGACCTACCCGCATTTGATCGAGTAGACCTTACGGAGCGAGCGTGGTCCCGGGCTCGAGATCGACCTGCATCGGCACCAGGAGCCGGACGACGAGGTTGTAGCCCGCCACCAGCATCACGAGTTCCATCAGGATGCGGTTGTCGCCGAGCAGATCGCGCACGGTGTTGAACGTATTGTCTCTGACCTTGACGTCGCGCGTAGCCTCGACCGCATAGCGAATCACCGCGCGCTCGCGATCGTCGAACAGCGGCGAGGTTTCGTAATCGGCGAGCGCGGCGAGCTTCTCCGCCGGTACCCCGAGCTTACGCGCCGCGTTCCAGTGATGCGTGTACTCGTAGTTCGCCGCGGTTAGGCGGCCGACGGTCATGATCGCGAACTCGCGAAGTTCAGATCGAGCGCGGTCTTGAAGCGCAGCTCGCTGCTCCATTCGATATACTTGCGCAGCAGGTTGGGCGAGGTATAACCGAGAGGTGTGGAAATAGGGAAAAGGCGATGTAGCCTTCCGGGTTGACGAGACCGAGCC
>Ga0209415_10004607_pt1 | contig 25178 bp, 11 predicted proteins | sample PeaSoiSIISIP2007_FD_187696 | JGI IMG/M metagenome (GOLD analysis project Ga0209415, IMG submission 187696) | Peat soil microbial communities from Weissenstadt, Germany - SII-SIP-2007 (SPAdes) (version 2) | ecosystem: Environmental > Terrestrial > Soil > Wetlands > Peat | place: Germany... | reverse complement strand
TACACGCCTCTGGCGGACGTCCTCTACCTCAGCGGGCGCTCGCAGATCACGCTGCCGGCCTCTGGCAACGTCGCCGTGCCGGACGGCGGCGTCGTGACCGCGGTCGTGACGCAGCACCCGGCGGACGGCATAGAGGACGGCCACGAGGTCATCTTCCAGACCGACCCGCCCAAGCACGAGTACGTGTGCCTCTTGCAGGACCTCGCCGCAGGGAGGACGCCGCGCATCCCGGTCGACGGGCCTGCGATCTCACCGTGTGAGTGACGGCGGAGTGAGTGAGTGGCGTGTGCGCGAGCGGGCGAAAGACGGAGGCTCCCGACCATCGCGCTCGCTCCTAGGAGATCACGAGCTTCTCGAGCGCCGTGCGGATCGCGTCGGGCAAGGGGACTGACTTCCGTTCCCTCCTTTCGACGAAGACGTGGACGAACGAGCCCACCGCGGCCGCGGTGTCCTCCCCCCGGGCGAAGATGCCGATCTCGTAAGTCACGCTCGACCGGCCGAGCTTCGCGACGCGCATGCCGGCGTCGACGTCGTCGGGGAACGCGATGGCCTTGCGGTAGGAGCAGCGCGACTCGACACAGAGGCCGATGACGGGGCTCGTCGCGATGTCGAGCCCGCCGTGGGCGATGAGGTAGCGATTGATGACCGTGTCGAAGTACGCGTAGTAGACGACGTTGTTGACGTGGCCGTACGCGTCGTTGTCCATCCAGCGCGTGGGGATGGACGCGAAGTGCGGGTAGCGGGCGCGCGTCTCGGGCTCGCGGTCAGGCATCGGTCAAGCGTACGAGAGGGCGCGCTCGAAGAGCGACCTCATCGTGGGGAGATCGACCCGGATCGGTGCGTTCTCGACGAGCCGGGTCTGGACGATCGCGCCTTTGGCGAGCGCGTCGAGGTCTCCCGCACCGTAGCCCAGCGCGCCGACCCCGAGCGGGACGTGGGCCCTCTGCATGACGCGGATCAGCTCGCCCGCGAGGATATCCGCGGCGTCGTCGGGGCCCGCGCCTCGGGTGTCGGCGCCGAGCAGCGCGGCCGCCTCGAGGTGGAGGCTCGGTGAGGCGATCGCCGTCGCGCGGAACACGCTCGGCGCGTTGACGACGACCGAGATCCCGTGCGGCACGAGGGCCTCCGCCGCGGGGTACCCTGCGCACCGGTAGTCCCTGACGAGGCCCGCGACGGAATAGGACATCGCGTGCGGCAAGTGGACGCCGCTGTTGCCGAAGGCGATGCCCGCGAGCGACGCGGCCCAGGAGAGCCCCTCCCGGGCTTCGTGGTCCGTGGAGTCGGTCACGGCGCGCACCAGGTACTTGCCGCCGAGGCGCAGCGCCTCGCGGCTGCCGAGGTCGCTCCAAGGGTTCCGGCCCTGGCTGAGCGGGCGGGCGGCCATTCCGGACGGCTTCGCGCGCGCCGTGAACGGTCTCGCGGTGTAGGACTCGATGGCGTGGCAGAGTACGTCGAAGCCGCTGGCTGCGACGACCATCTCGGGGAGCGAGCGGGTGACGGTCGGGTCCACGAGCGCGTGGGTCGGACGGAGGCGGCGCGAGGCGATGGCGGTCTTCGCGTGGAGCGCGAGGCAGTCGAACACGGCGATCCCCGTGCACTCGCTCCCCGTGCCAGAGGTGGTCGGGCACGCGACGTGGGGCGGCAACGGGCCCGGGACGGGGCGCCCCTCGCCGATGGGCTTGTTCACGTACGCGAGCAGGTCGTCCGGGTAGGTCGCGTACAGCGCGGCCGCCTTGCACGTGTCGATGACCGAGCCGCCTCCGACGGAGACGAAGCCGTCGAATTTCCCTTCCTTCGCGAACGCCGCGGCGATGCGGAACGAGGCGTCGGTGGGCTCGACGTGGACCTCGTCGAAGACGGCGACGTCGACCCCGGCCGCGCGGAGCGATCGCGCCACGGCGTCGACGGGCGGGAGCGCCGTGAGGCGCCGGTCGGTGAAGAGCGCGACGCGCTTGCACCCGTTCGCGCGCGCGTGATCGCCAGCCTCGGAGAGCGCGTCTCGGCCGAAGGTCATCGCGGCGGGGTCGATGGTGAACGCGGTCTCGTGGCCGTCGTCGGGCGCGAAGACGTGGGCGCAGCTCATCGCACGCCGAGGGGCGCGGGACCCTTCATCGCCGCAGCATACGCCGCGGCCCCTTCGCGCGCCACGCCCGAGCGGTTCGCCGTTGCCGTGTGGACCCGCCGCGCGTGCGAGAGTAAGCCTCGACGACAGACGGCCCCTTCGCGGTCCGCACCCGAGGAGTTTCATGCGCATCGCAGTGCTCGGCGGAGGGCCCGCCGGTCTCTACTTCGCCACGCTCTACAAGAGGAGACACCCCGGAGCGGAGGTCCGCGTGCTCGAGCAGAACGCGCGGGACGTTACCTTCGGATTCGGCGTGGTGTTCTCGGATCGCGCGCTCGAGTTCCTGCGCGAGGACGACGCGGAGACGCTGGCGCTCATCGAGCCGGCGATGGAGCGGTGGAACGACATCACCCTGTGTCACCGGGGCGAGTCGATCGCCATCGACGGCGTCGGCTTCGCGGCCGTCGGCCGGCTGGCCCTGCTCAAGCTTCTGCAGAAGAGGGCGCTCGACGTCGGCGTCTCCGTCGAGTGGGAACGCACGGTCCGCTCGCTCGACGAGCTTTCGGGCTACGACCTCGTGGTCGGCGCCGACGGCGTGAACTCGCTCGTGCGCCGCACGCACGACGGCGACTTCGGCACCAAGCTCTACTACCTGGACAACAAGTTCGCCTGGTACGGCACGACGAAGCGCTTCGAGACGCTGACGCTCACGTTCGTGCAGACGGCGGAGGGGACGTTCACCGCGCACCACTACCGCTACTCGCCGACGATGAGCACCTTCATCATCGAGTGCGACCGACCGACGTGGGAGCGCGTGGGTTTCGCGACGATGACTTCGGTCGAGACGCGGAGCTACTGCGAGCGGGCGTTCGCGGCGACGTTGGACGGGCACCCGCTCGTCGAGAACAACACCTACTGGCGCGTCTTCCCCCAGATCTCGAACCGACGCTGGTCCTATGGCAACCGCGTGCTCCTCGGCGACGCACTGCACACCGCTCACTTCACGATCGGCTCGGGGACCCGGCTGGCGATCGAGGACGCGATCGCGCTCGTCCGGGGGCTCGAGTCGGCTCCTTCCGACGTCCGGGCCGGGCTCGCCTGCTACGAGGCGCTCCGCCGTCCCGTGCTCGACAAGCTGGTCGCCGCCGCCGACGCGAGCGCGGCGTGGCACGAGCGGTTTCCCGAGCACATGCAGCTCGAGCCGCGCGCCTTCGCGATGAGCTACATCACGCGGTCGGGTCGGGTCGACTTGCCGCGGCTTCGCGAGATGTCGCCGCGCTTCATGGCGTATTGCGAGGGGGGCAAGTAGCCATGCGGCCGGTTCGCGCCGTCACTCCGCCGCCTTGGACAACGCCGCGCCGAACATCTCGCGCGCGAGTCGCGCTAGCTCGACGACCGCTTCGCGTGACCCCTCGTGGAGCCCGGTGAGATTGAAGAACCCGTGGATGAGCGAGTCGAAGCGGCGCGCCAGCACGTGCGTACCGGCCGCGCGGAGCGCCCTGGCGTACGCCTCGCCCTCGTCGCGCAACGGGTCGAAGCCCGCCGTGATGACGAGCGCAGGCGGCAGATCGCGGAGATCCTTGGCGACGAGCGGCGAGATGCGCGGATCGGCAGAGTCCGCGCCGACGGCGGCGGCGTACTGGGCGTGGAACCACTCCACCGAGGCGCGCGTGAGCATGAACCCTTCGGCGAGGCTCTCGAGCGACGGGTGGAGGCGTGTCCTGTCCGTCGCGGGGTAGATGAGGATCTGGCAGGCGGGCCGCGGGCCGTTCGTCCGGGCGAGTTGGCTCACGACGGCGGCCAGATTCCCACCCGCGCTGTCCCCGCCGACGCCGACGCGCGACGGATCGGCGCCGAGCTCGGCGGCGTGCTCCACGGCCCAGGCGAACGCGGCCTGCGCGTCGAGGACGGGCGCGGGGAACCGGTGCTCCGGCACGAGCCTGTACTCGACCGCGAGCACGTGCAGACGACCCTCGGCGGAGAGGAGACGACAGCCGACGTCGTGGGTCTCGAGGTTCCCGAAGACGAAACCGCCGCCGTGTAGGAAGAGGAGGAGCGGCGCGTCCGGCTCGTTCGTCGCGTAGTGGCGCGCGCGAAGAGGCGACTCGGCTCCGGGGACGAGGAGATCGCGAACGGCGTGGACCTCCGGGAGCGGGCCGCGGAACGCGATGATGGAGTGATCTCGCTCCGCGCGGAGGCGCAGCGCGTCTCGCGGCCACTCCGCCTGGATGCGCCTGTCGGTGGCGAGCAGGAACTGGAGCCCAGGGTCGAGCTCGAAGCCGTCTCTCCGGGTCGGGCCGCCGCCCGTGACGGCGCGCTGCACCGAAGGTGGCAGGTGCATCGCGCCGCGCGCCGCCCGGAACGCGAGGCGCCCGAGCGGCCCCGTCTTCGCCGCGCGCGCCGTCGGGAGCGCGAAGGTGGAACGGTACTCGTCGGGGTCGAACGGAGCCACGCGCCGACGGAACGTGAAGGTGAACCCGGGCCACAGGGTCGAGTTGCGACCGTGGCGATCGAGGTACCAGCTGGCGCACCCGCCCGCCGTCCAGACCGTGCCCGCCATGGCGTCGTCGACCGCACGGACGAACGCGTCCTCTGCCTCGCGCGTCGGCTCGACCGAGGTGGCGCCGCTCGCGCGCATGTAGCGCACGGCGTTCACGAGGTGCTCGAGCTGCGCCTCGATCATCAGGATGACCGACGTGTGCCCGAGCCCGGTGTTGGGGCCGAGGAGCAGGAACAGGTTGGGGAAGCCGGCGACGGTCGTCCCGAGGTGCGCGGTCATCGTGTCGGACCACGTCTCGGCGAGGGTCTTGCCTAGCCGGCCGCGAACGTGCCGGGCGAACGGGTACTCCTGGATCTGGAAGCCGGTCCCGAAGATGATCGCGTCGACGGGGTGGAGGACGCCGTCGGCCGTGACGACGCCCGTCTCGGTGACTCGAACGATCGACTGGGTGACGAGCTCGACATTGGGCTTGGTGAGGGCGGGGTAGTAGTCGTTGGAGATCAGGATCCGCTTGCAGCCGATCGTGTAGCGCGGCGTGAGCTTCTCGCGGAGCTGCGCATCAGGGACGGAGCGCGCGAGGTGCGCGCGCGCGAGCCGCTCGACCAGCTTCGCGACTCGTGGGTAGAAGAAGGCCACGGCCAACAGCTCGCGGGTCGCGTGGATTTCAGCCCTCACGAGCCACTGGAGCGCGGGCGATGCCCGGAGCAGGCGACGCTCGATCGCGCGGAGCTCACGGTCGTGGCGCGGCACGACCCAGGGAGGCGTGCGCTGGAAGACGGTCATCTTGCTCACGTCGGGCTGGATGGCCGGCACGAACTGGATCGCGGACGCGCCCGTCCCCACGACGGCGACCCGCTTGCCGCGGAGATCGAACGCGTGATCCCACGCGGCCGAGTGGAACGTCTTCCCCTTGAAGTCTGCGAGCCCGGGCAGCGCCGGGATGCCGGGCTCGCTGAGCGCGCCGACTGCGCTCACGAGGAGGTCGGCAGTGAAGCTCCCCGCGGACGTGAGCAGGATCCAGCGCTGCGCGGCGTCGTCCCACGTGGCGCTCTCCACCGCGTGGTCGAAGCGGATGTGCGGGCGCACTCCGAAGCGATCGGCGCATCGCTCGAGGTATTCCCAGATCTCCGCCTGCGGGGAGAACGACCGGCTCCAGTCTGGGTTCCGCGCGAAGGAGAACGAGTAGAGGTGCGACGGCACGTCGCATGCACAACCCGGGTACGAGTTGTCGCGCCAGACGCCGCCGAGTCGTCCCTTGCGCTCGAACACGAGGAAATCGTTCTCGCCGATCTCCTTGAGCCGAATCGCGGCGCCGAGGCCGCCGAAGCCGCTACCGATGATGGCGATGTGGACGTGACGCGGGGGATTCGGGGGCACGGTGACCTCGCGCGCGGAGCCTATCGCGGGACGAGCTCCCCGAGGAAGCGGAGCGCAGCGTGCGCGGCCAGGCGCTCGAGCACGTGGGCGAGGTCGTCCGGGTGGACGGATACTACGCGCCCCCGGGGTGCGGTCTCCCGAGAAGTGCGCGGTTTCGTCCTCCCGTCGAGCGCGCCACCGGAGTACCCTGGCCGAGTGTCCGCGCACGCCCGAACGGGGCCGCGCGAGCGCTGGGGCACGGCGGCGGGAACATTGTGGCACCCGGCGCGGTCGGTCCTCGTGACTCACTCCGGAGGACATCGCGCCCCCTATGCCCCGACTCGTTCGCCCGCCTCTCTCCGCGCTGTGTGTCCTCACGATGGCCCTGTTGCTCGCGACGACGGCGGGCTGCCGGCACCGGGCCACGCGGCTCGACCCCAAGAACCAGACCTACGCGGAGCTCCGCGCGGTTCGACGAGGGGTCAAGGTTGTGCCCCCGGGGGAGAGCCCGCGCCCTCCTTACGCTCGCGAGCGGCTCGCCGACGGCGCGGAGGTCGCGCTCGAAGCAGGTGGCCTCGCGTGGCTACGACGAGACGGCGGCGCCACCCTCCTCGTGTCAGGTCCGGCGCGGCTCACGCTCCGAACGGACGCGCTCGTCGTCGACGAAGGCAAGGTCTTCGCCGACACGTTCGCGGGCGGGACCGCCGAGGTCGTGACCCCGCGCGGCGCGCTCCACCTCTCGGGGGTCCGCGCGAGCCTGACGGTCGGCGGCGGGAAGGGGGACGTCCGCGCGTACGTCCTGACGGGTGAGGTGAAGTCCGAGGCGGGGCTCACGGCGTCGGCGGGGGAGGAGCTCGTCCTCGACGCGGGCGCGCCGTCGAAGCACGCCGTCGTCGCGTGGGACGACTGGACGGGCGGCCTCGCGACCACCGACGCGAGCCGCGAGCCCGCGCCCTTCGGCGTCGGCACCGTCGCCGCGCGCAGCCCGGGCGCGCGCGGGCAGGCGAGGTTTCCGCTCGCGATCCAGAAGCTCGAGGTTCGCGTCTCGATCGACCACGACCTCGCGGTCACGGAGGTCGACGAGGTGTTCTTCAACCCGTCCTCCGAGACGGTCGAGGGGATGTACCAGTTCCGGACGCCGGCCGGCGCGACGCTTCACCGCTTCGGCGTCGACCGCGACGGCAAGCTCGTCTGGGGGCGCGTCAAGGAGAAGGCGGCCGCGGCGGCAGAGTACCAGTCGAACGTCTACGCCGGCTCGACCGAAGACCCGGCGCTCCTCGAGTGGAGCGCCCCGGGCGTGTACTCCGCGCGGCTCTACCCGATCGCGCCCGGCGGGAAGCGGCGGGTCGTGACGCGGTACGCGGAGTGGCTCGCGCGCCAGGGCGATCGCGGCGAGCGGCGACTCTACGTGTACCCCATGGCCGCAGAGGGGGCGGAGGCGTCGCTCCCTCGCATCGAGGAGTTCAAGGCGATCTTCGATCTCACCGCCGCCGGCGCGACCGACGTTCGGTCGGGGATGCGCGCCATCGCGGAAGGGAAGCGGCTGACCGTTCAGTCGTACGACCTCGTGCCGCGCGCGGACCTCGCCGTGGAGCTTTTCGACCACGGCCAGCCAGAGACGACCGCGACGGTGTATCGCGCCAAGCACATCGTCCAGAAGGAGCTGCTCGCCGCCGAGGACCGCGCGGCCAGGGAGAAGGAAGCCAAGTCCGAGGCCGACTACGTCCTCCTTCCGGTGCGCCCGGCGGCGCCCGCGGAGCCGTCTCGTGGCCTCGATGTCGCCCTGATCATCGACACGTCGGCCGCGACCGACACGGCCTCCCTGGCGATCGCGCGCGCCGCTGCCGCCGCGCTCCTCGCGCACCTCGACGCTCACGACCGTGTCGCCGTCTGGGCTAGCGACGCTGCGCTCCGCGCCGTGGCGCCAGGGTCCGACGAGCTCGCGCCGTTGGACGATGCGCGCCGCGACGCCCTCGACCTCGGCTTGGCGCGGCTCGAGCGGGGCGGTGCGACCGATCTCGGGGCGGTGGTCGCAGAGGCGGCCGGTCGGCTCGATGCAGCGCGACGCGGCCTCGTCGTGTACGTCGGTGACGGGAAGGCGACCGTCGGCGAGCTCGCGGTCGCCGATCTGCGCGCACGCCTCGCGCGCCTCCCCGCGGCACCGAGGCTCTTTACCCTCGGGATCGGCGCCGCGGCCGACATGGGGGTGCTCGCGGGGATCGCGCATGGAGGCTTCGCGCAGCGGGTCGTCGACGCGCACGGCGCCGCCGAGACGGTGTTGCGGCTGCTCGAGGAGGCGGAGCGACCTGTCTGGCTCGGCGTGAACGTCGATCTGGGGGTGGGAGTCGACCGGGTCTATCCGCGAGACCTCACGTCGCTCTACGCCGACGAGACCGCGCTCGTCGTCGGTCGCCTCGCGCACGCCGAGCCGACGCGGGTGGTCGTGCAGGGCGGGGCCGGCAGCGCGACGCGCCAGCTCACGACGGCGTGGGTGCCCGACGACGGCGACCTCCAGCGAAGGTGGGCCGACGGCCGGCTGCGAGAACTTCTCGACGAAGGGGCGAGCCGCGCCGCCGTGGTCGAGGTCGGCGTTCGCTACGGTGTCGTCACGCCATTCACGTCGTGCTACGTGCCGACCGCGCGCGAGCTTGCGGCGGAGTCGGGCGCGGCCGAGGCGAGGCAGGCGAGCGCCGACGAGCGCGAGGGCGGGACGGGGACGCGTGCGAAGGGGGAGGAGGGCTCGATGGGAAACCCGCACGCCGCGAAGGTGCCCGCGGGGGTGGTCCTCGCCACACCGTCCCGACCGGCGAGCCTCCAGGAAGCCGCGCAGTTCGGGATGATCGGCACGCTCTCCGCGCCGAGCCCTGCGGCGACCGCGTCGGCGGCGCCTGCGGACATGTCGGCGCGCGGGAACATGTGGGGCGACACCATCGGCGACTCGTTCGGTTCCGCCGGGGGAGCGGGCGGAGGACGAGGAGAAGGGATCGGTCTCGGTGGGATCGGGATCATCGGGCACGGCGCCGGAACGGGAGCGGGGCAGGGTATTGGCAGCGGTCACGGTCGCCTCGGCGGGGCGCATCAGGCACGGGTGCCCTCGCTGCGCGCGGGGAAGCTGGAGATCCTAGGCAGCGAGCCATTGGATCGGGACGCCGCCAAGTCTGGGACGAAGAAGACCGTCGCCGTCGTCGTGACGGGCTCCGTCGGCTTCGACGCGCGCCTCTGCGACCCGTCGGCAGACCAACCGCTCGACGACCGCGCGATGCTGTGGAGGGAGCGCCTCCTCGACGCGGGGAAGGACCCCTCGCGCGTCGCGGCGGTCTACGCGGACGCGCTCGGGCGCTGCGAGGCGACGACGTGGCCGGAGCGCGCGAAGCTGCTCCACCTCATGCTCGACGTGCTCGACTCCGTGAGGGCGCGCGTCGAGCTGTGGCGCGTGATGTTCGCGCGGACGACGGCCGCGGACATCCTCTACCGGGGAATTCTCGCCCGCGTGCACACGACCGCGGAAATGCGCGAGCTGCACGACGCGCTCGGTCTCCGCAGGATGGATCCGACGATCCTCCGCGGGCTCCTCGCGAAGGAGCCGACGGCCGGCAAGCGGGTCGCGAAGCTGCTCGAGCTCGTGCGAGCTTGGCCGGACGATCTCGAGCTCGCGCTTCGCCTGCTCGACGCGTACGAGGACGCGGGGGACGCCGCGGGTGAGCGCGCGTTGGCCCGAAAGCTCCGGCGGCGCGAGGACACGAACGCCAAAGTTCGCACCGCGGTCGGCGAGGCATACCTGCGGCTCGCGAAGCGGCCCGGCGGCGACCCGAGCGACGAGGCCGAGGCGCGTCGTGCGTTCGGAGAGATCGTCGAATTCGCCGTCGACGACCCGGTCGCGCGGCGTCGCCTCGGGGATCTCCTGCGGAGCCACGGGTGGTACGAGGAGGCGTTCCGTCAGTACGAGACCCTCGCGAAGCTGACGCCGGACGACGGCAGCGTCTCGCTGCTCCTCGCAGCCTCGGCCGCGGGAATGGGGAAGTTCGAACAGGCGGTCAGCTGGGCCGAGAAGGCGTCCGCTTCGGGCGCGCCCGATGGGTCGCAATCCGCGCCCGTCGCGAGAGATCTGGCGTCCGTCATCCTCGCCTGGGCCGAGGACGACGCGGTGCGCGCCGGGCGGAAGGACGAGGCCGCGGCCTTGCGCCAGCGTGCGTCGCGCGTCGCGGCGACCGATCGAGCGCCCGGGTCTGTCGCGCGCGGCTTCTTGACATGGTCGCACCCGGAGGTGCACGCGTCGCTATGGTGGGGCGCGGGGAGCTCGCTCCAGCCCGCGCCTCGTGGCGACGCGCTGCTCGGGCTCGCCGCCGTGACGTTTCCCGCGGCGCGCCGCGACGTGGTCGTGGAGCTGCGAATGGAGCCGGACGACGCGGACGTCGCGGCCCGCCTCGGCGCGGAGGCCCTCCTGACCGTCGTCTACGACGAGGGGACGGACGACGAGCGCGTGCTCCGGACGCCCATCGTCCTACGGCCCGCGGCGTCGGCACGGCGCTTCCGCCTCACGCGTGAAGCGGTCTTGGAGGAGGTGGCCCGATGATGGCGAGCCTCAAACGGGCGATCGCGCTCGCGCTCGGTGCCGTCGCGATCGTGGTCTTTACGATGGCGTTCCGTGTCCACCGGACGTCGGACGCGCGCGTCGTATACACGACGAGGGGCGAGCTCTCGGCGGTGCACGCGGAGGTGCGCGTCGCCGGGGAGGACGTCCGTGGGCTCCGGCGATTGGCGGCGAACGATCGCGTCGTGACGGGAAAGGACGGCCGCGCGCGCGTGCGCCTCGACGACGGCACCAGCCTCGTGCTCGACCGCGCGACCGAGCTCGTGGTGACCGACGCCGGGGTCTCGCTCGACGCCGGACGCATCTTCGCCCAGGGCGCGCCGGGCTCTCGGACCGCGGTCACCGTCGGCGCTCTCACCGTCATCGTCGGAACGGGGACCGTCGCGCTCGATCGCACCGACGCGATCCGTGTCTACTGCGTCGCGGGAGAGGCCACGCTCCGCGGACCCGAGCCCGACAGGCACCTTCACAACGGAGAGCTCGCGACGGTCACGGAGAAGGGCGTCGAGATCGGCCCCGAGAAGGTCTGGAACGACTGGACGGGCGGGATGGCGCGCCCGTGGAGCGGCGCGGGCAGGCCGCGAGGCTCGATCGGCGAGCTCTGGGGGCGGGCGGTGAGCGGTCCAGAGGACGTCGGCAGCCCTCTGGCGACGCGCAGCCACGAGGTCACCGTCACGGTCGTCGGCGAGGTCGCGACGACCGAGTCGCGGACGACCTACTTCAACGCGGGGAGCTCGGCGGTCGTGGGGGACTTCCGGATGGCGATCGCCGACGACGCCATCGTGTCGGGCTTCGCGGCAGGGACGGGCGACGCGCTCTCGCTGGCGAGCGTCCGTCTCGGCACCGACTCCGCGTCGGACCTGGGGACCCCTCGCCTAGAGTGGGCAGGCGAAGGGTGGCTTCGCGGGAGGACGAGCCTGATTCCACCAGCGGAGTCGGCGGTGGTCGTCGTCCGCTACGTCGAGTGGCTCTCGCCCGCGGGAGGTCGGATGTCCTATCGGTACCCCATGCTCGGCGAGGGGTTAGCACCGACGATCGGCGAGTTTCACGCGCGTATCCTCGTCGGCGGGGTCGACGCGACGGCGATCGGCGTTCCCCCGGACACCCAGGTCGAGGGGGACGTCATCGAGGCGCGCCGTGCGGACTTCCGGCCGACCGCCGACCTCGTCGTCGACTTCCAGCTCCGCCCCGGCTCCGTGGATCGCGCGCGCGCGTACGTCGTCCCCGGGCCGGAGGATGCCGCGGGCTCGTTTCTTCTGGTCCGAACCGAGGTCGCACCCGGCCAGCCGCCGCGCGGAACGACGCTCGCGCTGGTCGTCGACACGTCGCGGAGCATCGATCCCTCGTCGCTCGACGCCGAGCGCGGCCTCGTCGAGGCGCTGCTCGAAGGCCTAGGAAAGGAGGACCGGGTCGTCGTCTTCGCGGCCGACGACCACGCGCATGCCGTCGGTCCGTCCGTGATGGGACCGGCCGACGAAGCGCGCGGCAAGGCGATCCGTGCGGCGCTCCTGGAGCTCCGGCCCGGTGGCGCGACGGACTTGGGCGAAGCGCTCGATCGCGCGGCGGACGCGCTCCCACAGGGCGAGCCTGCCGCCACGCTCATCTACATCGGAGACGGCTGGCCGACGCTCGGCGACCTCGACGTGGACGCGATCCGCGCGCGGCTCTCCCGTCGTGCCGGCGGAATGCCGCGGCTCGGCGCGGTCGCCGTCGGTCCGCTCGCGAACCGCTTCGGGCTGACGGCCCTCGTCCGCGGCGCCGGGCCCGTTTTCTCCGTCGAGGACCGCGCGGGGGCCGCCGAGGTCGCGGTGCACCTCCTTGCGGACGCGCTCCAGCCGTCGCTGGCCGGCGTCGAGCTCGACCTCGGCGCCGAGGTCGAGCGTGTCTACCCGCGCGGCGCGCGCACCGTGCGGACGGGAGAGACGCTCACGACCGTCGCGCGCATGCCGGCGCTGGCGCCGCGGACGGTCGACCTCCGGTACCGTGACGGCGCGGAGGTCAGGACCGAGCATCGCGTGCTCACGTCGGTCCCGGTGGTCGACGAAGCCGACGTGCGCCGGCGGTGGGGCGCGGCGCGCGTGCTGGAGCTGATGCTGCGCGGCGGCGGGCGGGAGGCGGTCGTGGACGCGGCCCTCCAGAACGGGCTGCTTACGCCATGGACGGGGTGGGCCATCGGGATCCCCGGCGGGGCCAGCTACCGGGCGACGCCGCTGTGGTCCCGCGTCCTGGGCACGGGACAGGAGGGGAGCCTCGCCGTGTTCTCGGCGGGGTTCGTCACGCCGCGACCGCGCGCCGGCGCGCTGCGGGCCCCGCGCGACGAGCCGTGGCCCATCCCGAGCGGCAACGGCCCGCGCGACGCCTGGAAGGTCGCCGCGGAGGCCGCGGCCCGGCGCACGCTCGAGGGGGCGACGGGGTCCGTGCGCATGTGCCGGGAGTCGCGCGCCGTACTCCGCCCGGAGCTGGGTGGCGAGCTACGCGTCGAGCTGTCGCTTGCGCCGGACGGACACGTGGTGAACGTCCGCGTGCGCGGCGCGAGCCCTGCCGACGACGACAGCGCGGTCGACCGCTGCGTCGAGGAGGTCATTCGCAGCGCGACGTTCTACACGGGCAATGCCGGAGCGGCCGTCGCGGTGGTCTACGAGTTCCACCTCCCCCCCGCGCGCGACGTCCGCGCGCACGGCTGCTCGCCCACGTCGTCGCTCCAGGCGTCGATGCGGCGCGGAGTCTGGTTCGAGCGGCTCCAGCGTGCCGACTCACCGACGAACCCGGTCGGCTCTCGCGGCGAGCGGGCCTACTTCCACGCGAAGGCGGCGTGCGAGCTGCCCACGTGGACCGATCGCCGGACGTTCCTCGAGCTGCTCTTGACCCGGCTCGACTCCGGCCCCGCGCGCGTGGACCTGGCGGGGCTCCTCGACCAGGGCGGGGACACCGACGCCGCCGATCTCGTACGCCGCGAGGCGGTGAGACGCGCCGGAAGCCCCGCCGAGCTCGAGGCCATCCGCCGCGCCATCCTCGCGAACGAGCCCGACGTCGCGCTCCCGTTCGTCACGGAGTACGCGAAGGCGACGACGAGCGACGCCCGCCTCGGCGTCGTCCGGAGCTTCCTCCGCCTCGCCCCTCACGACTCGCGGCTCCGGCGGAAGGAGCTCGCCCTCCTCTCGGCCCTCGGGCGGAAGGACGAGCTCGCCGCGGAGAGCGTCCTCGTCCGCCAGGAGCCGTTCCTCGACGCGGCGCTCCTCGCCGACACGGCCTCGCTCCTCCGTAGGGCGGGCGCCGCGGAGGAGGCGGGGCGGGCGTTCGGCGAGCTGGCCGAGCGCGCCCCGGAGGTCCCTTTCGCGCGCGCGCTCCTGGGGGATCGCCTCCGCGACGAGGGGCTCTACGACGAGGCCACGACGGCGTACGAGGCGCTCCTCCGTCTCTTGCCGGAGGACCCGTCGGCGTCGTTCCGCCTTGCGCTCGCGAACGCCGGAGCCGGCCGCCTCGACCTCGCGTCGCGAATGCTCGCGCGCGTGGTGGAGACGGGGGGCCGCTCGAGCGACACCGACCTCCAGGAGCTGGCGAAGATCACCTCGATGATGCTCCTCGCCGACGCCCGCGCGACGCACCTCGCGCCGGACGTCGGCGCGCGCCTCGCCCGGCGGGCCCTCGAGTTGCCCGCGATCGACGCCTCGAGTCTCGCGCTCTTCCGCGCGCCGACCTGGGTGCCCGGCCTCGCGGTGACGGTCACGCGCGGCAAGGGTGGGGCGGACGGCGACACGCTGCCCGTCATCCTCGCGCCGTCGCTCGGGCTCGCGGGGCTCCGCTTCGAGCGCGGCGAGGGGGCCGTGCGGTTCCGCATGCACCGCCAGGCCGATCTCGAGCCCGCGGAGCCGGCGGTCGCACGCCTCGAGCTCCTGGTTCCGGACGGCGCGGGGCGGGCCTCGCGCCGCGTCGAGAAGGAGATTCCGCTCCGGGCCGACGGGCAAGACACCGAGATCGTCTGGGACGGCGTCGACCTCCGCTAACCCCGGGCGCTCCGCGCGCGCTCCACGACGACCAAATCACGAAACCGCGGCCGCGCGCTGCCGATGGACGTAGGGTGGTGCCCGGGCCACCCTCTGCATTCCCGTCATGCCGCGTACCCCATGACCACAGTCGTCGTCGCCGAGAAGCCGAGCGTCGCGCGCGACATCGCCGCCGTCCTCGGCGCGGACAAGCGACACGACGGGTACTTCTCCGGCCCCGAGTACACCGTCACGTGGGCGGTCGGTCACCTCGTCGCGCTCGCCGAGCCCGGCGCGATGAACCCGGCGTGGAAGAAGTGGCGCCTCGAGGACCTCCCGCTCTTCCCCCGGTCGTGGCCGCTCGTCGTCTCCGAGGGCACGCGCGAGCAGTTCGACGTCGTGCGCCGGCTCCTCCTCGCGCCCGCGACGGAGCGGGTCGTGTGCGCTACCGATGCGGGGCGCGAGGGGGAGCTCATCTTCCGCTACATCTACGAGGCGGCCGGGGCGAAAAAGCCCGTCGCGCGCCTCTGGATCTCGTCGCTCACGCCGGACGCCATCGCCGCGGGGTTCCGGAAGCTCACGGACGGCAGAGCGTTCGACCGCCTCGCCGACGCGGCCCGCGGGCGCAGCCGGGCGGACTGGCTCGTCGGCATGAACCTGTCGCGCGCCTACAGCATCCTCCACGACGACAACCTCTCCGTCGGGCGCGTCCAGACGCCCACGCTCGCCATGCTCGTGGCCCGCGAGCTCGAGATCGCCGCGTTCGTCCCGGAGGCGTACCTCGAGGTGCACGCGACGTTCGCGCCGCCGAGCGCCGACGGGGACGCCGCCACGCGGGACTCGTACGTCGGCACCTACGAGCGACCGCGGACGGAGACCTCGAAGCCCGGGGACCGAGAGGGAGCGCCATCGGATTGGGCGCGCGGCGACCGGTCGGGGCAGGAGCGCCGCGCGACACGGCTCCCTCCGGACGGTGTGGAGGCCGCCGCCGTCGTCGACCGCGCCAAGCGCGGCCTCGCCCGCGTCGAGTCGGTCCAGCGCAAATCGCGCCGCATTCCCCCGCCGCTCCTCTACGATCTCACCGAGCTCCAGCGCCACGCCAACCGCCTCTTCGGCTTCACCGCGGAGCGCACCCTCGACCTCGCGCAGGCGCTCTACGAGCGGCACAAGGTAATCAGCTACCCGCGCACCGACAGCCGCCACCTCTCGTCCGCCATCGCCGAAACGCTCCCCGACGTCGTGCGCGCGGTCTCGGCGCCGTACGCCGCGCTCCTGGCCCCGGGGACGCTCGTCCTCCCCCTATCGCCGCGCTTCGTCGACGACGCCCGCGTCTCGGATCACCACGCCATTATCCCGACCGCGTCCACGGCAACGCACGATCTGTCGGAGGACGAGCGCGCGATCTACGACCTCGTCTGCCGGCGCCTCCTTTCGGCCTGGCACGAGGACCACTTGCTCGCCGTGACGACGGTGGTGACGGTGGTCGCGTGGAACGGGGTCCGAGACCGCTACGCGAGCTCGGGGACGAGCGTCGAGGTCGTGGGCTGGAAGGTGCTCGACGCGCTCCCGAGCGGCAAATCCGCTCGGTCCGCGCGTGAACGCGACGCGCCGACGCTCCCGGGCGGCCTCACCCCTGGGCTCGCCCGGCGCGTGGCCGACGTCCGGAGCGTCCCCAAGGAGACGAAGCCCCCCTCGCGCCACACCGACGGCACGCTCCTCACGGCGATGGAGCACGCCGGGCGCGAGGTCGACGAGGAAGAGGCGTCGCTCGCGATGAAGGAGCGCGGCCTCGGCACTCCGGCGACGCGCGCGGCGATCCTCGAGACCCTCGTACGCCGCGAGTACGCCTCGCGCGACGGCAAGGCGCTCGTCGCGACCGAGAAGGGGATCGCCCTCGTCGCGCGCGTACACCCGCACGTGAAGAGTCCTGGCATGACGGGGGAGTGGGAGGCGAAGCTCGCGCGCATCGAGCGCGGGCAAGGGGAGCTCGCGGCGTTCATGCGCGAGATCGAGGACTACGTGCGCGACGTGGTGGGGAGCGTCGCGTCCGGAGCGCCTTCGGTGCCCGACGAGGCTCGCTCGGGGTCCCCCGCGTCGGCGCCGCCTGTGGCCCGCGAGTCCCGGCCGGCGCGCTCGCGCGACCTCGGCGTCCTCCTCCACGACACGTTCGGCTTCGCGTCGTATCGGCCGTACCAGGAGGACGTGTGCCGCGCCGCGGCCGCCGGAGACGACGTGCTGCTCGTCATGCCGACGGGGGCAGGCAAGTCGCTCTGCTATCAGCTCCCCGGCCTCGCGCGCGGCGGCACCACGCTCGTCGTCAGCCCGCTCATCGCGCTCATGGAGGACCAGGTCGCGCAGCTCGCCGGGCGCGGCCTCGCCGCCGAGCGCATCCACTCGGGACGCGATCGCGCCGCCTCGCGCGCCGCGTGCAGGGCGTACCTCGACGGCTCCCTCGACTTCCTCTTCATCGCGCCCGAGCGCCTCAAGGTCCCCGGCTTCCCGGAGATGCTCGCGAAGCGGAGGCCCACCCTCATCGCCGTCGACGAGGCGCACTGCATCTCGCAGTGGGGGCACGACTTCCGCCCCGACTACCGGATGCTCGGCGAGCGCCTCCCGCTCCTCCGCCCCGCGCCCATCGTCGCGCTCACGGCGACCGCGACCCCCGCGGTGCAGGACGACATCGTCGCCGAGCTCCGTCTCGTCTCCCCCTCGCGCTTCATCCACGGCTTCCGCCGAACGAACCTCGGCGTCGAGGTCGTCGAGAAGAACCCCTCCTCGCGACGCGACATGGTGGCGGAGCTCCTCCGCCCCGCGTCGCGCAGGCCGGCGATCGTGTACGCGCCCACGCGGCGCGAGTCGGAGGACCTCGCCGCGGAGCTCGCGCGCGCGTTCCCTGCCGCCGCGTACCACGCGGGGCTCTCGGCCGGCGTGCGCGACGAGGTGCAGCGCGCCTTCCAGGCCGGGGACCTCGACGTCGTCATCGCGACGACCGCGTTCGGCATGGGCATCGACAAGGCGAACGTCCGAACCGTCGTCCACACCGCGCTCCCCGCGTCCGTCGAGGGCTACTACCAGGAGATCGGTCGCGCGGGTCGCGACGGCGCCCCTTCGCGCGCGGTGCTCCTGCACGCGTTCGTCGACACGAAGACGCACGAGTTCTTCTTCGAGAAGGACTACCCCGAGCCCGACGTCCTCGCCCGCGTCGAGGCCGCCATCCCGGTCCGCGGCATCCCCGTCGACGAGCTCAAGGAGCGCGCGCGCGTCCCGGCCGACGCCTTCGAGAAAGCGCTCGAGAAGCTGTGGATTCACGGCGGCGCGCTCGTCGACGCGGACGACACCGTCCGCCGCGGGACGGACGGTTGGCGGCGCGCGTACGACGCCCAGCGCGCCCACAAGAAGGAGCAGCTCGCGCGGATGCGGCGCTACGCCGAGTCGTCGTCGTGCCGGATGCTCTCGCTCGTCCGCCACTTCGGCGACGAGAACGACGACGGCGTCCCGTGCGGCCTCTGCGACGTCTGCGCGCCCGAGGCGTGCATCGCCCAGAGCTTCCGGGAGCCCTCGAAGGCCGAGCAAGACGTCGCGGCCCGCGTGCTCTCCGCGCTTCGCGAGAGGGACAACCGCGCCGTCGGCCAGCTCCACCGCGAAGTCTTCGGCGAGCATGCGGTCGAGCGGCGCGCGCTCGAGCACGTGCTGGGCGCGCTCGCGAGGGCGGGGCGCGTGCGCATCGTGGCCGACGAGTTCGTGAAGGACGGCGAGGTCGTCGCGTTTCAGCGGGTGCGCCTCGCCGAAGGGGGGGGCGGGTCCGACGCGCCGCTCCGCATGGTGGACGGCGCGGAGGCGGGCGCGACGAAGCGTGGCAAGCGCGGGGATCGCGGCAAGCGGGGGAGTGGGGGGCGGGAGCGCGTGCGTCGCGAGGCGCCTCCGAGGGCGAAGCACGCGCGGAACGGTGACGGCGGGCACGAGGCCGCGGACGAGCCGCTCGAGAAGGCGCTCCGGGCGTGGCGGACGCACGAGGCGAAGCGGCGAGGCATCCCGGCCTTCCGCGTCCTGACCGACCGCACGCTCCTGGGCGTCGCGCGCGCGCGCCCGGCCGACGAGGACGAGCTCCTGGCCGTCTCGGGCATCGGCCCGGCCATCCTGAAGAAGTACGGAGGGGCGCTGCTGTCGATCCTGGCGCGGGCGTAGGGGCGTCCCGACGCCCTCCCGTCCCGCTTGCTCGCGCGCGCCGCGTTCACCGATGCCCCTCCGCCCGATTCGTGTCATCGTGTGCCCCTTCCTCGGGGGCGCCCGCTCTCCCGCCTCCGAGCCCGGGTCATGCTCCCCACGCGCTTGCCGCTCGTCGCCCTCGTCCTCGCGACCTCGACGCTCGCGATCGGCGCGGACGGCGCGGTGTGCCCGGCGTCGAGCGCGCTCCAGAAGCTCGAGCACGACACGGGGGTCGCGTGGGGCGTGGTGTGCGATGATCCCCCCGCGGGGACGGGCTACCTGAAGCCGAAGCGTCCGCCCGAGCCGTGGCTCGCGTCTGGGGAGGACCCGGTCCACGGCGCGCTGCGCTTCCTCACGGCCTACGGGGGCATCTTTCAGATCGTCGACCCGGCGCGCGAGCTCAAGGTCTACGGGCGCGGCGGGGGAGGACAGTTGCAGGCGGCGTTCTTCACGCAGGTCGAAGGGGGGATCCCGGTCATCGACACGGGCGTATCCGTCGAGTTCGACGCGAGCGGTCGCATCGAGACCGTCTCGGGGCGCTTCATCCCGCACCTCCACGCCTTCCACACGACGCCCGCGCTCTCCGCGGCGGCCGTGCGCGGCATCGCGCGGGCCGACACCGTGCGGAGGTTTCCGGCGGTGCGCCCGAGGAGCCCGGTCGACGGCCCCTCGCCGGAGCTTTGCATCGTGTCGGTCGGCGCGCAGCCCCGGCTCGCCTACGGGCTCACCGTGAGGTACGCGGGCGACGCGGGGCCGGAGATGACCTACATGATCGACGCGACCTCGGGGGCGATCCTCGCGGCCGAGGACGCGCGGGCCGTCGACAGGTAGGCGCTAGAGGCTGTTCATGTAGGCGACGAGATCGTCGAGGTCGCCCTGCGAGAGCCCGGTCGTGTGGTCCATCGGGGCGGCCGAGCCCATCGTGAGCACGTCGAGAAGCGTCGCGGCTCGCCCGTCGTGGAAGTAGGGGGCGCGCAGGAAGAGGCCGAAGAGGCCGGGCGTGTTGGACTCCGGTATGACGTCCTCGGAGTCGAGGCTCATCGGGTCGAGGACGGTGTGGAGGAGGTCGTCGGTGAAATACGTCCCCGAGTGGCAGGCGGCGCACGCGAGCGCGTCGGAGTGGAAGAGCGTGCTGCCGCGCGCGACGGATGCCGCGTCGGTCACCGGGAGGACCGGCGGCTTCACGATCTGGTCGATGTACGGCTGGATCGTATCGACGTCGACGAGCAGCCCGTCGCCCGCCATGAGGTTCGTCATCGTGTTCTCGACGAGGTCGCTCATGGTCGCGAACTGACCGTTCCAGTGGAACGGCGCGGTCTCTGTCCTCGAGTTGCCGAGGTGGGGCGTCCTGCGCCGCTTCGGCGGGATGTTCGCCGTGTGGATGAACCAGACGAGGCCGTCGTCGGTCCCGCCCGGGTGGCAGCTCGCGCACGCCACCACGCCCGAGGGGGTCACGTGCGGGTTGGTCGCGTCCCAGAAGAGGCGGCGTCCGGCGAGCGCGTCGGCCGTGTAGGGCGACGGGATCGTGCGGACGAGGGTCGTCGTGGCGGCGAAGACGGGGGCGGGGCTGGCGAATGGCTGCTCGAGGTCGAGGCGCGAGACCGACTGGTCGAACGCGTTGTCGACGTACGCGACCTTGCCCGAAGAGTCGACCGCGACCCCCATCGGCCCCGCGCCTACCCGGAACGTGCCGACGGCCCGGGCCTCCGGCGTCGTCGCCTGGGTGTCGAGGACCGCGACGTTGGCGGTCGAGCCGTGCGCGACGAGCAGGTACCGGCCACCGAACGGCGCGAGCGCCTCGGGGCCGCTGTAGACGCGGCTTCCGCCGTCGAAGACCGCGTAGAGGACGGGGGCCGAGCCGCCGAACGGAGTGACCGACGGGTTGATCTTCGGGTTCGTGCTCGTCACGCTGCCGTAGTCCTCGGCCTCGGGCTCGACGGACTGGTCGCCCGTGTTGTTTTCGAGGACGTGGCTGACGAACAGCTGGCCGAACGCGGGGACGATCGCCGACACGAGGTTGGCCGACATCTGCGTGAGGGCAGGGCGGTATGGGGCCCCCGCGGGGACGAGGGTCGTCGGGGTGCTCGTGCCGTCCGCGTGGAGCGCGTGGACGAGGCCGCCGACGTAGTCGCCGGCGAAGACGTCGGTGCCGAGGACGGCCAGCGCACGCGGACGGTGGAGCCCTTTCGCGAGCACGCTTGCCGTGAACGTCGCGAGGTCGATGCGCTGCACCGTGCCGTCCCACTCGCACGACACCGCGACCCACGTCCCGTCCGGCGACGCGGCGAGCCCGTACGGCCCGGCGCAAGGGCTCACACGGCGCGTGACGGCTCCGCTCGACTCGTCGATCGCGACGACCTCCCCGCCGCGGTAGGTCGCGACGAGGACGACCGGCGCGCCGCCCAGGGTCACCTCGAGAAGCGCGTGGGGCTCTCCCGCGACCGCGGTGGACGACTGCAGCGCGAGCGAGCTCGGGTCGAGGAAGCTCACGCTCCCCTGGTCGGGGTTCACGACGGCGACCGCCGCGCCCCCCTGGACGACGGCGACGCTCGCGCCGACCGCGCCCGGTGTGCCGAGGATCCCCGCATCCCGCGCGCCGGTGTCGCTCGCGCCGTGGCACGACAGCGCGGCCACGAGCAGGCCCGCTCCCGCGCGGGCCGCCGCGACGACGCCACTCCTCATCGGTCGACCCCTACGGATCGATGAGAGCGAATTGCACGGTGACGGGGTTCAGGTTGCATGCGAGCGTGACCGCGCCGATAGGGATGGTGACCGGGTCCCCAGAGCCGATGTTCCCGTTGTGCAGGATGTCCTGACCGCAGAGGATCTGGTAGCTGCCGGCCGGGACCTCGCTCGTGAGAAAGTGCGGCGTAGGGGCCCCCTTCTCGAAACTCGCGCCCTTCACCGTGAAGCTCTGTACCGGCATGGCGCCGTTGTTCGGCCCCGCGACGGTCACGTCCGAAGCCTTGTACGTCGAGCAGTCGATGTCGCCGACGAGGGGATGGGCGAGGTTCGTGCTGTTCGTGATGACGTTGCTCATGGTGAAGGTGATGTCGAACGCGCCCTGGGGGGCGAGGACGATCGCGGGGTTGCCGAGCTTGTCGCACGCGGCAGTGGCCGAGGGGGGCGCGGCGTTGAGCACGACCGGCTTGTACGCGTTGAACGGGACCTCGGTGATCGTGTGGCGCGGCGACTGGATCGCGTAGGCGACGACGTAGATCCCCTGGTTGCCCTGGACGATGACCTGGACGACGCCGCCGCCGGTCGGATCATTGTAGTAGAACGGCACCTGGAACGGGAAGGACGAACCGGGCTTGGCGGCTTCCTGGGCGTCCATGGTCGTCATCGCGCGGTCGACCATCGCCTGGAAAGTCGTCCCCGCGACGATCGACGCCGGGGCGTTCGTCACCGGCACGCGCGCGCCTTGGGTGGTGAGGACCTTGAACCCAACGTCGACGTACTGCTGCGCGAGGTAGGGGGTGACCGTGAGGCGGAGCCAGTTGTGGGGGACGAGCTCGAAGTCGTTGAAGTTCTGCCCGATGGTCGCCGCGGTGCCGTACGCGTGGTCGACGAAGTAGTCGAAGTCGTTCTTCGTGAGGTGGAAGTAGACCGTGCCGGCGACGAGGTCGTAGGGCGTGTCGCGCGTGGCGGCGGTGCCGATCTTTCCGGGCGCGAGGTTCGTCACCGGGGAAGAGACGTCGAGGACGAGCGAGAACGTGCCCGTCTGCCCCTGGACGCCGAAGGAGAAGCTGCCCCCCTTGGGCGAGACCACCTGGTACTGGAGCAGGTACGACTCGCTGCTCCCGGGCGACTGAGCCTCTTCGGACTGCATCGTCGCGATCGCCGCGTCGATGGTGGCGAGGAACGTGTTGCCGACGTTGAAGGAGGCGGGGACGAGCGCGAGCGTGCGGGGCGTCGACGTGCCGTCGTCGAACGTGAGGGAGACGCGCGACTGCTCGGGGGTCGAAGGGTCGGCGGTGCCGGTCAGGTAGATGTTCGGGGCGACCTCCCGCTTCGTGATGAAGCGGCCCGCCTGCGCGTCGGTGCCGAAGAGGCCCGACGCGAGCGCGTGGAAGTCACTCCCCGCGAACGGGATGACCTGGTGGTAGCTGACCCACTCGACGGACTCGGTGGACTCGCCGGTCGAGTCGGTCGCCGTGCTCGCCCCGGAGGCGCTCGCGCGCGGCGCGTCGACGCCCGCGTCCTTGACGGCCTCGCCCGTGGTGGACGAGCACGCGGTCACGAGCGCCGCTGCGGCGACGAAGACGAGCGCGTGCGGACGGAGCCGGTCGCGCCGGATAGGGGTCTCTGGCCTTGCGGACGCTGGCAGCAAGTAGATCATGCGTTCCCTCGGGGGCCTGTCGCGGCGGGCGTGCGTGCCGGCTTCGCGTGAACGAAAGCGTGGACGGTGTCGCCCGAGCCGTGCTCGGCCTTGCTGAGTCGGTAGCTCCATGATGGGCAGAAGTCGAGCCGATTCCCCCTTTGACCGAGCGCTGCGCTCGCGTACCTTCGCGCGAGGATGCCACTTCGCTCGCGGTCGTTGCTGCTCTCGATCCCCCTTGTTTTCTCGATGCTCGTGGCCGCAGCCGGGTGCAGCAGCTCATCGGCCACGGGGCCGGCGACGGGCGCGGACGGCGGCAAGCATGTGGGCGATGGTGGGCATTCCCGCGAGGCCACGGTCGAGGGGAGCGCGGGGGGCGTCGACGCGCATCCCGACGTGATCATCGACCCGAGCAACTGCGTCGCGCCTTCGGCCGCGTCGAGCGAGAATGGCGTGGGGGGCTACTGCAGCCCCGGTGCGGGGCAGTGCGCGCACGCCGGAGCGGGGGGCACGGCGACCCTGTGCACGGCGGACATCCCGGCGCCTTCGCACGAGTGGTTCTGCACGATCCCCTGCTCCGCGCCGAGCGACTGCGGGCCGGGCGGGGGAGCGTGTCTCTCGGCGCCGTTTGGGCAGATCTGCGTGCCGCCGGCGTGTGCGGGGAACCTCGGCGACGCGTCGTCGCTCGTCGTCGACTCGGGGGACGCGTCGGCGGACGGGGCGTCGGACGCGCCGCACGACGCGGGACACGACGCGGCAGAGGCCCATGACGCCGCGACGAGCCACGACGCTCGCTCCGACGGCGCGGTGTCCCGCGACGCGGCCGCGGACGCACCGAAGGGCTGAGCTATCGTGGACGTCCGGATCCGCGGAGGGATCATCGTCACGTGCGACGACGCCCACACGGTCACGGCGGGCGACGTCGCGATCCGGGACGGCGTGATCGTCGCGGTTGGCGAGTCGGCGCGCACCGCGTTCGCCGGACCGCACCGCGTCATCGACGCCGCGGGCTGCTTCGTCATGCCGGGGCTGGTGCAGGCGCACGTCCACCTGGTCCAGTCGCTCTTCCGCGGCCTGGCGGACGACGTCCCGCTGCTCGCGTGGCTCCGGCGGTTCATCTGGCCGCTCGAGGCCGCCCACGACGACGCGAGCGTCGCGCTCTCGGCCGAGCTGGGGGCGGCGGAGCTTCTTCTGGGCGGGACGACGACGATTCTCGACATGGGGACGGTCCACGGCCACGACGCGGTGTTCGACGCGATCGAGCGGTCGGGGCTGCGGGCGGTGTCGGGCAAGGCGATGATGGACCAGGGGGCAGGGGTCCCCCGGCGGCTCCTCGAGACGACGCAGGCCAGCTTGCGGGAAAGCGAGCGGCTCGCGCGCGCGTGGTCGGGGGCGGCCGGTGGGCGGATCGGGTACGCGTACTGCCCGAGGTTCATCCTGTCGTGCTCGGAGCCGCTCCTCCGCGGGTGCGCAGAAGCGGCCGCGGAGTCCGGGGCGATCGTCCACACGCACGCCGCCGAGCAGGAAGAGGAGCGCCACGCGGTGCGGGAGCTCCTAGGAGGCGACGACGTCGCGCTGCTCGCGCGCTACGGCATCACGGGCGAGCGCGCGGTGCTCGCGCACGGGGTCCAGCTGGGGGACGACGAGATCCGCGACCTCGCGCGGGCCGGGACTCGCGTCGTGCATTGCCCGAGCTCGAATCTGAAGCTCGGGTCGGGCATCGCGCGCGTCCACGCGATGCGCGAAGCGGGCGTCGTCGTCGGCCTCGGGGCGGACGGCGCCCCCTGCAACAACAACCTCGACGGCTGGCTCGAGCTGCGCCTGGCCGCTCTCCTCGCGAAGGTCCGATCGGGGACGACCTCGCTCCCCGCGCGTGAGGTCCTCCGCATGGCGACGCGCGACGGCGCGCGCGCGCTCGGGCTCGGCGCGAAGATCGGGAGCCTCGAGGTCGGCAAGCGCGCGGACGTCGTCGTCCTCGGAGCCGGGGGGCTCCACGTCGCGCCGGCGATCGATCCGGTGTCGGCGCTCGTCTACGCGGCGAAGGCGACCGACGTGCGACACGTGCTCGTGGACGGTGTTCACGTCGTGAAAAATGGGGAGCTGCTCACGCTCGACGCGGCGCGCGTCGCGGCTCGGGCGCGCGAGGTCGCACCCGTGGT
>Ga0209415_10004606_pt1 | contig 25181 bp, 22 predicted proteins | sample PeaSoiSIISIP2007_FD_187696 | JGI IMG/M metagenome (GOLD analysis project Ga0209415, IMG submission 187696) | Peat soil microbial communities from Weissenstadt, Germany - SII-SIP-2007 (SPAdes) (version 2) | ecosystem: Environmental > Terrestrial > Soil > Wetlands > Peat | place: Germany... | reverse complement strand
AAAATCTTGAAGGCGGCGGTGACTTTCTCGGTCGATGCGCCGCCGCCGACGTCGAGGAAGTTCGCCGGCTCGCCGCCGTACTGCTTGATGATGTCCATGGTCGACATCGCCAGTCCGGCGCCGTTGACCATGCATGCGATATTGCCGTCGAGCGAGATGTAGCTCAGATCGTATTTGGAGGCCTCCACCTCTTTGGCGTCTTCCTCGTCGAGGTCGCGCAGCTCGCGGATGTCGGGGTGACGGAAGAGGCCGTTGTCGTCGAACGACATCTTGGCGTCGAGCGCGAGCACGTCGCCGCCCTTGGTCAGCACCAGCGGATTGATCTCGGCGAGCGAGCAGTCCGACTCGGTGAACGCGCGGTACAAGCCGCTGATGAACGACACCGCCTTGTTGACGCACTCTTTCGGCAAGCCGAGGCCGAAGGCGATCTTGCGCGCCTGAAATGCCTGGATGCCGACGGCGGGATCGATCGGCTCCCGCAGGATCTTCTGCGGCGAGCGCGCCGCGACTTCTTCGATCTCCACGCCGCCTTCGGCGCTCGCCATGAGCGTCGGCCAGCCACGGGCGCGGTCGATCACCATGCCGAGGTACAGCTCGCGCGCGATGTCGCAGCCTGGCTCGACGAGCACGCGGCGCACCTCACGCCCGCCGGGGCCGGTCTGATGCGTGACCAATTTCTTGCCGATGAGACCGCGGGCAAAGTCGCGCGCCTCGTCGGCTGACTTGCACACCTTCACGCCGCCGGCTTTGCCGCGGCCGCCGGCGTGGATCTGCGCCTTGACCACGCACATCGATCCGAGCTCGCGCGCGATCGCCGCCGCCTCGTCGGCACTGGTGGCGACCTTGCCGTTGGGAACGGCGACGCCGTAGCGCCGCAAGATATCCTTCGCCTGAAACTCGTGAATGTTCATCCACCCCTCCGCAGCTTACCGCCAGAGCAAATCCTTGAGCGCCTTGATGGTCGTTTGTCGTCCGAGCTCGCCGATCGCCGTGGTCAGCGGAATGTCCTTCGGGCACACCTGCACGCAGTTCTGCGCGTTGCCGCAGTCGCTGACGCCGCCTTCGCCCATCATCACGTCGAGACGCTCGTCTTTGTTCATGGCGCCCGTCGGGTGCATGTTGAAGAGCACCACTTGCCCGATCACCGCCGCACCCATGAACTTCGAGTGATCGTTGAACTGCGGGCAGGCTTCGAGGCAGCAGCCGCAGGTCATGCAACGCGCCAGCGAGTAGCCGAACTCTTGCGTCTGCGCGGACACCCGCGGCCCCGCCCCGAGCGCGTACGTGCCGTCGATCGGCACCCAGGTGCGCGCCTTCTTGAGGATCTCGAACATGCGGCTGCGATCGACCATCAGGTCGCGTACCACCGGAAACTTGGTCATCGGCTCGACGACGATGGGCTGCTCGAGCTTGTCGATCAGCGCGGTGCATGCCTGACGGACACGCCCGTTGATCACCATCGTGCACGAGCCGCACACTTCCTCGAGGCAGCTGGCTTCCCACACTACCGGCGTCGTCGGCGTGCCCTCGCGCGTCACCGGATTGCTGCGGATCTCCATGAGCACCGACAGCACGTTGTGCTGCGGCTTGTATGGGATCTCGAACTCTTGCCAATAGGATTGCGCTTGGGGGCGGTCCTGGCGTTTCACGCGCAGGCGGATCGAGCGGGTCTCCATCGTCCTTCCTCAGGCCGCCGACTTCTCGACGTCGTACTTGCGCGGCCGCGGCTTGATGAGCGAGGTATCGACGTCCTCGTAGCTGAGCTGCGGCCCATCCGAGCTCCAGCTGGCCATCGTGGTCTTCAAGAAGTTGGCGTCATCGCGTTCCGGAAAGGCCGGTTTGTAGTGCGCACCGCGGCTCTCATTGCGCCGCAGGGCACCCAGTGTGATTACCCGCGCCAGCTCCAGCATGTTCCACAGCTGCTTGATGAACGACAGCTCCTGATTGGTCCACGCGCCTTTGTCGTGCAGGCCGATGTTTGCCCAGCGGTCCTTGAGCTCGAGAAGTTTGTTGTCGGTGGCGCGCAACTTGTCGTTGTCGCGGATGACGGTGACGTTGGCGGTCATCCACTCGCCGAGCTCTTTGGCGAGGACGTAGACGTTTTCCTTCCCCTGCATTTTGCGCAACCGCGCGAAGCCGTCTTCCTGCCGGCGCTTCTCCTGATCGAGCCCCTTCTCGGCGGCGCCGTCGGCGGATTGCGAGCGCGCGTACTGCACCATGTTCGGCCCGGCGATCTGGCCGCTGTACAGACAGGAAAGCAGCGAGTTGGCGCCCAACCGGTTGGCGCCGTGGTACTGGTAGTCGACCTCGCCGGCGGCGAACAGGCCGGGGATGCTGGTCATGTGATCGTAGTCGACCCACAGCCCGCCCATCGAGTAGTGCATGCCGGGGAAGATCTTCATCGGCACCTTGCGCGGATCGTCGCCCATGAACTTCTCGTAGATCTCGAGGACGCCGCCCAGCTTGCGGTCGAGCAGGTGCGGGTCGATGTGCGTCACATCGAGATACACCATCGGCTGACCGTCGACGCCGAGACCCATTTCGAACACGACCTTGAAGATGGCTCGCGTCGCGATATCACGCGGCACCAGGTTGCCGTAGGCCGGATACATCTCTTCAAGAAAATACCACGGCTTGCCGTCGCGATACGTCCACACGCGCCCGCCTTCGCCGCGCACCGACTCGGAGATCAAGCGCAGCTTGTCCTCGCCCGGAATGGCCGTGGGGTGTACCTGAATGAACTCGCCGTTGGCGTAGTGGGCGCCTTGCTGATACACCGCGCCGGCGGCGGTGCCGGTGTTCACCGTCGAGTTGGTGCTCTTGCCGAAGACGATGCCCGGCCCGCCGGTGGCCAGCATAACGGCGCCGGCAGGGAAGGCTTGGACTTCCATGCTGCGCTGATCGAGCGCGGTGATGCCGCGACAGCGCCCGCCTGCGTCGACGGCCGCGGAGAGGAACTCCCAGCTCTCGAACTTGCGCACCAAGCCGTCGGCTTCGAAGCGGCGCACCTGCTCGTCGAGCGCGTACAGGAGTTGCTGGCCGGTGGTGGCGCCGGCGAATGCGGTACGGTGATGCTTGGTGCCGCCGAAGCGGCGGAAATCGAGCAGGCCTTCAGCCGTGCGATTGAACATCACGCCCATGCGGTCGAGCAGGAAGACGATGCTCGGCCCGGCTTCGCACATTGCTTTCACTGGCGGCTGATTGGCGAGAAAGTCGCCGCCGTAGATGCTGTCGTCGAAATGCTCGTGCGGCGTGTCGCCTTCGCCCTTCCAGTTGACGGCGGCGTTGATGCCGCCCTGCGCGCACACCGAGTGCGAGCGCTTCACCGGCACGATCGAGAAGACGTCGACCGGGATGCCGAGCTCGGCGATCTTTATGGTGGTCATGAGGCCGGCGAGCCCGCCGCCGACCACGATCAGTCTCTGTTCAGCCATCAAGAGCTCCTTGCACCTCTGTGCTTATCGGAAGGCGATCAAGATCGCCATGCCGGTGCCGCTCATCAGCACGAACAGCGCGACGCTGGCGTATTGGAGAGTGCGTTGCGCACGCACACCGACGGCGATGCCCCACGTGATACAGAACGTCCAGATGCCGTTGGTGAAGTGGAAGATCGCCGACAGCGCGCCGATGAGGTACATCGCGAACCACACCGGGCTGCTCATCCAGCTGTGCATGTAATTGTAGTCGATCTCGGTTCCGTAGAAATAGTGCGAGAGGCGCGTGGTGTATACGTGAAAGCAGATAAACATCAACGCGATTACACCGGTCACGCGCTGCATCGTATAAAGATAGCTGTTGGTATAGTCGTAGCGCAGCGACGTGCCCACGTCCGCCGTCCGCACGATGACCAGGCCGTAGAGCGCATGGAACAGAATCGGCCCCCACAGCACCAGGATCTCGGTCGCCAACAGAATCGGCACCGGAATGCGGGCGATGCCTTGCACCAGGAAGTTGAAGCTCTCCGGTCCCCCGAGGATGAAGGAGTTCTCCAGAAAAATGTGCGCCAGCAGATAGAAGCCGATGGGCACAACGCCCGACAGCGAGTGCAGCCGCCGCAAGATGAAGTGCAACCGATCGCGATCCATCACTCTCCTCTTGGGTTCATGCGTCTAGTGAACCACGTTCCTATCCTGAGACAAATGAAAACGACGAGCGCGTTGGTGAAGCCGGTCTTCTACTTGGGTGCAGCAGCAAGGAACTTCTCCGTCGCCTGCACCAGCTCGCGGACGTGTTCGACGGAACCATTCAACGCCTCACGCTCGGCGGCGGTGAGGGTGATCTCGATCACCCGCTCCACGCCGCCCGCGCCGATCTGCACCGGCACACCGACGTAGAAGCCGTTCACCCCGTACTCGCCTTCGAGCAACGCGGCGCACGGCAGAATCTCCTTCTTGTCGAACAGGTACGCTTCGGCCATGCGGATGGCGGCGTGCGCCGGCGAGTAGAAGGCGGACGTCTTCAGCAGCTCGACGATCTCGCCGCCGGCCTTGCGGACGCGGGCTTCGATGGCATCGAGACGCTCCGGCTTGATCAGCCGCTCCACCGGGACGCCGCCGACGTGACAATAGCTGCGCACCGGGACCATGTCGTCGCCGTGCCCGCCCAGCACGATGGCCGCGACGCTCTCGACCGACACGCCCAGCTCCATGGCGATGAAGGCACGGTAGCGCGCCGAATCGAGGATGCCCGCTTGACCGACGACACGCTGCTTCGGAAAGCCGGCGATGCGCTTCATGGCGGTGACCATGGCGTCGAGCGGATTGGTGATCACGATGACGAAGGCGTTCGGCGCGCGGTTGCGGATGTTGGTGGCCACGTCGGTCATCACCTTGGTGTTGATCGACAACAGATCGTCGCGGCTCATTCCCGGCTTGCGCGCCACGCCGGCGGTAACGATGCACACGTCAGCGCCGGTGATCTGCTCGTAGTTGTTGGTGCCGACGATCGAGGCGTCGAAGTTCTCGATGGGTCCGGCCTCGAGCAGGTCGAGCGCCTTGCCTTGCGGGAGGCCCTCGATGACGTCGAACAGGACGACGTCGCCGAGCCGTTTCAACGCACACAGATGCGCCAGGGTACCACCGATCATGCCCGCCCCGATCAGGGCAATTTTCTTGCGTGCCATTCCTCCACCTCGTTTGGTTGGCGTGCCGGCAGGGATCAGCCGTAGCGATAGCTGACGCCGAAGCCGCCGGCCGGGTATTTCCAGGCGATGTTGTCGTACGGACAAATGATCCGACAGGTGCCGCACTCGATGCAGCTGTCCCAGAAGATCGTCGTGCGCCCGTCGGCTTCGACGCGGTAGTTCTCGACGGGACAGGTCACCGTGCACGGTTTGTCTTTGCACTCCAAGCAGACGGACTGCGCCCTGATCTTCAGATGCGGGTCCGGCTCGTTGACGCGGATGAGATCCAACGCCAGCTTGTCGTCGCGCCCCAGAATCTTCGGCGGTCCGAGGTAGTCTGCGAGGTTCACATCCATGTCAGCCGCGTTCCCCAGGTCTCATAGCATTGCTCTGCCGATGTCCGCCATATCCCGGGCGAAGGTATACGCGCCGATTTCCGCCAGGAAGCGATCGAGCACCGCCAGCTCGAGGTCACGCTTCGGTGTCTGCAAGCCGTCGCCGCCGGCGCCGACGGTCATGAGCATCTTCGCCATGCGCGCAAACTCGTATGGATACTTGCCGAAGAGCTGCGGATGCGATTCCGCCATGCGCGTCAAGCGCTGGTAGCGCTCCATGTCGCGCCAGGCGAAGCTCTGCCGCAAGCGTTCTTCGTACAGGCGCAGGCTGCGTGCCGAGAAGTCGCCGATCTTGTGCGCCGCGATGATCGCTTCGGCGGCCAGGAGTCCGGACGCCATCGACATGTTGGTACCTTCATGAAAGATCGGATTGGCGTTGATCAGTCCGGCCGCTCCGCCGATGACGAGCAGCCCATCGGTCACCAGCTGCGGCAGATCCTGCGGCGGCAGCTCCGGAATCAGATGCGCCGAGTACTCTTCCGGCGTCGTCCCGCGTAGCAACCGTCGCACGCTCGGGTGCAGCTTGAAATGGTTCAGCAGCTCGTGCGGCTGCTGTTTGAGGTCCTTGAGCGCCTGCAGCGGGCAGCCGTAGCCGACGGAGAGCGTATCGCGGTTCGTATAGATGAAGGCAGCGCCCATGATCCCTTTCACGGCTTCGCCGCCGATGTACTCGATCGCCGCCCCTTCGTCGCCTTCGAGGTTGAAGCGATCCTCGATGACCTCGCGCGGCAACGAGACGACTTCCTTGACGCCGAGGATCACCGACAGCGGCAGCTCTTTGCGCAGCCCGGCTTGCTTGGCGAGCAGCGAGTTGGCGCCGTCGGCCGCAACCACGACGTTCGCTGAGACGTCGCCGCCTTCGCGTCGGGCACGCACGCCGACGATCTGGTTACCCGTGCGCAAGACTTCGTCCACCACGGTCGACGTCACCAGCAGCGCACCGGCTTCCTCGGCCTTTGCGGCGAGCCATCGGTCGAAGCGCGCCCGCAGCGCGGTGAACGAATGATTGAAGTACGGCGGCTCGAAGTCGAGGAAGCGGAAGCTGACGCTGATCTCGTTGCTTTCCGACAGCATCGCGAAACGCTTCTCGACGACGTGCCGTTCGACGCAGCCTGCAGAAACAAAGTCCGGGAAGAAGCGCGCCAGGATCGGCGTGTATAGGACGCCGCCGAACATGGCTTTCGAGCCGGGCGCATCGCCACGCTCGAACATGATGACGCTGAGCCCGGCCTTCGCCAAGGCGTACGCCGCCATGCTGGCTCCCGGGCCGGCGCCGACGATGGCGACGTTGAAACGATCGCTCATTGGCGACCGAGCAGCACGCTTACACGGACAGAATGTGGACGGAAAGCGCGGCGGCCTCGTTGCGCACCATGCCGCCACCGTTCTCCGTCAAGCCGACCTTGGCGTTGGGCACCTGCCGCTTGCCGGCTTCGCCGCGCAGCTGCCAGAAGACCTCACAGATCTGCGCCACGCCGGTCGCACCCACCGGATGGCCCTTCGACAGCAACCCGCCGCTCGGGTTCACCGGCAGCTTGCCGGTGAGTGTGGTCACGCCGTCGTCGATCAGCTTGCCGCCTTCGCCGGGCGTGCAGAAGCCCAGCTCTTCGTAGATGACCAGCTCGGCGGGTGCGGAAGCGTCGTGCACTTCGGCGACGTTGATGTCCGTGGGACCGACGCCCGCCATCTCGTAGGCCTTGCGTGCCGCCCGTGTGGTGATGCCCGGCGCATCGGGCTCCGGATCTTGCCCCGAGACCAGCACCGAGGCACGCACGTGCACCGGCTTGGTGGTGAAGCGCGGCGCGTGCTCCGCCGAGGTGAGGATCACCGCCGCAGCGCCGTCGCCGATCGGCGAGCACATCAAGCGGGTCAGCGGCTCGGCAACCGAGGGCGAGGACAGCACTTCGTCGAGCGTGCACGCGTGCTGATACTGCGCATGCGGATTGAGGCTGCCGTTGTAGTGGTTCTTTACCGCGATCTTGGCGAACTGCTCCTTGGTGGTGCCGTACTTCTGCATGTGGGCGCGCGCAAACTGGGCGTAGAAGTCCATGAACATGCTGCGCGATTTCCCCGGCTCGCCGGGTTTGTCGCCGCCGGTCTTCTGTTGCGCCTTCATGGCGGCGACGATCTGCTGCATGAGCTCGACATCGACGGCGCTGCCGATGGCTTGGAACGAGCGTGTCTTGTCCTCGTGGTACAGCTTCTCCATGCCGAGGGCGAGCACCGTGTCGTACATCCCCGACGCGACGTACAGCCACGCCAAGTGAAAGGCGGTGGCCGAGCTGGCGCAGGCGTTCTCGGTATTCACCACCGGAATGCCGCCGATACCCATCTCCCGGAGGACGACCTGGCCGCGGATGCATTCCTGGCCGGTGACCAGGCCGGCCATGGCGTTGCCGACGACCGCGGCCTCGAGGCGTTGCGGCTCGACGCCTGCGGTCTGCAGCGCGCCTTCCACGGCTTCGCGGCCGAGGTCCTTCATGCTGCGCTCGAGGAACTTGCCGAAGTGGGTCATGCCGGCACCGACGATAGCCACATCTCTCATGAGAACCTCCGACGGATAGGCTGATCGACTTATAGACACCGCTCGTGCCGCGCCGCAAGGGGCGTTAGCGCCCCAGCAGATCACGCAAACTCTGCTCCAACGTCTTGCCCGGCGGTTCACCTCCCGGTGTCGCCTTGGGGGAATGTTGCTTGCCTCCGAAGAGCTTCTCCAGCAGATCGTTCGCGCCGCCGTGCGTTACGGCGCGCGTCAGGGCATCGATCAGGTAATCCGAATCGGCCTGTGGCTTGGCTTCGCCGATCTTGCCGCGCAGGCGGAACGGCACGGCGAGCTGGCCGTCGGCGTCGAGGAAGTACTTCGCTTCCTTGACGTCGGCGACCACATCGGTGCTGAACGCCTTCGACATCAACAGCCGCCCCGCCACGTCGACTTGGCGATCAAACCCGATCCACCCGGTGGCGCCCACGCCGTAGTCGGTGGCGACGACGGCCAGATCGTCGGTTTGGATGCGCTGGTCGGCGATGCGGAAGCTACCGTGCAGCGTGTCAAACTGCGTATCGGGCGCCGCGAACAGCTTGGCGTACTTCGGCTTGACGTTGCTCGAGATGAGACGGTCGATCCCGGGCAGGCCGGTGATATGGCCCAGCACTTGGTCGACGAGGTTGAAGTCTTTGATCACGCCGCGGTGGACATCGGCAACGACGGTGCCGGTGAGGCTGCGTTGAATAGCCTCCGACCCGCTGCCCGTGCCGCGCAGGTTCACCGCGAGCTGTCCGGCGCCTTCGATGCGTTTCGCGGCATCCTGCATCGTGATTTCGAGCACCTTAGCCAGGGCAACGTCTTTGAGCTGCCCGTCGAGCGCAAGCTCTCCGCTGGACCGCAGCGGATACTGGCCCGTGAGGTTGAAGGAGCCGTCGAACGCCCGTCCGTCGAGCTGCAAAGCGCGCAGGGAGTCGGGGGTGATCGTGGTCTTGAGGTGCAGCTCGTCGATACGGACTGCTTGCGGGCCAAATGGACCGAGCGCGCCGTCGAGCTGAAATGGGATGGCGCTGCGATCGGCCAACGGGCCGACGGTACCGGTCGTGTGGATGTTGCGCGCTTCGGCTTGCAGCGCCGCGTCGAGGTTGAAGCGGATCGGTGTCGTCTGGCTGATGTCACGCAGGGCCAGATCGATGTGCGTTACCCGTGTGGTTCGCGCGGGGTTCTGGCTGCGATCATCGATCACGAGGGTCCCGTCATCAATCGTCGCCTGACTCACCAGGAGCGGCAGCGCCTCCGGTGCGGTCGTGGTTACCGCTGCAACCCGCACGATCGCTGGTGCGGTCATCGCCGTGGGTGGTTGCGCGTCGGGCTGCGTCGGTTTCAGCGTTGCGTAGTTCCACTGTCCCGACGTGTCGCGGATCAGACGAATCTCCGGCCGTGTGAGGTCGATGCGGCCGATCTCCAGCACACCGTGTAGCAACGGCCACAGACGTGCGCGTGCCGTCAGCGCGGCCGTGCTCACGAACTCGGAGGTACTGAAACGCGGATCGTCGGCGATGCGCAGGTTGTTCAACTGGATGCCGATCCCGCCCCAGAGGCTGACCGTGATGGTGTCGACGGCGACCGGACGCCCCAGGGCGGCGACGGCTTGCTGGAGAATGCGGTCATGGTTGCGCGCGATGATGCGGTTCAAGGAGAGCGCTGCGGCCGCCAGCAACGCGGCGGCAAACACGACGACGATCAGCACAACGAGAGCGAGTTTGCGCATCGATGCGGCGGACCGTATCGCGCCGAGAGCAAGCGGTCAATTTTGACTGCCGCCCGGAGAAGCGGATAGAAGGCACTGAGGAGGAACAGTCGATGGCATACGAGCACATCCGCATCACGCGCGAGGACGGGATCGTGACCTTGGCGTTCAACCGTCCGGAGACACGCAACGCGATGACCCCGGCGATGGGCGACGAAGTGGTGCGCGCCGTCGAAGAGATTCGTGGCGATGCCGCCGCGCGTGTGCTCGTGCTCACGGGCACCGGCAAGGCGTTCAGCTCGGGCGGCGATCTGAGCATGATCGCGCGCGACACGGGCGTGAGCGCTGAGAGCGGCGCGCCGAGCATGCAGGGCTCGCCGCGCGATTTCTACCTGCGGTACCTGTCGATCCGCAATCTGCCGATCCCGACCATCGCAGCGATCAACGGCCACGCCATCGGCGCCGGGCTGTGCATCGCGTTGGCGTGCGACCTACGCGTCGCGGTCGCCGACGCCAAGATGGGGATGACCTTCACCAAGCTCGGCATCCATCCGGGGATGGGCGCGACCTACTTCCTGCCGCGTCTGATCGGCACGGCGCGCGCGTGCGAGCTGTTCTTCACCGGCCGCGTCTTCGACGCAGCCGAGGCCGAGCGCTTGGGCATCGTCAACCGCGTCGCGCCGCGCGAGCAGTTCGATGCCGCGGTGCACGGTCTGGCGCGTGAGATCGCTGCGGCGGCACCGATCCCGGTGCGCATGGTGAAGAAGGCCATCTACCGCGGCGGTGAGCACACGCTCGATGACATGCTCGACTACGAGTCGCTCAACCAGGGCATCACCTTCACCACCGCCGACGCCCGCGAAGGCGTGACGGCGATCATGGAGAAGCGCGAGCCGAAGTTCAGTGGAAGGTAGCCGAACTCCGCCCACAACGGAGCAAGCGCAGCGGATCCCAGAATGGCTATGCCTCCACGATGCGCCAGCCGCACGTGGCACGCGCCTTCCGCTTGCTACGCTGGCTCGCCATGTGTACGGTTCGAGTGCGCACATGAAGAAAACCGTTTCGATCGTTGCGGCACGGCGGGAGTTGGGTCGGCTGGCCCAGGAGGTGAGCCGAACCGGACAAGCGGTGATCCTGACGCGGCGCGGCAGAGCGGTCGCACGTATCACACCGGAACCCGACACCGAGCTGCGCCGGCGTAAACGACACGACGCCTTTGCTGAGCTGCGGGGGACAGTCCGGTTGAACTGCACGCTCGACGAGCTGTGTTCGAGCGTGCGGCAGCTGCGGGCGGAGTTCGCCGAGAATCTCGACCGCCGCGCTGCATTGTTGGGCAGGCGCAAGGCGCGCGGTCGTGCGTGAAACACGAGCCGTTCTGGATACGGTGGCGCTGCTGGGCTACCTCGGCGGTGCACAGCGCGCCGTGGAGGCGCCGCCCTGCGCATCTTCGCGCAGGCGCGCGCCGGACGCGTTCGGCTGGCCGTGCCGACGGTGTCCCTCTTCGAAGCCGGCCAACTCGAAGAGCGAGGTCGCATCACATTGACGGTACCGTTCGAGCGCTGGTGTGACTTGGTCGAGCAGACGGAGGCATTGTTGGTTCTTCCGCTCGAGCGCGTGCACGTTTCGGAGGCTCGTGCACTCCCCAGTTTGCGCGACCCATTTGATCGTCTCATTGTCGGCACCGCGGTCGCGCTCGGCGTGCCACTGATCACGCCGGACGCCCGGATTGCCGAACTCGAGCGTATCGCGGTGATTTGGTAGAGCCTGTCTCGAGTTTGCATTGCGTTGCCTCGTGGGCCTGTGGCGGTACGAGTCGCTCAACCAGGGCATCACGGCGGATGGTCGGCGTCGTCACGCACATCCCGGAGCTGGCGGAGCGCATGCCGCTGCAACTGGAGCTGGCGAAGCAGCATGGGCGGGCGACGTTGTCGATTGCGTAGGTGTGGAAACCGTCTGGACGATATCCGCTATGGTCGGCGGGAGACCCGACCCGTTTTCCGAATTCTGGCAATCACATTCTACATCGTCGACGCCGCGGAGCGTTGGCCCCGACGACAGACACGTGACTACGCTCCTCCTTCCCCTGGTTGGGCCAGATCCTCACCGAAGAAGACCTTCGCCGTCTCACCCAACAGCTGCTCCACAGCTTCCCTCAATCGCTGAGTTATCGGTGCCGCCGGAAATCGATCGTGGAGGAACACATCGAATCTATCGGCCGTTCGATTTGTCCCTTCTTCCAGGATTTGTTGGAAGTTCAGACTACCACGTTCACCCAGGCAAACGAGGGACTCGAGATCGTCAACCTCAAGCCACTGAGGACCACGCCAGAACGGCTCGGCATACAAACCCGCCTTGGAGATCAGCGCGTCCAGATACAGCTGGCGGACTGTTCCGTCGGCGCGCAAGTCCGCGAGAGTAGGTGACCAGTGCGAAGACCTTCTTCACCGTTACCCCTCGTTCGCGCAACCACGCAATAAGGTTATTTCCAGCAATGTTTTGTTGCCAGAGCGCCCGAGTGAACAGGCCATGATCTTGATCTCTACCTTCTCGCAGAGAAACCGTTTCCCCGCCTTCGAGGCGGTCGAGGACACCTATAGACGGACCTAAGACGCGCTCACCCTCGCCGCCACGGAGAAACTCCGTGGCTGGGCGACCACCTTTGTGCTCGAAGCACACTGCGGTATCGCTCCGTACAAGCAAGCTATCCGCGAGTTCTCCGCTGCGGTCTCTGGGGCCGAAGTACGGCGTCCATTCCCCCGCTTGGTCGAGCCCAGCAATGCGCTCGACCAAGGTATGGCCGTAGTCTTCGTATGCCCGGCCCAGGGCGTCCTGAAACTGCTGCAATCGTTTTGGATCAGTCGCGCCCAAATGGTCGCAGAGAATGAAATAGGGCTCGTCCAACGCCTTGGCGAGAAGGAAAGGGAGAACCGGAGAGATGGCCTCTCGCGAACGCCCTTCAATCAGCGGCGTCCTTTTGAGCGGAATGAAATCGAACCCGAGTTCGCTCACGGTCCCCGGACCGCTGGACTGCCAATCCCGGCAGCTGTTCTCATACTGTTCAGGAGTGCACACCCAGCGCCGCAGAATCAGGTCTGCCTCGGCTCTTTGCGTAATCCGGACATTGCGAAGCAGGCTGTCGAGCGCAATCCATTGCGCCCCCTCTTCCTTCATTGCTCCGAAGACATGGGTCATGAAGAGCGCAAGGATCTGAAAGTACCGTTCAAGGAAGACACCGCCTGTCGCTTCAGCAAAGGCTTCCCGGACATCGAAATGATTCAGGAGATGCTCGACAAAGAGAATCTTCTGTCGCACGAGCGTCAACAGCGTCAGCGGCATTGGTCGGAAATAGCGATTGAACTGGCTGTTTCGTACGAAACTGAGCGCCACATCTCGCCTCACATGCAGCGAGCGCGACCGCTCGGCCAACGGGGGCGCGTCCAACAAATCGTTCGCGATCAGAAGAAGGCGACAGACGCGCCTCTGGTGCTCGTAGGTTAGCAGGTCAGACGTGACCGAACGGTCGCAGCTGAGTATGGCCTCATGCGCAACCAACGCAAGATTCCGCTCGTGGATGAGCGTGTGTTGCCCGCCGGTGCTAGGTACTCTCCCGGGTTGATACATCCGGTCGGCGCCAGGAAGGACACGAGGGAAATCGTCAACGATCGCGAGATTCAGGTACCAGCCCTGGTACCGAGGGTCAAAGAATCTGTCCCCCTCTTGTACTCCAAGCGCCGAGATCCGGCCGAGAAAACCCAGCACGGCGTCGAGGGGAAGCCGAGCAAGTTCCTGACCGAATTGCTCAAGCGTGACCCGGACGCCGCCGAGACGTCGATAAGTCACGAAAGAAGCCGTATAGTTACTTCCCATGGACGGTGCTCGCGTCTCCTTTGAAGCATGGTGGGGTCATCTCCTTGCAAGGGTGTCGGGTGCGCCCGTGGCGGTCAAGTGTCAGTGTAACCGCCTGTTCCGCTGATCAAGGAGGTTTCGAACGCAAGATTGATCGCTTATCGTCTCGGTCAGATCGCCGAGAGACAAGGCGACCTCACGGGCGGCACGCACGGAGCATCTGGCTGCCCTCGCATTGAACTCGAAGATCGCGCTCAAGAAGACGGTGAAGGATCTGCAGGGAAAGGACGCTTCGAAAGGATATGGGTCGCGGTAATGCGAGAAAGCCAGAGTCGCGGGGCCTGAATCGACCGCAATTGCCGAATGGTGGTTCAGCGCCGGCTTTGCATGGAAACCCGGCAATGGGGTAAATGAAGACACGGACGGCATGAAGAAGCGCACGACAGTGAGTCCAAAGCGCCGGCTGCGCCCGGCGCCAGTGTGGGGTGAAGAATTGCTGACGCTCGCCGCGCTTGCGGAGCTGGCGGTCTACGGCGGCAATCCGGAACACAAGCGCAACCCTGGCGACTTCGGCCTCAGTCCCCCAAGCCTTCCGCGCCCCGGAAAGACGCTGTGCGACGGCGCGCAGGTGTTCGAGCGGGCGGTGGCCGAGGCACTGTTGAAGGAAGGGATCGAGCGCGGCCTCGTCAGCGTTCAGGTACGCAACGGCTGGCCGCAGAACGTCTGGGCGGTTGCGGACAATGGCGTGCCGCTGGAAGCCATGCTCGAAAACCAAGAGCGCGGTGTCTACCACGGATATCCGATGCTGTCCGACGATCCCCTGCGCGAGGAAGTCCTGCAGCGTTGGAATGCGCCATGACCTCCGCGTTCTCAATCAGTGCCGACTGGGTGTCCGCCGTGCACGGTCCCGAAGAGATCCGCCACACCTCGGCGCTTCTTTTCATCATGGTCGATGGCTACGTGGCCACCCGCGTTGAGGATGCCTGGTCGCAATCGGTTCATAAGCAAGTGAGGGTCTCGGCGTACCCTTTGGCACTATGGCTCGCATCCTCATGGTGGCGGCTTCAATGGGAGCCGGCTCCTGAAGGACCACGCGGCGTGTCCTGGCGCATGGCGCACGAACTGGCCGCGGCCGGATATGGCTTCCTCTGGCCGCGGCTGACGTTCGAGTCGGACGGGGAAGCCGTCGACGTCATTTGTCGCGGCAGCGATGAGAGTTCCACCGAGCCGATTCACTATTTGGCGACCTTTCGAAAATCGGTCTCGAGGAAGGTCTTCGAGCACGCAATCGACCAGTTCGTTGAACTCGTGCTGGCGCGTCTCGCCAGTGTCGGCGTTCCCGAAACCGAGCTCCACGCACTTTGGCGCGAACTCTCGCAGGAGCGCGCGAACCCCGATGTCTCGCTTTTGCGGCTGTTGGAAGCTCGCTTGGGCTTTGAACCCGACGAGGCGCCGGAAACGGCGCTCGACAAGCTGCAAGCGCTCGCGTCGGAAGCGGGGCACCAGGCAATCGCTGAGATTGCGCCGGCGTGCTCGGGGACAGATCCTGAACCGATTCTTGCCAAGGTAGTCGAGTTGGCACACGCAACCGGCACCCAAGCCCACCTCACACGCCCGAGGCCGCCATTTCAAGACACTGTTGGCAGCGACGCACCGTGGGCGCGGGGTCGGCGCTTGGCGCAAGCCGCACGGGATGCATGGGGACTTCAAGCCGATCGGGTTCTTGATGAAACGCTATCCGACATCTTGGCATTTGACGTGAGCGTCCTTGACCATCACAGCAAGCCAGATAGCGAGCTCCCATTGGGACTCGCCGTGCGGCGGGCGGACTCGGATCGGTTGAACCTTCTCTTCCGTAGGCGGAACCGTTCCGGGCGGCGGTTCGAGGCTGCACGGTTCTTGGCCGACCATTTGATTGCTGCCGATGAGGATAGATGGTTGCCGGCAACCGACGCGAAGACCGCTCGTCAAAAGATGCAGCGCGCCTTTGCTGCAGAGTTCTTGTGTCCGATTGGCGCGCTACAAGCACAGCTGAACGGCAACATGTCCAGTGAAGCGATCGAGGAGGCGAGCGACTACTTCGGTGTCTCTCCGCTGGCAGTGCGGAGCCATCTGGCCAACAATGGCCTGCTTCCGCCTGACGCAGTGAACGTGTAGCCGACTCCGAGCTCAAACGACCCAACATCAGGGCGGCTCATTTCGTGAACATAGTTGCCTGCCATCCTGGCGATTCACGATCAGCGATGGCAGCCTGGATGTCCTCAGGCGTGAGCAACGGCTAGCTGTTGGTGATCTCCTCGGGCTTGAATCTTCAAGCGCAGGCGCGTTGTCACTAGCGTGCCCCCTGCTTTGACGCGACAGCAAGCGCATGCTACCGGAGGCACATGTCCAATGCTGCGCACGGGGAGCGCCGGGAGAGCCGACCGGCCGGTCGCCTGTCGTCCATCGGTATCGATCTGCTCGAGGCAAAACAGGATCTCAAGCGTCCGCACCGACGAAGTGCTCGCTTGATCGAGAGCGTGATCCGCGAGGCCGGTTCTGCGGATGGACCTGCTGACCTATCCAGCAACCTCCGCCGCTACCTGAACCAGCGGTGATTCCCACGAGCGTCTTCGTGGACGCCTCGGCGTGGGTGGCCCTCTTCAACCGCCGGGACGCCTATCAAACGGAAGCGCGCGAGCAGATGACCGCGCTGCTCCGGTCGGGCACAGCGCTTGCCACCTCGACCTGGGCCACGTACGAGGCGATCACGAGCCGGACGGTCTTCGCGTATGATCGGCACTTCGTCGAGGCCAGCCGACAGCACAGTTTCGCACTGCTCTGATCAGCGCGTACACCCCCAGCGCGCCAGCCTTGCGACACAGGGCAACGTTGCCGACCTCGGGGTTGCCAATAGCGCCGGACTCACGCCAAAGACAGCCAGAGGCGCAGCAGATGTCGCGGCGACGACCTATCGTCGACGTAGCTCGTGCGCGCGTGGACGACGGTGTGGTTGCTCACCAGTTGGACGTCGCCGGGACTGAGCTGCATGTCGAGGTGCACATCCGGCTGCTCGGCGAACGCTTCCCATTCGTCGAGGAGCTCGCGCACGACCGGGTCGAGGGTTACCCCGGGGTGTCGCTCGACCGACGAAAAGTAGTCGACGTGCATGAACGTGCGCAGGCGCGCGCCGTCGAAGGCACAGGGCTGCACGGATGTGTACTGCGTCGACGCGCCCGCCGGCCGTCGCGCATCGAGCGGCAGCGGCTCGAACAGTCGGCGCGCGAGCTCGGGGCGCGTGGTGAGCAGGTGATTGAAGACCGTCACCGATGACACCAGACGACTCGCCCCACCCTGCGCCGAGGTGCTGAGGCAGAGCAGCCCGACCACGTCCGCGACGAACGGCTCTATCGAACGCTGCGTCGCAATGGAAACGGATGGCCTGGTTCGCGCTCCGCGCTCAGATCGACCGGTCTGGTGGGCAAGCCGGTATGCGACCGATTGAAGTAGTGCAAAAGCTGCTCGAGGAAGCCAAACATGCCGCAACTTGATCGGAAGGACACTTCAGCGCTTCAGTCGTGTCGTCCGCACCAGCTCCGCCGCCTTGCGCGCCATGTCGAGCACGACGTTGCCGAACTGCTCCATCTTCGGATTGTCGGCGCCGCCCTGCACGTAGCGCGCGTAGCCTCCTTCGAGGACGACGGCCATCTTGAAGCGCGCCAAGATGACGTAATAGTCAATCTCGTCGACCGGCAGACCGCTCACGCGCGCGTAACGTTGGATCAGCTCTTCACGCGACGGCATGCCGGTGTAATCGACGTAGCCGCTCGACGTCCGATCCTCGTCCGGGTTCGGCCAGGTCATGACTACCCACGCCAGATCCAGCAGCGGGTCACCGATCGTCGCCATCTCCCAATCGACGATGGCCGCCATGCGCGCCGGCGCGCCGTGATGGAACATGACGTTGGCGAACTGGTAGTCGCCGTGGATGATCCCCGGCTTGTACGAGCGCGGCCGATAACCGCGCAGCCATTCGGCGGCGACGTCGAGCCCCGGGATGTCGCGGAACTTGAAAGCCGCGAGATGCGCCAACCAACGATCCACCTGCCGCTCGTGGAAGCCCTCCGGCTTTCCAAAACCTTCCAACCCACGCGCGCGCCAGTCGACCTGGCCGAGCTTGGCGATGGCGTCGACCAGCTCGTACGCCAAACCCTTGCGCCCCTCCAGGTCGGTGTCGAACGGCGCCGGCCAGCCGGTCGGTGCGTCGAGATTCATGCACGACCAGCCGTCGACGTGGCCCATCAGATAGAAGCAGGCGCCGAGCACGGAGGGATCGTCGCAGGCGGCGACGGCGCGCGGGTGCGGAACGTCGGTGTCGTTGAGGGCGGCCAGCACGCGGTACTCGCGCAGCATCGTCTCGTTGCGCCCCTTCGGCACCTGGCGCGGCGGCCGCCGCAGCGCCATGCGCACGTTACCGCGCTTGATCTCGAAGATCTCGTTCGACGCCCCGCCGCTGATGAAGCGCGCCTCCAGCGGCTCGCCTGTTCCTGGTAAGTGACGCGCGTCCATCCAGCGCGCCAGCGCCTCGGGCTTCACCAACTCGCGGACCCGTTCCTGTCCGCCGTCTGTCGTCTGTTGTCTGTCGTCTGCCATCTTCACAAGTTCCCCACCTCATGTTCGAGATACTGCGCGAAGCGCACCCGCGCTTCGGCGACCCGCTGCGGCAGGAAGTCGTTCGGCCACAGGCCATCGTACGGCTTGTACTGCTTCAGGACCTGCTTGGCGACGGTGACTTTGTGCACCTCGGTCGGTCCATCGGCGATGCCCATCACCGGCACCGCCATCCACAGCCCGGCGAGCGGCGTTTCGTTCGAGCAGCCGAGCGCGCCGTGCACCTGGAGCGCGCGCCGTACCACATCGTGCAGCACGTCAGCCATTTGCACCTTCACCGCGGCGATATACGTGCGTGCCTCGTTGCGGTGACCCTTGTCGATGTGCCACGCGGTGTACAGCACCAGCAGGCGGAACTGCTCGATCTGGATGAACGAGTCGGCGATGTACTGTTGCACGAGCTGCTTGTTGGCGAGCACGTCGCCTTGCGTGTGGCGGCTGAGAGCGCGCTCGCACATCATACGCAGCGCGCGCTTGACCATGGCCATCGTGCGCATGGCATGGTGGATGCGGCCGCCGCCCAAGCGCGTCTGCGCAATGGCAAACGCTTGCCCGGGACCGCCGAGCAGGTTTTCGGCCGGCACGCGGCAGTCTTCGTAGCGGATGTACGCGTGATGTCCGCGCCCAAGCGGCTCGCCGGCCAGCCCGGCCATGCGCACCAGGTTGACGCCGGGATAATCGCGCGGCACGAGAAACATCGACGCGCCTTGATGCACGGGTACCGTCGGGTCGGTGATCGCCATGGTGATCAGGAACTCGGCGAGGTCGGCGTTGGACGAGAAGTATTTCTCGCCGTTGATCACCCAGTCGTCGCCGTCGCGCACGGCGCGGCACTTGAACTCGCGCGGATCGGCGCCGGCTTGCGGCTCGGTCATGGAGAAGCACGAGACGATGTCGCCTTCGAGCAGCGGTTCGAGGTATTTCTTCTTCTGCGCCGGTGTGCCGTAGGCGGCGAGGATCTCGGCGTTGCCGGAATCCGGTGCCTGACAACCGAATATGGTGGGCGCCCAGTTCGAGCGGCCAAGGATTTCATTCATCAACGCCAGCTTCAGCTGGCCGTAACCCAACCCACCCAGCTCCGACCCGAGGTGGCACGCCCACAGGCCCTGGCGCTTCACCTCTGCCTTCAGCGGCGCGGTGATCTTCTTGTACACCGGGTTCTTGCGGTCGTACGGTGCGCCCGCATCACGGAAGGCGTAGTCGAGCGGCTCGACCTGCTCGCTGACGAACCTGTCCATCCAGTCGAGCTTCTCTTGAAACTCGGGGTCGGTCTCGAAATCCCAGGCCATGCTGCGTCCCTCCTTCACCTGCGCTGCGCCGCATGCGTCTACCGCGGCGGCCGGTGCCACGCAAGCCAGGCACGCCCGCGTCCGGGCTGCTCGACGTACGCTGCGGTGCATGTGGAAATGTAGTAGGCTCCCCGACGGGAACGGTCATGGATCGCGTCGAGTTCGAAGAGTTGGTGCGCGAAGCGCTCGATGAGTTGCCCGCCGAGTTCGCGGCGCGCCTGGAGAACGTTGCGGTCGTCGTGGAGGACGAGCCCGATCCGCAGTTGCTGCATTCGTTGGGCATGAATCCGCGGCACCAGACGCTGTTCGGGCTGTATCAAGGCGTGCCGTTGCACCGGCGCGGCGCCAGCTACGGCGGCATGCTGCCCGACAAGATCAGCATCTACTACCGCCCCATGGTGCGCGCCTGCGTCACGCCGGATCAGATCCGCCGCCAAGTGCGCAAGACGGTCATCCACGAGATCGCGCACTTCTTCGGCCTCGACGACAAGACCATCCGCGGCCTCGGATATTGAATTCGATCGAACTATCGTCCCTTCTTAACGATCGGAAGATTCCTGCGAGTGCATCGCCTGCACTCAACAGTGAGCGTCGATCGCTGGTGGCGCCGCGAGCAGGCGAAAGGGCACGCTTTCTGCTGGCTTTCAAGAATTGCCCTGGAACGGTGCGCGCGGACCGGAGCGGTCGGCGTTGCAAGGGGGACAGTGATGAGACACGAAATCACGACGTTGGCGTTCGGAGCACGTAGGGTGAGCGGTGCCCGCGGGGAACCGCAGTACCGATCCGTCCGCACCGAGCGGGTGCGATCGTTGGCGAACGGGACGTGGACGTTACAGCGGCTTGTTGCTGTTGCCCAATTCGTAGCGCTCCTGTGCGCCGCGCTGCTGACCGCCGGTGCCCGTACGGCGCGGGCGGGCGGCGTGGTCGGCACCGGCACGCCCGACAGTTGCACGGAGGCGGCGTTCGATGCGGCGGCTGGCGGTGGCGGGCTGGTCACCTTCAACTGCGGCGGCCCCGCCACGATTACCTTCACCTCTCAAAAACAGGTCCAAAACAACAGTAACATAACCATTGATGGCGGCGGTGTGATCACGATCAGCGGCGGGAACAGCGTGAACATTGCCATCGTGGCCGGTCTTGCCACGTTGACGGTGCAGAACCTGACGGTCGTTGACAGCAATGATCCTTACTACGGTGCCTTTTGGAACCACACCGGCACCCTCAACGTCATCAACTGCACCTTCTCCGGCAATCACGGCGCGATCTCGACCGACGCCAACGCCGTCCTTACTACCGTCACCAACAGCACCTTCTCCGGCAACAGCGGCAATCACGACGGCGCCATCGCCAACGACGGCAGCGGCCCCCTCACTGTCACCAACAGCACCTTCACCGGCAACAGCAGCGGCCCTGCCATTTCCAACATCGGCACCCTCACCATAACCGGCAGCACCTTCTCCGGCAACAGCGGTGGCGCCATCAGCGCCGGCGCCGGCACGCTGACCGTCATCAACAGCACCTTCTCCGGCAATACCGGCACCTACTCCCAAGCCGGCGCCATCTCCAACGGCGGCACCCTCACGGTCATCAACTGCACCTTCTCCGGCAATACCGGCTACGGATCCACCCACTCCAGCAGCCTTGGAAACTACGGCACGCTAACGCTCACCAACACGATCGTTGCCAACAACACGAAGGGCCCAAACTGCAGCGGCACGATCATCGATGGCGGGCACAACATCGATGACGGCACCACCTGTGGCTTCAGCACGGCGAATGCTTCGTTGAACACAACGAACCCGCTGCTCGATCCGGCGGGGTTGGCGAGTAACGGTGGGCCGACCCAAACCATCGCCCTGCAAGCCGGCAGCCCGGCGATCGACGCCGGCGACGAGACGGTCTGCTCAGCGCCTCCGGTCAACGACCTCGATCAGCGCGGCTACGGCCGGCCGGGTATGGGCGCAACGAATTGCGCCATCGGCGCGTACGAGTACAACGCAGGGAGTGTATTGGGGCCAACCGCCACGGCCACACCGATACCAACCGCCAACCCGACAAGCACGCCGACCGCGACCGGCATGCCAACGCCGATGCCCTGCGTCGGCGACTGCCACAACGATGGCCACGTCACCGTGGAAGAGATCCTCACCATGGTGAACGTCGCCCTCGGCAACGCAGAGCTGTCGGAGTGCGAGAGTGGCGACGCCAATCACGACGGCAAGATCACCATCGACGAGATCCTGACGGCAGTGAGTAACGCGCTGACCGGCCGCCCGTCAACTCCGGAACAGGGCTGCCTCGGATCGGGAGGCACGGTGATGACGGCCCTGTGTTGCGCCAGCACGACCGACTTCCCCAACACCTGCTCGATCGGCGCCTGCGGCTGCTCGCCGGACGCCAGCCACGAGGTGAGCGTCTGCGAGTGTGGCGCCGGCACCTGCTTCAACGGCAGCGCGTGTGTGAGCCAATGATGCGGACGGATGGGAATGCAACGAGAGCGCGCCGCAATACGACGGATTGATGTCGATCCTGACGTGTCAGAATCTCTGTCGTGAATTGCATCTTCATTACAGGCCGTACTTCTCGATCTTGCGGTAGAGGCGCTGCCGGTCGATCCCGAGGAGGCGGGCGGCTTCGTTCTTGTTGCCGCCGCTGCGGTGCAAGGCCGCCAGGATGTTGCGCTTCTCCAGCTCTTCGAGCGGCACGGGCTCGGCCGGCGCGTCGGCCGCGGCCGCCGGCTCACCCGCGCGCAGCAGCGCCGGCGGCAGATCCTTCGGCGTGATCTGCGGCTCGTTCGACAAGGCGAAAGCGCGCTCGATAGCGTTTTGCAGCTCGCGGATGTTGCCGGGCCACGCGTAGTCGAGGATCCGCTGCATGGCCTCGGGCGTCACCCGTTTCGGCTCGACGCCGTAGACGCCGCTGAACTCCTGGATGAAGTGCTCGACCAGCAGCTCGATGTCCTCGCGGCGGTCGCGTAGCGCCGGCATGTGAATGGCCACGACGTTGAGCCGATAGAACAGGTCGCTGCGGAACGACCCGTCATGCACCGCCTCCTCGATGTCGCCATTGGTCGCCGCGATCAGACGCACGTCGACGTGCACCGGCCGCGTTGAGCCGAGCGGCGTGACCTCCTTCTCCTGGATGGCGCGCAGGAACTTCACCTGCAGCGGCAGTGGGATCTCGGAGATCTCGTCGAGAAACAGTGTGCCGCCTTCGGCGGCTTGGAAGACACCGTCGTGATCGTCGATGGCGCCGGTGAACGCGCCCTTGCGATGGCCGAACAGCTGGCTTTCCAGGAGCGTTTCGGAGAGCGCGCCGCAGTTGATCGCCAGAAAGGGCTTGGCCGCCAATGGGCCCTTGTTGTGAATGGTGCGGGCGACCAGCTCCTTGCCGGTGCCGTTCTCGCCGGACAGCAACACGTTGCTCTTGTTCTGACTGACGGCGTCGATGATCTGGTAGATCTCCTGCATGCGCGGGCTGTGGCCGATGATGGCGCCGAAATGATCGTAGCGCCGCAGCTGGCGCCGTAATTGGGTCACCTCGCGGCGCAGCTGGCGCAGCTCGAGCAACCGCGCCGCCACCATCAGCAGCTCGTCGGGATGGCACGGCTTGATGAGATAGTCGCCGGCGCCCAGCTTCATGGCCTCGACGGCGGACTGGATCGTGCCGTGCCCCGTCAGCACGATGGTGGCCGGCGTCAGCTGGCGTTCCTTCATGGCGCGCAGCAGCTGCATGCCGTCCATCACCGGCATGTTGAGGTCGGTAATGACGAGGTCGTAACTCGCCTCCGACAAGCGCTGTAGCGCTTCCTCGCCGTTGCTGGCGGCGTCCACGGCGTAGCCTTTGCGCTCGAGGATCTTCGCCAACGTGCGCACCATGTTGGCCTCGTCCTCGACCAGGAGCGTGCGCACCGCGCCGTTCATGGCCGCATGGCTACTGAGCAGGATGCGCCTCCATCGATTCGCTGTTGTCGCACGGGCACGGGAATTCGATCGTGAACGTCGTGCCGCGGTTCGGCTCGCTGCGTACCTGGATGTCGCCGCGGTAACGTTTGACCACCGAGTGCACCACCGACAAGCCGAGGCCGGTCCCCTGCCCTGGCGCCTTGGTGGTGAAGAACGGATTGAAGATGTCCTTCAGATTTTCCGGCGGGATGCCGACGCCGGTGTCCGCGAACTCCAACCGGATACGTCCGTCGAGCAGCGGCGCGGTGCGCAGCTGCAGCTCGCCGCCGTTCGGCATGGCCTGCACGGCGTTGGTGATCAGATTCAGGAAGATCTGGCGCAGCGCGTTCTGGTTGGCCATGCAGGTGCTGAGCGGGCCGAAGTCGGTGACCACGTGCACGTCGCTGCTTTGCAGCGCCTTGTTCATCAGCTGCAGAGTCTTGCGGAGCAAGTCGTTGATGTCGACCGCTTCGAGCTCGGCGCGCGAGGCGCGCGAGAACTCGAGCAGGTTGTTGATGATCGCCTGCACGCGGCCCATCTCTTCTTTGGCGATGCGCAGGTCTTCCTGCACCTCGGGATTGGTGGAGTCGATGATCTCGCCGAGGTCGTACAGCGCGTTGGTGATGATGCCGAGCGGGTTGCGGATCTCGTGGGCGATGCCGGCGGCGAGCTGCCCGATCGCCGCCATCTTCTCCGACTGGATCAGCTGGCTCTCCAGACGCTTGCGGTCCGAGATGTCGACGCAGATGACCTGGAAGAATCGGGTGTGACCGTATTCGATGAGCCCGGCGTTGAACGACACCGGGACGATCTCGCCGTCGCGGGTTTGCAGGTGGAAGTCCTCGCGGTCCGAATAGCCGCGCGCGCGGGTTTCGTCGAACAGGCGGATCGCGCGCGGACGTTCCGCCGGTGGAATGAGGCTGCGGATGCACTTGCCGATCAGCTCGTCACGCGTGAAGCCGACGACTTTTTCGGCCGCGATATTGGCGTCGAGGATCGTGCCGAACTGGACGTCGAGCTTGAAGATGATGGCGGGGGCATTGTCGACGAGCTTGCGGTAGCTGGCTTCCTGCTCGCGCAGCTCCTCTTCGCGGGCTTCGACGAAGAAGTCGGAGATGTGCAGGATGCGTTCCTGGAACTCTTGCTGGAACAGCGCCAGCAGCGCGTCGCGTCGGTCGCGGTCGTCGTGGTAGGCGGCGCGCAGCCCGTCGGCGAGGAGGGCGCGCATGCGCATCTGCCCGCTGAGGAAGCGCGAGGCCGGATAATGGGAAATGAAGGCCTGGCGCGCGTGGCGGCGCAAGTACACATAGGTTTCGCTATCGGCGGGGTCTTCGATGTGGCGGATCCAGCGGACCATGGCGTCGGTCATCGATTGGCGGATGTCGGGCCACTGGGTGGCGGGGATATCGAGCCCCGGTGCAATCTGCTGCATCCATTCGTCGACCGCCGCGGGCATCTTCGCCGCCAGGAAGGCGGCCAACTCGCGGCGCAGCGCACTCTTGATACGCGGGTACGTCAGCAGCGCGCAGCCCCGCATGTATCCTTCGATTCGCGTCAAGTGCTCTTCGAGCGAAGCATCGCCCACGGGCTCCATGTGAATCCCCTCTCGTTCCGCTGGTCGCAGCGCTTTCAAGGTCACGAGAAATTCATACCAGCTGGCCGTTCGTCAAACCAGCACGGTGGGGCGTCGTTTGTGGGGGGGG